>ERZ1090861.585-NODE-585-length-21850-cov-15.155586_pt1 | contig 21850 bp, 24 predicted proteins | sample MGYA00478482_ERZ1090861 | MGnify/ENA primary metagenome ERZ1090861 (study PRJEB33644, sample SAMEA5815744) | chicken gut metagenome | biome: Chicken; feature: Gastrointestinal Tract; material: Caecum | place: Ireland | collected 2019-01-01 | study: A study of the... | reverse complement strand
CTGTTTCCAGCATGGGAGGGATCCCAATGCCGCCTCCCATAAGAAATACTCTTTTTCCCCTGGTCTCTTCCATAGGAAAACCGTTTCCCAGAGGTCCCAGGATATCCATGGTCTCTCCTAGCTGTTTTTTGGAAAATTCCGTGGTTCCTGCTCCTGCAATCCTGTATACAACGCGCAGGGCTCCTTTCTCTTTATCAATCTCACAGATACTGATCGGTCTTGGCAGGATCCTGCCGGAATCTTCACAGTACAGAGAGATAAACTGTCCCGGTGCCGCCTGCTCTGCAATTTCTTTTGCTGACAGCCACATGCTGTAGATATCCGGGCTGATCATCTTCTGGCTGATGATCCTGCTGGTCATTTTTAACTTTGCCATGGTCTCCTCCTTATTTTGCCGCTTTCAGGGCTCCGTCAATGTCAGCGATCATATCTTCCACCGCTGCTCTGGAAGCGTCGCCGAAATTCTCTTCCCCGAATTTTCCGTATTTTTCCTGCTTATAGGCGGCAATGATACCTCTGGAAGAATTGACAATAGCGCCCAGTCCGTCTTCATTAAAGAAATGTACCAGATCCTTTCCCTGGCCTCCCTGGGCTCCATATCCCGGCACCAGAATGTAAGCCTTAGGCATGATCTTTCTCAGGACTTTTCCCATTTCCGGATAGGTGGCGCCTACTACAGCCCCTACATAGCTGTAGGAATCTCCCATACAGTCTTCTCCCCACTGAGCAACCTTTTCCCCTACCAGTTCATAGAGAGGTCTTCCGTCAATGAGTCTGTCCTGAAACTCTCCGCTGGAAGGATTGGAGGTCTTTACCAGAACAAAGATTCCTTTCTTTTCTTCCTTGCACACATCGATAAAAGGCTTGACTCCGTCAGATCCCAGATAAGGATTCACTGTGGCAAAATCTTCGTCAAAAGCGGCGATCTTATTTTCTCCTACCTGTACCTTTCCCAGATGTCCTACTGCATAGGCTGCAGAGGTGGAGCCGATATCTCCTCTTTTAATATCTCCGATCACCACCAGATCTTTGCTCTTGCAGTAATCTACAGTTTTCTTATAAGCCATAAGTCCGGGAATGCCAAACTGCTCGTACATGGCGATCTGAGGCTTTACAGCAGGAATCAGGTCGTAAGTCTTGTCCACGATCTCCTTATTAAACTGCCAGATGGCCTCTGCTGCCCCTTCCAGGGTCTCTCCATATTCCTTAAAAGACTTTTCCTGAATATGCTTTGGAATATAGTTCAGCATAGGATCCAGTCCTACGACGATAGGCGCATTTGTTTTCTGAATTTTTGCGGTAAGTTTATTGATCATTTTTCTTCCTCCAGGTATTCTTTTTCTCAGCAAACAGGGCAGACCAGACCCGGAAAGTCTGTTTTATGTCTGCCCTGATGTTTTATATCTCTTTTATTCCTGCGAGCAACGAGCCAAGCGGCATGCTTGCATGGCCATTTGGCGACTGCTGCAAGGGTCTAATACCCCGATGCTTGCAGCGCTGCTAGCTTGATGCCCCGTATGCTTGCATCGGGGTCTTTGACTCGCTCTGGTACACGACTTTTCCGTCACAGATCGTCGCTTTTACCATTCCCTTTACCTTCCAGCCGTTGAAAGGTGTATTCTTTCCTTTTGAGAGAAATGTCATAGAGTCGATTACATATTCCCTCTCCGGGTCAATTACTGTTACGTCTGCCGGCTTACCGATATCCAGAGTTCCTCTGTCGGAGCCGATGATCCTGGCCGGATTATAACTCATTTTCTCAGCCATCTGCATGGGCGTCAGGATTCCCTTGTCTACCAGCTCTGTAATCGTCAAAGCTACAGATGTCTCCAGTCCTACAATACCGAAAGGCGCTTTCTGCATAGACTGCTGTTTCTCTTCCCGGCTGTGAGGAGCATGGTCTGTACTGATCACATCGATAATATCATTTCTCAGTCCGTCCAGCAGCGCCTGGCGGTCTTTCGGTGTGCGCAGAGGCGGATTCATCTTGAAATTCGTATCTCCCGGAACCATGTCATCGGAAGTCAGAGTAAAATGATGAGGGCATACTTCTCCGGTTACGGGAAGCCCTTCTTCTTTAGCCAGCCTTATCATCTCCACACTGTCTTCCGTAGAACAATGGCACAGATGAAGTCTGGCACCGGTCTCCTTAGCCAGGACAATATCTCTGGCTGCGATCACGTCTTCCACTGCATTGCTGATCCCCGGAAGTCCCTGTTCTCTGGAATGCTGGTCCTCGTTTACACAGCCTCCGTTTACCAGGTTCTGATCCTCACAGTGGGCAAAAACCGGAATATGATGCTCTGCTGCGATTTCCATAGCCTTTTTATAAAGCTTCACGTTCATCACAGACTTGCCGTCCTCACTGATGGCAGGGATCCCTGCCTGGATCATACCTTCGATATCCGCCAGTTCTTCTCCCTTCTGCTGTCTGGTCACTGCTCCGATCTGCAGCACATGGATAGGGGCCAGCTCCTGGGCCTTGTTGGTCACGTACAGCACTCGGTCCGGGCTGTCAATGACTGGTTTTGTATTTGGCATAGCCAGGATGGTAGTAAATCCCCCTCTGGCAGCCGCTCTGGAACCACTGGCCACATCTTCTTTATGGGTAAGTCCCGGATCACGCAGATGTACGTGAAGATCAATGAGTCCCGGCATCACATAGCAGCCCCGGGCATCTATCACTTTGTCCGGCTGACCGGAAGGATTCAGGGAAGTTCCTTTTTCCTTGATCACGCCGTCCTCAATATAAAGGTCTCCGATTTCATCAGTCTTATCCGAGGGATTTATCATTCGGCCGTTTTTAATCAATATCTTCATTTTGAAGCACGTCCTTTCTCCTTAGATACAGGCTTAATCAACAACCTTATAGTAACATACACATTTTCTTTCGTCAATTCCACTTTTCCCTTGACTTTTGATATTATACAGAATATACTAGAGGTGTCAAAAGGTATATTGGATATAAATATTAAATGGTTTTTAGAGATTGTATTATCATTTTTATACACAATATTATCTCTAAAGACCATTTAATTTTTTTATCCGGATATATCCATGTTTATTCTTTTTATTTTATGGAGGTAACACTATGAACAAGGGAACTGTGAAATGGTTCAACGCTGAAAAAGGATACGGATTTATCACAGGTGAAGACGGACAGGATGTATTCGTTCATTTTTCTGCAATCAACGGCGAAGGCTTTAAATCTTTGGAAGAAGGCCAGGCCGTAACTTATGACCTGACAGAGGGCGCCCGGGGCATGCAGGCAGCCAATGTAAATAAATTATAATTCTGTTTTGGGGGAAAGAAAAGGAGGCAGCACAAGGCTGTCTCCTTCAGACTGTAGACAAAGTTGGTGCTGGAGCTTAGCTCCAGCACCACTCTTTTTGCCAAAATACAAACTCCCATATTTTTTTATAAAGGATAAAAAAGAATCCTGATTTTTTGTCCTGTCTTTCCCTTGCATCGAGAATTTTTGCCAGCTTTTTCAGATTCATGCACGCAAAGGTCAGCCCGGCTTTCATATTCATCCGGGCGTTCCCGATATATTGTGTATATCGAAATCCATGCTGTTCTTTTGCACTTCCGAACAATCTCTCAATGGTTTCTTTTCTCAACATGTAAATTTCTTTATTTCCCAAAGTATGACGGATGTCCTCACTGGTTTCCAGATACTCTTCCCAGATATGCCGGTTGATTACTTTCTCATGTTCTTTACTTTCCGTGCATTTGGAAAGATAAGGACAGTTTTTACAGATGCTTTTATCACTCTTGTATTCTTTGTAACCATCCCGGTTTGTTGTCCGATAAGTAAGGATCTGATCCGCCGGACAGATATAGCAGTCATAGTACTCATCATAGACATACTCATATTTCTTGAAGAATCCATCTTTTGTCATGGGCCTTTTATACGGGAACAACGGCTGTATCCCGTCTTTTATCAATTCTCTGGCAATTGCCGGAGTCTTGTATCCGGCATCCAATACCATCATCTCCATATCCAGACCTTTTACTTTGTCATACAAATGCTTCCATGTCCTGCTGTCATGTTCATTCCCCGGGTGAACAGTATAGCCTAAGATCCACCCGTGCTTGTCACATGCAGTCTCTATGCTGTATGCAAAAACATGCTTATGTTCGCCTTTTCGGAACCAGCCGCTTTCCGGATCTGAAGTACTGCATTTTTGTGTCTTGGCTCCTTCCGGGATTTCATCTGAAGAACCGCCTTCACCAGAAGTGCCGCCGCCCGCTGCGGGAGGGGGATTCGAATCATCCTTTTTTTCTTTTAAAGGTTTCTTTCCATGATTTTTACGGTCTTCATTGATTTCTTTTTTTAACTCTTCTTCATACCATAGAGCCTCTTGAGATGCGATCCTCTTTCTCATTTTTTTGCTGTTAGCACAGGCTTTTACATGGGTAGAATCTACAAACACAGTGGATGTATCTACCAGATGGAATTTCATGCATTGTTCCAGGATATGGGAAAAGATCTGTTCAAACAGATCCGTATCCTTAAAACGGCGGGTATAGTTTTTCCCAAAAGTAGAAAAGTGAGGAACCGGATCCAGCATATCCAGACCGAGAAACCAACGATAAGCTACATTTACTTCGATTTCTTTTATCGTCTGGCGCATACTTTTAATCCCATAGAGATACTGGATAAAAGGGATTTTGATCAGCATCACCGGATCCATGCTTGGCCTTCCGTTATCTGCACAATACTTGTCTTCTACAAGATCGTAAATAAAGTTCCAGTCAATTGCCCGGTCAATCTTTCGGAGCATGTGATCCTTTGGCACCATGTCATCCATGCTGAACATCATCATTTGTTCTCTTTTTTTATCGGCATCTCTTGTCATCATAAGCGGAACCTCCCTATAAGATAATTATACCATGTACGGAGATGCACCGCTTAATTTTCGAGTTGATAAAGGGAATTTTTCTTGATAAAAAGAGGGAAAATAATCGGAATGTTGATAACTACAGAAGAAAAGCCCCGGCGTAAACCGGGGGCTTTGTCTACAGTCTGAAGGAGGCAGCACAAGGCTGTCTCCTTTTCTTTTTCTGGCTTTTAGCAGACAGACAAGTCTGCTGTCTATTCTGTCTCTGTCTGAGAAAGGCTGCTGAGATAATCGTTAAGGGCGGTCACATCCATCTCCGTGGTAACCACTTCCTGCTCTGCATCCGGGTCCTCTCTGGTCACCAGATCATAAGCGGAATATCCGATCCACCCTACCATGGCGATACATACCACAGCGATGGCAAGCTTTTCCAGACGCAGCTCCCATTTTTCTCTTCTCTGGATCTTCTCCCGGTTGTTCTTCTGTTTTTTATATCTGTCTACTTTCTGCTGACTCATAAATATCTCCTTATGTCACTATTCTTTCACAAGAACTTTTGTGATCTCTGCAATATACATCACATGGTAATCTTTCTGAGGATACCATTTCTCATCATTGCTCTTATCGTCAAAATTTTCCGGAGGCATAGGCGCATGATACATCTTTCTGCATACCAGAACCAGATCAGCCTCTTCAAAAGCCATGGTGTCATCTACCGACACAGGGGTAAGTCCCGCCTCTTTTACCTTGTCCTGATCTCTGCCTGAAACGCTTCCCAGAAAACTTAAGGTTTTTCTGAATTCTTCCTTATAGAAGGAAAGGGTAAAGGTATCTTTCGTGTCAATAAACTCCTTGGTATATCTCTGGGGACGGATATAAACGGTAACCGCCTTCTTACCCCACATTACCCCTGCTGCGCCCCAACTGGCCGTCATGGTATTAAATTTTTCCTGGTCTCCTGCTGTGACCAGCATCCACTGTTTTCCGATTCTATCAAAAGGATTAAATTCTATGGACTCAATCGGAACTTCTCTAAATCCCATATCTCTCATTCCTTTCTTTTTTCTTTTCCTATCATACCCCAGGTGTCCGTGAATGTCAAACCCTCCCGTAAGATCATCTAATGGTTTTATGATATTTTCCCCTTGACCTTTTGGTCACAGACCATGTATACTAGATTTTGGAAAAGAGCGTTTGCGAATTATAGGGAAGTTCGCAAATGCTCTTTTTCGTTCAATTACTTTCAAAGGAGGGTATCTATGCAAAAATTACTAAATCACAAATCCTTCTATATAAAGAAGTGGAGCCTGGACATACTTGTGGATATCCTGGGAGGGATTCTGATCGCCCTGGGAACCTACAATTTTGCCTCCCTGGCTCAATTTCCTATGGCCGGACTTAACGGAATTGCTTTGATCTTCTACCATCTTTTCGGCTTTCCTATCGGTCGTACGGCCCTGCTCCTGAATATTCCTATTGCCCTGATCTGTTTCCCCATACTTGGCAGACAGTATTTTCTCCGCTCCATCCGGACGATTTTTATTACTTCCGTAATCATGGATTATCTGGCCCCTTTATTTCCTGTCTATAGCGGAGACTGGATGCTGGCCGCCATCTGTGCCGGAGTCCTGTCAGGCTTAGGATACGCTCTGATCTATATGCGGGAGTCCTCTACCGGAGGAGCCGACTTTATCATGCTTTCCGTCAAAGCGTTGAGGCCTCATCTGTCTCTTGGAAAAATTGCCTTTGTCATGGACGGTGTGATCGTATTTCTGGGAACTTTGATGGTATCCAGAGATATTGACAGCCTGATTTACGGTATGATCATCACCTTTCTCCTGTCCGTTGTGGTAGATAAGGTTATGTACGGCATTGATGCAGGGAAAATGACTCTGATTGTCACTGATCACGCCCAGGAGATCGCCGGTATGATCGACCAGGTCACCGGAAGAGGCTGTACTTTCCTGAAAGGCGAAGGAAGCTTTTCAAAAGAAGAAAAAGCTGTGGTCATGTGCGCCTGCAATAATAAGCAGATGTACAGTATCCGCAGCTCTGTAAAAAAAATCGACCCTAAGGCATTTATCATTATTGTAGAATCCAATGAAGTGGTTGGGGAAGGCTTTAAGCCCAGGTAACCTTTTCCCCTTCTGCCACTATGGGCTTCTCTTCCAGATACTGGATTCCCACCAGGGTCAGTCCTCTGGCGGGGGCGGTAGGGCCGGCTGCCTGCCGGTCTTTTGCCTCCAGTATCTCTTTCATATGTTCCGGAGGATACATTCCCTGTCCGATCTCCATAAGGCTCCCGGCTATGATCCGGACCATATTATACAGAAAACCTTTTCCCCGTATCTTTATAGTGATCAGCGAATCTTCCCGACTGATACAGATTTCCTGGACCTTTCTTACCGTTGTCTTTACCTGAGCTCCTGCACCACAGAAACTTTTAAAGTCATGTTCTCCCACCAGGTATTTTCCCGCCTCTCTCATTTTTTCAATATCCAGAGGCACATAGGTAAAATGGGTATATAACCTTTGGGTGGGGATAGGAAACTGCCGGTTCAGGATCTTATATTCATAGGTCTTCTCACTTTCCCGGTATCTGGGATGAAAATCCAGAGGCACTTCCTCAGATTTCTGGATCCGGATATCTTCCGGCAGTCTCTGATTCAGGGCAAAAGAAAACTTTTCTCCCGGCATTCGCATATCCGTATCGAAAACCGCCACATTTCCCAGGGCGTGGACCCCGGTATCTGTTCTGCTGGCACCCATGATCGGGGTCTTTTTTCCGGTAAGATCTTGCAGGCAGTTTTCCAGTACCTCCTGGATAGTAATTCCGTTTGGCTGTATCTGCCAGCCGCAGTAATTGGTCCCGTCATAGGCTACGGTCAGTCTGACTCTCTTCATTCCCCAAATACTCCTTTTTCTTTCCCAATCCATTCTCGTTCGATCATAAAAGTACCCGGATCAGAATATCTGCCCCCAGGTATACCAGAACAATCCCGTAAGCCACATAATCTTTTCTCTGGTAAATCAGAGGCTTCATCTGTGTCCTGTGATCTCCTCCATGATAGCATCTGGCTTCCATGGCCATAGCCAGGTCGTCGGCTCTCCGGAATGCAGAGATGAACAGCGGTACCAGAAGAGGGATCATATTCTTGGCCTTCTGGATCAGATTTCCCGTTTCAAAGTCTGCTCCCCTGGCAATCTGAGCTTTCATAATCTTATCTGTTTCTTCCATCAGGATAGGGATAAACCGAAGAGCAATGGACATCATCATGGATATCTCATGAACCGGCACCCTGATCTTGTTTAAAGGCTGCAGGATCCTTTCCAGGCCGTCTGTAAGCTGGTTAGGCGTGGTAGTAAGGGTCATAATGGAAGAACCGATGACCAGATAGATCAGCCGTATACCGATCTTTACCGCCTGCTGGATTCCTTCCACTGTGATAGTCAGAAAGCCCAGGCTCCAGACCTCTGTTCCCGGTATCAGAAAAAGGTTGAACAGTACTGTTATCAGAAGAATGATAAACAGAGGTTTTAACCCCTTTACCATAAATTTCACCGGCACTTTAGAAAGAAAGATAATGCCCCCCAGAAAACAGGTAGCCAGAAGATAACCCCAGAAAGAGTTGGCCACAAACAGAGAAATCAGGAACAGAAAGGTTCCGATAAATTTCACTCTGGGATCCAGGCGGTGCAGAGAAGAATCTGCGGGATAATATTGTCCTATTGTAATATCTCTGATCATTTTTCTCCTCTCCCCAGTGCTTTTAAAATGCTGTTTTTTGCTTCTTCTACGGTAATGGCTGTAAGATCCGTCCAAAGGCCGTTTTCCCTCAGGGCATGCATGATATAAGTGATCTGCGGAGCAGCCAGACCTATGGCTTCCAGCTCTTTATAATGAGAAAAGACCTCCTTGGGCGCTCCGTCGAAAACTTTTTCTCCCTGATTCATCACCAGAATCCGTTCCACATATCTGGCAATGTCCTCCATGCTGTGGGAAACCAGAAGCACGGAAATTTTTCTCTCTTCATGGAGCCAGGCGATCTGGTCCAGTATCTCATCTCTTCCTTTGGGATCCAGGCCTGCTGTCGGCTCGTCCAGGATCAGCACCTCCGGTTCCATAGCCAGCACCCCGGCAATGGCCACCCGGCGCTTCTGGCCGCCAGACAGTTCAAAAGGAGAAGCTGAATAATATTTTTCCTTCAATCCAACCTGTTTCAATGCGGTCCTGGCCCGCTCCAATGCCTCTTCCTGAGATAGGCCCTGGTTTTTCGGGCCAAAGCACACATCCGACAGCACATCTGCTTCAAAAAGCTGGTGTTCCGGATACTGAAAGACCAGTCCGACTTTGCTTCTCAGTCTTTTCAGAGAGTAACCTTCCTGCCAGATATCCTCCTTATTATAAAACACTGTCCCGGAGGTAGGACGCATCAGCCCGTTAAAATGTTGGATCAGCGTAGATTTTCCGCTTCCGGTGTGGCCGATTACGCCCACAAACTGTCCCTGGGGGATCTCCAGGGATACATCCTTTAAAGCATGGGTCTCATAGGCCGTCCCCGGATTATAAGTATAGGTAACGTGTTCTAATTTCAATGACATAGCGCATCCACCAATTCCTTTATAGTCAGTATCCCGTCAGGAAGAGGGATTCCTGCTTTTTTCAGTTCGTATGCCAGAAGGGTTACCTGAGGCACATCCAGCCGGTATGCTTTCAGTTCCTCCACCCTGGAGAAAATCTCCCTGGGAGTTCCCTGCATTACCACATGGCCCTGATCCATGACAAAAACCCGGTCGGAATCAATGACTTCTTCCATATAGTGGGTAATGAGGATCACCGTAATCCCTTCCCGTCTGTTCAGCTCATGAACTGCCTCCAGCACTTCTTTCCTGCCGTTTGGGTCCAGCATGGCGGTAGGTTCGTCCATGATAATACATTTTGGCTGCATGGCCATAACGCCGGCAATGGCTACCCTCTGCTTCTGGCCGCCGGAAAGTTTATTCGGCGAACGGTGGCGGAAGGCTGTCATTCCCACAGCTTCCAGACTCTTGTTTACTCTGCTCCAGATACCTTCTGTAGGAATTCCCAGATTCTCCGGTCCAAAGCCTACATCTTCTTCCACTACGGTTCCGATGATCTGGTTATCCGGGTTCTGAAAGACCATACCAGCTTTCTGCCGGATCTTCCACAGTTCCGGCTCCATAGCCGTATCCATACCGTCCACCCAGATGGTACCCTCCGTAGGGATCAGCAGTGCATTCATATGCTTTGCCAGGGTGGATTTACCTGATCCGTTATGTCCCAATATGGAAATAAACTGGCCCGGCTGGATATCCAGATCCACATCCTCCACGGCGGTTGAACTTTCGCTGGCCTGGCCATTCTCATCATATTTTAAATAATCATACTTTAACTTTCTGGCTTTTATGATTTCCATAGTCCTTTGTTTCTCCCTCTTCCATCAACAGGTATAGCGCCAGACCTCCATATCGTCGCCATCATCTTTCAGATGGTAATTAATCTTTTGAAATCCCAGCTTTTGGGCCAGGTTCACAGAGGCCTTGTTTCCGCTTTTGATACGGCAGTGAAGATATACTGCCCCTCTTTTGGCAGACTCTCGTATAATTCCCTGGCAGGCCTCATAGGCATAGCCCTGCCGCCGGTACTTTTCATCAATAATATAGCCCAGCTCTACAACCGTTTTGGTATTGTTCCAGAACTTCGGCTCTACTCCTGCTCGGCCGATAATCTCTCCTGTATCTTTTTTCAGTACAGACCAATAGCCCATATCGCAGAGTTCATACATGTAGGAACGATAGGAGTCGAAACCCTCCAGTTCCTCTGAGAGGGGTTTTGCCACTCCTTCGCAGGCATCTCTGGAGGTCTCCTGTCCGCAGATCTCCATCAGTCTGGGAATGTCTTCTTTCTTCATTTCCCGGATCAGAAGGCGGCTGGTCTCGCAGACCACCGCCGGAAGATGATGGCTGTGGCAGTAAATCTTTTCCATAAACCCGCAGTCGATCTCCTCATAACCTTCAATGATCATATAGGCTCTTCCCAGATCCTGTTTTCCCGAATCCGGATTCTGGAAGCCAATACAGGTAATCCCTGCATTTTTTGCCGCCAGGCAGCCATTCTCGGAATCTTCTATAACTATGCACTCCTCCGGTAAAAAACCAAGTTCCCGGGCTGCCTTCCAAAAGATATCCGGCGCAGGCTTTGGATTTCTTACAGATTCACCGCTGATCAGCCTGGAAAAATACTTCCGGATCTCCCAGTGTTCTGTTACTTTCTCAATATAAGAAAGAGGTGAGGAGGAAGCTACAGCCAGGCCATAGCCTCCTGTGTAAAGTTTTTCCAGGAGTTCTTTTACATAAGGGATAAGGGGCGGATAACCTTCTTTCCTGATCAGTTTCTCCTTTATCGCACTCATCTCTTCCCTCAAAGAGGTATCCTCAAGGGGGATCCCGTAATGTTTATGAAGGAGTTGCAGCAGAAACCCCGCAGTAGAACCGATGCATTCCTTGTAAACCTCATAGTCCAGATCCACGCCTCTTCTTTTGAGGGTCTCTTTCCAGACTCTGTAATGAAAGGGTTCGCTGTTGATCAGAACGCCATCCATATCAAAAATTATTCCCTTTAACATATTTTACCTTCTTTTCTAAATATCAGAAGACTGAGGCATAAGGTCTTCGATCAGATCCCATATCTCTTCTCTTCCCTGCTTGGACAGGGCGGAAAAAGGAATCACTGTTGTTTCAGAAGGGAGGTCCAGTCCTTTTCTCACTTCGCTGATATGTTTCTGGAGCTGGCTTCTTTTCAGCTTATCCGCCTTTGTGGCAATAATAATAGGTTCATATCCGTTATGAACGATCCAGTCATACATAAGTTTGTCGTTTTCCGAAGGCTTATGACGGATATCCACCAGTAAAAATACTGCTTTCAGCTGTTTGGAATGATGGAGATATTTCTCTATGAGTTTTCCCCACTGTTCCTTCACAGACTGAGAAACTTTCGCGTAGCCGTATCCGGGAAGATCTACCAGATACATTTCATGATTGATATTATAGAAATTAATGGTCTGGGTTTTTCCCGGTGAGGCGCTGGTGCGGGCCAGGGACTTCCGGTTCATCAGCGCATTGATCAAAGATGACTTCCCAACATTGGATTTTCCGGCAAAGGCGATTTCCGGCACCTGATTTTCCGGCAGGATGCTGGTGATCCCGCACACAGTATCCAGTGCTACATGTTTTATAACCATGTATTTTCCTCCATATTTATGAGTTCTGTTCGGCTGCCAGTGCATGTTCCAGCACTTCTTCCATGGTGTTTACAGGGACGATCTCCAGTCCCTGGGTGATCTCTTTATCCATTTCCGCTACATCCGCCTGGTTCTCCGAAGGGATCAGCACTTTCTCAATCCCTGCGCTTTTTGCAGCCAGAAGTTTTTCCTTCAATCCTCCGATAGGAAGAACCCTTCCTCTCAGGGTAATCTCTCCTGTCATAGCCACATTGGCTTTTACCGGCGTTCCGGTAATGGCGGAAAGCATAGCCGTAGCCATGGTAATTCCCGCAGAAGGTCCGTCTTTGGGAACAGCCCCTTCCGGGATATGGATATGTAGGTCATGTTTCTGGAAAAATTCCGGATCTATGTCATATCGGTCTGCTACAGACCGGATATAGCTGATGCCTGCCTGGGCAGATTCCTTCATCACATCTCCCAGCTGTCCGGTAAGAAGAAACTCTCCCTTGCCCGGCATAAGATTGACTTCAATCTGAAGAGTATCTCCTCCTACGCTGGTCCAGGCCAGTCCACGGACAATGCCCACTTCGTCGGTCTGATTCTTTTTCTGCCGGGTATATCTGGCTCTTCCCAGAAAGTCTTCCAGGTTCTCCGTAGTAACCACTACCTCTTCCGCCTTTTCTTCCATGATCTTCCTGGCGGCTTTTCTGCAGATATCTCCAATCTTTCTCTCCAGATTCCGGACTCCTGCCTCTTTTGTATAGCCGCTGATGATCTCTCTTAAGGCATCTTCCCGGATCTTCAACTGTTTTTCTTTCAGTCCATGGGCCTTGATCTGCTTTGGAATCAGATGCTCCCAGCCAATATGCCATTTTTCATTTTCTGTATAGCTGCTGATCTCTATGACCTCCATTCTGTCCAGAAGAGGTCTTGGTATGGTCTGAAGATCGTTTGCAGTAGCAATAAACAGGACTTCCGACAAATCCAGAGGGATCTCTACATAATTATCCCGGAATTTTACATTCTGTTCCGAGTCAAGGACCTCCAGAAGTGCGGAAGAAGTATCTCCCTTATAATCGCTGCTTACCTTGTCGATCTCATCCAGGAGCATTAAAGGATTCTTCACTTTGGCCTGGATCAGTCCGTTGGCAATCCTGCCCGGCATGGCGCCAATATAAGTTCTCCTGTGTCCCCGGATCTCTGCTTCGTCCCGGACTCCTCCCAGAGAAATCCTGACATATTCTTTATGAAGAGCTCTGGCTACGGACCGGGCAATAGAGGTCTTACCGGTACCAGGAGGGCCTACCAGACATAAAATGGGGCTTTCTCCTTTTTTCGTCAGAGCACGGACTGCCAGGAATTCCATGATCCTTTCTTTCACTTTTTCCAGACCGTAGTGGTCCTCCTCCAGGATCCGGTTAGCCTCTTTTAAATTCCGGCTGTCTCTGGAAGTCTTATCCCAGGGAAGAGACAGCAAGGTCTCAATGTAACTGCGCATGACTCCCGCCTCTGCCTGGACTGCTGCAGATTTTTTAAATCTGTCGATTTCCTTGCAGATCCGCTCTTTTACTTCCTTGGAAGCCTTCAGCTTTTCCGCCTGTTCCCGGAACTGATCTGCCTCAGAAGCCGTATCTCCATCCCCCAGCTCTTCCTGGATTACCTTCATCTGTTCTCTGAGAATATAATCTCTCTGGTTTTTATCTACCCGCTCTTTTACTTTCTTATTAAGCTCCATACGGATTTCCATGATCTGTACTTCATTGGTCAGGATCATGCCCAGTACTTCGTAACGGTCTTCCAGAGAAACCGCCTCCAGGATCTTCTGTTTATCTTCATATTTCATAGGAAGATTTACAGCGATCTGGTCTATCACTTTTTCTACATCATTTAATTCTAAGATCTGACCCGCCAGATCCTTGCTCAGCTTGGGATTTTCATTGCAGTACCGGATAAAGATCTCTTTCATCCCTCTGAGCATGGCTTCTTTCACATTTTCATCCAGCAGCTCTGCAGCAGAGGAGTCAAAAGCCGCCACCTCTGCCTCCAGATAGAATCCTTCTTCATCCAAATGAAGAAGCTCTCCCCGTTCTTTCCCCTCTACAAGGACCTGGATGATGCCGTTTTTCGTTTTTACCAACTGTTTGATCACTGCAATGGTACCGATTCTATATAAATCCTCCTGCCCCGGCTCCTCTGTCTGAGGAACCTTCTGGGTAATGAGAAAAATTCTCTGGTCCTCCACCATAGCCTTTTCCAAAGCCTTTACAGACTTTTTTCTGCTCACATCAAAATGTACGATCATTCCGGGAAGGATGGTGGTTCCTCTCAGAGCGATGGCCGGTAAGTATTGTATGGTGTCACTCATACTCGCTCCTCCTTTTGCTTTTGTATCCTCTTATGCAATCTCAGGGGCTTCTTTCTTCTTTCTTGTGCTGTTCTTGCTTCTTCTGGAAGGAGCAGGAAGTTCCCTGTGCTCCAGCACCGGGGGTTCTTTTCCATCTACAACTTCCTTTGTAATGGTGCAGGAACTGATGCTCTCATCGGAAGGAGATGTATACATAATATCCATGAGTACGCTTTCCATAATGGCCCGCAGTCCCCTGGCTCCGGTCTTTCTTTCCATGGATTTGTCTGCAATCGCTTCCAGGGCTTCATCTTCAAATTTCAGCTCGATGCCGTCCAGTTCAAACATCGCCTGATACTGGCGCACCAGAGAATTCTTTGGTTCTGTGAGAATCTTCACCAGCGCCTGGCGGTCCAGAGCATTCAGGGAAACCACTACTGGCACACGTCCCACAAATTCCGGGATCAGACCAAAACGTACCAGATCCTGGGGCATAACCTCTTTCAGCAGCTCTCCTACATTTCTCTCCTGAGGAGATGTGATGACCGTGTTAAATCCAATGGATTTTGTATCTTTTCTCGTTTCAATAATCTTATCCAGTCCTTCAAAAGCACCGCCGCAGATAAAAAGTATATTGGTAGTATCGATCTGGATAAACTCCTGCTGAGGATGTTTTCTTCCTCCCTGAGGCGGCACATTGGCCACGGTACCCTCCACAATCTTCAGCAGTGCCTGCTGAACTCCTTCTCCGGATACATCTCTGGTAATGGAAGCATTTTCTGACTTCCTGGTGATCTTATCAATCTCATCTATATAAATAATCCCGTACTGTGCCCGTTCAATATCATAATCTGCAGCCTGGATCAGCTTCAGAAGGATATTCTCCACATCTTCGCCCACGTAGCCGGCCTCTGTCAGTGTGGTAGCGTCTGCAATAGCGAAAGGCACATTCAGAAGCCTTGCCAGAGTCTGGGCCAGAAGAGTCTTTCCTGAACCTGTAGGTCCCAGCATGAGAATGTTGCTTTTCTGGAGTTCCACTTCTGAGGTGCTGCCTGCCAATACTCTTTTATAATGATTGTATACGGCTACAGAAAGAACCTTCTTTGCCTCTTCCTGACCGATCACATATTCGTCTAAAAATTTCTTGATCTCCTGAGGTTTCAGCAGATTAATCTCGTCAGACATTTCACTTTCAAAATCTGCTCCCAGTTCTTCATCAATAATCTCTGCGCAGATTCCCACACATTCATCACAGATATAGGTGCCGTTAGGCCCTGCGATCAACTTTTTTACCTGGTCATCTGTCTTACCGCAAAAGGAACATCTGATCTTTATATCATTTCCCTTCATTGCTATTCTTCTTTCCTTTCTGTTTTACCCAAAATTGTCCTGAAAGCGGAAAGACCCCCGCATATATCTGCAGGAGTCTTATCTTCAGTCACTATCTATGCTCGATAACCATGTCGATCAAACCATAATCCTTTGCCTCCTGGGCAGTCATATAGTTATCCCGCTCGGTATCTTGCGCAATTGTCTCCAGGGTCTGGCCTGTATTCTGTGCCAGAATAGAATTCAGTCTGTGCTTAGTCTTCAGAATCTGCTCTGCCACAATCTCAATCTCCGTTGCCTGACCTTTGGCGCCGCCGGAAGGCTGATGTATCATAATTTCCGCATTGGGAAGAGCCATACGTTTTCCTTTGGTGCCCCCTGCCAGAAGAAAGGCTCCCATACTGGCTGCCAGTCCCATACAGATGGTAGACACATCGCATTTGATATACTGCATGGTATCATAGATTGCCATGCCTGCGCTGACAGATCCCCCCGGGCTGTTGATATATAAATGAATATCCTTCCCCGGATCCTCAGATTCCAGGAACAGAAGCTGTGCCACAATCAGGTTTGCGGACACATCTGTCACTTCTTCCCCAAGGAAAATAATCCTGTCTTTTAACAGTCTGGAATAAATGTCGTAACTTCTCTCTCCACGGCTGGTCTGTTCAATGACATATGGTACTAAGCTCATAAAAATCCTCCTATTTATCCGTCAAAGGAAGTATGATTACTCAGCTTTTTCTTCTTCCTTTTTCTCTACTGTCTTTGCAGCGTCTGCAACCAGGGTAACTGCTTCCTGAACAGCCATATCCATTTTAATCTGCTCTTTCTCATAGTCCCCCATCATTTCTTTCAGTTTGTCGGCTTCCATCTTATACATGTCAGCCATTCTCTTTACTTCTTCTTCAAATTTTTCATCGGAAATCTGAATATTCTCTACTTCAGCAATCTTTTCCAGTACCAGACGGCTCTGGATTCTCTTCAGCGCCTGAGGTCTCATCTGCTCCTGGATCTTGGCATTGTCAAGACCTGTAAACTGATAGTACTGTTCAATAGACAGTCCCTGTGCCTGCATTCTTCTGATGAAGTCCTGCATAAGCTGGTTGATCTGGTTCTGGATCATTGGTTCCGGAATATCCATCTGTGCGTTTGCGATAACCGCATCGACTGCTTTATCTTCTTTTTCTCTCTTGGCAACTTCTTCCTTGCGCTCTTTCAGGTTTTTCTCGATGTCTGTCTTGTACTCTTCCAGAGTATCAAATTCAGAAACATCTTTTGCGAATTCGTCATCCAGTTCCGGCAGTTCTTTTACCTTAATGGATTTTACGGTACATTTAAATACAGCAGGTTTTCCGGCCAGATCATTTGCATGATAGCTTTCCGGGAAAGTTACATTTACATCTTTTTCCTCACCGATCTTGGCGCCTACCAGCTGGTCCTCAAATCCCGGGATAAAGGAGTTGGAACCGATAGTCAGAGGATAATCTGTTCCTTTTCCGCCTTCAAATGATTCTCCGTCAACAAAACCTTCAAAATCCAGAGTAATCATATCGCCCTGCTCAACAGCTCTGTCATCTACATCGATGGTTCTGGAATTGTTTTCCTGCTCTCTCTTTAATTCAGCGGCAACTTCTTCCTCTGTTACTTCTACAGGAGAAACCTCTACCTCTACTCCTTTGTACTCGCCCAGAGTTACTTCCGGCTTCACAGCAACTTCCGCAGTGAAAATAAAAGGTTTGCCCTTTTCGATCTGAACAATGTCGATCTCCGGCTGAGATACGATATCCAGCTTGCTTTCCTCAGCAGCCTTTGGATATTCTTCCTGGATCAGTGCATTTGCAGCATCTTCATAGAAAATACCAGTACCGTACATTTTTTCAATCATGATACGGGGGGCTTTTCCTTTACGGAATCCGGGGATTGTAATGCGGTTCTTGTTTTTCATGTATGCAGCCTGTACTGCTTTTTCAAAATCCTCCGGGCTGACTTCCACTGTCAGCTTTGCCATGTTCTTTTCTAAGTTTTCTACCTGTACACTCATTGTTAATGATTCCTCCTTGAATTTCTATATACATTCTGTTCTGTAAATACGCTTTTGTAGAACAGCGTTTTTTCTCATACTTACAGTCATTAACACAGTATATCACAAGGAAGACGAAAACGCCAGTGTTTTTTTCTATAAAATTTCCATAGAATTACGGATTTTCCCGGTATATCACAGATTTTCTGATCTCTTCCGCCTTTTCTTCTCCAAAAAGGAGAGAAATCAGCTCCAGTGCAAAGGGAATAGCGGTCCCCAGACCTCTGCTGGTAGTGATATTGCCATCTGTGACTACTTCTTTCTTCTCTACCGCTGCCCCCGTAAGCTTGTCTTCAAATCCCGGATAGCACACTGCCTTCTTCCCTTTCAGCAGTCCGAGGCCTCCCAGTACGCTGGGCGCTGCGCAGATGGCTGCGATCCTTTTTCCCTGAACGTTAAAATTCTCCAGGAGTTTTGTCAGCCCCTGATGTTCTCCCAGATGAAGGGTGCCCGGCATGCCGCCCGGAAGCACCAGAAGATCTGCCTGTCCATAATCTGCATCATCAAAGAATATATCTGCCTTGATTTCTATTCCATGACTGCCCTTTACAGCCAAGCCATCACTGATAGAAACCATCTGCACCTTGGCGCCGGCCCTTCTCATCAGATCCACCACTGTCAGCCCTTCAATCTCTTCAAATCCGTCTGCCGTAAATACATATACATTTGCCATCGTCTTACCCTCGCTTTTTTGTATTTTCCATGATCTTCCATACCTCCGTCAAAAGAGGCTTTTTTTCGGAAAATCATAACCTCTATTGGGTATTGTATCATACTTTATCCGGTTCTTATTTAAAATTTTTATAAAGAAATCCCCGGCCCTTTGCTTTTTTCTCCGTCTGTGTTATAACTGTAGAAAAGACAAGGAGGCTTTTTTTCATGGAAATCGAAAGAAAATATCTGATCCACAAACTGCCTGAGGATCTGGAAACTTATCCCTGCAGGAAAATTCAGCAGGCCTATCTCTGCACTAACCCGGTAGTCCGCATCCGCCGCCAGGACCAGGACTATTATCTCACCTACAAAGGAGGAGGACTGATGGTCCGGGAGGAATATAATCTTCCGCTGAACAAAGACGCTTACCAGCACCTGCTGGAAAAAGCAGACGGCATTGTCCTGTCTAAAACCCGGTATCTCCTGCCCCTTACAGACACCCTTACTATTGAACTGGACGTCTTTGATTCTCCTTACCAGGGACTCTGGCTGGCAGAAGTGGAATTTCCTACAGAAGAAGAGGCTAACGCTTTTGTCCCTCCTGCATGGTTTGGAGAAGATGTGACATTTTCAAGCGCCTATCACAACAGCACGCTCTCAGGAAAAACTCTCTCCCAGAAATCCTGATATTCTTTCTGTGTTTTATGGCAGCCGGAGAATTGCAAAAGCTTTCTCTTTGAAACTTTCCTTCTCCAGCTGCCTTTTTTATCTCAGATCCAGTTAATTTTCCCAGGCCTTTTCAGCATAGGTGGTATCTACCAGTTTTTCATAAGGCACTCTTTCTTCCAGTTCTCCCGCACTGTCCAGAATATCCTGGAGCAATTCAAAACTGTCCTGCTCAAAGACCAGATTCTCTTTCCATGTGTCCTGCTCCTGATATCGCTTCACAATAGCAGTGATGGTTTCCAGATCATTTTCCTTAAACTGCGGCTGAATAATCCTGGCAATCTCTTCCGGCGTGTGGGAATTTACATAGTCCATACCCTTCTGGAGGGCATTTACAAATCCCTGGATGATCTCCGGATTCTCTTCCATATAGCTTTCCTTGGCGCTGTAGGCAGTGTAAGGCACATAGCCGGATTCCACACCGCAGGAAGCCACCACATATCCGGCGCCTTCCTGTTCCAGGGCTGTGGCAGAAGGCTCAAATTCCACGCTGAATTCTCCCTGCCCGCCTGCAAAAGCCGCCGCCGTGGAGCCAAAATCAATACTTCGGTCAATATTCAGATCCTGATCCGGGTCAATGCCCTTCTGTTTCAGGATATATTCAAAGACCATCTCCGGCATGCCGCTTTTTCTTCCTCCCAGAACATCTTTTCCCACAAGATCTGTCCACTGAAAATCTGGCATCTCTTCTCTGGCTACAATAAAGTTGCCGGCTCTCTGGGTAAGCTGGGCAAAATTGACCACCGGATCATTTGCTCCCTGCTGGTAAGCATAGATAGAGGATTCTGAGCCCATAAAGCCAATGTCTGATTCTCCGGAAAGAACAGAAGCCATAACCTTATCAGCGCCAAATCCGGTGGCCACCTCCAGCTTGATCCCCTCTTCCACAAAGTAGCCTTCTTCTATAGCCACATACTGAGGTGCATAGAAAATAGAATGAGCTACTTCATTCAGTGTAACCTTCTGCAATTCCTCTCTTTGGGACGCTTCTGCCCCGGTTTCTTTTTCCTCTTTTTCTCCGGCACAGCCTGTAGTCAGAAGCCCCAGAGCCAGTACTCCGGCCCAGAGGAAGGCAACGATCTTTTTCATACTTTTCTCCCTTCCTGCTCTCTTTCTTTTCTTTCAGAAAAAAAGCCCCGCAGCCGGTTATCGGGTGCGGGGTATACTAATAAGATATGATCGCAGAGCCAAAAGGTCACAGACGGGGGCCCGGATTTTTTCTGTCCTCTATGTATTTTCTGACTCCCTCTACATCACTGTAGGCAAAATGGCGCAGTTCATTTTCTGTCATCTGGCCCAGTTCCTCCAGATCTGAACTTCCTGTCACAGGGCAGATGGGCCTTAACTCTTCTTCGGTGAAACCAAACTCCTCCATCTGCTCTCTGGAAATATATTGAGTCACCTCGATCTTATTGCAGGACTTGCAGTGATATACACTGAATACTTCTTTACTCATAGGTTACCTTCTCCTCTTTTTTCTTCCCGGTAACCGCCAACGCATTCCCTTACAGGCAGAAAAGAAAACGCATCTCACAGCAATGGTGAAGTTATACATCCAGTTATGTCTGCCTGCCGGGATAAAACCGGGATGATGACTTTTAGGATAGCACAGATCGCTGCCGGTTACAAGAGGCAGCCGGAAGGATTCCTCCCTGCAGCATGAATTTTTCTTGCAAAATTTCCCTGTGCCCTTCATAATAAAAAAAGCTAATAAAAGGAGGTCTTACAAATGAAATTTGGATTTATCGGCTGTGGAAACATGGCTTCCGCCATCATCAACGGCGGACTGAAAAAAGGAATTTTTACAAAAGAAGAGCTTCTGGCCTCTGTAAAAACAGAAGCTTCCGCTCAAAGAGTGCAGGATACCCTTGGCATTTCCTGTACTACCGACAATCTGGCGGTAGCCGCCCAGGCAGATTATCTTTTTCTGGCTGTAAAGCCCCAGTTCTGCGAGGAAGTAGCCGCTCAGATCTGCCAAAGCCGGAAAGAGGGACAGATCCTGGTATCTATCGCCGCAGGAAAAACTCTGACATGGCTGAAAGAAAAATTCGGAAAGGATCAGAAGATCATCCGCACCATGCCTAACACTCCCGCTCTGGTAGGAGAAGGAATCACCGGCGTATGCCCTGATGATCTGGTGACAGAAGAAGAGCTCACCCAGGTTCTTACCCTCCTTAGCTCCTTCGGAAAAGCCGCCGTAGTCACAGAGCCTGTCCTGGATATCGTAGGGGCTGTCAGCGGAAGTTCCCCGGCTTTTGTATTCATGTTTATAGAAGCACTGGCAGACGGTGCCGTCGCTGAAGGAATGGCCCGGAAACAAGCCTATGAATTTGCCGCCCAATCCGTTCTGGGAAGCGCCAAAATGGTCCTGGAGACCGGACTTCATCCGGGAGCTTTAAAAGATATGGTATGCTCCCCCGGCGGCACCACCATTGAGGGGGTAAATGTCCTGGAAAAAGAAGGTATGCGAAGTGCAGTCATGGAGGCCGTCCGGGCCTGCATTGCAAAGACCAGAAAATTGTAATACAAATCTGCAACAGACCAGTATACTGCAAAACAGGCTGTCCTTTAAAGGACAGCCTGTCTCTTAATAGCGAGAGGGGGATTCGAACCCTCGACACTACGG
>ERZ1090861.584-NODE-584-length-21859-cov-10.509264_pt1 | contig 21859 bp, 32 predicted proteins | sample MGYA00478482_ERZ1090861 | MGnify/ENA primary metagenome ERZ1090861 (study PRJEB33644, sample SAMEA5815744) | chicken gut metagenome | biome: Chicken; feature: Gastrointestinal Tract; material: Caecum | place: Ireland | collected 2019-01-01 | study: A study of the... | reverse complement strand
TTGTCGAGAAACCATCCGTGATCCCAGCCTCCTCGTCCTGCTGGATCTGTTCGATCTCCTGCTGTACGTTATCCACACAAGACAAGATAGAAAGCTGTGTCTGCTGGCTGACAATTCCTGCAAGATTCCCGGCGATCTGGGATTCCTCCAAAAGATTTGCCGGAATATTCTGTGTGAACGTATAGTTCAGCTTCACCCAATCATCTGGCTTCATTCCGGATACCGGATTACTGAAGATCAGTTTATATCTCCGGTTCATTCCAGAAGTGAACTTCCGCTGCTTAGTCAGCGCCAGATTGCTCATGGCCTGCAGCTTATATTTCAACGCGATCCCGGAGGATGTTCCGAAGTTCTCGTCGCTTATGTTTGCCACCATGCTGATCTGGAAAATCAATGTCTGCAGTCTGTCCAGCAAATGTTCCTGCGATGTGTCTCCGTCCGGTTTCTGCAGAAATTCTACATTTAGTTGGCCATTTTCCAGAAGACCAGGGAAATTAATTATCCGGTTATCGCGGATCTGTTTCAGAGTGCTGTCATCCACAAGGGCTCCAAGTACTTTCAGATAAGCATCCGCAAAGTATGCTACATCATTGGCTTTCTCACTGATCGCCTCGTTGTATTCGTTGATCATGGTCAACACCGGTTCGAATATCCCGATCTCTTCTTCGTTTTCCCGGTACTCTGTCGCCGGGACTCCGTCAAAGCCATGTATCTTTTCATCGTCCGGAAGCCAGTGTAGTCCTCCGTCCATGCTGGCGTACCGGACAGTCCTGGAATCTGACACGCTTACGTAGACCGTGTCATCTGCGTCCTTATAGGTATGGCAGAAATACCTCGGCCGTTCCAGAATTGAATCATCATAAATCATAAAGGCGTCTTCCGGCGATAAGTATGTAATCCCGACGTTTCCGCGTTCGTCCACGTAATACATCTCGTATCCTTTCCCGTAGATCGAGCACAGTTTTGACAATTCGGCATTGTTGTCGTCCTGGTCATTGTACTGATCCAGATATTCCACATATTCGGACACCTTAGGGTCATCACTGCCGATCTTGATCGGAATCCCGATAAAAAATCCATTCATTGTGTCTGTGATGTATTTTGCAAAATTTACCGCGATCCTCTTATCCGGCTTATATTCCGGTTTTGGCGGCATGTCAAAGATCGGGTATCTGTTCATATAGGCATTCATCAAAGGTTTATACCGTTTCAATACCAAAGATTGATGCTTATTTATAAATTCACCCAGTGTCAGAATGTCCAGGTCTTTATCATTCGATAATCGAAACATCATATTCCCCCTTTCACCGGGTTATAATAAACTCTGTTTTCCATTTTCCGGATCAGGCTCGCCGCAGAATCCGGACTATCATCATGCTCGGCAAATTCCGAATAATCCAGAATCTCATTGATATATCCCGGATCCGTATCTTCCAGCCAGATGATGTTTTTCCATTCGCGCCGGAGATATGTTGAAATCTTTACGAATTTATTCATAGACTCGCTGTACGGATCCACATAATGTCCGAGACCCCGGAGTTCCTTTGCAAGATATCCTTTATCCGCGTTCTTCTCGCAGGATATTGATCCGGCTCTGAGCTGCCTGTGGTAAATTCCAATTTCGGACAGGCAATCGTCCACATGCTTATCCCAGCGCTTTCCAAATCCGATGATACGACCATCCGACAGCTTCTTCATGACTGTATATGCCGTGCCATCCTCGCCGTCATACGCCGCATCGATATGGGCCATTCCGCCATAGATGAGCTGAACATCTTTCGTGAACTGCGGGTTCTGGAACATGGCGTCCTTATCTGCAATATGCTTTAACTCATAATTTGCAGCGAAGAGACTGTCTGACATGGAATGCCGGAGTTCTTCCAGTTTATCCCGTGTGATTAATCCGGTGGAATAGCAATCATATTTCCGCACGTTTGGCATGATCGAGATCGCGTCTTCCTTATGCCAAGGCGTTCCGGTATTGATGAATCTGCCTCCACGATTACAAATGTTCTGCAGCTCCATGTACTGGGTCTTCGTCCGTTCCCGTTCTGCCTTACTGATCCGGTCTTTCAGATTGACAATATCATCTGTCACAACAATATCCGCATGCTTTCCGGTGATGCTGGTCCCGATACCAAGCCCCACAACCTGGGACACACCTTTTGTGGATGTGCAGAGGTTTGTGTGAATCTCTGAATTGTTCTCCCTCAGAAACTTCAGATCCGTGCCGTACAGTGTCCGGACAATCTTCTGCATGCATCCGGCTTTCAGGATTTTCTGTGTCTGAACCAGAACCTCTGTCACATCATCATCCGTTTTCCTGAAAAACATCACGTTTTCATTTGGGCGCTCAACCGTGTGAATTGCCAAAAACAGCGACAGGTCCGTTGTCTTGTATGATCCTCTGTGCGCCAGAAGCGTCTGATCTTTTTCGGCATAAAGAAAAGACCTCAGCCACTCGTTATGCAGAGCGGTAAGGTCTTTAAATCCTACCCAGTGTCCAATTTTATACGGTTCATTCCACAGGAGGTCCAGAACCGCCTGCTTTGAGCTGTTCAAAGTATGCCTCCATTTCTTTTATGGAATCATCGATCGCCGGAGTCTTGATATCCAGTTTATCATTCCACATGCCAAGATGTCGGCCGAGAAGCTCCAGGGCCTTCTCCTTATCATTCAGTTTTATCTCGATACCATTTGCGCCTTCCTTAATTCCGGCTATTGCCCGGATCTGCTGATCTGATAAATCCGTAGTCGACTTTATTACTACTGTACTGCATACCCCATTGCTCCGGATTTCAACATAATCCGTTGCCCTTGAAAAAGCAATGGCCGCCAATTCTTTGACGACCATGTCCTGAGTCACTTCAGTACGCCGCTGGCGTTCCTGCATGCGCTCTGAAATATATTCCTGAACCTTAACATTTTTTAACATTCTCGCCGCTGCTGCCGCAGCCGTTTCATCTTTCTTTACAGACGGATATGCCGCACGGTAAGCCCGGGTGGCATTCAGGTCGATCAGGTATTCATCTGCAAATTTTTTCTGTTTTTCCGTCACTCGGACTCACCTCGCTTTCGTTTTTAGGGTAAGAAAAAGAGATGGCCGGGGCTATCTCTTTTTTCTATTTTCACAATATGTATTTACCAGCTTTTCTATCATTTTCTCCTGAAATTTGGGGTTTGGTGAACTATTTATAACCCTTAAAAGTCTCTTCTCCTCTTCATCTTCTCCCAACGCAGCAAAATACTTCCATTTATCATCACTCGCCTTTGTTACGTATCGAAAGAGCAAACTCGATATAAATTCCGACACCACCCCCGCTATCGTTGTTATTATGCCGATATTCGTATTTCCTGTTTTTACCATATAAACAAACGCAATAATGATTGTTGCAAAACCTGCGATTATAATTCCGATAGCTGTATTATTGATCCTAGAGTGCATCGTTAATTCATCTTGATGATATTTTCCGGGAAGCGTTCCGCTAGCAGAAGTATAAACCTCGCTTGTCACGGATGGAGTGTCCATAAAGGCAGAGGTATTATTTTTCACTTCCATTGCTTTCCTCCTCTGCCTGATCTACCTCATCTAGTGCTCCTACTACTAATGTATTCATAAAAAGTGTATATCCACAATTTCGGCAAATCAACGGAGTCAAAGGAAGTATTTTCCCATCAAATCGATAACTTCTATCTTCATTTAACTGTATGGGGGTAACCATCATTTTATCATCAAGTGTCCAATTTCTTCCTCCACACATGGGGCATCCATGAATCCACTTTTCCTTGATAATCTCATCAATTTTTGTTTTATTTACCTTCATTGCTCTTCTCCCAATATGCATTTTCTTTAATCTTATCATGCACCATACCCCTTTTCAATATTAATAATGTATATTCTTTTTTACAACAAAGAAACACCCAGCTACGACCAGGTGTTCCAAAAAATGTATTGGGGAGGTTTTTTATTGGGATTTTGCCATTCAACCCGTTTACACTATATCACAGGGCGGGTGTACACTTCCATCAACTTTTCACATCACAAAGTGGTTCAAAGCCCTGCTATGAAGTTTATGTATGCCATTCCAGCTGAATCCCATCTCCTCACAGATATCCTCCCACTTCATCAGTTTAATATACCGGAAGGCCAGCACGTCCTTCTCATCTTCGTTCGGCAGCCGTTCGATCTTGTCCATAATCTCCCGGCACAGCTTGACCCGCAGGTATCTAGCCCTCATGTACTTGCGTTCTTCCCGATCCAGCTCGGCGACGAAGTCCGACAGATCACTCACTCCTGACGCGTGCGGCATCCCATCGGCAATCACAGCCGGGCAGATACTGTTCAGACGAAGCTCGCGGATCCTCAGCTCACCCCGCTGCATCTGCCGTACTGCTCGTTCATATCCCCTGAGATACCACTTCTTTTTTTCATTTTCTGTCATTTCATGTTCCACCAGCATCCTCTCCTTCTGTAATCAATCAAGCACCTGATCCTCATACCGCATCTCCTGCAGCTCTGCCTCCAGGTATGGGATCTCTCTCTTGTATTTCTTGTAATTTCCCAGGAGCTTCCTTGTGATCCGGATCTCCATTGACATCAGCCCCTTTCTATGACTTAATTTCCCCGATTGTCTGACCTACTAGTATCTGGTATAATTTTCTTATCATACGCTGAAAGGAATTTAGTATTATGCAGTGCCCGCTAACTATATCTGATGTGATTGAGATTGTTGGAATCGTTGCCTCCTTAATAACAAGCATTGTCGCTATCTGCATTTCTGTGAAAACATTAAAGCAAAACTCTTCTATGGTGGAAGAATCCACACGGCCATATGTGTCCATTTATATAGGAACCACCCATTTCTCAGCCATAACTGTTTATATGATCATTAAAAATTTTGGATCATCACTTGCAACAATTACTGCTTTTAACTGCGACCTCAATCTTGAATCCTATGCCTACGATAAGGAGCGAATTCCTTTTGCAAATATTGTTGGAACTTCGTTATGTCCGGGAGAAGCGATACAGTATCCCATCCGTTTAGAAAATTGCGACGACAGCATAAAATTTTTAAATATAAATATTTGTTACAAATCTTCATCGAAAGAATACTTTGAGCATATATCTCTGAATCTTTCTGCCTATTTTGAAGCGGTACATGTACGTGTAAAATCGGACTTAAGTATATCTTACGCCCTACAGGATATTGCGGAAAAAATGCTATAAATATAAGCGTTTCATCCGAATTTTTTCTTTTATTTCTGAAAGTATCCCTTCAATAGTTGCCGGACATTGAGCTTCTTCCGGAAGTTCAGTTTTCACTGCCTCAATAAAACAGTCAACTATTTTATCCATCTGCTGCTCCGTAACAAAGATTCCATTCCCATAACAATAAACATTCATTTCACTTCACCTCTTCCTTACTCTAGGAAATATTCCATCGGCTTTAATTCAATCTTTTCATTTTGCCGCCTCACCTATCACAACTCATATTTCAGAATTTCAACATTCAGACATCTTCCATCCGAATGTCATACGTTGCAAACGCAGCCTTTCCTCTTCGCTATTTCCTCCCTGATACAGTTCTTGGTGAACTCACTGAAATTTTCTGACAGCATTTTTTCCAGGTCCTCTAAAGTAGACGGCCTCAGCAGCACCGTGATAAATCTTTTTGACTGTTCTGTACTCATTATAAAATCTCCTTTACACATCATGAACCAGAGTTTTCTTCCGGTCCAATTTTCCACCAATCATCTCCAACCAATTCTTCTTCCGGCTCCGGTTCAGCGTCCTGGATCTCTTTCAGCTTCACCCTGTATATTTCATACAGAGAACTGATCGCTGGAGGAAATGCATTTTTTCTTATATACTCTTCCATAGCCTCCGTGAGTGCCTTGTGATTACATTCACGGAAATATTTATACCAAACATCCAGCACATCATTGTTCAGTGGGAATTTGCTGCTCCCATATGCAATGCTGATTTCCTTTATGATTTCAAAAAATTCTTTTTTACTCATTCATCCAATCCTCCGGATTAAAACTCACCTGATCCTGCTTCTGGTAATTCCTTCCCCTGTCCTGCTCTTTTGAAAGCCAATTGACGATAAAGCGTTCCACACCCATACGGGTCTTCTTCCGTCTCGGATTTGCATCACTCCAGGCAGCCATCCTTTTCAGCTGCAGTTTGACATCTACCGCCGGAAATGTCTCTTCCCATTCTTTGATTTTTTCCAGAGGGACATCATATGTGGTCTTATCAATCAAAGGGATCAGGATACCGCTTCCAGTGCTGCGCGGCGCTGGCTTGTCCAGCTCCGAGCATATAACATTACTTTTATTTTCTTTTTCTTTACTTTTATTTACTTTACTTTTCTTTGTGGCATTTTTCTCGGAACAATCAGAGTTTTTCTTAGAAAAACCTTCGTTATTCTCGGAATAATCGGCATTTTTCGTACACTTAATAAAGGGTTGAGTTTCGCTTTCTGACAAAAGCCAGTATTTCGCGTCAACCTCTATTGCGGTTTTGGAAGCTCTTGACTTCACTGCTTCCTGGAACCGTTTCTGTATGCCTCGGGAGGTGATGATAGTGTCCGACTGAAAAAGTATGCTTTCAAGTAGTGACCGTTCCAATAAGAATTTCAACACCTGCTTTACCTTATCACTGCTCATTCCTAGCTCATCTGATATGAGGAACTCATAATCCTCATCGAGCCGGATATAATAGCCCTGTCTATATATCTCGCACAGCAGATATATATAAACCAATATTCCGTCCGCTCCAAAGCGGCTCTTCAAAATCCTGATCTTCTTATCCGAGAAAAAATCCGTATCGAAAGGGAAGTAATCAATACCGTCTTTCCTCGGTCTCGCCATATCTGGTCCGTCTCCTTATTCATAATGGCATCCTTCCGTATCCATTATTTCCTGTAGGTGCCCGAACAGCACGACCACCTGATCTTTTCCCCGTCTGGAGCCGTTTCACAGCCGTTTCCTTCCTCATCCGAATACTCCTTTCACAATCCACATCAGCGCCGCCTAGAACAGGGCGCACAGCGCCAGGATAACCGCCCATCTGTTGTCATTCATCATATTCATAGTATTCAAAATATCCTCCAGTCTCCCTATACGCTACATACCCGCAAACACCGCTGACCAGCAGGATCACGGCCGGCCAGAAGACGCTTGTCCGGCACTCGATCGCACCGCAGAGGCTGGCAGACCCTATGATCCCGCCGAAAGCCGCAACTGCTCCGGCGATCTTATACAATTTCATAACCAATACAACCTTTCTTCCTTCTCCCCGCGGTATACATCCAGATACTTTTCAAGGCTCGTCATCAGCAGATCATATTTCAGGTCGGACAGTTCTTCCACATCGATATGCTCCCAGTCATACAGGCACTGCACATAGCCAGAAAGAAAGTCTTTCTTTGCGTCCACGCTGTCCTGCAGGATCCTGATCCTCGGATCCAGGATATTTTTCCTGATCCGGTCGTCCATGTCCGTAAGATCGGTGAACAGCGCTCTGATCCTGCACCGGAGCATCGATGACGCCGCAGGGTAGCGGTCCGCCATTTTGTCCAGAAACTGTTTCCAATGTTCCATATGTAATTCGCTTTCTTCGCGCGCGATCGGATCCGCCGGGACTCGAACCCGGATCCTTCCGTCTATAGCCGGACACTCCTTCCATTGAGCTACGGATCCATGCGCCCCGTTTCCGGGGCTGTATATATTTATATGGGGTTTGGGAATCAGGCAGTCTGTCTGCCTGAGGACGCGGGCCGGAGTCGAACCGGTATTGTGTGTTTGTGGGGTATACTATGCATTTGAGAGGGGTTCCTTATTGCCCGCCGTCGGGCCTCCCGCGCCATGTTCCCCGCCGCTATCCGGCGGCGGGTTCTTTCTCTTTTTCTACTTTGTCATATCCCAGGACATCCATCATTCTGGTGAGCATCTGTTCTGCTTCTTCCTTTGTAGGACGCCGCTGTTCCCCGTTGACTCGATATTCAATTTTTATACCGTCTACCTCCATATCACACCTCCTGCTTTTAATTTATGTACGACAGATTGTCCTCTATCATATTTCCATCCACATCTTCACTGAAGAAGATGCCGGCATTCTATTCAACAGATCCATTCCGCATCTTTTTTGCCAGATTTGTCAGTTGCTGGATTTGATCCTTGTCCAAACTGCCCGCTAATTTCACAAACTTGAAGAGATACGGTTTTTTCTCTAATATCTTTTCTATTTCCCAAATTTCCCTCAGTTCCGATAGCTTATATTGATTTTCATGCAGCCATCGCCAATATGCCATAGGCTTGCCAGAAATCGTCTCCAGATCATGTGAAAACAAATATCCGATTCTTGCTCTAAATAATCCAGCAAGCCTTTCCGCTTCATCAAAGGTAATCTCCATATTGCCGTATAATTTTGCCAGCATTTCCGGATCGTTTTCTTTTCTGCTTCCCGGAAGTCCCATATAGACTGCCAAAGTGTTGATAGAATACCCGCTTTCGATAATTTCTGCTATCAAATTCGGATACCGAAACTTTTTAAGTTCCTCAATAGAAATTTTATTGTGCATTGTCGTTATTCTCCTACTTTTTACCGAATTTATTGGGATGTTTTCTCAACCATTGGAACAATTCCCTGCTCCTTCAAATACTCGTACAAGAAGAGTCTTCCTTTTTGACTCCAGTACATGTGCTGCCGTGAATGCTGCTCGCCACACCCATCTGAATAATTATGTGTTTTCATCTTCGTGTAGCCAAACCCTGCATACTTCTGATAAAGGAACCAGACACCACCCTGCTTAAACTGGATTTTTAAATCGTGCAAAAGTTTGTTGAATCGCGTTGCGCTCATTCCATAATCTTTTGCGATTTCCGTCGTGGAAACCAGATCTGGACATTGGAGGATCAGATCATAATATGTTGCTTTTGGCTGCAGTTCGTCGATTACCTTCTGCTGTTCTACTACTTGTCCACCCAAGAAACTACAGCGCTCTTTCAGGCTATTAACCGTCTGTTCTGCAACACGAAGCGCTCTTGCCATAATCTGATCTGGTGTATTCCAGGCTTTCTCCAAATCAAGAAAATATTGACGAATTTCCATGCCTTTGTCTGTTCTTTGCAACATACAAATATGTTTTACCATATCCACTGAAAGATCATAGTCCTCGACTTCTCTGGCTACCTCTCTTTTACCTTCGGTTTGAACCCGTACTTTTTTTTGCGGGGTTGAATAATCGATATTCTCCTTAAAACCATATCCCGCGTACCGTTCAAACCACTTACTAAATCTTTCCGTACCAGCAAGCCCGCCCTCGCTTGACAGCAAATCGTATAAATCTCTTGCCGATACTGTCGGCTGCTCCGTGTCATAATTGACTTTGATTAAATTGTCCATCACCATGTTCCTCCATACTTAACAAATATTCACTCACCCCTCCTACTTCATTTCTCATCCACTGTTTCTCAAAGAAATTTATTGATAAAATACTGCTGACCTTTACCAGTAACTTTCGGCGTGCGTGTGATTTTATTACATCCATTTCCATCAATATGGACAGATTCCTTGATCATAAAAAGTCCCATCTCCATGCTTCGCTGCGTTGGAAGGTTCCAGTCCGTTCCTTTACGTTTAATCAGATATCCATTATCACGCATCCACTGGAACAGCCGTCTTGCTCCAATCTCAACGCCATTCTGCTTAAGTATCTTTGCAAGATCACCCACAAGAATAGACGTGTTTGCTGCAGTGATCGCCTGTCCAAGTACTGCATGAGGTTTCATTTCTTCGATCTGTGCCATCTGCTCTTTGATCGTCTTCTGGGCTTCCAGAACAGCCAGTGCAAGAAGCTCTTTTCCCTGTGGCGTATGTGACTGATAGCCTCCAGTTTTTCGGATGGAGGGAATAATCTCATCCGCAACCTTTGCCTGAAACTTTTCAGCGGTCTCATTCTTCGCTTTCATAGCGAGACGGTAGAAGATGTTCTCGGGGATGTATTCTGGACACATTTCTCTGTAATTAGTTCCGTTGCAGGAAGTTGCAACGCCCAAATCAGTAAGATACTTGTGTACAGTATTCCATCTCACGACCTCGTTGCCACTTGTGGCAACGGTTATAAATCCCAGCCCTCTCGCCACGGTCTCCAGCTTCAGATACGCTGTTCCGTCTTTTTCATAGCACTCCACTCCATCAATGTTGATAATCTGTAATTCGCTCATATGATCTCCCTTTTCTATCTATTCTGGTTCTTCCCCCGCTCCATTTTCATTACTTAGGAAAAATTCAATCGGAACACTAAAGTATTTTGCAAGGATCGCTAACTTTTCTACTTTAGGTACGCTCCTTCCAGTCTTCCAGTCTGTAAAAGTTGATCTTGTAATTCCTGTATCCTTTGATACTTTATAATCTGAAATTCCCATTTTGTCGCGCAAACTTACATATCGTGTATACAACAACTCTTTTCCACCTTTCCGAACTCTTCATTGACTATAGTTCGGAAATCAGTTATAATGAGTTCATAAAAAGCAATAATTATTTTTTTGTTTTAATTTCCGAACTTACAATTTGATTATATTTCGGATTTTAGAACTTGTCAATACTTTTGTACGGATTTCAAAACTTTTTTTGAGGTAAAATAATGTATGAGATTTATTGCAAGCTAAGAGATGCAAAAGGTGTAAAAGATTCTGATGTGGTAAAGGCTACAGGAATCACTAAGTCCACTTTTTCTGACTGGAAAACTGGAAGAAGCAATCCTAAAAATGACAAATTACAAAAAATTGCTGACTATTTTGACGTTACTCTGGATTATCTTACGACTGGAGAAGAAAAAAAATCTGACAACGCATATTATTTTAATGAAGAAACTGCCAAAGTAGCACAGGAGATATTTGAGAATAAAGAGCTTCGGGCGCTATTCGATGCCACTAGGGACGCTGATCCGGAAGATCTTCGGGCACTACATAATATGGCACTGGCTCTGAAAAGAAAGGAGCGTGGAACCGATGACGACACCGGATGTTAATGTCGTCCTTCTGGATTTTCCTAATTTGCAAAAAGAAATGGTTGTTCCCAATGAGGACGGATCATTTACTATTTTTATCAACGCCAAACATTCAACGGAGCAACAGGCAGCAGCATATGATCACGCTATGAAACACATCCAAAATCAGGATTTTAAGAAAAAGAATGTTCAGAATATTGAAGTAGCTGCTCATAACCTTGCCACCGCAAAGCCTCTCAAAAGCAGCGAGAAAGATCCTTTTGAAAAGATGCTTAAAAGGATACGCCGGGAACGCCGGAAACTCCAACGACAAATGGAGCAGTACGAGAAAGACATGAAATTTATATCTTCTTTTTCAGGATCCGATACAATTCAAAACAGCGAAGAGCAAAAATGGCATTATGGCGGAGTGTATTAGTTTAAACATTTGATGACATCAAAAACATATAATTAAACAATTTTTTAAGCAAAAATAATCCAGGTTTTACAATCGAGCAGCTGGCAAGATTGACGGGCTTTGAAGAAAGGCTGATCCGATTCAAAAACATAAATTTTTAATTGGAGGAATATTCATGGGATTAAGATTTCAAAAGAGAATCAAATTATTCCCCGGAGTCCGTATCAATCTGAACAAAAAGAGCTTCGGAGTCACTTTTGGAGGTAAAGGGCTACATTACACCATCAATTCAAAGGGAAGGCACACAGCATCCGCAGGAGTGCCTGGAACCGGATTGTATTATACTAAATCATATGGGAGCGGAAGGCAAAGCACAAAAAGATCGTCAGGAGCACCGCAGGGAGGTATAATATCAGGTGGCGAAAATCCGAACTGGCGAAGGAAAAAGCTAAGGGAACGAACATGGTTTATAATCCTGTGGCTGATTCTGTTTTTCCCCGTCGGCTTATATTTCATGTGGCGGTCAGGTTGGAGAAAAGAAGTAAAAATCGGAGTATCTGCGCTGTTTGCTGTATCGATTGTATATAGTATCCTCTTTCCGCCTGTCCGGCCAGAGTCTATATCAATCGAGATTCCTAACCAACAGGCAGAATATGACATAAATCAAGAGATTCCTATCACAATGTCAGTAATGCCTGAAGACGCAGAGACAGACAGTATTTATTTCCATACCAGTAGTCTTTCCGTGGATGTTGATGATAACATAATATCTACCGGAAGCGCTGAAGGTACATATGACATATATGCTTATTATGGAGATGTAAAAAGTAACACGCTTACCATTAATGTCGTTGACTTTGAAGCACGCGAAGAAGCGGCCCGAATTGAAGCCGAGCGGATCGCTGAAGAAGAACGTATTCAGATGGAGCAAGAAGCTGCGGAACAGACAGAGGAAGAGACTGCAATACCAGAAGAACCGGAGACATCAGAAGTAGAAGAAAATATTGATATGCAGACAGAATCTTCTGAAAGATCTCAAAATGTGGTTGTTAATCAGGAGCCGTCTGGCACAGACACAACGGTTGAGAATCCAGCAGAAAAAACAACGGGTTCCTCAGAGAATAATGCGCAGGTTACGGAAAGTCAACCAGAAGACAGCCAGAATCTAGTATGGGTAGATGATACTGCAGCGAGATATCACTTAAAGAGTGATTGCAGCGGAATGGATGCTGCATACCAAGTAATTATAGAGCAGGCAGAAGCAATGGGAAAGACTCCTTGCGGAAGATGCTATAGATAAATAAAATAAAAACCGCCCCAGTGCGCCAACACCAGGACGGCGTAGTACCTCGGAAGATGCAGGTACGTTAACGCATATTATATCATTCTCCGAGGACAGTCTGCAAGCAGAACATGGCAGAAACAATGGAACGAACGGCGGAATGCCTGGAAGTGACAGAAGAATATCTGAAAGAAGCTATTGAGTGCTACAGATCATATATGAAGTTTGATTACTACATTATTTATTTGTACCATGTTTGATAGTTTCGGAAATTAACGGTGGTGTTTTACAATTTGAAGAAGAATAAAATAACATACGGCTTGCCATGTAAAATAGAAGCTATGTTGTTGAGTGGTGTCTCCATTCAAAAATGCAAGAAGCCATTAAAAGAATATGCTGAATACAGAGATAAGTCCCCAAAAGAATTACAAGAGATCCTTTTCACCGCAAATACATATCTAATGGCAGAACAAAGTGCTAGAGATTTTGAAAATGACTTCGAATATTACAAGATTTCGCCAATCATCGACGAAAAAACTTGTGAAAAATGCAAAGAACTTTCAAAAATGAAATTTAAATTTTCCGAACGCGTACCAGGTAAAAACTTTCCGCCATTCCACAGCGGATGCCGATGTGGCATCGTTATTGTTGAACCGGATAGCTGGGACAAATGGATAGACGATTATGTAAACAACTACAAAAAGAAAAATAAGCAGTCTGCGTTAAAAAGATTCTTTAAATTATAATTGACCAAATAACTATATCATGATCTTTGAACCGCGGCTTGCGGTTTTAGAAAAATTGTAATTTTTGTTGATGCTCCATGAAACGATGAATACTTATAATGTTCAATGTATCGGCGTCACGCGCTGTTGCCGACAAAAAATGCTTGAGAAGTTATACAAGAGGGAGTTCCCATTTAATGGGGATATTCAGATCCGAATCTTCCCGGCAGATTACAAAGGTTATCCAACCTATCAGGTTTATGTTAATCGGATTGACCTCGGCTTTATCCCGCAGGATAAATTGTTTATTTTCCGCAATGCCGTAATATCTACTACAATCCGGATTATCCCTCGTACAGCGCCCTCTGGCCGAATTCATTACGACTGCATTCTGGTCTTAGGCGCACCTTGAAAATACAATATCCTTAACCGGATAGCCGGGGGACGTGCTCCCGCCCGCTTCGAGAATCCTGCGAAGGGGGTGGTAATCTATGAGTACATATGAGGAATTGAATCTCATCATCAGCGTCGCGCTGCTGATCGTGGCCATTCTGAATTTTACACATAGAAAATAGCCGTCCTGTCTTTGGCTGAGCGGACGGCTATTTTCAATAGCTACATGTAAACGCCAGAGCGGGTGAGGTGCAGTCACCCACCGGCTATCCTGTTAAGTATATTATAGCAAATATACTGAAAATGTCAAATGGTGATGGCTGGTCTCCTGTTGGCGCGGGAGACCAGCCGGATATCTCCGAAAAGATACCTCACAAACACAACCATAGTGTATCATTTTCGGAGCAGCCATGCAAGCGAAAACTCGCTGGCTGTTATTTTTGTACCCAAAATTTCATTTGCGACGTCGCAAAAAAGCGCGATGCAGATCATATGATGAACTGGAGGTATGAACATGAAAAATGGTGCATGTTACATCCGGGTAAGTACCGACAAACAGGATGAACTGTCCCCGGACGCCCAGAAACGTCTGCTGCTGGATTATGCCCGAGAGAATGATATTATCGTCACGGAGGACAGCATCTTCTGGGAGATCGGGATCTCCGGCCGGAAGACGGAGAACCGGCCGGCGTTCCGGCAGATGGTCGCCGCCGCCAAAAGCAAAGACCATCCTTTTGATGTGATCCTGGTTTGGAAATTCTCTAGGTTCGCGCGGAACCAGGAAGAATCCATCGTCTACAAATCCCTGCTGAAGAAAAGCGGCGTGGACGTGGTCAGCGTATCGGAACCGCTTCCGGAAGGGATCATGGGCGGCCTGATCGAGCGGATCCTGGAGTGGATGGACGAATACTACTCTATCCGGCTGTCTGGCGAAGTCATGCGCGGCATGACAGAGAAAGCCATGCGCGGCGGCTATCAATCCAATCCGCCCATGGGATACGATCGGGAGCGCGGCGGCCTTCCGATGGTCAACGAAAAGGAGGCCGCCATCGTCCGTCGGGTATTCCACCTTTTCGTGGACGAAAAGATGAGCATGTGTGCCATCGCCAAAAGGATGAACCTGGACGGATACCCCACCAAGCGCGGCGCCCACTGGAATGTAACGCATATCCGCTACATGCTCGGTAATCCATTCTACATTGGGAAAATACGATGGAATTATATTACGCATGCAAATGGGAAACGAAAAAAGGATGAAGAGGACTGGATCATCGCGGATGGTGTGCATGAACCGATCATCCCGGAAGAAACTTTTCAGGCTGCTCAGAAGCGGCTCAAGGGAACCGCCGGACGCAGTTGGGCATCCGGACATACGTCGTCCTGTCACTGGCTCAGCGGCGTGCTGAAATGCGGGGTCTGCGGCGGTCCTATGACATATATGGGGCCGACAAATCGGAACGGAGCGTCCTATCGCTGCGTCAACCACGTCCGCGGGGCATGCAGCACCACCGGGCGGATCGCGCTGTCCAAGCTGGAGAGCGCTGTCCTGTCCGGCCTTGAAGATCCATTCTCCGCAGCGGCCGATGCTGTGTTTGTCCAGCGGGATCTGCGGCAAGATGATACCAATGCGCAGCAGATCATCCAGGATCAGATCAAAGACCTGGACCGAAAAGAAAAACGTCTGCGCGCCGCCTATATGGACGGGATCGATACACTCGAAGATTACCGGGATGCGCGCCGCACTCTGGACGCTCGCCGGGAGGAATTAAAGAAACGCCTGGAAGAACTGGCCTGTCCGGAAGAATCCGAAGACGTCCGGCTCCGGCTGGTCCAGAATACGCAGGATGTACTGAAAGTACTGAAGAATCCGGATATAGACGTCCTGAAGAAACAGGACGCCATCCGGAATATCTGCCAGAAGATCCTCTGGAACAAAGAGACCAGCACGCTGACCTTCTATTTCTATACATAATTTCTACTCACACACCCTGCGCAGTGCAGGGGGACTGAAATTGAATCCATGTAGGCAGTATTTTTGAATACGCGGATTACTTCATATTCAAAAGTATCATCATGACAGCATCAGGCTTTCACGATGACCGCGTCGAAGCCGGCTGCCTGCAGACGGGCTTTCATAGCGTCAGCGTTTCCCTTGACTCCGTATGCGCCCACCTGGACACGGTACAGCTCCTTCGGATCACCGACAGGCGTTTCTTCTCCCGGATCTGCAGGGGCTGTTTCCTGGCTTTCCTGGACGCTCTGACCGGTGATACCATACACGATCGCCGCGGCCATCTTCTGGTAGTCGTACAGTTCCACATCATCTTTATCATCCACGAAACAACATTCCACCAGTACCGCCGGAGCCTTTGTATGCTTCAGCACGTAAAGACTGGTGCTGTATTTCACTCCGCGGTTCCGGAATCCCAGTCCGGAAACCGTCTGGCAAATCTTCTCCGCATATGCTTTGGCCGCGCTGGATGCGGAATATACATAGGCTTCCACGCCGGTGGTCTTATCATTGCCCGCCGGATCTCCTGCCCCGGAATTGAAGTGGATGGATACATCCAAGTCTACTTCATGGGCATTGCATTTTGCAACAATTTTCTGCAGTACATCGGTCTGCCCGGTACCGTTGTCACAGGTGCAGTCGTAAACCGTATGCCCCAGTTCCCTGAGCTGGCTGATCACTTCTTCCTTTACTCTCCTGTTCTCCGTGGATTCGTTGATCAGTCCCACAGCACCACATGCTACTTTTCCCGCCGGATTATGACCGGCATGTACGTTAATTCTCATATTCTACCTTCCTTTCTCCGGCCATATACCGGCTGAAAAGAGGGCGGTCACCCCGCCCCCGTTACAATAATTAAAATGTATCGCTTTTCCCGTCTTTGTCCAGCAGGTTCCGCATCATTTCATATAATCCCGTGCTGGCAAGGCCGGATATCATTCCGCCCAAAATTACTGCTGCGTTGATGCTGGGAATGTTGACCAGCACATTGATGATCGTCCCCAGGATCAGCATAGACAGCGGAATATACTGGTTCCCCAGCCAGTCAAAGATCTTCGCGTATTTCAGCGCGAATCCCACGCAGAGGCAGATCCCCAGCGTGATCAGGTTGATGTACTCCATTAAAAAACTCAAATCAGTCATACGATGTTCTCCTTTCACATTCCAATCAGACTGAATATGTAACTGACCACAAGGCCAATCACAAAGGTTAAAAGGTATCCTGTGACACTGCGCCACTTCTCGCCGTCCCGGCCTTCCAGCTTTTCCAGCCGTTCGCCCTGCTGCTTCTGCTCATTAAGCATGCTTTCCATGTTGAGAGCCAGTTTTTCCACGGATGACGTCAGGGTTTTCTGCTGCTCAATGCTCTCTTCCAGCAACTCAATCCGCCGGTTCTGGCGATGGTCTTCTGCTTCAATCCGCTTCCGGAATTCTTCATGTTCAGCCCGTGTTATATATTCCTGATCCATTGGATGTCCTCCTCATCTGATTCCATGCCACGCCGTCTGAAGAAGAAAGCCCAGCAACTCCCAAATCTTGTTTTTGATTCTTTCCATACAGATTTCAGCCCCATATTCTTCAGAATAATTCTTCGGATCCACACAAGAACTGGATTCAACGATTTCAAAACCATTCCGCAGCACACAACGCACGACTGTGGTTCTGTCTCCCAGCGTGATGATTTCTTTATAAGAAATAAACTCATCGACCATCTTCTGACCAATACTCACGCCAGAAGGCAGGTGCTTATTGTCGTCAACCTGAAGATATGCCGAATCAAACACATTTTTCGGAGACCATGACACATAAGAATCAGAATATTTCACCAGATATCCCGGATCATCCGGATTCTCATCCGGTGGAATCGTCCAACCGCGATACTCATTGTATTCTCCGCGTGTCATAGGCTTTGCCTCAATCAATTTGGTTCCAATATACTTTTTCATTCTTTCTCCTTTCAGTTCGTAAGTAGCGAACAAAACATTGTTTACGGATTACATTTTATTTTTTGAACATCAGTTCACTAAATCAAAAAATGACGCGTACGTCCAATGTTGTTTCCACCGGATATACCGTTACTAATTACAACACGTACAAAGAATCCGGTATACAGCACATCAAAGTAAGGATAGACTGCACTGTTGCTCCTGGATCGGCGACCGATGGATATTTCACGATCGGTTTTAGCCCAGAGGCCCCCTCTCAAGTGGAAATGTTTAATGGCGTATATTTGCACGACAATGTAGTATATCCAACGATTTTTAGAATCACCGCAAATAAAAACATCCAAATATATGTATCACCAGAAATCAGGGAGCTTGGAAACTCGTCTGGTAATGTATATTTTGAGACGAGCTTTTTAATCCAGGCTTAATTGTCAATTGTGGTTAAATACATAATTCATCTGGCATATATAACAATAGTGCTATTGGCGCTATTTTGTTTCATCCCCGGAGCCAATGTATACGACCCATCCGGTTTAATCTGAATCGCTGCCATAGCATGCTGAGTTGAATCATAGTAATAGGACGATTGGAGATTTATGACCCCAATCATATTTTTGGCCAAATAATGTGATAAAACATACCCAGACGCGCTTATCGCTATGACAAATTCTTTGTAATTGCTGAATCCAGGAATTGTTCCAGACCCCGTAAGTTCAGTAATTTCCAGAATTTTTTCATATTCAGTGTTAATCTTTTGATTTAGTTCACCAACTACTTCCCCGATATTCGCATCATCCCACGCCGTATGATCATACGTTCCCGTCGTGCTTTTATTGGCCTTTTTTAATGTATTTTCCCAAATACAATAATCTCCTGCACTGTATTGGGTTGCTGAGTTATACTCATCTGAGATCATTGCCCTCGCGTTTGTGTCACACACGTCATACAGGTTCCCGCCAACATTTATTTTGTCTATATTCATTCGATACCTCCAATTATCAATGTTTCTTCGCTTACGCTGGCCGCAGTACTCCCCATGTAGAGTGTCTTATCAGACACATATGTGTTGTCCAACGCTTCCAGCTTATTTTGCATGCTCTCGATCCCCAGCGCGCTTTTTACCGCCTCCACCATCTTCGCCCACTTAATCCGCATGGTCACAGGCGTGGTATTTTCAACAACAAAATCGTCGTCATCAGCCAATGTTTCTGTCAGATCCAGCTCTTTTATTTTCCTCCCGGACACATTATCCGCCATTGTCATCCCCCTTCCGTCACCAGGCAGGCGGCGTCCACCGTTTCTATATAACAACCATCTGCCGTAAGCAATCCTGCCAGGATTTCCGATATGGTAACCGCGATCAGGAGCTGTGCCTTAGTGTTGACCGGATTCGGCACAAGTTCCACACTATCAATTCGTATGTTCATCATCTCACCTGTACCTCCACATTCTCGATCAAGGTCTCATCGGCAATCATATATGTGACTATCAGGTTATACCATCCCTTGTTTTTGGGAGTAATTACCTGATCAATTACATGTTCCATAATCACGGACGCACCTTCATCTTCTGGTGTTTCTGCTCCCTTTTGGACAAATTGGTACGATGCGGAGATAATCTCAAAGTCATCCCCTTTGCAGGAGTGGATTAGCAGCTTGACGTGTCGGGTTTCGCCTAAATCAAATGTAACTTTCATATTACTCATTTTCCCACTCCTTTACACTCTTCCCGGACCAACGATGCGTAATAATTGCAGCAGATATATTCTGCAGCATACTCCCGAAAAAATAACTGTGCCTGATACACCTCACCCAGGAAATCCGCCTGAAATTTTGTGTCCAGCAATTCTGCCTGATAAGGACACGGTTCCAGATGGACACACAATGCCGACAGGTCCACAGTGAGGATATATTTCGCCCAATAAGTCGCATTCCCAGCATCGTCATAAGCCGTCATATCCACCACGTAAACACCATTAAGTGTAGAGGGGACGGTAGCTTCCCACTCGTCCCCCTGAATCCGCTGGAATATAACAGCAGCACCATTGACAGTACCTGTCAGCCTTGTAACCATAGGCCCACCACCTTAGTCAGTTACTTCCACGCTGATGATGTATGTCGCACCGGCGTCTACCGGGTTCGGCGTGATCGTCACACTCTGAACCACCGGTGCGTGGGTATCCAGATATAAGGTTCTGGTTACAACTGTCTCTACGCCAGACTCACTCACGGCCTTGAATGTCACTGTATTAGAGCCCTCTACAGTCAGGGTCAGGCTGCCGCTGAATGCGCCCTCTGTGATCGTAACATCTTCTTCCGCGCCGTCCCCGACTTTGACCGTAAGGGTTGCGCCGTCGGTAGTACCGGAAAATGCCACTTCGGCTGTTTTGTGATAGCTGTTGTTTGCCGGTGTCGTCACAGACAGATTCGGGGCAGTAGCCAGAACACGGAAGGTTACAGATACATCAGATGCCGCATTGCCATCATTATCAGATGCTCTGACAATGATCGTATGCTGGCCGTCATCCAATGCTGTCCCCGGCGTATAAGAGCAGGAGTACCCATTTTCGATCGGGCTCTTTGTGATCGCACCTTCCACAGGCGTATTGTCGATGAGCAATGTAATCGTGTCTGCTGCTACGCCGGAATCGTCGTCCGTAACGGTCCAGGTGATCTCCGGCTTGCTGTTGCTGGTAAGCTGTCCGCTGGTCGGCGCGGTGATGACACTCACCGGTGCCACTTTTTCTTTGACCTTCAACTGCAGGGACGAACCCAGGGTCTCATGCGTATCGTCCACCGATGTCTCATTGCCGGCATCATCAGACGCCTTGACCGTTACCGGATAATAATGTCCTGACTGATTGTAGCTCGATTTTTCAGGCGCCGTGATCGTCGTTTCATAGCGTTGCGTCTCGCTATTATAGTTTAATGTGTATGTCTGGCCGTTAATTATGGCCTGGACTGTTTTTACCGCCATTATGTATTCCTCCTGATTTTTATGACATACTGTTAAGATACAACGTGTTTCCGTCTACATACCCCGCCATACCTGCGGGCCCCATAATATTTTGCTGATATTCCCACTGTGCCGTTTCTGCATTCCCGGCAAGCGTACATACATATATATTTCCTCTGGATGCTCCGGTCCCGGTATTAATGTACATATCATTTAACTTTGCGTTGGCAATTCCTGATCCGTTAAATACCGTTCCCTGCGTGCTGGTCCCGGTGATCGTATCACCCTGATACCATATGGATCCCGGCTCGCCTCGCGGAAGCGTAAAATCAAGAATTGCATTGGTTTCCGTCCCTGAGTTGGATACTTCCGGATCACCTCCTGGGTCTGTTGCTTCAACGGTTCCTATCTGAATCGTAGCATTTTCTCCGGGATCCCCCTTTTGCACAGTCGACTTGATCTCCTCCACTTCGGCCAACGCGTCCACTAACGCCTGGAACTCGTCAGAACTGGTGATTGCCTTTGCGTCAATATTGGACGGTAGCACCCTGACTGCAAATATGGGAGTAGTGATCGAATGGCCAAGAGCATCTATCATCTGCAGCTCACACTGCAGAATCCCATCCACAGCCGTCATCTGTTCTGAAAAGTTTATCTGCACCTGATTCCCCGCCAGAATAGCGGTATTGTACACTTTCGTCCCGTCCGGTTTCAGGGCATACGTCTCAATGGTCTCATCTGTCGGTATTGCTACAGATCCGCCGGCTGTCAGTGTTACAAGGGCACCGCGGCCGATGTTGTATTGTGGGACTTCAAGGATTACAAGTGGATATGGCTTATACAGATCTACCGTTATATTCGGATATAATCTCATTTATTTTCTCCTCCATCTCTATGATTTTTCCATGCTGCCGCTGGATCAGTTTCATCATTGCGGGAACCATGACTCTGATATTCCAGTTCCGCGGCAATCCATCATCGTCATAATCGACCGCATACGGGTATACCTCCTCCATGTCCTCGGCCATGAATCCAATAAACCTCTGGCCACACCTTGGATCCTTATCACTGAGATATCCCTCGTTATATTTGTATGTTTTTACCGGTAATCTATAAAGCGCCTCCGGATCCA
>ERZ1090861.582-NODE-582-length-21905-cov-6.884485_pt1 | contig 21905 bp, 16 predicted proteins | sample MGYA00478482_ERZ1090861 | MGnify/ENA primary metagenome ERZ1090861 (study PRJEB33644, sample SAMEA5815744) | chicken gut metagenome | biome: Chicken; feature: Gastrointestinal Tract; material: Caecum | place: Ireland | collected 2019-01-01 | study: A study of the... | reverse complement strand
TTTTTTTTTGTTACACCCTACCTCTACCCGCCGGCGCGGCGGGGGCGCACCAAAGGGGGTGCCGCCCCCCCCCCCGCTCCACTGTTTTTCAATAAAACTCTGCGATCAGCGCGTCGGCCGCTCCACGCATCAGATCGTATCGGTTATAGAGCGTCATGATCGTAAACCGGTCGCGGATCTTATAGCTGTTGAACAGCATATCGCGCACGGTATCTTCCGAAACGCCGATCTGCGAAAACCGCGTCGGGCACTGCAGCGAAGCCAGAACGTCCCGCACAAATTCCGGCGGAGGAAGTTTTTCCGCCTCCCGCAGCACTTCCTCTTTGCCCGGAAAACCGCGATCGGTTTCAGCCAGGCGGTGATACATGCGCAGCGAGACCATCGTGCCGAGCCCGACCTTGACGCCGTGCAGCGGAATGGGCTTCCCTCTCCGCAGAAAATCCATTTCAAGAAAGTGCGACATATGGTGCTCCGCGCCGCTTGCGGGGCGGGAATTGCCCGCGATCACCATCGCATAACCGGAAATCAGGAGCGCGCGCATCAGGCTGTCGACCCCCTCTTTCCCGCAGGCACGGATTCCGTCGATCTCGTCGACACATTTCTGGAGCGCCACGCGCATCAACCCGGCCGCCTCTTCGTTCAAAGGTTCGCCGGTCAGCAGGTGCGAAATTTTCCAGTCCGTCAGGCAACAGTATTTTGCCAGAATGTCCCCCGCGCCGGCGCCGGTCATGATTTTCGGCGCCGAACAGAGGATGCCGAAATCAAGCAGCACATGCTTTACGGTGTGCGCGTTTTCCGTGATTTTGAATCCGTTTTTGATGAGCGGCGTCACGCCCGAAGAATACCCGTCCATCGAGGCGGCCGTCGCGAGCACGCCGCACTCTTTGCCCTGCAAAAACGTGACGTATTTGCATATGTCGTTGAGCGTTCCGGCGCCGACAGCCAAGGCATAATCGCACCCGGCCAACGCCTTCGCTGCGGCCGCGCAATGCGTTTCGTCCGCCGCGGGTTCATACTCGTCGTAACGGAACAGCGTGCAGGCAACGCCGCTGCCCTTCAGCCAATCGCAAACGGGTACGGCAAACGCTTCCGTGTTCCGGTCGCACACAAGGCACACCTTTTTGCTCCTGACATCGGACAAAAAGGAAGGAAACATTTCCGTTTTGTATTCGGCGCGGATCCCGAACGCGGCCGAAAGTTTCAAAATGTCATTGCTGTCAACCATGCACTTATTATAACACCGCCGCGCCGCCCCCGCAATCCCGAGCGGCCACCTGTTCAAAATTTTGTAAAAGTTCCGTACAAAACCCGGTCCGCGGCCCGGGCGATAAAAACTCCGGTGGTGGGCGTTTTTGCGCAGATGCAATTGCCGAATACGGCGTTGAACGATTCTTCTTTTTTGCGCTCCCAGGCGACCGTGATGCCGTGGCGGATCGCCCGCTCTACGTCAATGGCCTTTGTACCGTATTTCTCGGCAATTTCCGGATAAAGCCTCGTCGTGATCTCATGAATGTACGTCGAGTCTTTGAGCAGGAGCTTGATCGCGTCGCGAAGATAGGAGCTCGCCTTATTTTTCAGGGGAATGCCGAGCGCCAGAAACAGGCGGCTGATCCGCTCGTCCACGGCATACTCGCTGAGCCCGCTTCCGATCGGCTCCTCGCTGTGCCCCGCCGCATCCCGCAGGCGCGCCGCAACGATTTCCTTCGATACGGGGCGGATCAGATAATGGCTCGCCCCTTTTGCGTAAAGCCTGGCGGCGACCTCTTCCCCGAGCGCGTTGCCCGTCACGACCGCAGCCACGGCGATCCCGCGCTCGCGAATCTTGTCCAATACGCCGTAACCGTCCAGATCCTTCAAAGACAGCCCGATCAGCGCGGCATCCGGCCGCTCGTTTTCGATCAGCGCCAGCCCCACGCTTCCGCTGCCGCTGACCCCGCACACCTCAAAGCCGTCCCCCTGCAGATATTCGCTCAACCGTGCGGCAGCTTCGGCGTCGCTTTCCAAAATCACTACTTTCATATTCTTTGGTTCCTCCCGAAAAGTTTGTACCCCCATTATACGACACCAAATTCCGTTTGTAAACAATTATTGCACTAAATCCAGCATAATTTTACAAAAAATTTTAATTATGTATGATATTGACGAAAATTGTCGGCTCACGCTTTTCGCGGAGCGCCAAACAGAAATTTCTGCAAATTTTCGTGCAAAAGCCCTTCCATCGCTTGCCGCGGATACCCGGCTTTTTCGAACAATTCTTTGAGCTGCGCAAGGTCCCTATATGACCGGATCCCCGCCGGAAGATCTTCCGTTCCGAAAAAATCGGTGCCGAAACAAAACCAATCCGCGCCGAATTTCTGCACGGCATAATCGAACTGCCGGAAAACGGACCCGGCATCCGCCGTCTTTTCCGTCAGAAAGTCGCCGACGAGCGTCAGCCCGATCAGGCCTTTCCTGGCAATGATCTCCCGCACCTGCCAGTCGAACAGATTGCGCGGGTGCCTGCGGATTCCCGCCAGGCAGGTATGCGAATCGACGACTCTGGCGCCGCAGTCCAATACGTCGCAGAAACTTTCCGGATTTAGGTGCGCACAGTCGATTGCGATCCCGCGGACGGTCAGTTCCTTTACCACCCTTTCTCCCCGGGCGGACAGGCGGCCGAAGCTGCGGCAGCCGCCGGCAAGCGCGTTTTCTCCGTTCCACGTCAGGGAAACATACACAGGATCCCAGTCGCTCACGGTCTCGACCGATTCGGTCGCCAGATAACCGACGTCTTCCAGCCCGAGGAACAGGTTGCCCGGACGGTTTTTCAAAAAATTTTCCGCCAGGCTCCGCAAAGCAGAAAAATCGCGCCGACCGCGGAAAAGGGCACAAACGGCGCATTCGACCTGTTCCGCCATCGGGGCGATCGGAGCGTACGGCACAGCCGTCAAAAAATCGTTGTGGAAATCGGCAATCATATTTTATAATATGTCCGTCAACGGCATTCCGCCACGCTCTTGCGCACGAAAAAAGGGCCCCGGAGGGCCCTTGGCTTCTTTTGTCTGCGTCAGCGCATTTTTTTCGGTTCGGGATATTCGACGCCGAACGTTTCGACGGTAACGCTCTCCATGACCTGCGGCTCGACGGGGCGGTCGCGCATATCCGTGCGCGTCGTCGCGATCGCGTCGACGACGTCCATCCCCTCCGTGACCTTGCCGAACGCCGCATACTGCCCGTCGAGATGGGCGGCATTCGCATGCATGATAAAAAACTGCGACCCGGCGCTGTTCGGCATCATCGACCGCGCCATCGACAGCACGCCGCGCAGGTGTTTGATGTCGTTCTGCGCGAAACCGTTGGAACGGAACTCTCCGCCGATCGTATATCCGGGGCCGCCCATGCCCGTCCCCGCAGGGTCGCCCCCCTGGATCATGAACCCTTCGATCACCCGATGGAAGATCAGCCCGTCATAAAACTTATGGCGGACAAGCGATATAAAATTGTTGACGGTATTCGGCGCCTTGTCCGGATACAGTTCGGCCTTGATGACGCCGCCGTTCTGCATGGTAATCGTGACGATCGGGTTCATGAAATCACTCCTTTTCCAATTCTTCGTATTTCTGGACGCGGACGTTTGCCTCGCGGAAAAGCTGCATTGAAAATTCGTCCGGATACCCTTCTTTGTAGACGACCCGAACGATGCCGGCGTTAATGATCATTTTCGCACAGATCACGCAGGGCTGGTGGGTACAATACAACGTGGCGCCCTCGATCTTGACGCCGAGGCGCGCCGCCTGAATGATCGCGTTCTGCTCGGCGTGCACGGCATAGCACAGCTCGTGCCGCGTTCCGCTCGCGATATTCAATTTGCGGCGGAGGCACTCTCCCTTTTCAACGCAGCTGACAATGCCAGCCGGCGCACCGTTGTAACCGGTCGTCATCACCCTCTTCCCGAGAACAATGACGGCGCCCACATGGCGGTTGTCCTGGAAACAACTCGACCATCCTGCAACGGTTTCGGTCAGTTCCATAAACCGCTTATCCCATTTATCCATGGCTCGCCCCCGCAATAGATTGTCTGTATTGTACCATACCTTTCCGGAAAATGCAAGCGTACGCCGATTTTTACTTTTCGCCCGGTTTAGCACTCACACAAGAAAAGTGCTAAATTTTTCTTTTTTTTGCCCTCAAACGTTTGACAATCCTTTCCAAATGTATATAATATATAATGATTTAGCACTCAGGAGCTGAAAGTGCTAATCCGATCGTAAATCAACAGGGAGGCAAACCTATGAACATCAAACCTTTATTCGATAAAGTGGTTGTCGAAAGCGTTGAAAAAGAAGAAAAGACCAAGAGCGGTTTTATTCTTCCTTCTTCCGCACAGGAAAAGCCGCAGACGGCGCGCGTGGTCGCAGTCGGCCCCGGCGGAACGGTAGACGGCAAAGAAGTGAAAATGGTCGTGAAAGTCGGCGACACCGTCCTTTTCTCGAAGTATTCGGGAAGCGAATTCAAAGTCGACGGAAAAGAATTCACCATCATCAAACAGAGCGATATTCTCGCCATCGTTGAATAAGCAACATTTGCTGCAGGAGGTTTCATAATATTATGGCTAAACAGATCAAATACGGCGACGAAGCCAGAAAAGCATTGGAAAAAGGCGTCAATACGCTTGCAGATACCGTCAAAATCACGCTCGGCCCCAAGGGCAGGAACGTTGTGCTCGATAAAAAATTCGGCGCGCCGCTGATCACGAACGACGGCGTGACCATCGCCAAAGAGATCGAACTGGAAGACCCGTTTGAAAACATGGGCGCCCAGCTCGTGAAGGAAGTTTCCACCAAAACCAACGACGTCGCCGGCGACGGCACCACCACCGCCGTGGTTTTGGCACAGGCGATCATCCGCGAGGGACTGAAAAACCTGGCCGCGGGCGCAAACCCCATCATCCTGCGCAGAGGCATCGACAAGGCGGTCGACGTTGCCGTCGAACAGATCAAAAAGATTTCCAAAACGGTCAACGGCAAAACCGCAATCGCGCAGGTCGCGTCTATCTCGGCCGGCGATGAAACGGTCGGCCAGCTCGTTTCCGACGCCATGGAAAAAGTCGGCAAAGACGGCGTGATCACGGTTGAAGAAGGCAAGAGCATGAACACCGAGCTGACCACCGTCGAAGGGATGCAGTTCGACCGCGGCTATGCTTCCGCCTACATGGTGACCAACACCGAAAAGATGGAAGCGGTGCTTGACTCCCCTTATATTCTGATCACCGACAAAAAGATCTCCAACCTGCAGGAGATCCTGCCCGTCATCGAGCCGCTCGCGCAGCAGGGCGCAAGGCTGCTGATCATCGCCGAGGACGTGGAAGGCGACGCGCTCGCGGCGCTCATCGTCAACAAACTCAAAGGCGTATTCAACTGCGTTGCCGTCAAGGCGCCCGGTTTCGGCGACCGCAGAAAAGCGATGCTCGAAGACATCGCCGTGCTGACGGGCGGCACCGTCATCTCGTCCGACCTCGGCTACGAATTCAAAGACGTCACGACGGATATGCTCGGACGCGCCAACCAGGTCAAGGTCGACAAAGACAACACCACGATCATCGACGGCGCGGGCGACGCCGAGGGCATCAAGGCGCGCGTCAACGCCATCAAAGCGCAGATCGCGGAAACGACCTCCGATTACGATCGCGAAAAACTGCAGGAGCGCCTGGCAAAACTGGCCGGCGGCGTAGCCGTCATCAACGTCGGCGCCGCAACCGAAGTGGAAATGAAGGAGAAGAAGCTCCGCATCGAGGACGCCCTCGCCGCGACGCGCGCAGCCGTCGAAGAAGGCATCGTCCCCGGCGGCGGCACGGCTCTCCTCTCTACGGCCGACGCGCTGAAAAAGCTGGTCGCTTCGCTGGAAGGCGATGAAAAGACGGGCGCCCAGATCATCCTCAAGGCGATCGAAGAGCCGATCCGCCAGATCGCGAAAAACGCGGGCCTCGACGGTTCGGTCATCGTCGACAAGATCACGTCCAGCAAGAAGGCGAATTACGGCTTCGACGCGCTGAAAAATCGCTATACCGACATGGTCGAAAGCGGCATCATCGACCCGACCAAGGTCGCGCGCAGCGCTCTGCAGAACGCCGCGTCCGTGGCGGCGACCCTGCTCACGACCGAAAGCGTCGTAACGGATATCCCCGCCCCCGAGCCCGCGGCTCCTGCCGGCGGCGGTATGGGCGGCGGCATGTACTAAGCCGAAACAATTAACCGAAATGCAAAAGAGCGGGACTGCAAAGCCCCGCTCTTTTTTGCGATAAAAATGCCCCGTTTTCGCCGGGGCATTTTTATCACCTGCCATCTCTGTATTCTTTATTGAATCTTCTCCAATACTTTTGCCAGCGCATATCTGCAATGCTCATACGTCAGCCCGCCCTGAAAATAAGCGATATACGGCTCTTTGACCGGCGCGTCCGCCGAAAGTTCGATCGACGCCCCCTGCACGAAACTTCCCGCGGCCATGATCACGCGGTCGGCGTAGCCCGGCATGTCCCAGGGCTCCAGCGTCACGAAACTGTCGACGGGCGACGCCTCCTGTACGGCCTGAATAAACCCGATCAGTTCCCGTTCGGTATGGAACCGGACAGCCCGCGTGATATCGGCCGGGCATTTGTCTGCGGAAGGAGACGTGTCGTAACCGAGTTTCTGCAGGCAGGCGCCGATCAGCAGGCTGCCCTTCAAAGCCTGGCACACGACGTGCGGCGCCAGAAAGACGCCCTGGTAAAATTCGCGGTAACCGTAAGCGTAGGAACCGACCTCCGCCCCGATGGAAGGAGACGTCATCCGCCCGGCGATCTGATCGACATACCGCTTCTTCCCGACGATATATCCTCCCGTCGGGGCCAGTCCGCCGCCGGGGTTTTTGTTCAGCGACCCGACGGCGATATCCGCGCCGTTTTGCGTCGGCTCCGTCGCTTCGACAAATTCTCCGTAGCAGTTGTCGACAAAAATACAGCCCTGAAAGCCGCAGGAGCGGACAAACGAACACGCCTTAGCGATCTTTTCCTGGCTGAGCGCATCGCGCCATTCGTACCCGCGCGAACGCTGGATAAAAACAACTGTGACGCCCGGATCCTTCAGGCCTTCGCGGATCGCTTCAAAATCGAAATCCCCGTTTTTCAGATCGCATTTGCGGAAGCGGACCCCATAGTCGGCCAAAGATCCGTTTCCGGACCCGCTTATAACGTCGATCAGCGTATCGTAAGGATTTCCGGATATCGAAAAAAGCGTATCTCCCGTGCGCAGCAGACCGAACAGACCGACGGTCAGCGCATGCGTGCCGGAAACCAGATTGGGCGAAACGAGTCCGGCTTCCGCACAGAAAATGTCGGCAAACAGAGCGCCCAGCGAATCCCGTCCCTCATCGTCGTACCCGTACCCGGTCGTCGGCGCGAAATGGCGGAGAGCGATCCTGTTCTTTTGGAAGGCTCTTAACACTTTTGCCTGGTTCTGATAGGCGATTTTTTCCAGCTCTGCAAACAGAGACGATAAACCATTTTCACAACTTTCAATCAACGATTCAATTTCCATAATTCATTCAAAATAAAATCTTCCGGATTTTTCCCGGCAGGATCCAACCAAAGGATCTGCGGTATTTTTTTAAAGAAAGTGACCTGCCTTTTGGCATAATTCCGCGTATTCCGCTGAATTATGTCACGCATGGTACTGAATGAAATTTCATTTTTCAGGTATAAAACGACTTCTTTGTAGCCGATCCCCTGCATACATTGTGCATTTTCCGGAACGCCCGAATCCAGCAGTTCGCGCACTTCCTCCACCAGACCACGCTCCAGCATCTCGTCCACCCTTTGATCGATACGGGCGTACAGCCGCTCTCTCGGATGATCAAAAGCGACGCAAAGGTACGGAAAGCGCGGCACGAAGCCGTCGGCCTGTTCCGATTTTTTTCTCCCCGTCAGCCGATAGATCTCCAATGCCCGCACAACACGCCGGACATCGTTCGGGTGCAGTTTTTCTGCACTATCCGGGTCGATCTCCCGCAGGAGTTCGTGCAGGCGTTCCTTCCCCTGCGTTTGGGCGATTGCTTCGTACTCCGCCCGAACGGAGGCGTCTCCAGCCACGCTCCCCAACGCGCGCGAAAACAAAAGAGACTGAATGTAAAACCCTGTACCCCCGCAAACGACGGGAACGCAACCCTGCGCATGGAGGCGGTCAACCGCCGGGAGCGCTTTTTGTTCGTAATCGCTGACGCTGAACGGCTCGCCGGGGTCAACAATATCGATCATGCGGTGCACAATACCGCGCCTCTCTTCCTCCGTCGGTTTGGCCGTTCCGATATTCAGCCGGCGATAGACCGACATACAATCCGCCGAGATCACCTCACTGTGCAACCGGCCGGCAAGCTCGACCGACAACGCCGTTTTGCCGGACGCCGTCGGACCGGCAATGACCAGAATACGATTTTCCAACTCAGACGATCCTTTTGAACATCTTTTCAATTTCATACTTTGTCATACGGACCGCGACCGGCCTGCCGTGCGGACATTTCAGCCCCATATCGCCGTGCAGCATCTCAAACAATTTTTTCTTTTCGGAATCGGAAAGCATCATGCCGCCCTTGACGGCATGTTTGCACGCGGTCATCGCGATTTTGTCGCGCAGCAGCTCCGTCAGGCGAATCGAATGCAACGCCCCGACCTCTTTGAGAAGCTCTTCGAAAAAGGAAGCCAGATCAATATCCTGCAAATCGAGCGGCACGGACGACACCTTGAAGTCGCCCAAACCGAACGCCTCGATCTCGAAACCGATATTTTGCAGCGTTTCAAGATTTTCCGCAATAAATTCGCGCTCGGCACTGTTCACATGCAGCACGTACGGCACAAGCATCGGCTGACGCATCACACTGCGCTTTTCCATTTCGGTACGAAGCCGATCGAATATGAGGCGCTCGTGCGCGGCATGCTGATCGATCAAATAGACGCTGTCTCCCTCTTCATACAACAAATAAGTGTTGAAAAGGCTGCCCTTGTATTCCGCATGGTCAAGCACGATCTTCTGCCGGGCCGCCTTTCGGTCCAACATTTCCAGATAGCGCTTATTTTCGGCAAAGACATCTGCCGCAGGGTCCGCCGCGGAGGCAACCGCTCCGCTGTCATGAAATTCGATCCGGCGAGGGAACAGATCTTCCTGCGGCCTCGGAGCTGCAATCTCACGTTCTTTTGAATCAAAAGCCGAATTTATGTCAGACAAAATACTGTCCTTTTGTACAGTTTTTGAAAAACCGCCGGCGTTTTTTACCGAATTTACGAGATCTGCCTCCGCAGTCGTTTTTTCGAAGACAGCCTGCTCCCGCACATCATCGTCCGCCGGCCCCGTTTCGGCAACGAACTCCAACGCGCTTGCATTCCCGTCCAGGACGGAAGAAACGACCGAATAAATCGCACCGTAGACGACCTGGTTGTTTTCGAAACGCACGTCGGCCTTGTTCGGATGCACGTTCACATCCACCGCTTCGCGCGGCAGATCGACAAAGAGCACGTAAAACGGATACTGCCTCTTCATCAAATAACTTGCATAGGCGTTCGACAACGCCGAACCGATCGTCGAATTGATCACGTAGCGCCCGTTCACAAACAGGCTCTGGTACGTGCGGTTCGGCTTTGCAAAATCCGGTTTGCCGATGTAACCGCGCAGCCGGATCCCGTGTTTTGTTGCGTCAAGTTTGTAGCAACGGCCGAGAACGGCGCCGCCGTATACCGCCGCTACCGCCTCATCGAGACCTCCGCCGAAGGATTGCAGAACCGATTTCCCGTCGACCGAATAGCGGAAAGCGATATCCGGATTGCCCAGCACCAGGCGGGAAACGAGGTTTGTGATCTCGCTCTCCTCCCCTTTGTCCGACTTCAGAAATTTCAGGCGCGCAGGCGTATTGAAAAAGAGGTTTTCCGCAGTAATTTCTGTCCCTTCGCCCAAGGCGCAGGGCACGATGTCGCCCATCTTCCCGCCGATACAGGTCAGTTCGTACGCGTCTTCCGCCCCGCGAAACCTGGACCGCAGGCACACCTTCGCGACGGAGGCTATACTTGCCAACGCTTCCCCGCGGAAGCCGAGCGTACCGATCGCCTCGAGGTCCTCCGCCCTTTGTATCTTGCTCGTCGCGTGCGGCAAAAAGGCCGAAACCAGTTCGCTGCGTTCGACGCCTTCGCCGTCGTCCGTAACGCAGATCAGATCTTTCCCGCCGCGCTCAATGGCGATCGATATCTTCTTGGCGCCCGCGTCGATGCTGTTTTCCGCAAATTCTTTGACGACCGAAGCCGGGCGGTCGACGACCTCTCCCGCCGCAATGCGGTTGTATACGCCGCTGTCCAATATATTGATTTTTGCCATAATCACTCCCCGTTTTTGACCATTTCGATCAGGTCAGAAAGCACCGAAAAGGCCTGCATCGGCGAAAGCGTATTGATATCCGTCTTCATCAGGATCGATTCCGCGCGAGAACGCACAGGCGGCTGTTTTGCCTCTTCCTTCGCCTGCGCGGCATGGCGCGCGATATCGTTCTTTTCGAGCTTACGCAAGATCTCTTTGGCTCGGTCTGTGACCCCCGAAGGGATCCCCGCCAGCCGCGCGACTTCGATCCCGAAGCTCTTATTGGCACCGCCGCGGGCGATCTTGCGCAGAAACAGGATGCCGCCGGCCGTTTCCCGCACGGTCACTTTGTAATTTTTGACCCCGTCGATCCGGCCTTCCAGCTCCGTCAGTTCATGGTAATGGGTCGCAAACAGCGTCTTGGCGCGGATTTTTTCCGTCAGGTATTCCAGCACGGCCCAGGCGATGCTCAACCCGTCAAACGTGCTGGTACCGCGCCCCACCTCATCCAGGATCAACAGCGAATTTTCACTCGCGTTCAGAATGATCGAAGCGACTTCCGTCATCTCCACCATGAACGTGCTCTGGTCGGAGATCAGATTGTCGCTGGCGCCGACGCGCGTAAAAATGCGGTCGACCACGGGGATCTGCGCCGAACGGGCCGGCACAAAGCACCCCATCTGCGCCATCAGCACGATCAGCGCCGTCTGCCGCATGTATGTACTTTTGCCCGCCATGTTCGGCCCCGTGATGACCATGGTCCGTGTCTGCGCGTCGAACTGCGCGTCGTTGGGGACAAACCGCTCGCCTGAAAGGGCTTCCACCACGGGATGACGCCCGTCCGCAATGATCAACTCGCCGCCTTCGGGCACGATTTTCGGCCGGCAATATCCGCGCTCTTTGGCAACGGAAGCAAAAGCGACCAGGCAGTCGAGCATGGCGACGGCCGCAGCAAGCGCCTTCAGCCGGCCGATCTGCCCGGCAAGGACCCCGCGCAGCTCTTCAAACAGCGCCACTTCCAGAGCAAGACTCCGCTCGGCGCTCGTCAAAATACGTTCCTCTACCTCTTTGAGTTCGTCCGTCACATAGCGCTCTGCGTTGGCAAGGGTCTGGCGCCTCTGGTAATCGTACGGCACCTTGTCCTTAAACGCATTCGTCACTTCGATCGAATACCCGAAAACGCGGTTGTATTTGATCCTCAGATTGCGGATCCCCGTGCGCTCCCGCTCGCGCGCCTCGATGGCCGCGATCGCCTGCGCGCCGTTGTCGCGCATGTTCCGCAGCTCGTCCAGCTCACGGTTGTACCCGGGCCGGATATATCCGCCCTCTTTGACGTTGACGGGAGGATTCTCCACAAACGCGTTCCGGAGCCGCTCCGTAAGTTCCGTAAAATCGCCCATCTCGTCCACGAGACCGCGGATCGCCGCCGAAGAAAACCCGGACAGCTGGAACTTCAGATTGGGTACCAAAGCCAAAGAAATTGCCAACCCCTCGCAATCGCGCGGGGTCAGATTGTTGTTGGAAATTTTGCCCGCGATCCGTTCGATGTCGCGAATGCCCTTCAGCGTGTCCACGATCCCCGTGCGGATGACCGTGGCCTGAAACAGCTCGTCCACCCCGCCGAGGCGGTATTCGATGGCCGCCGCATCGCGCAGCGGATTGAGCACCAGACTGTTCATCAGCCGGGCGCCCATGGCGGTCTGCGTCTGATCCAGCAGCCACAGCAGAGAGCCCTTCCTCTTCCCGTCCCCGATCGTTTTCACCAGCTCCAGGTTCCGGATCGCCGTGCCGTCCAGCATCATCGACGCGTTCTTGTTGACCAGCCGGACAGAATCGATGTTTTTCAACGCGTGTTTCTGCGTTTCGCGCAGATATTCGATCAGCGCGCCGCAGGCAGAGACGGCCGTATTCCGATCGGCAAGGCCGAACGGTTCCAGCGTCTTGCAGCCCAACTGTTCGAGCAGCGTTTTTTCGGCATGCCTGCCCGAAAAGGCCCACGGAGCATAACAGGAAAACGGCGGCAGCTGGCGAAGCTCCGACCGTCCCTTGCACGCGAACAGAAACGCATCGTTGCAGATCACTTCGGCTACGGAAAGTTTGCAAAGGTATTCGAGGCTGGATTCGATCTGTTTATCCCCGGCAAAGACCGCCGTATTGAACTCGCCCGTGGTGATATCCGCCCAGGCGATCGCCACGTCGCCGTCGAAACAGGCGCAGGCAATGTAGTTGTTGCGCTTTTCGTCCAAAAGAGACTCTTCGATCAGCGTGCCGGCGGAGACGACGCGGATAACGTCGCGCTCGACGATCCCCTTGCCCGGCGTCGGTTCGCTGAGCTGTTCGCAGATCGCCACTTTTTTGCCCAAAGCCACCAGCTTGGCAATGTATGCGTCCGCCGCATGGTACGGAATTCCGCACATCGGCGCCCGTTCGGAGAGGCCGCAGTCGCGCCCCGTCAGCGTCAGGTCCAGAAGCTGCGAAACCTCCTGCGCATCTTCAAAGAACATTTCGTAAAAATCGCCGAGACGATAGAACACGACGCAATCTTTGTACTTTTCTTTGACCTCGAGATAGTGCCGCATCATCGGCGAAAGCCCCTGCATACTCCAAACCTCTTTTTTACTTTTGTAAACCGCGGTCAGACCCGCTCGCCGAACAGCGATATGCCGGACGTATCTTTGACGCGGATCTTCACGAATTCGCCGATGCGGTTCCGTTCGTCCGCAAAATACCCCATCCGGCCGTATTCGTCGCGGCCGAGCCAGGCGCCGCGTTTCGGATCGTAATCTTCGCAGAGGATCTCGATCGTCTTCCCCTCGTACCCGGCGGAAAGGCCGCGCGTCTGCGCATTGACCGCCTCCACGAGCCGCATGATCCGTTCCTTACACACTTCCTCGGGTACCTGCCCCTCCATTTCCGCGGCCTTTGTACCGCTCCTTCGCGAATAGACAAAGGTAAACGCCGTGGAAAACCCCGCCGCGCGGACCAGTTCCAACGTCCGGCGGAAATCTTCTTCCGTCTCGGTCGGGAACCCGACCATCAGATCGGACGTCAGCGCGCAGTCGGGAACGGCGCCGCGCAACATTTCCACTTTGCGCAGATATTCGGCCGCGGTATATTTGCGATTCATCAGCCGCAGAATGCGGTCCGACCCCGACTGTGCGGGCAGGTGGACCAGGTTGCATACCTGCGGGCAATCGGCGATGGCCTGCACCAGCTCTTCCCCGAAATCTTTGGGATTGCTCGTCATAAAGCGAAGGCGGAACTTTCCGCCGATCGCCGCGATGCGCCGGAGCAGCTGCGGGAACGTCATGCCGACGTCGCGGTCGGTCCCGTACGAGTTGACGTTCTGCCCCAGAAGGGTGATCTCTTTGTACCCCTTTTCCAGAAGCCCTTCCACTTCGCGCACGACCGCATCCGGTTCACGGCTGCGTTCCCGGCCGCGGACATACGGCACGATGCAGTAGGTGCAGAAATTGTTGCAGCCGTACATAATGTTGACCCAGGCGTTCGGGAAGCTTGTCCTGTACGCGGAGTCCTCTTCTTCCCGGCGCTCTTCGCTCGCCTGAACGGAAACAAGGGGTTTCTTTTGCGCGGCCTTCCGGTCGAGCAGCGCCCCGAAATCTTTGAGGTTGTGCGTTCCGAACACGATATCGACAAAGGGCAGTTTTTTCCGCAGGCGTTCCGCGGCGCCGTCCTGCTGCGTCATGCAGCCGCCGACGGCAATCAACAGATCCGGCCGCATTTTTTTGCGTTTTTTCAACGCGCCGATGTTGCCGTAAGCATGATTTTCCGCATTTTCGCGGATACAGCAGGTATTAAAGACAATGATATCCGCTTCGTCTTCGTTCGCCGCCTCGACGTACCCGCGTTTTTGCAGGATCCCCGCAAGTTTTTCCGACTCGTGTACGTTCATCTGGCAGCCGTACGTGACGATAAAATATTTTTTTTCCATTCCGGCTCCAACAGTTTCTTCTTTCCATTATACAATTTTTCCGGACTTTTTTCAAGCCTTTGAATTTGCCCTTGCTGAAATATTTTTGGCGGCGATTCGCTATACTGTAGTGGAGGAAACGCCATGAAAATACTCGGAAAAATCGCGCTTGCACTCCTGTGCCTGACGGCCGCCTGCTGTCTCGCCGCGGCGGCATATTCTTTTGCCGTAACAGCGGGAACCAATCTGGACGACGGGAAATTTTTGCTGGCCGACAGCCGGATCGCCGTCTTCGGCGCCGAAGACGACGCAATCGCAGAAATTTCATTGCGGGGCGCCAACAAAAACATCCGGCTGTCCGATTTGCCTGCGCACGTCAAAAACGCGTTCATCGCCGCGGAAGACAAACGATTTTACAGCCACCACGGGCTGGACTACAAAGGCATGGCACGCGCCCTGCTGAAAAACATCCGCGCCCGCGCATTCGCGCAGGGCGCCTCCACCATCAGCCAGCAGCTCGTCAAAAACACCCAGCTCACCAGCGAAAAGACGCTGAAACGCAAACTGCAGGAGATCAAGCTGACGCGGCAGCTTGAAAAAAAATACTCCAAAGACCAGATCCTGGAAATGTACCTGAACACAATCTATTTCGGACACACCTGCTACGGCATCGCCGCAGCTTCCGAATTTTATTTCGGCAAAGACGCTTCCGCGCTGACCGCCGCAGAAGGGGCGACGCTGGCCGCCATCATCCGCTCGCCGAACCGCTACTCTCCGTTTGTAGCGCCGAAGACCTGCGAAGAGGCCCGAAACGGCGTATTGCTACGCATGCACAGCCTCGGCTACCTGAACGAACAGGAATACGAGGTCGCCAAAGGCCAGCCGCTGCCGACACAGAAGGACGGCAGCGGTGCCTGCGCGACATACCTTTCCGCCGTCTACAGCGAACTGGAAAATATTCCCTTTCTTTCTCCCTACCGTTTCCTGAACGGATGCAGGATCTACACCTATCTCGACAGCGATCTGCAGGAATACGCCGAAACGCTGACGACGGACGCCGACCGCAGCGGAAAGAGCATCCTGATATGCGACAACGAGAGCGGAGGCATCCGCGCCTGGTACACGACGGAGGGAGAACTGCGCCGCCAGCCGGGATCCGTCATCAAGCCGCTCGCCGTCTACGCGCCCGCCATCGAAGAAAATCTGGTTTCCCCCGCGACGCCGATCCTGGACGAACCCGTCGATTTCAGCGGCTACGCGCCCGAAAACTACAAAAATATTTATCACGGCTACGTTTCCGTCCGCCGGGCCCTTGCCGAGAGCCTGAACGTGCCCGCCGTCAAACTGCTCAACAGCATCGGGGTCGATACATGCGAAAAATATCTGCTGAAATCCGGGCTGCCCCTGACGCAGGAAGACAAAAATCTGTCGCTCGCGCTCGGCGGAACGAGCGGCGGCTATACGCTGCGCGAACTGGTCGGCGCCTACACCGCGTTCCCGCGCAACGGCGCGCGCGTACAAACCGCCTTTATCCGCAAGATCGTCGCCGACGACGGAAGCGTCCTTTATGAACGTACGCCGGAACAGCAGCGCGTCTATTCAGCGGATACGGCGGAACTGATCAACAGCATGCTGGCCGACGCCGCGCGCACCGGCACCGCCAAAAAACTGGCATCCCTCCCCTTTCCGATCTGCGCCAAAACGGGCACCTGCGGAACGGAACAGGGAAACACCGACGCATATACGCTCGCTTACACGACGCGCCACACTCTCGGCGTCTGGATGGGAAACGCCGACAACGAGCGGACAAACATCACGGGCGGCGGCCTGCCCTGCCACTACGCCATGCTGATCGCAAAACAGCTGTACAAAAACGACCCTCCACGGGCTTTTTCGCAAGAACATGTGGCTGAATGCCTTCTGGACCGAGCCTCCTACGAACAAGATCACATCCTGGCCCTGGCGGCAGAACACCAACCCAAACAGTATGTGATGACGGAACTGTTCCGCAAACAAAACACCCCCGCCATGGTCAGCCCCGTCTTTGCTGAACCGGCGGCACGTACAGAGATTTCATTGGAAAACAGCGCCGTTAAAATCGAATTATGTCTGACAGACTACTACGGATATATTATTACACGGGAGACGGACGGGAAATCAACCGTTATCCGGGAAGGAAAATGCAATGCCGTTTTTTACGACCGCAATCTCAAAAGAGGAAAAATATACACGTACACGGTGACCCCTTTCTATACCGATGACATGGGCAGCCGCGTCCTCGGGAAGACCGTGACCCTGCCATCCATCTATACGAAATCGGGAACCAATAATCAAAATCCCCCCATTACCGACAAAGAATGGTGGGAAACGTAAGGCGACAGACAAAAGGCCCGCAAAAATTGCGGGCCTTCTGTTATTTGAAAACAACTGTTTCTTCCTGCGCCAAAGCGTCTTCCAGCAAGGCGGCAACATCCAGTTTTTCCTCCGCCAGCCTTACTTTCGCAAGGTCAGGACGGATGAGCGGGTGCTTCGGCAAAAAGACCGTACAGCAATCTTCATAGGGCTGAACGGACGTTTCATACGTGCCGATCTGCCGGGCGCGTTCGATGATCTCCGTCTTATCAAACCCGACAAGCGGCCGCAATACCGGAAACGATTCCAGCACCGCGTTGGAAGAGGTCATACCCTCGATCGTCTGGCTGGCGACCTGCCCGAGGCTCTCCCCGGTCACGATGCACTGCGCCCCTACCCGCTTGCCGATCCGCTCGGCAATGCGCATCATGAACCGGCGCAGCAGGGTGATCATCATTTCATCCGGGCAATGCTTGTGGATCTCTTCCTGAATGCGGGTGACGGAAACGACGTGCAGATGCAAGCCGCCCGTATAGCGGGAGAGAATTTCCGCAAGGTTTTCCACCTTCTCGCGCGCCTGCATATTGGTATAGGGATAACTGTGAAAATGCACGGCTTCCAGCACCATCCCCCGCTTGGCGATCATATAGCCGGCGACCGGGCTGTCGATGCCGCCGGAGAGCAGCAGCATCCCTTTGCCCGACGTTCCGACCGGCATTCCGCCGGCGCCCTTGATATAATCGGAAAAGACGAGCGCCGTTCCGTTTTCACGAATGTCGATGTACAGCGTTTTCTGCGGCTCGCGCACATCGACGCGCAGCTGCGGCCGCTCTGCCAGAAGCCTGCCGCCGATCTGCGCGTTGATCTGCATGGAATCGAAAGGGAAATGCTTATCGGCGCGGTTCGTCTGAACTTTGAACGTGCCGCTTTCGGGCGCAATGCGCACCACGCTGCGATAGATCTCTTCCATGTCCGCCGGGATCTGCTGCGCGATGCTGACCGAGTGTGTGCCGAACACTTTGGCAAGGCGTGCGGCGATCTCGTCGGCGCGGGCTTCGTCAAAGCCGTCGACCAGATACCGCCCGCTCGGGCGATGTATCTCATGCCGGATCCCTGACAGCGCCTTTTCGAGGTTTTCCAAAAACACCTTCTCGAAATAGCCGCGGTTTTTCCCTTTCAGATGAATTTCGCAGTAGCGAACGATGATTACTTTTTGCATGAAGATGAATGCATCCTTTCCGCGAGTTCTTTCCCGCAGCGATTCAGGATCTCGGCCGCCCGCGCCGCTTCTTCTTCCGTACTTTTTGCGGAAAAGGAAATGCGCAGCACCCCTTCGGCCACGGCGTCCGGCGCGCCGCAGGCAAGGATTACGCGGCTGGCTTTACTCTTCGAGGAACAGGCAGACCCCGTGCCGACGATCAGCCCGGCATCGTCGGCCATATGCATCAGCACCTCCCCCCGCAGTCCCGGGGCAGAGACGCTCAGAATGTACGGCGACGCATCCTCGGCCGACAAAACCGTAAACAGGCCGCGGTCCAGGCGCTCGCGCACCAATGCATTGAGCGAACGGACGCGCCGCATATTTTCCGCGAGACGCTCTGCCGCAGCTTCGCAGACTGCCTGAAAGTGCATCACGGCAAACATGTTTTCCGTGCCGCTGCGCAATCCGTTTTCCTGCCCGCCGCCGAAGATCAGCGGGTGCAGCGGCGCGCCTTTGCGGAAGGCAAGCCCCGCCACCCCGCGCACGCCGCCGATCTTATGCGAACTGATCGTATAAAAATCGATCGGAGCCCCGAGGCTGAACGGAATTTTGCCGAATGCCTGCACGCCGTCGCTGTGAAAGAGCGTCCGCGCATTGATTTTTTTGACGGCGCGCGCAAGCGATAGAACATCGTTCACGGCGCCCGTCTCGTTGTTGACGTGAATGACGGATACGAGAGAAGTCTGACCGTCGACCAAAGACAGCAGATCTTCCGCATCCGCTCCCCCGTCGGGGCGCAGTTTTGCAATGCGGAGTTGTACCCCCCGACGTTCCAACTCTCTCGCCGCGTTGTACACCGCGGCATGCTCCCCGCCCGAAATGACGACGTTTCCGCGTTGGCCGGCGGAAAACAGGACCTGATTGTCCGCCTCGCTGCCGGAGGCGGTAAAGACGAGGTCGTATCCGCCGCCGGGGGCCAGGCAGTTCAGCACGGCGCGCCTTGCCGATTCGAGCTGTTTATGCACGGCAAACCCTTCCCTGTACAGCGCCGACGGGTTGTAAAAATCGTCTTCCAGAAATGCGCGCGCCTTCTCCGTAGCCGCAGGATCCGGACGGGTCGTCGCCGCATTGTCCAAATAGATTACTTCCATTGCTTCCGGTTGAATTCCGATTCGAGAATATTTTTGTTCAGGTGGCGGATGATCGCCGAAATCATCTCCAGGCGGCATTCCAGAACCAGGATCTTTTTGCCGACGGCCGTTCCCGTGTAGATGTAAAAGAATTCTTTCCCTTCCCCGGCCTCTTCGTTCGGGGTGAGGATGTCTTCTTTGTTCTCGGGAGAGGCCTTCAGTTTCTTATAAGATTCCGAATCGTAGCGCCCGATCTTGATCATCCGGTTTTCCGAGATCGTATACAGATGCTTGCGCTTGCGCTGGTGCATGACTTTGGAAATGCGCAGATCGCCGGAAACGTACGTATAGTCGTAGCTGATATAAAAGGAATGGCGTTTTTTCAGCATCAGCACGGCGCCGACGATCATCAAAATCATCACGACGACCCATATGACCGTCGTAATGATGATCTGCGTCATCGTAGTTTGCTCTGCATCGGTAAAAAACCAGACGATATATAGCGAAAACAACGCAAAGAGTGCAAACACAATACACAAAGCACCCAGCACAGTAAAGACAATGTACATGCGCTTCGCCGGCCGGTCGTCTCGCATGGAAACGCTTTCTTCGTAAAATATATCTTGCATCGATCCTCTCCGCAGCGGTCAGAACTCGACCGTTCCTTCAAACACCTGCCTGGCGTTGCCGGTCAGCCGCACAACGCCGTCCGACCCGTAGCGGACGATCAGGTCGCCGCCGCGCACTTTCACGGTGATGTCCTCGTCGGCTTCGCAATACCCGTTGAGCACCGCTGCGATCACGCTCGCCGCCGCTCCGGTGCCGCAGGCCAGCGTTTCGCCGTTGCCGCGCTCCCAGACGCGCATTTTCAGCGTCTTGCTGTTGACCACGCGCACAAATTCGGTGTTGATGCGCTGCGGGAAATACGGCGCGTTTTCAAAGGCCGGCCCGACGCTCTGTATATCTACCGCGTCCACCTTATCGCAGAAGATAACGCAGTGCGGATTGCCCACATTGACCAGCGTTACGGCGTATTCCTGGCCGAGCACTTCGATCTTCCGCCCTACGACGGTATCGCCGTCCAGGGTCGAAGGGATGCTTGCGCCGTCGAGCACCGCTTTGCCCATATCGACGCAGACAGACCCCACTTTGCCGCCCGAAGTATACAGCGTCATTTCACGGACGCCGCTGAGCGTTTCGATCGTGATGTGCTTGTCTTTGACGAAACCGTTGTCGAACAGGTATTTTGCCACGCAGCGAATGGAGTTGCCCGCCATGGCGCCCTCGCTGCCGTCCTGGTTGAAGATGCGCATCTTCGCGTCCGCCACATCCGACTTTTCGATCAGCGTGATGCCGTCGCCGCCGATGCCGAAATGCCTGTCGACAAAGTTGATCGCCAGCGATTCGGGACACGTAATCTTGCCGTCCATGTTGTCGAAAAAGATATAATCGTTGCCGCAGCTCTGCATTTTGACGAATTTCAGCTTCGTCTTTTCGGTCCGCAGGCGGTTGATATCGACGAGTTCCGTATTGTTCTCGTTGAAGCGGCTCGCGATGATGTCCGCCAGGGCGTTCGCCGTATCCAGCGATGTCAGAACGGTGATGCCGAGCAGGATCGCATGGTGATGCATGCGGATATAGTCGTTGATGGAGTCCATATCCGTCTTGCCGGTATAGACGATGTAGTCGATCTTGCCCTCGTCCATCAACTGCAGGATCTGGCCGCTCTGCGAAACGCGGTCGACGTCGGTCACGTCGATGCCGAGCGTGCGGATGGTCTCCGCCGTGCCCTTCGTCGCGTAAATATGCAGGCCGAGGTCGCTGAATTTTTTTGCCAGGCCCAGAATTTCAAATTTATCCTGGTCGTTGACGGTAAAGTACACCCCGACTTCGCGATCCTTGCCGGGATGGCAGAGTTTGAATCCCGCCGAAACGAGGCCCTTGAACAGCGCCTCTTCGATGGTCTTGCCGATGCCGAGCACCTCGCCCGTGGACTTCATCTCCGGCCCGAGCTGTGAATTGACGTCGTTCAGCTTCTCATACGAGAATACGGGCACCTTGACCGCCACATACGGCGACGACTTGTAAAGCCCCGTCCCGAAGCCGAGTTTTTTGAGCTTTGCCCCCACGATGATCTTGGTGGCCAGTTCGACCATGGGCACGCCCGTCACCTTGGAGATGTACGGGATGGTGCGCGACGCGCGGGGATTGACTTCGATGACGTACAGCTCGTTGTGGTAGACAAGGAACTGAATATTGATGAGACCCTTCGTTTTCAGCGAAAGCGCAAGCTGCGTCGAGCATTCGACGATCTTTTCAAGCATGATGTCGCTGAGGTTGTACGGCGGATAGACCGCGATGGAGTCCCCGCTGTGCACGCCCGCGCGCTCGATGTGCTGCATGATCCCGGGGATGAGCACGTCGGTGCCGTCGCTGATGACGTCCACTTCCAGCTCCTGCCCCATCAGATACTTGTCGCAGAGCACGGGGTTTTCGATGTGCTGCGCCAGGATGACGTCCATATAACGCGAAATATCGTTGGGCGTGAAGGCGATGGTCATGTTCTGCCCGCCGATGACATACGAGGGACGCAGCAATACGGGATACCCCAGTTTTTCCGCTGCGGACAGCGCCTCTTCCTTGGTCATCACGGTCAGCCCCTTCGGGCGGCTGATGCCGAACCTTTCGAGCAGTTCGTCGAACCGCTCGCGGTCCTCCGCCATGTCTACGCTGTCGGCCGAGGTGCCGAGGATGCGGACGCCTTTCTTATCCAGGTAGTTGCACAGCTTGATAGCCGTCTGACCGCCGAAGGTAATGACGACGCCGTAAGGTTTTTCTTTGTCGATGACGTTCTGCACGTCTTCGGGCGTCAGCGGCTCGAAATACAGCCTGTCCGCCGTGTCGAAGTCGGTGGAGACCGTTTCGGGGTTGTTGTTGATGATGAT
>ERZ1090861.579-NODE-579-length-21947-cov-11.420473_pt1 | contig 21947 bp, 31 predicted proteins | sample MGYA00478482_ERZ1090861 | MGnify/ENA primary metagenome ERZ1090861 (study PRJEB33644, sample SAMEA5815744) | chicken gut metagenome | biome: Chicken; feature: Gastrointestinal Tract; material: Caecum | place: Ireland | collected 2019-01-01 | study: A study of the... | reverse complement strand
AGCACACTCTTTACCTCCTTTAGCGGTAATCCGGAAGAAACATGCGCAATTGGATGTGTGTTGCATTTTGTCAGTCGTCTACGCAAACTTGAATTCCCGCTAAAGACCTTGACTTCTACATTCTCATCATAAAGTCTATCAAGAACAGATGGATCACCGTCGTAAATATAATGCAGATGAATCCCCTGGCCAGATTTGGATAACTCGGCATAGGTAGGCGGCCACAAAGAAGCAGCCTCGATATTCTTTTCAAGACTCTTTGACCCATCTTCGTTCTTAATGTCAAAGTCGATGATGATATAGTTTTTGTGCCCTTCATCCATTTTTACATAGTGAAGCTTTGAAGTATCAAGGTCTTTTAGTGTGGTTCCAACGTTTTCCCACTTCCTCAAAGGCGTCCCTTCTTCAGAAGCATATTGCGCAGGACAGTTTGCAAATTCAGAATCAAGGATGCTATTCGTTTCTTCAAACTTAAGAAATTCAGGAACAGACTTTTTTTTATCTTCTTCCTTTTCTTTTTCAAGCTCAGAAATATTCACAACATCCTTTTTGAACTTATTTGTCTTAAGCCCCCAGACATAATGGTCATCATGACCCTTAAAATAAGTTCGCAATTCTTCCTTAAACTGCCTCCTTGATAGAACAAACTGCATGTTGGATTCGGCTGTGTAGACTTTATACATTTCCCAAGTTGATTCAAAGCTTAATTTCTCAGAGCTTTTAAACATTGAATAGTTATCAAGCATAAAGCCATAGAAATCATTAGAAGCGTTGAGCATACGAATGGGAATATAAGCGTCGTAATAGTGCGGATCCGCCTTATACACCTCCAAACAGTGCTGAGCAATACCACCGAGTTCGAATTTGACCTTCTCCATCAGCTCATAATATCTTTCTTGCGGGATTTTATCCCCTGTAGGAGAAACGTCGATCAAACGTCGGATTAAACCACTCTTAGCATCTGTGATCTTAACAGGACGGTTTGTGCCCATAAACAGAAAGCTTCTGAATGTCATAGAGTAAGTGTTTTTGAACTTCTCATTGACTGTCATCGTTTCATGGGCAACAAGACTGTTAAGACGAGTGTTATCCTCAATTCTTGAAAGGTCACCGTCGTGCTGAATGCCAATCAAGGGGTTATCTTTGAATGGTTCGAGTGAGAAAGCGTTGTTAGAGCTGCCCAAAGCTTTTGCGTCAAACACATGATAATATCCAGGGAACAGAAGTTGAATGATGTTAATGATGGTAGACTTACCGGTACCAGCCTCACCATAAAACACCACAAACTTCTGCACCCAGACACTATCGCCAGAGATAATACACCCAATGGCCCATTCAATCTTGTGACGGTTCTCTTCAGAATATAAGGTTGAAATGATCTCGTTAAAGGCGTCGATAGAGGTGTAACTCATGCTGTAAGGCAGCTTAGTCGTCGCATAATCCTCTTTAACGATAACATGATCTGCAAATATCAGTTTATCGTCAAGCTGATGATAGTTGTCCCTAAGTTGCTTAGAGCAATATTTGTGCCATCGGTCAATCATGCCAGACTCGGCATCCCACATATAAGAAACCTGAATAACGCCTTCAAAAGCGGCATTCATGTTGAGGTTTTCTTTATATGCGTACAATTCAGCATCAATCAAATCGACGACGTCTTGTTCGTCAGTGCTCCATACGCCCTTCTTTTCATCCCAGACTGCGTAAAAGTCACCGCCCCGAATCATCAAATCTTTGCTCTTTTTGACGATGAATTTGGGATAGATGACCACTACGCCTTGTCTTGGGGTTTTGGTTGCGATTTTGAGAAAATCGAGCATATGACACTTACCTCCTCAAATATAAAGGAGGTTAAGCCATATGGGCATCCTCCAAATCTTTAATCCTCTCTTCCAGCCGTTCAAGTTTCCACTGCACAGTCTTCTTAGTCGCCCACAACACGCCAGACACACAGATGAGTGCGCCCACCGCCATCGTAAGCCGAGTGTTTTTGCGGATGAGCTTATTAATCATCTTATCCGTTGCGTCCAAACGAATGAGGCTGTATGCGGTTTGATCAATGAACACTTTGGTCTTTTCCATTTTGTATTCTCCTTTAATCAAGGGTTTTTAAGTATGCCATCATCTGATACCAAATATCAATTGAAGGCATAATGAGATTGGTTCCGGGTAAATAGAATAGCCCTCCCATGCCATCGTTTGCGTATTCGAGAGCATTGAAGCGATTGATTACAAAGTTAACCTTATCTCGATTGAAATTGCAATCGTCCATATCGGTTAGGCCTAGTGAATCGAGCATCTTAAAGAACCACCAGGAAGCCCTGTCTCCGTAAGAGTCATCTTCCATGATCTGGTCTTCGCATCGAAACGCTAAGGCTGCCATCATTTCAAGAATCGAGCAAGGATGCGTATCTAAGTTTGCCGCAACTTCAGGATAAGGGATCCCGAAAGCATCTGCAAACCGATATCGCAAATTGATTCCATCCTGTGCCCGGTTCTCATCCATCGGGTTAATGGGACGAAACTGCATAAAATATAAACAGGTGAAGAGCTGCCTATACGAACACCCCTTATAAATTTCGTCCACGATTACCCGATTGTAGATCCACTGCAGGTAATCGTCCGTCATTTATTCACTCTCCTCGTAAAGCTCCTCGTCTCCATCTTCTTGCAAGAGTTCAGGATGTTGTCGAAGCTGTTCTTCATACGTCTTTGCGCTTCTAGAAATTTCATAAATAACGCGCAAACGGTCATCTTTCACATACACAACATCGTCATACTCGTATTGATGAAATTTTTTAGCAACATCGAAGCCAAGGACCCGCTCGTAATCCTCGACTTCGCGGTCATCATCTCCGGCGACCACCCCATCTGCATACAAAAGCATCGGAATGATGTCGTAGTCATCCTCATTTTGAACATACTCCTCTTCACTGATCGGATGAGGACGAGCATCTGCCGGACCAAAATACTTAGGAGGCTCTTGCGGATCGGTTGCGTACCCCCACTCTTTTAGAGTTTGAGCGTACACTTGTTTTTCTTCTTCAGTCAATTCCGGAAGCTCCTCTCCATATGGCATTTCGGTCATTGGCTCTTGCGGTTTGACTTCTTCCTTTTTTACCTCAGGAGTTTCCTTTGATTTCTCAAAATTCTCCTCCCGGGATTTTTTGGCCTTGTAATTCAGATACGCCTGATACAAAGTGGCACCTACCACCATGCCAGACGCAAATATCAATGCACGGCCGATCCATTTAGCGTTCATACCTTTCTCCTTTTAATTGCGGATATAGCCTTCGAAGTTCTGATAGATGTCACCATCAACATTAAAGTCAAGCAGAATGCTTGGCTCATACCCGTTCACAAAGTCACGAGCACGTTCGCGGGCAACATTGTAAATGCCGAAATCGACATAGTTATCGCCCTTGAAGTTAGGATCATCCGGGTTGTAGATCCAGCCAACAACCTGACCTTCTTTGGTCGGATCAAAGCCAAGCATCTCGTAAACGTCATTCAAGAACAAATACCCCTGCAGGCGGAGCAGATCAGTGGCATAACGCTGCTGAGAACGAAGGAACAGGAGATTAGAATTCGGATTGTTTTTCCAGTTGCGGTTGTATTCATCAAAGATCTTGGCATACTCAGAAATATCTTTGTTATTGACAACACGGAAAGTCTGCTTCTTCGTTTCCTCTTTGCCGGTTTCAGGGTTCGTTTCTTTGGTTTCGATCTCTTCCATGCGCATATTATGACGAAGCATCTGATCAATATCAGCCCCGTACTTCTCAACAACTCTCTTGCGATACTCCTTGAACGAAGTCGTCGTAGTAGCAAGGGCGGCCGCCAACGCAGCATTGCGAGAACGCAGAATATTGCGAGAGAGAACCATCAGACCAATACCCGCCGCAGTAAAGCCAATCGCAGGCGCATACACTTTGGCAAGACCGACTGCCATCTTAGAATAGACAATCACCGTATCCCGCTGTTTGTCCTCTTCAGAATACATATCGGGATTCTCTTCGCGGCATTTGTGCACACTCTGCATAGTTTCGTTCTTTTCATCAATGACCGCTTTGGCTTTAACGCCGCCCTTTGCAGCAAAGACGACGCCGGCAACGATGCAAATGCCACCAGCGACCATGGCAATCTCAGGAGACGCCTTTACAATCTCGAGCTTGGCCCGATAGAGTGCACGGGTGATTTTGGGATTCTTAATAACGTTTGTGAGTTTCATAAATATAAACCTCCTAATTTAGCGATCAATCGGGTACGCAGGCGGGAACTTGATGACGAATTTACCATTATAGGTAGAAGCCACATAGGCAGACCGAATGTCCTTCCAGCCGTAGTTTTCAACCTGGAAATTCGAGCAGCTGACATGGGCAAGATCGTAGAAGTTTCCGACTGTTACAAAGTTGTAGTTTGCGATGATTTCATCCATTCGGGAAAGAACAGCATCAGCATCATTTTTAAAATCGAACACAACGCTGTCAAAGTCAAACGCATCAAAGCCAGCTCTTCGCTGAGGAACCGGCTGACCAAACTGAGGTTGACTGTTGTTCCAGTAGCTTCCATACGACACTCTCGTGCTGCCATTTTTAGCCTGGTTTGTAGGAGACCCCCACAGCAAAATGGAGATACCGTTTGAAACAAGCGAATTGATGGCCTGCTTGATGGTCGGAATCACCACCTGCTCAATGGCATACCTTTTAATGCTCTCAACATCAGATGCGAACAAAGCTTTTGCAACTTTGTCAAGAGGGCCTTTCTTCTTGACACTTGTAGCGCCAGAGACAACGGGCGTGAGCAGTTCAGCTTTATCTTTTATAGACTTATTTTCGATAACTGCTGTCTTTTTGGCTTCTTCTTTGCTCTTAAATGAATTCGGAGCATGATTCTCAATAACGGGCATAGCTTACCTCCTTGAAAAAATAAAGGCTAAGAGCCCCTGATTTCTCAGAGACTCCGCCCTTGTAGAGTTCCTTACTCTTCTTCGGTAACTTTGGTCTGAACATCGTCGGTGGGCGCATCGAAGTCCTTTCCGTCGACCGCCTCGACATTCGTTTCAGCCTTAGTCTTCTTGCGCTTCGCCAGTCTGTACAGTCCATAACCAAGGACCGCGACAGCCAGGATCGCAATGCCAGCCTTCGGGTTGAAACCCTTTGTCGTAGAAGCAGTCTCGACGGCGTTTTCGGTAACCTCGTTAACACCAGTTTCGACAACATTGTTCATTTCTTCCATTTTTAGTTCTCCTTTCAGAATATAAGTTAGGATTTCTCCTTCATAATATATGTTGTAAATTTTGCGAAGTAAAAAGGGGTGTTACCACCCCAGATTGAACTTCGGTTGGATTCGAAAGTCGATGACAATGCACGGCTCCCCGTTCTTGGCAATCTTGGCATCGAAGTCCGCCTCGATCAAACCTTTGTCGGTCTGCCAGCCAAGGTCGTCCCCGATTGCGATCTCATCAAGCTCCGGGAAGTAGTCATAGAAATCGTTAAGTCGAATATAACCTTCATCCAGAAGACGCTTGTTCAGCTCATTGATGATGGCCTTAATCCGCTCGATGCTAGACTTAAAATATCGGCCAGAGATCTTATCGTAGCACAGCGTATCCCCAGACCCCGTGACAATGATCGACTGCTCGTTCACAGGATCTTTGTCAAGAACCTTCTCGTTAACCTTCGATTTGATCTCATCGAACTTCTTGTCGCCGATGACTTCCACCGCAGCTTCCTCGAGTTCCTTCTTAGCTGTCTCAGAGATCGTATACGCCGCTGCAAACGCCGCACCTTTGCGAATATCAATCTTATGCCCAGCCAGAATGAGCCCTGCGCCAGCACCAAAGAGTAAAACGGGTGGCACACATTCCTTCCAAACCGTCTTGACCGTTTGTTCGATAGTGAGCTTCTCCGTTTCGAGTTCTTCCTTCTTCGCTTTAAGCAGTTCGTTCGCTTTGATGGCATTCTTTGCGCCAAGCACACCCGCACAGCCCATCGTGACGATACCAGCACCGATCATGATAGTTGTCGAGTTTGCTTTGACGACCTCTTTCAAAGACGAGTACACAGTTTTGAAGTTCATAGTAAATCCCCTTTTCTAAAAATAATAGAGGGTTTGTCCCTCCATAATAGGTCTTGCGGATTTTGCGAATTAGAACGGAACGTCGTAGTTAGGAACCGGCTTCGTTACATATTTAATTTCATAGCATTCGAGGTCGTCATCAACCTTCAAAATATTATGCTCGAAGTCGATCCAAACCTGATCTGTAGAGTTCCAACCAATCTCAGAGCCTTCTTTGGTCGGAGCGATGCCGAGAAGTTGATAGAAGTCATTAAGGTTCGCTTCGCCACACGTTGCAAGCTTACGATTCAGCTGATACTCTGCGTCAATAACCTCGATCATGCTCTTTTCAAACAACTCTTCGTGATGCTCTTCATAAAAGCACACCGATTCGTCAGTTGTAGAAAGGTTTTTAAAATTCACAATACGCTGTTCACCTACTGCATCTTTGGCAGTTTCTTCGCTGACCTGCTTATACTCATCGGGGAACATCTCTTTGAACTTCTGCTCAAATTTCCCCTTATTCTTATCGAGAAAAATATAAGCAGACGTCAATGCAGCCTGGCTCTTATACGAAAGCACGCTCCCGCCAAGGATGCAACCAATCGTGATAACACCGGCCGTAGCGACCGGAGCTACCACAGGGGCCAATTCTTTGACTTTGACAAGCGTGTCTTTGTCTTTTGTCTCTTCTAATACCTTTTCGACCTTCGGAGCAGCCTTATAAGCCAAAATCGCGGTTGCTACCACACCGATTGTTGACATGCCTGCCAAAATATAAGGCGCGACTTTACGAATATTCATAGTAAATCTCCTTTACACTAATAATGAACCAATGTCTTCTGCAGTCTCGAGTGCTGTAGTAAACACAAACTCTACGGTTTCATTTTGTTCTAAATCTAAATAACTTTGCAATTCTTTCATGAATCGCTCAATTACTTCTGTTGCGGGTACGACTTTTAAATCTTTTATCCTTGCTAGTATCTCCTCTGTAGCCCACCTTTCATAGCATCTGCGTTTGATTTCCAATTTTGGCCATCTACGGTTTGGCTCAAACAGACATTGATAATAATAGTCTTCGATCGTTTCGATGGCCTCGTCGTTCATTTTATCCACCTGCCTTTCTGAAAAAATAAAGGGAAGAGCCCCTGTTAGGACTCCTCCTTTTCCCGTTCACGACGGTCCAGTTCTTTTGCCACTTCTTTCTTGATTGTTTCTTTCTGTCTCTGTTCGTCAGCAAACGCAGACACAAACGTCGCGATCGCAGACAGGCCCAAGCCAGCCATACTCACAATCCGAATCATCGTAGTTTTATTCATAACACAACCCTCCTTTACGGTTTCATAATATAAGTTGCAAATTTTGCGAAATAAAGGGTAAGACCCCCGGATTTCTCCGAGAGTCTCCCCTTTGAAAGGAGTTATAAACCATAAAGGTTTAAGAGGAAAACCAAATCTTTCTTTCGTACAACGCTAACGTCTTTGATCTTGTGCCAGCGAATCGAGTTCCTAAAGCTTTGAGCCTTCCTCGCCGCTTCTTCAATCGAAGCACAGCGAATGACTCTAATAGCCTGGTCACTCGTCGCAAAGCCGTTCAGAGTTTCAAAAATCTTAGTTCCACGATAGTAAGCCATAGATATCAGTCCTTTCTATTTCGGTCTATAACCCTTTCATTAAAGAGTCTGCTAAAAATGCGAAGAGAAAAAGAAAAGACCCTGCGCTCGTCACGCAGAGCCCTTCCCTCGGGTTCCTCTTACAGTTTCGGAAGAACCTTCTGGCTCATGTTTCTAACGAAGAACGACCCGAGCGATCCGTTCTCCTCAAACTTAAGCCCCACGACAAACAACCCAGCTCCGATTCCGAGCTTGAGCAGCGTTTCCGCCATCCTTTCTGCAATGTCTGCGATCTGGTTGATACGATCCGCTTCGGCCTTAGACTGCTCTGCAACGAGTCGGTTCTGTTCGAGCAGAACCTTATCGCTATCAGAGTTAATCTGAGCCTGCAGCTTCGCCTCTTCCAAACGCAGCTTGTACAGATTGGACAGCGCATTCACTGCCTTCGTCTCTTCGTCAGATCCGGACTGCAGCTTGGAAAGCTGTCCGAGTTTCACCTCGATCACGTCGTCCAACTTCTTAGAATTTTTGTCCATAATATTCTCCTTTCAAAAATGTATTGAGGTATTTCCTCATAAGAGGAACAGTTACTTTCGCGGATTTGATTTGTAGCGGACCGTTTTAATGTCTAGACTTGCTTTCTTCCCCTCAAACAAGTCTTTAGACATCCCCGGATAGACCTCTAAGTAAATATAAGGGCCCTCATCGTAATCATTATAAAAAATATTGATAGCACCAATAGGCGGTTTGTCCATTTTGAACATGACGAAAAGCCCCACAACAAAGCCACCCACAATAAAACTGCACAATCCAATAACCACATACAAAAACATATCCTTCCCTCCAAATAAAAACAAAAGGGCTAACTCCCTTAAGAGCGCCCTTTGATTCAGTGTCGATCGTTTAGCCAACGTACAATCTCGTCTTGGCCGTAGATGAGCCCGAAGGCGGCAACAAACACCACCGCAACGCCCAAAGCGACACAAGACCAAAACATAACATTAAACAACATTTTAATCAACTCCCTTCATTAAAGAACTTGTTAAATTTGCGAAAAAGAAGACCTCATGTTTCAGAGGTCTTGGCCGAGAATATCAGTCGTCAGGAGCCCAGCATCTTCTTCAGATCTTTGAAGCTGATGTCTCCGCTGACGCCTGCTGAGAAGTGTATCGTCCCATTTTCATTCATGGTGACATTCACTTTCTCGAGCATAACGTCGATACTCGGAGCATTCTTCTTAAGCTTCTTAGAGATCAGCATACTTATAAAGCTGAGCATCTCCTTTGATTGAATGTTCAACGTATCCATTTTAACTCCTTTCAAGTCATTTAGTCTTCATAAGAGTCACTGCTTTGTTCGCGCAAATATAAAAAGAAAAGGCCCATAAGGAGTGTCGAACTCTTATGGGATGGCTGTTTCCAGCTACATTCGCATCGCATACTTCCTTCTCTTCATAATAGATCTTGTAAATTTCGCGCATAAACAAAAAGACTAAGAGCCCCTGATTTCTCAGAGACTCCGCCTTTGTTAAAGTTCTTTGCCGGATTTAATCCACGCATCGAGATCCTTTATCGACCGGAACCCTAAAAGCTTGGCTGCTTTGTTCCACAGCATGGTTCCTATATAAGCAAGCTCCGCAAATTTCTCATCGCCTTTCTCGCGAAGAGTTTCTGAAGCAACCATATAGGTTTCAGCCATTTGCAACATCAAGCAGCCTTTCGCCTTGTTTTCCTTAGTGATAAAAGGTCTTCTTAAAATGATAGTCATATTTAGCAACTCCCTTCTATAAAAGAAGCCGCAAAATATGCGAAAAAGAAGAGACTCGGAATCGAACCGAACCTCCCAAATGTTCTGGGCGCTGAACCATACAGCTTATCTCTTCATAATACATGTTGCGAATTTCGCGTAAACCCTTGTTTTTCTAAAATTTAACCCCGGGCATTTTTTTTTTGAATTAAAAAAAAGAAAAGACCCTGCGCAGATTACGCAGAGCCCTTTCTTTATTAACCCTTAGCCAACTTTCTAAGAATGTCTTGATAAGCCGTCATACAGTCGTCGATCTGTTGCTTTCTCATGCGACAGAGACCCAAAGCATTCTGGCAAAGAGCACGCGTGTAATCATCGGGCGCATCGTCTAAGCTGCACTCAATTCTTTCGGCGTCTCCTGCCATGCTAGAGATCACTGAATGTGACAACAGCAGCATCTTTTCGGCTTTCTCGACAAGCTCTTTCTTTTCATCTAAAGTCATCTAAGGCACCTCCTTTCGTAAAAGGAAGTGTCAGTTTTGCGAATGAGTATTTGCTTTACTCTTCTTATACTGCATCGAAGAGATGCCCAGCACAACGCCAATGAAGGTGTCGATCGCGATGATGCTGCCAACGATCTGTTCACCGTACGGCCAACCCCAAATGCCAGCCAGCGCAGAGTACAAAGTACCAATAGCAGGCAGGATTACCAGCGCAACGGCTTTGAGAATGTCGTACACCTTGTCAGGGATTGCAAAGATTTTCTGCATGTCCATTTTCAGTTCACCTCCTTATGAAAATCTCGGATATCTTTAATGGGAAGCCTTTTCACTTCCTCCATGATTCTCTCTGCGCTGCCGTTTCCCCCTAAGGCTTTGTATGGCTCATACAAATATACGCAGAGATCTTCATACTCGTCTTTTGTAATCCAGCCGCGAGTGATGTATTTCATGCCGAACCGCATAATTTCACTGTGGCCGAGGCCTTTGATCATCCGGGTTCGTGCATCGTTTTTGTCCATTCGCTTTTGGACGAGTGCCCAAAGGCCGCTTGAAGCAAACACACTGCAGATTACTGTAACGAGTGTTTGGATAAACGGGTTAATCCCTTCCATGTTCCTCTCCCTGTTTATGAAATCAGTCGCTCTAGTTCATAGGGTAAAATATCAAGAGCATCATAGCCCAAAATTTCGTAGGCATCTGTAAAGATTTGCCAGCCGTAGTTTGCTATAAAGTTGCAAATCCACTCTTCCATCTCAATCCAATACTCAGGATAAACCATCCTATGAATATCATCGAGAAGACTGTAACTTGCTAAAATACAGTGACCAAGCTCGTGGATCAGCACATGGAGCAGAAATTCACCTTCTAGGGAGTCCGACAGATACACTGTGCTTGTCGCAGGATCAGTAGTCGCAACTGTTAACGTTCCAGTGCGATCCACGAGCCAGTCACTATGCGGGCTGACAAACTTTACATGCCACAGAATACCGTTCATGTAAAATGTCTTCATAGCCCAAAGTTAGAATATCAATCAGGCATTCATCGTACCGACCAACGAAGTGAGATCCGCCTTCATCTTTTTACGCAACGTGGGGTCAGCATCTTCCCACATCTCTTTGATCGTCTGAATCGTGTCTGCGATATGTTCGTTTGCATGCCGGTTCATTTCCTCTTTGTCCATTTGAGAATGAGTCTCAGAGTAGTGACGGCGTGCAGATTTATACTGGTTTACAGCACGAGAGTAATGAGGGTCCTCATCCGGGTTCTGGCGCCATTCATTCATCCCGTCGTAACCAGAGCGTCCAGAGCTAGAATCGCTGGTAAAACGACCCATCGAGTCTCGGCTCTGATTCGGATTGCCTCGACCGTCATTAGAGTTAGACGAGCCACGATACCCCATGCGGAACCTTCTATCGACATTGCTGGGGTCATTGTCGTAAAGGTAAGCATCAGAGTACGGTTCGTCGTATCTAAAAGGTTTGTGAGGCATCACAAGATTGCGAAAGCCCATACGATCGCTATAAGGATCTTTGCTAGCTTCCTCCATCGCATCGACAATGGATTCATAGTAGCAAGCCTCAAAGTGTTTGGCCTCCGCTTCCGCCAAATCTTTGATCATATCCACGACTTCGCCAAGCTCTTTGGCATCAATCTTCTCGATGCCGTTATTAAGCTCAGTTTTCGTCATGTCGATCAGACGCTTTTTGATTTCACAAATATCCGAGTAAGCAGTGCTCGTTTCGTTCTGTTTCTTCACCTTACCCACCTCCTTAGCAGCTCAGCCGACCGATGCGCAGATTGGAATTTGCATCCACCACAACATCAATCGTGCCGTTGTTCGTAACTGTGATACGGTCATAGTCGCCGCAGCAGTTGCGAACTTTTGTGCCGGTGGAGACATTGTTGAAATCTCCCGTAGCAGCAGGGGTGCTCTTCATCGTTGTCTCGTTCAACGGGTCTCCGCCAAGCTCAATTACCAACTGAGGAGTACCAGCCACTGTGGAAGAAATGTTTCCCGAAAAATCAACCGCATAAACACCAGGCATTTTGAGTTTCACACTGCCCGTACCCATGCGATGGCACTCTGCATTACCGGATTTGTGAACTACCTTGTCGAAGGTAATGGACTGCCCGGGGGTAAGAGTCTGAGCAGTCGTATTGGACAGAACAATCACAAATATACCTCCCTTATTCTCTGAAATTTAGCAGCAAGTGCCGCAATTACCGCAGGTGTTGCCGCAGCCAAACGGATTCGGCACAACGTAAGCAGGAGTCGGACAAGGACGCAGCTGGCTGACCAGATAATCGTTCTGAGCACGCTGAGAGACGCCGAGATTCAGAGCCTGCACCTGCGTACGGAGCTCCGCAATCACATCATCCTTCTGACTCATCTGGAACTGCACAAACTCATCATGCAGGGCACGGCAATTCGCATTATCGTTCTGCATAACCTGCTGTGTAGCCTGCTGAATCTGGTTGCCCAGATTGCAGAAAGCCTGCGACATATTGTAGTTAACGCCCTGAATGGCTTCTCGAGTCTGGCAGCAGCAGTCCGCCAGCTGAGCGGCCGCAGCATTAGCGTTCTGCATAGCGGTGATGTTGCTCTGATTGATCGCAGAGACAATGCCGTTTGCAGCGTTCGTAATGTTCGAATTGATACCGTTCATCTGAGCGAGCTGGTCATACCCAAGACTCGAAATGCCATTCTCAATGCCGTTGAGCATCATCTGAGTAGACTGCTGAGCAAAACCGTTCTGAACTTCAGCGCAGGTAGCCGGAGTACAGCAGCTATTGCCACCATTAAAGCCGCCACCGAAGCCAGGACGACCGCCATAACCAAAACCACCCCAGCCAAACAGAGCCATAATGATGATCCAGGCCCACCAGTCGCCGCCATAGCCGTAACCGTTACCACAGTTGCCATTTGTGACTGCCGCAATATCAGCCACGCTCGGAGTGTAATTACCAGAGAACATAATGTACCTCCTAATGAGATTCGTTTTTAGTAAAATGGGTCGGATGAGGGCGTTAATTCTGCATTGGAATCTCCTTCTTTCTTACATTAAGATTTGCTCTATTAGCCAAGATGGAATATCGTTTTAGCTTGCTCAAGCGCCTGTTCTTTGGTCATGCCATAAGAATTAAGAAGGTTCTGAGCGAGTTGTTCACCCTTCTTAGCATCGCCGGACTGCAGAACGGAGAGATAGTTTTGAGCAATCGGGTTTTGCTGGATTTGAGGGTTGTTTTTGAGCATTTGAGCCAAGAATGCCTGCGGCGAAATCATAGTTGGCGCCTCCTTACTCGGTTAGAGCTTTTTCCAAACTGTTGAACCGTTCCGCCATAACGCCCATATTCTGTGCAAGCTGCGAAAGAACGGCCGTGAGTTGGTCATTCTGTTGCAGCTGTTGTGCTTGCTGTGTTTGGGGTTGCGCAGGGGCATTTACAGGCTGAGAGACTGGCTCTTCAGTTAGAATATAAGTCTTTTTCATAATGGTTCCGTCTTGCTGCCAGGCTCTAAAGTAAATCTTAGAACCATCCGAAGAAGGAAAATATGAAGCAGACCCATCGTTTGGAATCTGGTTTGGTAAAATATCAGCCTCAGAATTCACCATTCTGCCATATACCATCGGCATAGCATAGGTGTTCATGTTAACAGGCTGATAGTACGACTGTTGAGGCCGTCCAAATGGGTTTGCGGTGCCCATCATATGCCTTCATCTCCTTTTTAAGTTTCAACCCAAGCGGAAGAATAGTCGATTTCCATTCGTTTGCACATGCCCCAAATGGCGTAAGCATCCCCAGAAGAGACAGGACCAATCACAACAATCTGGCCATTCTCTTCGTCAGTTGTATACTTAGACATATAAGGCAGTTTTAGTTCCATAGCTTTCTTATACAGCTCCATTGCCTTAGCATTGGGCATAGGACCCATCATCAAAAGCTGCATAGCGGGATCTTCGTAATCTTCGCCGGGAGTTTCGGGTTCTTGCGGCCCAGTATCATCCGGCTCTGTGGTATTTTCAAACGGAATATAGCCGCGATAGTCACGGTTCATGTCAACATTGCCATTAATGCCGCTGACTGTACCAGAGGAAGTGTACTGCCAAATATCATAAGGCCCGGAATAGCCAATAGCCGAACGATAGTCAGCTACCCACAAAGGATAGTCTTTAAGCATATCTTTATCAATGTAAGAATTGATAAAGTTAGTATACGAATACCAGCCAGGAGTAAAGCCCTTCTGATCAAGAATATCCATATACCGCTTAATAAGACTAGACAGCTGACTGGCACCGAGAGTGGCAAGACCCGAGTATTCAACGTCCACAAAGACAGGATACTTAAATGTTTTACCCGTCAGCGCAGGCAGGAACTTAAGAATCTCTTCGTTTTGTTCGGATTCGGTGTCTGCGTAGGTGAAAATATACGCGCCGACAGCGATACCGTTCGCAATACAGCCAAGGTAGTTTTCTTCAAAGTACGGATCAATGTAAACTCCGTTATTATCAGAAGAACCGACTCGAAGAATTGCAAACCGAATGCCGTCCTTTTTGACCTTTGCCCAGTCAATGGAACCTTGGTATTTAGACACATCAACGCCCAAAATATAAGGCTTACCGGTATCCTGGTCAACGTCAATGACGCTCACATAGCTGCCAAGCTTAACATCGTTAGAAACAACCGTAAAGTTTGCATCAAGCCAGTTAAGAGGATTCACTCGAACACCATTATAAATGACTTCGAAGTGCAGATGAGCGCCAAAAACATTGCCACTAGCACCCGTATAGCCGATAATGTCACCCTCTTTAACCTTATCGCCGACTTTAACGTTAATACTCGAAAGGTGCGCATACCGAGTCTGCAGAGTTTTTCCTTTATAATCAGTATGCTTGATCCTGATCATATTGCCATAACTCTGCATACCGGTCGTAGTGTGACCGTCCCAGAACTGAACCTGGTCGATAACGCCATCTTCGGCAGCTTTGCAAGGCTGAGCGAAAGAATTGGTATTTGGCTCGATTTCGTTAGTCCTTAAATCAATCGCACTATGAGTAGAGCCGTCGCTATAATACCAGCCTGCTGTAATGATGTGCTCTTCAAGAGGCCAACAGAACAGCACTTCTCCATTAGAAAGTCGCATAGAAATCACCTCATCTCTTAAAATCTAATTCTAACTGCAAATCCTTGGCCATAGCTTTGGGGATTGTGACAGAATCGCCCGCGTAAAACGTCTTTCCCTGTACGACGTCCCCCCCCCCCACCGCCGCGCTCATCAATCCCATGTTCTTCTCCTTTCCTGTCTTAGCCGATGTTAAAGCTGAAACTGTAGTCCACGCTGGACAAGTCGCCGTTTGGCACGCTGGTGTTTCCGTTGTTATTCAGCCGGAAATGCGCGTGGACATTGACCGTTACCGTTTTGCCCGAAATACTTGCCGACGCCGAAGAAACGGTATACCCTTTTGCGACAATGTTGTTTCCGTCGCGGTGAATATCGGTTTCTCCGCCATTTTTATTTCCGCTTCCGGACCCGCTAAAACTTCCTTTGGCGCTGATCTTGCCGCCAGAGTAATACCCGGCGCTCAGGCTGTAGCTGCCGCCTATGCCAAGCGTCTGGTTCGGTGCGCCTCTGTTTGCCATGGTACCGGCGACTTTCGCGCCGTTTTCACTCGTAAACGTCGCCCCGGCAAGCACCTGCGAGACCGCAGCATTGCCGAACAGCTCGGCCGGTGCCCGAACTTGCGGGGAGTATTCCGCTCCAGTGCTTTCGTAGATACCTTCCGGAATTTTATTAATGTCAATATACTTTTGGCCGTCAGGGCGGTTCGTCCAAAAATCGATATAGCTGCCGATGGAAACATTATGAACAGGAAGCGTCCCGGTCTTGACCTCTTTATCCCCGGCATAGAACTTCTTGCCGGTCCGCACGTCCCCCGGCTCCGCGTTAGCGGCGGCGAGCTTGGCGTCGCTCAGTCCGCCGCCTCCCTTAAAAAAAAGTGTGTTTACGGTTTCTGCTGTATCACCAGTATATGCAATGACCACAGAGCCCTTTTTAAACGCGCCTGTGTTAAGGAGTTCGCCATCTTCTGTTTTAGGGGTAACAACAGTTGGGCTAGAAGCATTTCCAAACCGGAACGTATCGCCGTAAGTAAAGTCAGCAGTCGCTACGAATCTAACAAGAGAATATCTAGTATTTCTATCTTTGCTCACAAGAGTATGCACTGTTCCAGACTTAGAATGAGTGCACATAGAAATAACTTGATCGGCATCAAAATCAAAGCCAAGAGCGTTCCGAACGTTTGAAAGAGTCAATTCTCCTCTAATCGTAGCACTGGACTTATTTTCAACGTTTCCTAACCCAAGGCCCTCTTTTGAGACATTGTACGTCTTTGCTGCAGAACCATCGTAAGTGCCTTGAGAAGTACCGTTGATCTGCAGAGTCATGGCGTTCGGGTTCTTAAGGGCGGTTGGAATATCAGTCTTTTTTGCGTAAGCAGTCAAATCGACTTTCGTTGTGCCGATCAGTTCCCATTTTGAATTGATGTAACAGTATTCCTCATAATAGTTATCAGATTCCGTAGATCCAGAAATAGGAACAAGATAAATATGATTAGAAGTGCCACTAGAAGGAAGCTCCTCGACAACCTGGAAGCTAAAAGTCGTAACCTGACCAATCCCAGAAGACACGATTTCGTTAATCTTATCTTCTACCTGCTGAAGAGTTTGATAGCCCTTATCATTATTAAGAAGCGAAATGTTATTCCCGCTACTAATAACTTGTTTCCAAGCGCTCCAAGAATTGGCATCATGATAACGAATGTAGAGCTGACATTTGTTGTCCATCAAAATCTGCGAAAATACGCCGGAGCCATTTCTGGTTACCCACATCCAGAAGTTGTCAACACCACTCGGCTTTCCAGTTACGCTATTACTATTACTTCCGGCGCCGTAATACATCTTACCCATATAGTCAGTTCCCTTATAAGCATCGAGGTTCTGATTGGTAAGCTCTGTGGCAGAGGAATTAATAGGAGTGTAACCTAGAGCCGAAGTCACATTAGAGGAGGTCAGTTCACTGCGAATGGTGGCTGAAGACTTATTCTCGACATTACCCAAGCCAATTCCAGCTTTGGTGATATTGACCGTTAGCGCAGTCGAACCATCGTATTCAGTCTGGTTGCCGCCGTTTTGCTGAATGGTTAGACTTTTCGGATTTTTAAGGGTGGTGGGCTTATTAGAAAGATCGTTATAGGATCCACTAAATGCAACAGCCTTCAAATCCACAAACCATTTTGACAGCTTGCCGAAAGCCGTTTTAAGTGTTTCTCCGCTTGCAAGATTAACCCGAGCAGTGCTTTGCGTAAACGTGACTTTTGTATTACTCGCATCGCCGTTCGAAGAAGCCACAGCGCCAATGTTTGCAGGAGTTAAGTCGACATCACCCTGACGATAAGTGCTCTCAGCGTTACCTTTAATGCCAGTGACTGTATTAACCTGGGCGCCTGCTTCGATGCCGTTAAGCTTGTTTTTAAGCTCTGTGGTAAAATCGTTTGTGGAAAGGCCTTTACCTTCCACTTTATCGACTTTTAAGTTCAGCTGCTTAGCCCATTCGCCTTTTGCGTTTAAAATCTGCTGGCCAACATAGGATTTGACGTGCTGAGTATACCGCTTAAGTCGATCAAAAGATACAAATTTAGTCGCCAAACTCAAACACCTCTCTTCCTAAGTTTTGCACTAGCAGCATTGGTTGCGACTTCGGGCCAAAGACCGTCAAGCTCTTCAACGCTCATTTCGACCAAGTCAGCCGTAGCCCAAGCCCCAATGTCCTGAGGAGTGGGCGGATCAGGCTGCTTTGCCCAATCTGGTACTGTCGGATCAGTCTCAACGATCGGACCCGAAGTATACCCACCCGCTCGGACATGTAAGGGGTCTTGGCCTGCAACTGTTTTTAGGGTTAAGCGCTTTTGGATGCAAGGAGTGTCGCTCATACCATCACCCCCACGGCAATAACGCCCTCTTTGAGGATTTCACCCACCGTAACCTGCACAATGTTTGTGGCGATTGCGGTGGTATTATCCTTTAAGAGTCCACGCAGCTGAATTTCGCATTTGGTCTTATCGTTAAAGCTCAAAGTCTCACTCTGAGTCAGTTTAACCTGAAAACCGTCGACAATCTGCTGCAAATCGGAGAGCTCTTTTGTAACTGTGAGGTTACCCTGACGAAACGTAAGCCACGCGACACTCAAATCCGAAAGGCTGACATCAGAATCAAACTGCAGAATTGGGGTAGTGCCCCGTGTCATAGTTGCCATTTTGAATTTTCACCTCAAATCAACTTTTGCTTTTAATAACCGATAAACGCGCCGCCCATTTTTATCTCACCGTTACCGGCTTGGTAATCAACGCTGACCTGTATTTGATAAGTACCGGACCCACTGAACTCAACATTGATATACCCGTTCGGAACGTCGTCGTTATAGGGACTGTCATAGTTTTTGTTGAAGGTAGTTGAATGAATCTCGCTGCCGTTTCGCAGCACTTTGATATAGCCGTTCACGTTGTACTCGGTCCGGCACCAGTATTTCAGCACAAAGTGCATCTTGCCGGACGCCCCCGGGGTCGCATCTTCGCCGGTAAAACGTATTCCGCTTCCCCACCCAACAGTCCTGTCTATCGGGTGGAAATTGATGCTGTTTCCGTTCGCTTTTACCACGCCAGAACCATTGTGATACCCTCGAGGAATGGTGACGGAGCCACCAGGGTTAATGGTCGTGCCCCAGTTACCACGGTTACCACCAGCGACACCGACAGAGCCAGAGCCGTTATGGTAACCTTTCGGGATTGTCACATTGGACCCAGAGTACGTCCCACTCCAAGCTCCGTTATCGCCACCAGGAATATTCGCAATAGCGTCAGAGTTTGGAAAACGAATCTCAGGATAACCAGTAGCTTGTTTAGTACGATAAGCGCCAACTGGAATTCTAACATAAAGGTTGCTCCCGTCATTACCAACACTCACAGCATCGTTTAATGCAGGTTTATCGGCCAAAGTTCCTGTTTTAAGAGTCTTATCTTTTGAATAAAACGTCTTACCTTGCACAACGTCAGCGGGGACAGCAGTTGTGGCGGCAAGCTTGCTGACTCCAACGCCGCCGCCTCCCTTAAAATTTAGCTGAGTACCATCGTTAGTAAACGCAAGCCACTTACCAGCTACCTTTTCCCCAGCCAACGCCGTCACGAAATCCTCCGTTCCATAATAAGCCGGGAGAGATTCAGCCTGGATGGGATGGGCGTAAGTGACGGCGGAGGCGAGTTCGTAGACGACTTGGACGGGAGTACCGGCGGAGTATTGGGAGGAGAGAAAGGATTTAAGGACCGGAATATCATCAGATACGCCAGCCGGTTTAAGTCTGATTTTGCTAGTGTGGTTCGCCGCGTATGCCCAATTCGCCGTGTATGCCCAATAATAGTTGTAACCAGGGTCGCCGTCCGCATTAGCTATAGTTCCGTGACTTGCTTTTTGCGTTTTCCTTGCAGCATCTACGTCCGTGCCAGATGAAACGTCGCCAGGAATTATATGCTCAAAATAATGACCTCGCATGCTATACGAAAAATCTTCTGTTCCATCAAACAATTTGAGTTTCTTCACATGCGATTCCAGCGCCACCGGGATGTCGTTTTCTGGGGTGTAATCGACGGATTTATAGAAGACGATGAGGGGGTTTTTCCCCAGTGCATTACGAACTGTTTGCACGTTCGTACCCGCACCATTAACTCTGATAATAAAGCGTAAAGCACGAGCCGAAATGCTATTGGATTGAAAGTAGAACTCATCTTCGCTCATCGAAACTATAGACCGGTGATATTTTAGTCGGTTTACTTTTACACCATCGCTATTACCTTCATCAAATGCATATCCAGGCAATAAGTCACTATAGAATACATCAGAAGCTCCTTGAAATGGGCTCCAATATTCATCACTTGAACCATCCAGCACCAACATCTGATCAAATCCACTGAGCCCCCCGATCTCGAGAGAATCCCCATCAAACAGCGGGGCGTTGAGATCGATACCGATGGCTTTATAGGGAGATTCCGTGCCATCAGAGACTTCGTGGACATAATAGAAGGGTCCTTTGGATTTGTAGAAGTCAACGGAACGAATCCAAACTGTCAATGGGCGACTGTTAAAATGGTCTTTTGCGGTCTGCACAGACGTAGAGTTAGTATCAACTCTTAAAACAATACGAGTTTTGCCAGGAAGATGTTGGATAGTAAATTCACTTTGCTTGAGGCCAGCCATCGACGAGCTGTATCGCGCATATTTTTTGGAATTCGTTTTTATAATCGAATCGTTAATACCCGTAGTGTCAATTGGAATATCCGCAAAATATACGCCGGGAGCCCCTGAAAATATACGCCAGTCTGCACTCCCATCCAGCACCACGCACTGATCATACATGCCGATGCCGTCAATCATCCGAATGTTATTGGGGCTGGGATCGCCGGAACCAGGTTGGGAGGTAGCGCCTTCAACGGTGACTTTCTCTTTGGGAGCACTGGAGATGACCACTTTATCACCAGAGGTAATGTCGGCGGTCATTTTGACTTTGCCGTTAGACCCAGAGCCGATGAACATATGTTCTGTACCAGACTTAACATGCTGGTAAGTGGAGATCACATCGTCACGGTTCTTAAGCTCGACAACTTCTTTGGCAAGCTGAGTAGCCGCATCGTCATCAAGGGTGCCTTTAATCTGATCAAGCCACTGGTTATAAGCAGCGAGTGCCGAAGATTTCCAGTTGGTGTAATCAGAGTTAATGCTTCCTTGCTGAGAGGCCCATTCAGAATCAATCGTGTCTTTGATCTCTTCCCACTCTTCAGCACGATCGGCAAGAATATCTTCCCACTTACTTTGCTGCTGAGTAAACCACGTCACCCAGGCATTATCAACAGTATCGAACCAGTTGTTCCAGTTAAGATCAACTTCCTCAGTCCAATCACTCCACTGACTCTTCCACTGAGCAATCAGATCGTCGATGTTGATGGTTTCAAGGATACCGGTGACAAACGGAGTAGAGCCAAGGCCAACTGCATTCTCAACATTACTCTGAGTAAGAGTAACCGAATTCGCAGGAACGGTGATGTAAGCAAGAGCGTACTGGTGAATGTCGAGATTGTTTGTAAGAGCCGGCTTAGCTGGAGTTTCAGCAGGCGTACCAGTGATAATCTTGATGAAGTTCTGGCGGACATCGACATTCTCGTTTACTTCCAAGACCACAACGTCAATACGATCCTCAAGCACATCCGACGGGGGAACAACCATGGGATAATCCGCGTCAAGAAGCGACCAAGTGTGATTAAACCAGGCACGACCCGATTCGACCACAATATTGAACCCATTTCCAGTCGCCTTAACATTCATATGCCCGCCGATTGACATAAAAATGCCATCTTTAATGATTCCGTCGAAGATCGAAGAGACCTGAATGGCGTTATAACGACGATCGTGATTCAAAGCGTTATAAAAACCGAACGTAAAAGCCACGAGAATATCCTCCTTTCTTAAATTGTTTTAGAGCCGTCGTATGTTGCGAACGACGGATAGTAAGTGATTCCGTTTACGTCTTGTGAGTAAATATATTCTTTCACTCGAAGGTTTAATTCCATACCCAGTTCATTCACCACTTGCACAATGTCGCCGAGGAAGTAGTCTTTCTTGTACTCATAAGTTACAAGAGCATCCACTTGCCCATCAAAAGCGGTCGTTGCGATGTTTTCTGCTAGTTTCTCTTTGCCACGAGTATCTAGCATCTGATTGTATTCATCTTCGGAAATATCTTCGCCCTCTTCGGTCTGAGTGGAGATATCTCTAGCATCGACATAGAGCTCTCTTCTCAAAAGTCCCACCGGGGCATTTTCGGAATCTGCTTGCGTAGTCCATGCTTTTCTCTCAGCGCCCTCGCCTTCACCTAAAACTAGAGCAACAGTACGCTTTGTCTTTTCAGAGTCAAGGTAATCTGTAGAGGT
>ERZ1090861.578-NODE-578-length-21951-cov-6.307316_pt1 | contig 21951 bp, 16 predicted proteins | sample MGYA00478482_ERZ1090861 | MGnify/ENA primary metagenome ERZ1090861 (study PRJEB33644, sample SAMEA5815744) | chicken gut metagenome | biome: Chicken; feature: Gastrointestinal Tract; material: Caecum | place: Ireland | collected 2019-01-01 | study: A study of the... | reverse complement strand
CGATGGCGAGCAGGATCTGCCACCACTCCCACTCGGAAGGCATCTGCACGGGCGGCGTTATCGCGTTGACGATGTCGATAGGCGAAGACACCACGGGGATCACCGTATATACGCCGTCTTTGTGAAAGGTGAGCTGGATGATATCGAAGTCGAAAAATACACTCTCTTGTGCTCTATACGCTTCACCATCGATAAGCTTGTCCTTGAGAATGCCGCGATACTCCACGATGTCCACTGCGGAGGAGTAATAGTCGGATGTGGCGAAGCGGAACAGCACCATTTGCTCGTTTGCCGCCTTTGCCTTGTTGTAACACTCCTTTATCGCGCTTACGTCGTGATAATTAACCAGCAATCTCTCGGATATCTCCTCATCGCTGCCTTGCAAGTCTGCGTCCTGCACGATATATATCGGCGAAATGGTGCGCGACTCTTCCTGCGGTATGTTGCCGAAGATAGTGTCCCAAAGTCCCCACGCTTTCCAATTGTCCCAAAAGGACGGATCGCTGTCCTGCCAACTCGTCAGTTTTTGCAAATCAACGTCGGCGTCGAAGTCGTAATACGAATAACCTTGCTGTATCTTGCCGAAATCGGTATCCATCTTGCGATGATCGTCTATGTCGTCCTCAAACAAATCCGCGCTTATCGTGCCGTCCTTAATGGGCAATGTGCCGCCGTTGAACGTTTTGTCGTAATTCTCGATATACTCGTAAAGCGCGTTGCTTGTCACTCCGCCTATTTCGGTAACGTAGGCATAAGGGTCGTATTCCTCGATATTGTCCGTTTTGAATATGTAGAACAGCGTTCCGTCTTTATTAGCGCATATCCAATTGCCGAGATTCCACGCCCAATCCGCGGTGGGTGTGAGGTTGCCCATAGTCACGTTTTCGCCTGCGCCGTAACCTATATCCTCATCGCCGTAAGCTCCGATATCCACGCCGATATTTGCCTGCACGGCGTTGAAGAAGTCCTCATTGCTCGTGACGATGATATCCTTGGTCTTGTATTCATACCACTCCGCCTTAATGCGCTGCAATGTGCCGTAGATGTCGAAATACTTTTGCGGCACGGTGAAGTAGACGGTGTCTATCTGATTTTGATATCCGGCTCCTTTACCCGACGTCTTGGTGCGGTAGAATGTGTGCTGCACATCGAGCGTTATCGTTTCCAAACCGCCCGCGTCACACGCAAGCGTGCTTTTGGAATTGCCGTCCGGTCCGTATCCCGCCGCATAGCCGGTGAATTTGTATGTCGCGTTGACCGCATACTCTTTGGCGTTCTTTTCACCATAAGTGACCAACTCTATGCCGGAAACATCATATCTCCGCTCGTTGCTGTTCACTCTGTCTGCAAACGTCTTGCCGTCTATCGCTACGTCCTGAACCTTGAACTTATAGAATAGGTTCTTGTAATCCGCATCTTCGGACTTGCCGCAAAAGACAAGCGGCAACTTAGCGTAATCGGCAGGCTTGCCCTCGTTGTCATACTTTACAGCCATTTGGATCTTATTGCCTTTGTTGCCCGTGTCGAGGTTGAGCCCTTGCGGATTATAGACATAGATATACAGCCCGTAATTGCCGCGCTGATTGGCGCGATACGAATAGCAATACTCTACAAAACTCAATACCTGTATCTGCTTTTCCTCGTCGAAGGGGTAGTTTTTGAGATCGAACTTCTCACCGTTCACGGTAGATGAGGTGAGGTCGTCCAGCACATCCGTACTGTCGAATGCAACTCCGCCTTCCTCCGCCAAAGCGGTGGAGGGCACCGCCGTCAAGACAATGCCGACCACCGTGACGGTGAGGATAAGGAGCAGTACAAGTCTATTCCTTATCGTCGTTGTCAAAAGTAGATCACCTCCTGATCGAGAGTCACTCCGCTTACGGTTTCTTCAATGTGGAAGTATACCGTTACGCTCGACGCGTTATTGTACGAGGATACTACCATTGCGAACATATTCTCATACAGCTGCGCGTCATCTGCCAATGCCACCTCGCGCTCCGGATAAACGGCTTTCAAAACGTCAAGAACTCCGCCTTTCGGCGCGATCGTGAATGAATCTTCTCCGTATTCGATGTCAAAGCCGCCCGTGAGATCGGTCTCGGCTTGGAACGAATAGTGCTCTCCGTCCAATAAAAAATCAAAATCCTTTCCGTCTATCGGATTGGGAACCACCTTGACCGAATAACCGCTTGCTTCGCCTCCGACATCTCCGAATGTGTATTTGGTCACAACTTCCAAAGGGGCATCTTTTGTCAATGCATAGCCGCTTGCCGTTGTCATGACATCCTTTTCTCCGATCGTCACATAAAATGTCTTGAAATCGCTCGTCAGTCCTCTGGTAAACTTGACTATTACACCTATCACCGCAACGAGCACGAGGACAATAAGTATGCCCGCGATCACTTTGCTTGCGGTCTTTTTTGCATTGCTCGTACTCATAGGCTTTCCTCCTTAAAAGGCGATTTCGCTGTTGTTCAGACTAACTCCCGTTACTATGGAATCATCGAAAACTATCTTGAGCGTCTTGTTGAGATTGGAATTTGTCTCCCTGATGAACACCTCAAAATAGCATTCTCCGACCGAACTCTTATAATCGTCCTCGTAGTAAATCGTTCTGCCGCCGTCCATACGCCTCATGGACTTGTAATAGCTTTCTATAGCGCGCTTGGTCTTGACCGTTATCACTCCGTCTGCATAGGATACTGTGATAAAGCTGTCCTTCAAGGAATCAACCGTCACCGTCCTTTCGTCATACCAATTATTCGTGCCTAAAACAGACGATATTTCGTGATTTCCCACGATAATAGAGCCTTTCCCGGTAACATTGCATACATAGTTATTGAATTTCTCGTTCACACTGTCAAACGGGTTAGTCAGCTTTACATTGAAAGTGTACGTCTCTCCGATACCAACCTTATACGCACCGCCGGATTGAGCAACGGAAGTTGTTATTACCATTTCGGTCGGCGTACCGGTAAAGGTAACGATGCAAGTTGCCTGATATCCGCTTTCACGAGTGGTTACGGTTATGACAATATTGCCTTCAAAAGCTTTCTTACAAGCAACCGTTGCCGTTGTGCTGCCATCCGAAGCCGGCGTGACGGTCACATAATCGGTGACAGTTTCGCTCTTGCCTTCATCGCCCCAAGCAATCTCCCAATCAACAAGCTTGTTGGTCGCTGTCGAAGGAGTGACTGTCGCGGTCAATGTTTTTTGTACTATGCCGGAAGCGCTAGTACTCGTTGTAGTGCCGGATGGATTATCGAATTGCGCCAGCGCAAGTTTGATATGCTCCGAGTTGTTAAACTCCATTGCAAGATCGGGAGCAGCTTCTTGTTGCTCTTCTTCTACAGGCTCACCTTCGGGCAGGGCAAGAAGTATAGATGCGACCATACCTGCCATAAGGACGATGAGCAGCGTGAAGACGATGATCCACTTGATCGTGTCGGACTTCACATGTTTGTTGAAATCGTTCATAGATTATTCCTCCTGTATAGTCGGCAGCCGCGACCTGCCAAATGCAAGCCGCAGCGCCTTTTTTGTGTTATGCCGCCTGATTGAGCAGCATGTTGAGCAAAGCCTTATCCGACATGCGATTGGGCTTTACGGGGCATTCGTAGACTTCGCCGTTTTCGTCCACCGTCTGCACGGTATAGGAATTGCCGGAGATGGTCCTGCCGGTCTCGTCTTTGAACTCAAACGGCTTTGCCACGAGTTCTCCGGTCATAGCGTCGCCGAAGACGATGTCAAGCACCGTATAGCCGCCTTTGTCAGGCGGGACCATCAATATGCGCACATTGCGACCGCGGATAACTCCCTTGACGTAATACGCATAATACGATTTGCCGTTCTTTTCATAGGTCTCTCTTTCGACCAAAACCTTTGCCATTTTTGCGTCCTCCTTTGATTACTTTCTGCCGCGCGTTTGCGAAATCTCACGCGCTTCTCTTTTGGATTTGCCCTCGGAAAGTGCCTTCTTGTATTTGTACATTCCGGCATGATCCGATTGCGCTTGCAGGTACCCCGAACGTATGCCCGCCTCGTAGTCGGTAAGTTCTTTACCTTCCTTGGGGCCGTAGGTGTGTACCTTTGCCTTTCTGTCTTCCGCATAACCTTTCGCCCTCTTGGACGGGATCGACCAACGGCGTTTGTTATACTTGGAATTTGCCATAAATTTTTCCTCCATGTGTTTGTTATCGCCCGTTATGCCGATAGCGCAGCTATTAAGTTGTAGTGGCGCGGAACGCTGATTTTAAGCCTCTGCTTTGTGCGACATTATGCGGTGGAGCGGCCACTCTTATCTTGCAATACCGCATGACTTTCGCCTCGATATTAAAAACGTTCCCGCGCGCTTTTGATCAATAGATGTATCTTCTCGAAGACATCTTGGTGGGGATGCGAAGCCCGTCCATATTCGAACGGAAGCCAAAGGCGTCTTCGTATTCCCGGTCTCTTTGCGTAGTTCGATAGATGAACGTGTCGCGGCTGAAAAGATATGCGCCCATATCATCTTCGCGCAGGATCACTGTCTGCTTAACGATAAAGTCAGCCGTGCGATATACGTTCGTAGTGCAATTGACCTTTTCCATATCATATACCTCCTGTTTTATTCAAAGCCTGTTGAAAGAACAGACAAAGTTCGTTGTGTAGGTCTTTCACATAGTTGGGAGTAAGCCCGCGCTCGTCCGCAAAAGCCTGCTGCAGCTGATCTCCCATATACAGAGAAACGTACAGGTCAAACAGCATCGGTGGTGCCGATTCAACTATGCGATTGTATTGTCTGACCTTCATCGTTACGCTGCTGTTGACGCCATTTTGAGCCGCCAGATTAAACGTCTCTTTGTGCGTATAGTAGTAACGTATCTCCTTCAGGTCTTTGCGTATCCGGTCTAATGCCGCCGCATTTTGTCCGCAATTCATACTCATTTCTTCCTCTTAGGCAAACCAAACGTTTGCAATATGGACTTCATTACGGTGGCGTCACTGCCCGACAATGTCGGTATCAGCCTCATCAATAGATCCGTTTGTTCGGTCGTCAGATACCTCTTGCCAAGACTAAATCCGTCCGCTACAAACACGCCGCCACGCGGTCCCGGTATCGTATACAACGGGAAAGAAAGTGACAATATTTCTATGTCATTGCGCATAGTCCGTCTGCTCACGCCGAATTCGAACGCTAAATTGTCGATCGAATCGCTACGACGCTCGCTCAATGTCTCAATAATGGACATCCTGCGTTCGGACGGGTTGCGCATCTTTACCTCCTGTCGTTTTCTTGTCTGTATTCTACAAACAAATGGGGCAGGGTTTTTGCCCCAATTTTTATTTTCCTAAAATATTTTTTCGGAAATGAAAAAGCCCCGACAGATAGACTTCCGCTATGGAAATCTAACTGTCGAGGCTTCACGAATTTCCCGGCTTTGCCTTCGACTTTTTAAGATATAACCTGTAATAGGATTTATCTGCGGCGCTATTTCAGCCGTGACCTAAAACGTCGTTATCCCTTATCGGATATTCTCATGATGGCTTGTTGACTTGAATATCTATCCGTCGTCTTGTTATGCGTTTGCTGTATAAAAGCACACCGCAATGCTCGCATCGCTTTTTTACTAACCCTTTTGTATTGCGATATCCCAACACAAGGTTGCCGCAATTCGGACAGTACATCGCTTCTTTGATCCAATACGCATTATCTTTCATTTATTCTCCCATTCTCATTGTCTTGCCTCGGTTGGATTTCAAGCACTGCATTGGCGAGGTTGAGAATTCCTCTGCCGCAGGAACTTGACCGACAGACAAGATCGTATATCATATAAATTACCACTGAAAATACGCCTGCAACATCTCCGAAATTGCCCAACTTTGCAAACATATGTTCATATTGTAGTGCTATTATAGCATAAAAAATCGGACTACGCAAGCCCGATTAGTACAATTACACAGACCGTGAAAAGAATTTTTAAATTTTTGCAATCATTATTCATTCAAGAGCTGTTTTGTTTTTTTCGCCGGAGTAGATGGCATTATCTTCGGAATACTCCTGCTCAAAATTAAGATCCATATTATTATTGACGCTTTAATATATTTGTCAAAGCCGCGACGATATATTTGACGTCATCAAAAGTATTTTCTTTTCCGAGCGATATTCTAATCGTACCTTCGGCATACTCTCTGTCTAAACTAATTGCAGATAAAACATGGGATATCTGCGTATTGACACTATCGCATGCTGCTCCCGTAGAAACAGATATGCCTTTTAAATCAAGCCGATGCAACAATGTCTCTCCGTCAGCCCCATTAAATGACAGACTAATATTCCCTGGAAGCCGATTATCGGGGTTACCGTTTCGGATATACTGCAGTCCGCTAACAGATAGCTCCTGCATTAAATAGTTGTCCAGCTCTTTCAATGTGGCTTGATTGACATGAATATTTTTCATGTTGTTTTTCAAAGCCGTTGCCATTCCGACTATGGCTGCTATATTTTCCGTGCCTGCGCGATAACCATGTTCTTGAGCGCCGCCATGGATATAGTTATCTATCTCTATACCTGTTTTTTTGTACAAGAAGCCGATGCCTTTGGGACCATTGAATTTATGTGCGGATGCCGAAAGCATATCTACTCCAAGGTCGCAGACATCAATTACTACGTGCCCAACGGCTTGAACGGCGTCTGTATGAAACAAGCAGCCCTGTTTATGTGCAATTTCCGCCAATTCTTTAATTGGTTCAATGGTGCCAATTTCATTGTTTGCATACATGATAGACACAATGCCATCCGCATCATCTAAATTATTATACAATGTCTGCGGCAATACTACACCTAAAGTATTGACCGGTAAATATTTTGCCGAGCAACCGAATTTTTCAAGATATTGCACCGAATTGAGTATAGCGTGATGTTCGATAGAAGATGTAACGATATTTTTTCTGTTTGAAAAATAAGCGCCTTTGACCGCCCAATTGTCGCTCTCACTACCGCCCGAAGTAAAGAAAATCTCAGACGGATCGGCGTTAATACAATCCGCTATTGTCTTGCGAGCGGCATTCAATGCTTCTCTTGCAGCAGAAGCGAACAAATACGGCTGAGATGCATTGCCGTATTGCATCTGCAAGTAGGGAAGCATGGCTTCGAGAGCTTCTTCGTCTAATTTAGTTGTTGCCGCGTTATCAGCGTATATAAATTTATGCATTTCAATCTTTGTATTTTACATCCGGTATGTCTCTTTTGCCCGCAACATCGAACTCTTTAGGATCAATAATGCAAAGCTGTTTTTTAATTATGGCGCGCATTTCTTTTGCAGGATTCAAGCAATATTTGATGAATTCATCAGGCGCTATATCTCCTTTATTTCGAGCATTGGGATACAACAATTTAACAAAAGCAGTGCAAATTCTTTTTATAGCCGTCATATCACGTTTATCTGCTTTTGGCGGCGTATCAAGGCAGTCATCTACTATAGCCGCATATGTTAAATCGCTGCGAAGTTCATGCAATACTTCTGCGAAATATTCGGTATTTAATGCCCAGCCATGCGCTATAAGATCCTGATTCATTCTAGGGATACGCCATCCTTCGATAAAGCCGTGGAATCTGTCTAAAGTGGCAGATTCACCAAATACCGTGCTTATATTTTCGACCATGTTCTTATTGATGTCAAATTTACTCGCATCGATATTTCCAAGAACAATTACTCCGGCATCGGCAGACATTTGCGCATCAAAACCTTTTATTTCGCCGAACTCCATATAGTGTTTCAAAGCCTGTTGAATCTGGCCCGGCTGTTCGAATGTAATTGATTGAACCTCGTCAAAGCCAACATAATCAAATCGAGTCAACAAGCCGCCCGTTTTTCGCGCGTTATCATAAATCAGAGAAGCACGAGAAACTGTTCCGCCACTAATTAGCCAACCCCGCTTACTGATTTTCTCATATACATAGCTCTTGCCGGTACCTTTTGGAGCTAGTTCTATCAAATTCACTCTTTTCTCCACAAAGGGTAACAGACGACGAAGGAAGAAAAGTTTGGCTTCTTCACTCACATTTCCATTTTCATCCGTGTAACCGGCGGGATTGTAGTCAACTGCCGAAATAACAACATCGATCCATTCGTGTATATCAAATTGTTTCCGAGCGTCTTTATAAAAATCGAGATCGATTTTGTATGGGCAGAAAGGCTTATATCCAGACAAGTAAATCTCATTAGGGAGATAGAAGCGGCGACTTTCTTCGTAGTCGTCAGAATTCTTTCTGCCCAAGAGTTTATTAAAGAAGCGCGAAGATTTTGCGGGTTTTTCAAACTCATCATTCCCGGACAAAGTTTGCCCGAGAGACAGTTCAATTATGCCCCAATTTTCACTCTCTTTAAGCAATGAGTCTGCGTATTGATCCAACACATCATCGGATACTATACCTGAAGCGCCGCCACGAGAACCGCCAAAATCAGGCAATTCAAATTGGACGATACCTTTTTTGAGGTTTACTTCCAATCTGACACGAGCAAGCATTTTTTCGGTATTCCCCTGCATAAGACGATATTTAATCGACTTGAAATCATCTCGGCTGGGAATAAAGCGCTTGATGTATGCTAGCGTGCTATCAAAGTCTACATTACCCTTATTGTCGGAAAATTTCATGACGATCCAATCACGCATGTATGAAGGCATACTGAGATTGGAAAAGAATTCCGATCGTTCCGGATCCTTCAAAACGATCATGTCGGCAAAAACTTGCTTAATTTTTTCATCGAATGTCATAATCCACCTTACAGGAACAAGGTGCAACCTTGCTCTTTGAATTCAGCTATTTTAATTTCAAGGTCTTCAACGCTGCATCCTAATGATTCGCTCATGCAGGACAAACATTGAAATTCTGTTACATTTTTAGCTATCAATTTTTTGTTCAAAGCTATTTCGTCTTTGGACAAAATTTTTCCGCAATCTATGCATATAGTTTCCTTCTTCATAATGCACCTCAAAAATCATCGTCGGTTTTTGTGATTCCTCTTCGCTTTACGGTGATGGTTTCTGTCTTGGTAGGGAATCTGTTGTTGACAAAAACCCTAATAACATATGATGTGTCAACATTAAGTTCCGGTATGATCACATTCCACAAAGAGGCAGTCTTTTTTACGCCATCAAAAGATTGACCGTTAATAGAAATTTTCACTCCGGTTGCATCCCCTAGCGTTTCTATCTCCAAACAAACATTACCGTCAAATCCACGATACACATTATGCGATTTAATGGTATAGGAGACATGTGATTGTTTGGATGCGTCTTTACTAAACCCAAAGCGAATAATCGGAACATAAAGTTCTTCCGGTGTGCAACCACCATGAATTTCCCCAGGAGCATTTCCCGGGCAAGTGAAATGCTGATGATTTCTAAAAGCGATAATATTGCCCTCTACTTCTGTATTAGGCACATAAGGCGCATCGTCATCCGAACAATCCACAAGCTCACAATAGCGCCCTAAATTGCATACCTGAGCTTTTGCCGGAAGAGATACGCTGTCAAGATTATGAAAGCCAAGGGCTGCCATCCTGCTCATGCCGTGATCAGCTGTCACCACAATATCCTTATTGGGATATGCTTTGGGAAGATCTACTATGATTTCGGCAAATTTTTCCATCAGATCGAATTGTTGTGCAACAACCGATTGATAATTGCAATTCGATTTATTTTTGATATGGCTTAAATCATCAAGATCATTGATTTTTCGTGTAACAAAATCGCTGAGAGTCTTATCCATATTGACTTTGGTTACGGTCGGAATAAAAGCATAACCTATAGCCACCTGCGGGACTGGGAAGGCGGGGTCAAGCTTTTTGATATAGTAGAGCAGCAAATCTATCCATTCTACACCCATACCGTCTATCCATAAGAAGTAACAATCTTGCGGATTTTTAATTTTATTCAAGATAGTGCTTCTGCTGTCAAAGTCATATTTAGAGATATCGTTTGCTTGTGATGCAAGGGCAAAGGAGAATTTATCTGCGATCTTTGCCTGTTTGTAATCGAAGATATACTTTGATAAAGCATGATTGCTGATATATTTGCTCGATTGCAAATAGACATTTAATGCAGGACAAACATTACGAATTACCTCTTCATATGCAGTAAGTGATTCGCCTTTTTTTAGCAGCTCGGATACTAATTTTAAGAGATGCCATCTTTCCTCGAGAGTATTTGAAGAAAGCATCTTCAATTTTAAACGAGTATTTGCCAAGGCATCGTATTTGATCCAAAAATCATTGCTTAACGTCTCTTTCCCGATCGACTTAAGAACATCTTTGCGAGTTCCATTCCATTCGTCGAAATTCGGAGCGTCAAGATGTTCAAATATCTCTAATTCAAGACAATTGATAATATCTTGAGGGGTAGGCGCCTTCGAAATAGCATAAGAAATATAATCATTCGAATCATAAAGATCCAACTTATACCAAAGCCAAAAGACCCACCTGTTAAATTCTGACAATGTTTTCCAGTTACGCAATATAATTAAAGCGTCAAATGAAAATACATTCAAGGCGCGAAGAAGCAGGGCCCGCATGGAAATATCAGTACATACAAAATTGATCAAATCAGCCCAATTTTGAGAAGAGCCTAAATCCTTTGACAATTTTGCAGGGACTTCTTTTAATGAAGTCACTATATAATCATATGGATCCACTATGATTTTTAGATTATAGCCGCCCATAGAAGGCTTGATTTGTTTTACGAGACGAGTGCTGAAAGACATGCCGCTTGTGATTTTACCGCTATCCCAAAGTTGCAACCACTCTCTTATACCGCGTGCGTTGCATATACCGGTGCTATTAAAGGCTTTTGAATATACATACGCGGAGAATTCACTTTGAGTGCCGTCCAACTCGTAGAGTGCGTCGTCGAATCTTTCTTCAGGCAAAGGTCCAACCAATTCTTCAAAAAGAGTTTTAGCGTGCAACAACGGCAAGAAAACGCGTGCCTTAGAATGAACGTGTCGGTTTATCAAAGAATATATCGTAGAAGATTGACGTTCAACAACTTCTCCGATTCGCATGTACTCGGCAAGATTTGGAATGAGGATATCTTTGTCTGTATGCTTATCCAAGAAATCTATTACGGAATGCATATCGGGGATAGTATCTTCACCTTTGCAAAAGTCTTTATCGGACAAGCGAAGAACAATATCGACCTTACTTGACAAATCAGCAATTAGATTCTTATAGTCGTTCAGGTCATTAACAAATATGACTCTGGCGACAAAACGATGAGGCAGCTTATCATTGTCAAGCTGTTGCAAAAATTCCTGCAATCCAATCTTTTTTGCGTCCATTTACCATTACTCCTCGTTCAAAATTACCATACAAGCTTCGGGGCAAACATCTAACAACTTGTCTAATCGAGCTTTCAAAGACGCGGCATCATTCAATTTGTTTACACGCTGTTTAGCCTTTTCGCTGACCTCGGCCTTAAGCTCTTTTACAATATAGTCGTTAACGATCTTGCGGATCCTCGCCAAATTGATCGTCCATTGCGAATAGTCGTTATAGCCTGACGCCCTTATTTTCTTTTTGACATCATCTATATGCGATGACAACACGTCGAAGTACTTGTCAGAAGCCACATTTCTAACAAAGATACGGTCAAGTTCCGCTTGATCGGACAAGATGGTCAAATCTTCTTTTTCAAGGGTCTTGATGGCGATATCAAGTTTCGCATGATCTACGAATTCATTTCGTCTTATCGAATAGATCACGCTAAAAGCATCGTTTTCTTTGACCCAATCCAAAGGCATTGAGTACTTATTGACCCATGCGTTGACGTCGTCAGTCAAAGTCTTCTCACGCCACAATTGCAGGAGCTTTTCGGCCTTCTTGGTATATTCAAGAGAACGAACTTCCTTTAATATAGCAGCATTAAAACTATGCTCGGTTTGCTGATATGATTGCCGCTCAAGCGAATTCAACACCGAATTATATTCAGACTCCGTGAGCGTTGCCATTCCCTTCATGCTCATCCAGCGTTTGAGTACCGTTAATGGATGACGCAGATTTTCTACGGCATCTTCTATGCAATTTTCCAACAAGCTTACAACTTGTTGCTTTTCCTCAATTGAATATCCTATCCAACGATTGGACGCTAAATCATATAAGCGCTCCACCGCCTTCGCCCATTGATCATCCATTTTATTATAGGCGCAACCGGGCACAAGCAATTGACTAAAGAAGTTTTCCAGCGTCGTTCTTGTCTTTTCAATAGATTCTGCATGCTCATTAAATCCGGTGTTTATTATGCCGATCAGCTTAAGATCTAACGCAAGTGCGGGAAGAGCGGCCTTAATATCATCTTCTTTCCATTGCCACTTTTCCTCGGGGCGGGATTTTGACAAAGATGTCGTCAATGTGTTGAGCGTAAAGTGATACTTATCGCATATTTCTTGCACTTCAGGCGCATTGACAAAAATGAAAGAAGAAAGACCTTGTCTCAACACATCGGCATTCAAAAGTTTCAACAGCATAATACGATAATTTCTGCTTTGAGGCTTTACATGTGTAACAATATCTTCGATTACATCCATTCTGGCTCGAGATTCCAAAATGAATTCCGTGTAAAGATCGATGGTTTTACATAAACCATCTTTAATGCCATTATACTGATCTTCAGACAAGTATTTTAGTGTCCACAACGGTGCATTCAGGCTGCTCAATTTTACTTTTACCTGTTTTGCACAATCATAGATGTCTCCGGCATTTGCCTGATTAATACCAAATGACCCACAAGTAAACGTTCTAAAATTCTTTTCTGTGTCGCTTTCGCTTGCTAATTTCATGCCGCTAGCTTTACCCGTAAAAATATTAGCAATCATTACGGGTGCAGTATCTTTATCAAGCTGATGTGAATTGTTGCCATCATACCAAGTATATTTGCCAAGATAAAAATGCATTACGAAACCAAACAAATATGCAAAAATACCCGCATTGTAGTAACCCAACTCGAGTTGCATATTTTGCCATAGCTCATCTAAATATGTAGTTCCAGACGCAAGTTGATTTTCTATAAATTTTATCAAAGCGTCAATTATTTTGCCAATAGGCGTATCTTTGTATTGCGATACTTCGCTTGGAGATTTGCAATCCCAAATATTAACATCTCCATCTCTCAGCAATTCTACGCAAGATTGCCATTGTTGATTGAAAGTCTTTTGCATATCATCTGCGGCATTCTTCGTCTCAAGGCATATCCTATTAACGCCAAAATATGCAATAGGAAGTGTAGCGGATTTATACAGTGTAACCATCTTAAAGACCCTTTCAGGAGATGCGGGATATACTTCATATACATATTTTTCAAATTTTGATAAAACATCCTTATTATAGAAGGCGTTAACCTCGTTACTATTATACAGTAACAACATCGGCTTGTTGATTGCATAATTAAGCCATTCAATATAAACCGTCTGAGCGTCCATTTGAGCTTGATTTGCATTGGCTGTATTACCTGTTTTTTGTGCAAGGTTAGCCTTTGCCGTATATTGATACCAATATGCAAGTTTTTCTTCATCCAGTGGCGTTGTGATGACGCACACAAGAATATGTGCTTTCTCTTCTTTATCAGCTAGGGCACTGTTTACGACAGCCTTTATCTTGTCAACGACATCTGCATTAGGAATAGCGATTAACAACAGTCCAAATTTATATGGTGCTTTTTCAATGTTTTTGCATAACTCGTTGAGTTTAGTAGTAATTGTAATGGGCTTCTGCCCCCAGCAAGTATCTGTTATCAATCGTCTAACTACTGCTCGATCTTCGGGGACAAATTGCTTTTTTAATGTCCCTCCAAAATAGCCATCGGCAGTAAACAATATTGACGGAGTAAGCTCTTTTTTCAATTTGGAGATTTCATCATCTAATTCGCCTGCAGCGCTTGAATAAGGAAGTTCTATACGAGCGATTTCCTTGGAGTCGGAAGCAAGCACCAACAAATTAAGACCTTCGCCGCTCAATATCTTCAAATATTTGTCTACCGCATTTTTATCCAAAACGCCATAAAAGCAATCTTGCAATGTTTTTTCTGTGGCACGAATGCCTTGCTTGCTCTTTGACTTACGCATGGAAGTATCGTTTCCTACGGTCGCCAACAAGAGCATAGCTCCCTTAAATACACGCAATACATTTTCGTCATTGATTTGGTCGCAAACGGATTCATAGTGTTTCAATGCGTCGCCGGCAAGTTTTGTCAAATCCTTTTTTCCGCCTTGGTTGCTTACAAAGTAATAATCCCACAAATAATCCGGCGTGACCCATTTCCAATCGTAAGGACCTTGTTCTTTGATATAAGAACGGAAGCCCTCTTCATCGGAGCTCTTTAAAAATTGGAATATACTACGATTCGACGCCGCTAAATTTGCAACCTTCGACACAAGCGCAACCGTCATCGGGTGAATAGGAAATATTTGTTTAAGTGTATTTGCATTCATATCGACATCCGGATCGCCCATATATGTGTCAGCATTGCCTTTTATTGAAGCATAAAGCACATTGTCGCAAATATCGGTCCAAGCATCTTGCATTCCGCTTTTTACGATTATGCTTTCTCCGATTAATTTCAGCGTGGTCTTTTCATTCAATGAAACATCTATTTTATGGAATCGAGCATCGGCTTTCCCTAATCCGGAAGATACGTCGTCCGAAAACAACCCCGGATATTCATGCATCACATAGATCATAAAGAAAGGGATATCTTGCGACAACATAGACAATTGTTGAATGATATCCAAATCATTATTACGGATATATTCCGTAAATTCATCCCAAATTATAAATATGCCCGTATCCTTCAATTCGGGATTGCCATTGATAACATCGCGAATCCACTCCTTGAATGAATTAAGATCCGTGGCAAGACCGATATTCAACGAAACAAGAATATCTTGAGCAACAGAGCACGCATCAACATCTCTATTTTGAACAAGAGAATAGAATGTTTCAAAATCATCATAGGTAAACAATTGCGGGATCTCATCAGCCTCAAACCCGCTTTTCAAAGTCGGCTTAAACTTTTTGACTGTGTCACATATTTTGTCAATAAGAGAACCCATGCCGGTATACGCCAATCCGTTCTCATGCAAAATTTTACGAACAGAGCCTTCAATCTGAATCAACAACTTTGAAGATGTGTCAAGCTGCTTGCATTCACCGCTACGAAATTCAACAAAATATTTTCCTTTATTTCTCGCCGCCAAAAATCTTTGCTTTACGCTGCTGAACAAACGATTTTTATTGAGAAAGTTTTCAACGACGCTATAATCATCTTGCAACAAATGCTTTAATACGATAGCAGCATATGTTTTTCCTGTGCCATAGGCGCCTTTGATCCAAAAATGCTTAACATCTTCGCGCGGATCGTCGGGGCGCAAAGAACGTCCTAAATATTTTACCGCCTGAACGATGTCGTCATTTACGATATAATGACTCCAAAAATCATTATTGCGGTTATCCGAATTGATATCTACGACAGATTCGTAACCGGGAGCGAGTTCAATATAAGAATCGTATTTCTTACCCATGTTTAATTTCCTCCAAGCGCAAGATTCACCACATCAAGCGAAGTTTTTTCTTTGTTAAGAGTTATGTTATCAAGATCGGCAACAAAAGCTATCTTGATATAATCGGGATATTCATTTGCTAATTGACGCAACATGTCTTTGAATTCATCGTCGTCCAAAGCAAATATAGTTACGGGATCCATTCCGATAAAATTCTCGGGTCTGTTTGTCCTTATTTGACGCAATTCCTTTAGTGTCATATTGTAATGACCATCAAGCTTTTCTGCATACCTAAACATCGCATACAGAATGGCAATTGCATCAGGAGAAGACCAACCTTTCTTCAAGTATTTCACACCTCCATTAGTTGGGACAGAAATACCTAAGCCTAAAACATTTCCAATAGGGCTGTTATTCAAAGTGTCAACAAGCGAAGTTGCAGCGTTAGAACGGGTAGACTCAGAATAAAAATCACCCATTAAATATATCAATTCGGCTTTAGAATTTATATCATCTTTTGGGATAGAAAGAGCATACCACTTGAAAAGTGTGGAATTATATGTAAGATTTACCCATATGATAGCCCATGTCAACGGATTATACGAACCTAAAGACTGTAAGGAATGACCCAATGGGGTAATCTGACCATTTCTATTAGTTGATGACGCAACTTCAATCAATTCTCCTTCCTTTAAATATACTTTCAAAGCATCATACTGTCGATTGCCCAATTCTTTAGACGACCAACAATCATTACCTAAATCAAAAAAGTGTTCAAGCCATGAATCTCTAAATCCAAAATGCTGATATCTGTTTATTCCTCTTAAATCCATAGTATTTCCTCCTTGAGTTGTTGAAAGCGAGCGCGCTACTTTGCAGCCCTTTGCGATTTCTGTAATACACTTACAGCAATGTATGCACTTGTCAGCATGAATCATAATATGTTTATTTTCATCTATTTCAAAGGCGCCAGTTGGACATTCCACAGCGCACGCGTTACAGCCGATACAATACGCAACTTTATTGGCTATCCCACGCAAATGACTCACTGCAAACTTATTCATTTTCGAAAAGTTGCTATATGTAATTGCTAGACCGTTACCGCTTACAACAAAATCATGGACGACACCATCAATAACTTGAGAGCAGGTATTGTCTTCTCTTTCTACAATTGGACCAAGAATTCGCGCTACATCAATCCAATTTTGACGGTTTTCGGTTAGATAAAATTTTATTGTATCATTTTCTATTATTTCATAAACACGATTCCCGCCATTTTTCAAGCCGCGCCCACCGAAACGTGCTTTCCATCCGCCATCTATAATATATTTCCTTACTTCACTAGCAGGCTTTGTCGCAGTTGCATAATCTTCTACGATTTTTAAAAATGGAGCCAAATCATCCTTGTATGCAATGTTTGCAATTCCATCCCACCATGATGATGATAACGGACACACAGCACATCCGACTCTAAACAACCCTATACGATATGCATCATTAAACAAAATATTTCTGCCTAAAATATAGAGCCATACTTCGGCAGTATTCCACTTAAAAATGGGGCTACAATTAATTTGATTTATATGCTTTTTCCCTTCTGATAGTTCATCATATGTGGAGCGTTGTTCGCTTTCTTCGGCTCTCACACCATCAAAAACCACAGCCTTTACTTGTGGACAACTAGATAGTTTTTTTAGAAGCATAAGAGTCGGGATTGATTTGTGAACACCGCAACACCAACGCAAGCGCCTTCCCGGCGGACCAAATTCGGCCCAAGTCTCTTCAGCACTATACTCAGATTTTGCAACTTGAAAATTTAAATTAGTATAATGTGCTTTAGCTTTAGTTACAGCATCATATGTAGTTTTTAACTCCATGCCCGTATCACCAAATACAGCAATAAAACTGTCTGGAGCCAATGCGCGTTGAACAAGATCTAATATGACAATAGAGTCCTTGCCTCCGCTATAAGCAGCAACAAAATTATACCCTTGATCTACATATTTTTCGTAAGTATTGCTAATAAATTCAATCGAACGTTGAATTAGCCCCTGCATCACTGACGTATTGACACTTAACAGCTTGTGCAAATCAATAGGTTTTAATTTTTTAAGTGTCTTATTTTTAATTTCTATAATCGGCTTATTATAAAAGCTACCGCCTTTTGCTTCTGCTATTACTTCACCGTTTAAGACATATTTTCTAATTCCCTCAGCCCAAAGAAGAGGAGCGGTTGTATCCGGATAATCCCAATATTTATACATTTCAAAGAAATCTAATTCTTCCTTGAAAACAGGACGTATCTCCTTTTGTACAGGAATAGATACATCTAATTGAAAAATTCCATTTTCTCCGTCAAGCCATTTGTAACCGTACATTGTTTCCTCGTTAGTATCTAAAAATACTACTTACTTATTATAACTTTATTATTGTTTTCAGTCCACAAAAAACGACTGTCCTCGGCGACTGTTTTGTGTACATTATGCAATTTTTCGGTTTGCCTAATAAAGCCCGCGTTGCATAAAAATTCTCTAAAAGCATCGGCGGTCATTTCATTAGGCAATCCCATATTGCTCCACTCTGTCCATACCACATCGGCAAACGTAGTAAAATCACTATTTTTGCGCACGATTGCGGCGGGGAGGGTGCTTGTATCATCATCGCTTGACGCTCGAAAAACCACAATTCCGAGATCATACAATTCCGAAATCGATTTTATGAAGAATAAGGACCAATACGCTCCGCTTGGCAATGGAGGCATCATATCATAAAATTCTTCCGATATGCTTCCCGCAGCGATATAGTCTTGATCGGCAAGCAAATTGTTTAAATTTGCAATGATGATTTCAATTTGCGATGGACTGAAACCAATACGTTCTTTCAATATGAAGTCGTAAGGTCCATATTGCAAAAAGATTTTGTCTTGATTTCGATAAAGCGTTATATTTGAGAACAAACCACTGGGGTTATCGGAGCCGATGGATTTCAAGAATTCCAAAGCCGATTCCTTGTTAAAGGTGCCGCCATTATCGCGTCCGAATTTAAGCAACAATCCTGTTGCATCTTTTGTATAATCAGGCTCTTTTTCCCAAATATACTTACCCTGGACAAAGACAAAATCACGCCCTTTATAATGATTTGTGCTAAACACATGCTTCGCTAAATCAAACACTTCTTTTTCGGTATCAAAGCAACCATCATTAGTAAAAAAGAAGTTGCTTAACCGTGCGTGAGCTTCTTGATATAGCAATGAAGAAGATGTGAAGCCGCCATTTTTATCAAATTGACGTGTCAAAATTTGCAGTAATACATCCGCCATTGCGTCATAATCAAAGATATTGTCTTTGTGATAATATCTATTATTAACATGGACGGCTCCGCAATTTTCAAGCGCCGCATTGATTCGCTTTGCAGAACGATCCGCAAACATTTCTTTTAATCTTGCCATTGGCACGCCATCATAATTCTCACGTAAAGCGCTTTCTAAACGTTCATTGATGTCGTCAACGAAATCGTCATTGGCACATTCGGTCGCGTCTTTTATATCATCTGCGATCTCATTACTACTCTCAGCAACAAGGTTTGCCTTTTGGTCGACAAGTGTATCTTCTTGCGGAATATTTGCACTTGATTGAGCAACAGCATTCAAAACAAGACGTTTTTGTTGCATTTTTATCGCAGCAGCAATAACATCGGATGGTGCACCTTCACGGAAAGTATAGTGTATGATCAAATCATTTATATCCGCGTTACACAATGCAAAAACAGCCTTTATGCGCCGCACTAAATCGGTTGCACTGTGATTTGCCTCTGCATAACTTCCTGAACCGATAAACACCTCATCACGCAAAATATCTTTTCTTGATTCAAGACAAAAATCAGGTCGTTTGCCATCCACCAAAGAAATCTCTTTTGCAGAAAAAGCATAGAATTCTTTTTTATATTCATTTCGCAATAGACGCAATATCAAAGCGTAAACAGTGTGCCAGCTCTTTGCCGGGTAGGCTCGCCCTTTATAGGAAAAATCTACGGGCTTGGTATATGAATAATCCCCAATGTTCTCAAAATCAATATTAAACACAGTGCCACCATCGATCTCAAATTGATATTGTGCAGGAGCTGCAATAGAGTTTTTCGAAGGGGCAGAAGAAACTTGAGCTTTGGGCTCAACAACAGTAACCTTTGCCGTGGCGACGGATTTATGTGTATAATAAATAATCGGGGCAGGTTTTGCTTTTACATTTAATTGCGCGTAGATATTTTTCAATCGCAAGAACATATCGCCGGCGCCAATACTTGTTTCAACATACATATTATTGGTGATGGCAGCGGCTTTTCTCAAAATTTGTCTTCTTGAAAAGAAACAAAAATCCGGCGCTTGATCATCAATCAAGGCATATTCTTTTCTGCACCAAGATTGAAACATCAAAAGATTGCGCTGTACGAATTTATCTAATAACAACACATATAACTCGGTCCAACTTCCGACCAAGTAGGTTGCTCCATCATATTGGCAACGCAATGGCTTTGTATGAGCTAAATTAATGGGTTCATTACTGTCCAAAGAAATTATTTCAACATTTTCATCACTATTATTTACAACCGATACATTACTATCTGCATTGGAAACAGATTGCAAATAATCTTCATAAAAGTGAGCTACGGCTTTAAAATCAGATAACAAACTTGCGAAAGCGTGCCTTATATAATTGTTCGAGGAAAGCTCATCTACGCACGCTCTATAAGCTTGCACATCGGCAATATCCCATATCCTGCATTTGTATTTTTGATAATTCTTGAACACATTTGACATTCTGTCAAACACATCGACTATTTTGGCGACATTGCTTGCGTCACCAATTCTTTCACCAAGCCATGCTTTAAAATCTTCCATATAATTTACGCCCTCTTCCTTTGTAAGGTTGCTTGCATTGATTTTCCTATGTGCTTCCGCAAGAATAGCATTATATTCTGCGCGATTATTTCTATACAAATCAATAATGTTTAAAATACCTACACCGCAATGCAGTTTTGATCTCGAACTGCCAGATAATGCCTCTCTCATCAAACTAATTTGCCAACTCATTCCATTAAAATTTCTGAAAGCATCAGAAATTTTTTCACCTTGATTAATTGCCATTGCACGCAAGTTTTTTGAGAGCTTATCGCATGCGGTGAAACTATTTACTTTCCCGTCAATAAGGTTTAAGCATGTTTCTAGTAATAAAGCATATTCATATTTATTCCAACACCTATTACTCATACCAACCCCTTAATTGCGTTAGTCAAATGCACAACACAAGCTTTCACCACACTCTCCGGTCCGACGATCTTCAATTTCTCTCCGAGCATGCAGCACCAGCCGAAGAAGACAGGGCTTAATTGGATGGTGGCGGAGAAGGTGACGCGGTTGTCGGGCTTGCAATACACGGGCAAGTCTTCGCCGAATTTGTCGTAGATGACGTCGAGGATGCTTTTGTCCGCTTCGAAGTAGACCTCGACCGATTCGCCGCCGAACATGGAAAAGGCTTGCTTGCGGTGTTCGGAGATGTCGAGAGATTGCGGGCGGGCAGCGGCATTGATATCCGCATCGGTAACTTCCACGTCCTGCATTCTGTCCACGCGATAAGTCGTCTCGGCATTATGGTTGTCGTGATAGCCTATCAAATAATAGTTGTCGTTGGTGTAGACGAGATTGACGGGATTGACGATATACTTATCGCCGTTTTTGCGCAGCACACGCTTATTGCAATCGAGGTCGAAGTAGCGGAATGACACCTTCTTGCCGCAAGAAATACCATCCGATAGAGTTGAGACATTGAGATAGATGTCCTCGTTGCTGTGCTTAGTGGTATTGAATTCCACGACATTGCTTTTGAGCAATCTTGCTTGATTGCTGCCGCCGAGCGCTGCGATCTTGTCTATTAATTCTGCACTCTTTTGTTCGGTGATGAAATTGGCGGCTTGAACGGCGTCCATCATAATGCGAAGTTCGGGAATATCGAACGCGCGTTTTTCTATATAATACAGATTTGAATGCTGTCCGTGACGATATTTGATGTCGTAACCGTTTTTGATGAGTTCATTGATGTCCGCATACAAAGTGCGGCGGTCGCAGCTTATTCCATGGTCGGCAAGACGATCGATGATCATTGAAGTCGTCAAAGGACGGTCCTCATCGCTTTCTTGTTTGAGGATCTCCCAGATTTTCAACAATTTGATCTTTGAAAAATTCGTCTTGCCCATAAGCTCCCTTATACTTTTATAACTATTATATCAAATAATCGGACCCGTGTAAAGCTCACAGTGTGCATATACACGGACTGTCAAATAAAAAGTTCAAATTTGTCTTTCGTTTTTGTGGGTATCGGAAAACTTCGTTTATGTCAAGGGCAAAAATGATTGCTCAAACCGCTCAA
>ERZ1090861.574-NODE-574-length-22036-cov-8.244620_pt1 | contig 22036 bp, 22 predicted proteins | sample MGYA00478482_ERZ1090861 | MGnify/ENA primary metagenome ERZ1090861 (study PRJEB33644, sample SAMEA5815744) | chicken gut metagenome | biome: Chicken; feature: Gastrointestinal Tract; material: Caecum | place: Ireland | collected 2019-01-01 | study: A study of the... | reverse complement strand
GGAGAAAGGCGTCGATGCCTCCCATGGCAGCTATGACTTTGCGCGTCCTCGTCGGCAGTTGCGCCACAGTTTCCTCCAGGTCGTCCCCAGTGGCCTTTCCCAGCCGGAACGCGCTCCGTGCCGTCAGGTACGCGCTGTCAATCTCGGCCCTCATGTCCCGCGTCACCGCCTCCGCCTGCTCCCGGAACTCCGCGATTGTGGGCGGGAATTTGCAGGCATTACACACCCGAACGGCGGCCTGCTGGCCTGTCCAGAAATCAACATCGGCCAGACATGTGGCCCAAAGGGTGATCGTCGGGGCCAGCTTGTCCATGAGCGCCTGCCTGTTGGGGGCCTTGAACATCTCCGCGTTGGGGTAGGCCAGCATCAGGACGGCGAAAATCTCCGTCATCTCCGCCCTGGTCATCGCCCGTACTCCGAGAACGCGTCGTGCAAGTCCCGCAGGACAGCCGCCTTTTCCTCCGTCCCGGCCACTCCACGGCGTCCGCCGGGGTCGTCTTTCAGTTCAAACACCCCGGCCCAGCAGCGGTCCTCGCTCTGGTGCAGAATGGCAATCTGGGTATCCCGGTCCCCGGACAGCCTCGTCAGCTTGGCGAGCATCCGCTTTTTGGCGTCGTCCGTCATGGGCTTTTTGATTTTCCGGCGCATTTCTTCAAAGCCTCGCAGGGCGGCCAGCAGGTCGGCGTCGCCGCCTGCAAAGGCGGCGAATATATCTGCTTTGCTTTCTTCTGCTCTGCTTTGGTCTGCTTTGGTCTGCTTTGCTTTTCTTTTCTTTGCACCGTTTTGCTGTGCATTTGCATCCTCTTTGCATCCGCCGGGACCGTCCTCACCCTTGCAAGGCTGATTTTCCCAGCGTTTCCGGGCTGCCTCTCTCCGCAGGTTGGAGATGTCGTCTACCTTGCCCATGCGCCGGAGGAGCGATGCCGAGTACAGGTACTCCCCGTCGTTGACTAGAAGGGTGGAGCCGTTTTCTGCAAACTCTGTGCAGCAGTCGGTGATGATCTCCTCCAGCCGCTTTGCATCCACCTGCATCTGCATAGCAAGTGTAGACCAGATGTACTTGTTGACGGACAGCTTGTACTCCGGCTGCTCCCGCAGTATCTCCACCAGCATGAAGTACACCCCGTAGCCCTCCGCCCCATAGACGGAGCGGAGGGCAAGGATTTTCGGGTCGTTCCGGGCGTTGCAGTCGTGGGCGAAGAAATAGGCATCCTTGTCGTTGGTCTTGGGCATGGTGAAGGGCCTCCTTTACGCGAGGGCGCGCTGTCCGTCTGCGTCCTCTCCGAATAAGTCAGCGGGAAGTTCGGGGGGCAGCCCGCTGTCCTGCTCCACGCCGCCCGCAAGGGCGGGTTCCGTGGTGGGCTGTTCCAGGGCCGCTCCGTCGTCCTCCGGCGTTTCCAGGTAATCAGGCGTCCCATCCGCTTTCACGGCGTTCTCGTCGCTTGCAAGCGCCCTCTGGAGGTCAATGGACATGATGCCCCACTTGGAGATAAGCTGCCGCAGCATGGTCTTACATCCCATGTCATCGGTACTCTGATACCAGAAGGAGGAATACTTCCAGGCGTCCTCCTTGGGATACTTGCCCGCCAGGAAGTCAGCGTAGGACACCCGGCTGCGCCTGGGGTCCTGGCTGTCCACGGCGTTCAGGTGGAACGCCTGGGAGAACCGGTCCGCATGGGAGAGCATCTTGTCCCGGCTCCAGTACAGGACCTTGCGGAACCCGTTCACCAGTTCAAAATAGGCGTAGTAGCCCACCACAGGGCGGTTTTCCCGCTCCCCGTCGTCCTCCAGGAACTCCAGGACGGGGCGGCGGGTAAAGCGGTCCCGCCCCTTGTACTCGCCCTCTACCACCGGGAACGCGTCGATGTCGAGATACTGTCCGCTGCGCTCCGCCAGCTGGATGTAGCCCTTGTAGCCGAGTTGGAACTGTGCGATAGGTCCCCGCCGTCTGTCGTTGTAGGGTACAAGGTAATACTGGCCCAGCTGGGGGGAGGGGGACAGGTTCAGGCTCTCACCCAGCAGGGCGGCGGTGAGGACCGAACCGGCGTCACACTCCTGGAGCGCCGGGTTTACCGCCACGGCGGAGGAGATGGACGCCACGAACCGGCGCGCCCGGTCCGGGTCCCCCAGGGTATCGTTGACGAGTTTCTGGTACATGGGCGTCTGGATGGCAACACTGAATTTCGGCTTGTTGCCCCGCGCCTGCAAGCTGTTGTTCACTCTCATGGTCAAATCCTCCTGTAAGAAATTCGGTTGGCTTTCAGGAAGTCGGCCAGCGCCGCCGCCTGTGCCCGCGTCAGCTGGCACTCAAAGCGCAGCAGGTAGATGTTCTCCTCTGTGCCCTCGCTCTGTGTGGCGGCTGCCGCCTGTTCCGCCCCACGGGCCGACGCCTTGGCGCGCTCCTCCTCCTGGAGATTGGCGGCGGTGTTCTCCTGCGCCTGCCGCTGCTGCTCCTCATACTGCCGCAGCTTGGCCGCCCGCTCCTGGAGGCGTGCCCGCTCCGCCAGGGCGGCGTTCAGGTCCAGTCCCTCCAAATATTTCAGCTTGACCGCCTCGATAAACTCGCTCTCAACCGTGGAAAGGACCTCCAGGTCAGAGGCGGCTTTGCCCTCGGCGGCCACGATGGCCTCCCGGATTTTCTTCATGCTCCAGCTGGTGTTGTACCACTCGTCCCGCCACAGCTTGTCAAAGGGGAGAAGGGAGCGAAGTTCACCCACCGTTTCCTCGTAGATGGCCTGCACATCCGCCCGCTTGGTTGCCCGGCGCTGCTCCTCGTACTGCTGCAGCTGCTTGTCGATGGCCGCAATAGGCGCATCCACAAGGGCCGTCAGCTCCTTTACCCTGGCCTCGAAGTTGTTGTAGGGGGCCAGGCACGCCTTTTTGACCTCTTTGCGCTTGGCGTCGATGGCCTCCCGCAGTTTGTTCAGGTCGGCCCGGTCCTGTTTGGCGGCCTTGATGCCGTCCTCTGTTACCACCAGTCCCCGGTACAGGTCCATACGGGCCGCCAGGGCGCTCTTTAAGGTGTCGTAGTTGAACTCCAGCACGGCGGGCAGCGCCGTGGAGAGGTCGGTCTGCATGACAAATTCCAAAGTTTCCATGATGCCCTCCTGTTCTCGCTGTTATGATTGAAAGGTTTCCAGCAGGCGGTGTGCAAGGGAATTTACCCGAGTCGCCCGTATCCGTAAGTCTGACAGGCTGTCCCTGAAACAGTTGATTTCCCCCCCTGCATTGGGGCGGCCCTCATTCTTTGCCTCGATGATGTCCAGCACCCGCTCCAGGATGGCCTCCGTGTCCTCCAGCATCTCGGTGGTCTGGGCGGAGATAAGGGGCAGCGTTTCCGCGATAGGCGCGGGGGCGCAGCACTTGGTCCCCAAGTTTTCGTTGGCGTTCATAAAAATAGTTCTCCTTTCAGCCTCGGTGTGGCTGGCAGTTGGATTTTCAGGGGCGGCGCGACGCCGCGCTCCACGCACCCCCAAAACGCGGTGTCCTCCCGCTCCACCAGTCCGATGTCCTCCACGGCGTCCGCCCGGTCGATGCGGTAATGGCGAACCTCCTTGCGGTCGTCGCCGTCGGCGGTGATATACTTGATTTGCACCAGCAGTTCCACGAACCCCCACCCGGAGGCAAGCATCTGCTGGCATACCTGTGTGTAGTAGTAGTCTGGTATCTGGCCCTTCCACTTGGCCCACTCCATGGAGGACATGATCTCCGTGGTCTTGATTTCAAGACCGCCCCGGCAGCCCGTGGCGATCTCCTCCAGTTCTCCATCCGGTGTGCAGGTGATGTAGGGCTTTGTGGGGTGCCGGTAGACTTTGAAGGGGGTAAATTCCAGCCGATACTCCGGGTGGTCCAGCGCGAACAGTGCCCGCAGCAGCGGCTCCGCGTCGTTGCCGTACTTCACGGCAGGCTTGTCCCCGATGTCCTCCGCCTTTACCAGCCCCCGCTTTTCCTCCCAGAGCCGGACATTGGTTTTCCACGGGGACACCCCCAGGACGGCGGCGGCCTCCGATGCGCCGATGCCGTCCCGGAAGTGTTCCAGCCACGCCTCCCGGCTTGGGTACACATAGAAGGGGGAGAGGGTCATCACATCATCACGACGACCTTGCCGCCGCCTACCTCGTCCGCCAGCTTTGCCTCGAAGTAGGCCATGATGCGGTGCTTTGCCTCCATGGCCCACATGCCGCCGTCCGCCTCAAACAGTCCCACGCCCTCCTCGGCGTCCATCCGCAGCAGGAACTCGCTCTCCGGCTGCTCGACCTCCAGGAAGGTGCGGTAGGGCCGCAGGACGACTCTGGGCCTGACCTGCAACATTGATTTCAGGGAGATGCCGCTCCGGGCCTCAACCTCCTGGCTCACCCCGTTGTCCCGCGTGACCACGCCGTTGTCCATGCTGACGCGGGAGAGCAGGTCCAGCAGGTACTCCGTGCCCTCTCCGGGGGCAAATTTGCTGCGCAGTTCGATGATGGCGGACTCGATGCTGCGGAACCCGTCGCGGAACCCCGGCACATCGCACTTGGCCTCATACAGATTGTCCCGCTCCATTTCGCCGTCATAGGTGGTGAACACCGACACTTGCCGCGCCCCATCCACCCGGATGAAAAGGGGCAGATTGTCGAACATGTCCAGTTCGTTGCGCACCAGTTTGACGATGCTGTCCAGCCCGGTCACAGAGATGCGGGTCGGGCGCGCCACATGGGGCGGGATGCGTACCAGTTCCCGGTCGGAGTAGGTTTCGCCGCAGATTTCGTAGGTCTTGTTCTCTTTCAGAGAAACAAGATACTGGATGGCCTCTTTAATCATGGTAAGTTCTCCTTTCTGGTCTGGGCCTCACGCCCGCTTGAAGTTCAGAATTTTGGGCTGCGCCTGTTCGCTCCCATCAAACGCCACCTGGCCGGGCACCTGGGGGACCATCTCGGCCACCACCATTTCGCCGCTGCCGGGCTGGTTCGTGATAAACAGGCTGGTGGTCACAGGGTCAGTGGGGACCAGCGCCGACTTTGCCGTGGTCTGCACCGTAATGGTCCGCCGGTCCGCGCTGGGGATAAGTTCCAGGGAAACGGTGATCTTGCGTTTCCCTGTGGGCTTGGTGTTTGGGTCCAGGATGTTGTCGATGACCTTTCCCATCTCATAGTCCACCCGCTCCAGAATGGCACCCATGGACATCTCCAGGATGCTTTTCTTGTCCAGCTGCTCACTCATACTGCCTTTCCTCCTTTCCTGGCCCTTGACCGGGCCGCATACTCTGCCAGCAGCCGTTTCAGGGCTGCATCATGCCAGCTTTGCCATGAACTGTACCCACACACCTGGAGCAGATCGTCCGGCAGACTCTCCGCAAACTCCCGGCTGATGCGGTAGCACTTGCGGAACCGGCCCACATGGCTGGGCGGCGGGGCTGTGGTCTTGTGTTCGCTCTCCTCCGTGGGTCCCTGCGCCTCACCGTGGTCATGGAGGACACCCAGAAGGTCCAGGTCCTCCGCGTCGAACAGGGCCAGCCTGTCCGCTTGCAAGACCGCCTCCAGCCCCTCCAGCTGGGCGGGAGTGGGCAGGCATACGCCCTTCTCATACCGGGACACCATGCCCACATCGGCGCGCGCCTCGATTTCCTTTAGCCTGGCCGACACCTGGGGCTGTGTCAGTCCCAGCGCCAGTCGCCTCTCCTGCAATCGGTTTGCCATGGTCTTTGTCCTCCCATCTGCTCCATCGTTTACAGCCCTTGCACGGCTCCTTGCTCATAGGCAGCTTGTAGTGGGTGCAGGAGCAGCACCCGTGCTTTACATCGCGCTCCATCACATCAGCCCTCCCCATTGTTCAGCCATGGCGCGAGCGATACCGGGGAATGTTTTTGACCGTATCTTGGGGTCGCGGTTGCTGTTCAATTTGTATCGGGTGTAGATGGACGGGTCCCTGTTCGCGCAGGTAGAACCCACCCACAGACCTTTCGGCTCAACAATTTTTGTCGGTTTCAGCTTGGGCAAGCCTCGCAGCCACAAGCATGTGCGCTTTCTCCACGGGTCTCCGAACATGTAGGGTTCAATAATCTGGTCATACTCTGGAAGTCCAAAACATTTCATTGGGACCGGATTTTCAACGGCTACATGCTCGCAGTCTGCATATAGAAAAAGTTTGAAAAACTCCGCAGCAGATACGCCTTTCTCATACCGGCTCCTGTCTTTGATTGAGTGGTCTTTGTTGAACAGCCGGACCGCTCCAGCCGCCGTAAGGTAAGTGCATGGGGGGTGTGCCACAATAAGGTCCCATCTGATTTTCAAAATCTGTGCGGCGTCTGCCTGAATGTGGTATTCAGGATGCCCCCCCCCGCAAGCGATAAGGTCGCAACTATACGCCTCATGCCCTCGCGCCCGGAACTCGTTCGCAACCGCCTGGCTCTCCTCACAAGCTACAAGCACCCTCATGTCCCAAGGTCCCCGTATGGGCTTTCCAGCCCCCAGTCCCAGGTCGTTCCGCCGTCCCACTCTGTGCGGAAATAGTTGTGCCGCCCGTCCCCGGAGAAGTAGGTATATTCCCTGGGGAGGACCCGCCCCACATCGCCCACGCAGCTGTCCTCGATTTCCCAGCGGGCAAGAACATCTTCCGCCAGGGCCAGCAGTTCCGGCAGGACGGGGTGGTCCGGGTCATATCCGTGGAACTGGCTGGGCTGGGTGACAACGGCCACGATGTCGTCAGGCCACAGGCAGCTCTCGTCATCCACCCGGTTCAGCACACACCAGACCACGGCGGCCTGTTCCGTGGTGCTGCATCCCCGCGCCTCGCCGTAGATTGTCTTTGCCAGATACTCGGCGGGGTCCGCCTCGGCCTCCGGTTCCGGGATGACCGGCTCCGGGGTATCGGGTGCGGTGATCTCCGGCGCTATGTAGTCCGCCTCGGCCTCCGCAGCCGACGGGGTAGCAAGGACCAGCACCAGGACCACCAGCAGGACCGAAACGACCAGGGCGAACACCGCACGGACCTGGCGGACCCGCCGCCGCTTTCTCCGTTCAGTCCGGGTCATAGGTCGCCCTCCTCCGCCGGTACAGTTCGTCGATCAGGTCGCTGTCCGTGTAGTCCGCCAGCACCTTCTCCGCCTCCTCTGCATCCACAGATACAACGATTGAGGATTTCAGATACAAAGCGGGGCGGGCCGCAAAGCCCGGGTAGAAGACACGGCTGCTGAGGACAGAGCCGTCGGTGCGGATGCCGTACGCGAGATCGGCGTCGGAGATCGGGGAGCGTTTGGTGGTCCACCCGGTAGCCAGCCAGTAAGGCTCGTCCGTCAGCGGGATAAGATGCCGGTACTTCCGATATTCGTCAATGGTCAGCGCCCGGACAGAGGCCAGGGGCATACCGTAGTCAGTCATACCGTCCATGGTGGTCAAGTCGATGGGCCGCTCTACCACGGCGTCGAAGGTGTCCGGGTGCTGCTCCCGCAGCCAGCGGATGCCCTCCCGCTCCAGGTTGCTCCCGATGTAGTTGTTGTGGTCCTCCCGCTCCGCGTCGTCGCTCTCGAACTGGACATTTTTCAGGGTGGCCTCCACGCCCAGCGCAAAGGTGGCCCCTGCCGACTCGTCCAGTTTCACATACTCCACTCCGTCATGGATGAAGTGTTCTCCAGGGCGCACCTGGAACAGTTTGATGCTCTTTTTCTTCATGAACTCGTCCTCCTTCTTGATGTCAGCAGTCCCGATGCTGTGCCTTGGCCGTTCTGCGGTTCCCCCGGCGGCGGATTGCCTCCTGGACGGCCCGCTGCGCAATCAGAGGGTCGTACTCCGGGCGTTGCCGGGCATCCAGCCGCCCAGTCGCCCCGCGCCGTAGTTCCTCATAGATGGTGGCGGGGTGACAGCCGATTTCGTTTGCGATGTCCAGCACGCGGGCCTCCTCGTTGTAACGCTTGGCAATCAGCCGCCGGTCTTTGAGCGTCAGGTATTTCCCAGACATCCGTACACCCCCTTTTTCTGGGTAAAAAATAAAGCCCCGAAGGGGTTTCCCCCCTTCGGGTTTTACAATAGCATTTGGGAACCCAAATGTCAATAGATTAACCCGAATTTCTTTGAAAAATTTTTTATAGCTTAACCCACGCTTGCAAGGAACTCTTGGAATACTTCCGCAGAGGTGCGCCAATTCAGGATTTTACGCGGGTAATTGTTGAGCCAGTCCTGAACGAGGCGCACTTGCTCCGCCGTTACTCGTCCAAAGTCCGTTCCCTTTGGAAAATGCCATCTAATCATCTGGTTTTGTTTCTCATTACTTCCGCGCTCCCCTGGGCATCTCGGGTGGCAGTAATAAAGTTGTGTCCGCCGTTTTCCGGTGATGCAAGACCGCTCCATTCCCTCACAATCTGCAAACTCGGAGCCGTTGTCCACGGTAATACTGCGGAATACGCGGCGGAATAACTGGGGTCCCATTTCCATCTCCAGGGCATCCAAGGCGGCCACCACACAGGCGGTCGTCTTTCTCTCCATGCGCACCATGATCTCGCTGCGGGTTTTCCGCTCCGTCATGACCAGCAGCGCCTCCGGCGTTCCCTTCTTGCCCTCCACGCTGTCCATCTCCCAGTCGCCGGGGACTTCACGCAGCCTGACAATCTCCGGCCTGCGCTCGATGCTTTTTCCACTGGGTGCCCTGGCGGCGCGCTGGACATGATTGTACCTGCGCTTTCTGGTCCCCTTGAACCGCAGCGCCTTATTCGTCAGGGGCCAGAGGTCCCCGTTTTCTATGTACTTATACACCGTCTGCCGACACAGGGTACAGGAGAAGGTTGTTTCCGGTGTTTTCCCCAGCAGAGCGCAGGCAGCGGACGGAGAATACCCGGCGGAAATGGTATCCACAAGCCACCTTGCAAGGTCGTGGTCCTTACCTATTTTCAGCCCTTTCTCCATGTTCTTAACCGCCCGCTCGTGGTAGGCAACGGCCACTTCCGGCGAGTATGTAGTGTAGGGCCGCAATTCACTGTCCACCAGTTCCACCGCGCCGCGCTTGCACTCGTCATAGACCGTGCTGTGATGTACTCCGAGATACCGGGCAATCTGCGGCTTGCTGTAACCCTGCCGCAGCATCTTCTCAATGGTCAGCCGGTCGTTCCAGGTCAGGTGCCCGCCCTTTTTTCTTGGCATACTTTCTCCTCCATTTGCTATGCACTTGCAAGGCTTTTGTATATCATTAGCACATTTTGTCGTTTCCTGTCAATGCCCCAGGCGGACACAGAAAATCCCCCCTACCCGTAAGGTAGGGGGGATTTTTTAGATTTTTTATTCCTCGCCGACCAGCCAATCCATGGTCACGCCCAGCACCTTTGCAAAGTTGACCAATTCGTAGTCCGCAACAAACCGCTCTCCGCTTTCAATCTTGCTGATGGCCTCCCGCTCAATGCGGACACCGGTAAGCTGCATCTTTGCGGTAAGATCACCTTGGGTCATGCGCTTTACCACTCTTGCCTGCCGGATGCGCTCACCGCATAAATTTTTCGCTCCGTCGTAGTCGTAAATTTTCAAGGCATAGCCCTCCATCGCCTTGACTGTATCATGTTTTTGGGCTATTCTTGTAATAAAGATTTACAAACTATATCGGAGATATACAAGATTTAATAAAGACGCACACAACAGAGAAACGCGGGGGAGGTTTTCGCCCGCCCCCGCGCTTTTTCAACCGATTTCGCCCTGCAATTCGTGATACCGTTTCAGCATCACACAGAACTGTGCCCGTGTCAGCGGGGAGTGCAGCATCAGGTTTCCGCTCCCGTCACCGGCCATAAGGCCGCTCTCGGTGGCCCAGTCCACCCCGTCCTTCTCCCAGTCCACGGGGGTGCTGTCCGGGACGGGCAGTGCGTGTCTGCGCTCGTAGTCCGCCATCATGGCGTCAAACTGTTCCTGTGTCATTTCTTCGTCATCCTTTCCGAGCCGGAGATTTACTTCCGATGCGATCTGGCCCTGGAGTTTATAGAGATAGTCACCGGGGCAGGCTTTTGCGGCGTAGTCACGGTGTACGGTCATGTTGCAGCCGTTGAGATGGTTCTTGCGGTCGTCTTTTTCGGTGGACCATACAAGACCGGTAATCCCATTCCGTTTGCAGATGTCCGTCACCAGGTCTACCAGCGCGCTGTATGCCTTGTCGCTCACCGGCCAGTCGGGCGCGCCGCCATTGTTGGCCACTTCGATTGTGACGGCCCTCTGGTCGTTCTCCCGGGAGGAGGTACACCAAGACCGGTTACCCTCGTCAACATAGAGAGCGATGCGGCCATCGCTGCCTATGCCGTAGTTGCTGGACGCCTTGCGGCTCTCCTTGGCGAAAAGCGCACCACAGGACTCCACCGTCAGGTTTCCCGCCATGCAGTGGACAGTAATGGTGTCTATCTTGTGAGTGCGTTTCCCGGAGTGGTGAGGGCTAAGTTTGGTATAGGAGGTAAGAGAACTATTCATCATCGTCATCCCCCTTGCCGTCCCCATCGAAGAAGGAAGAAATGGTGTCCTCGTCCACAACATCGCCGTCCTCGTCGTAGATAAGGCCGGTTTCCTCGTCGTAGCGAAGTTCTCCAGTGTACGGGAGGTCGTCGTCAATTTCTTTGTTGTAGTAGCGCATATTCAATTCCGGTCTATCCATAGTTACTCCCCCTCCACAAATGCCTTTACGGCCTGGTTGGTGTCCAGCATCTCCCGCATATCCTCCAGCGCGTCATCCACCAGATCGGAGAACAGTTCAAAGGAGACCAGCTTTGCAAGCCATGGGAACCGTGTCACGAACAGGTCATAGACCTGCCGGAGTTTCAGCTGCCCGGTCCCTCCGCCCAGGTCCTTCTCCGCCTCCGTGACGGCCCATAAAAGCCACTCCCGGACCTTTGCCAGCTGGCTCTCCGTGGGCAGCCCCACAAAGCGCGCCACGGCCACAGCGGCCACGGCCACGACGGCGATCACCGCCACAATGATGGGCCAGTTTTCCAAGATAAATTCCATGGCGCAGCCTCCTTACTCCACAATTATCCAGTCGTCCGCCAGCATATCAGCCTGGGATGCAAGCCACCCCATCTGTACGCCAGAGGTGCCCACAAAAGCCAGCGCCCGATTGCCAATGGCGTCATGCTCTGCATTGACGATTTTGCCGTCCGGCCCCACATAAGCGATGCCGGACGCAAGTTCCACATACTGCCCCTTCCCATTCCAGCCCTTCCGGGCAATTCGCTTGCCCTTCTTGGCCGCCTCAATGGCAAGGCCGAAATTCATCCCAGTTACAGGGCGGTATGCCTCCTCAAACACAGCCTTGGGAGAAAAACTCTCGTAGCCGTCCGGGTAGCGCACACGGTAGCCCTGCTCCTCCGGCTCCATGCTCCGAGGGATAGGCCATGTCAGGTCGTAGACCTTCCCGCCCTTTCTAATTGCCGGGGTCGCCTCGATGATTTTTGTGCCGATGTAGACTTCCATAATATTTCCTCCTTTTCAGCAGTCGCGTTTGACTTCCTTCTTGGAATTGTTGGTGCCGAATACGGGGCCGTCGTTGTGTTCAAAGATGTTTTGCACCGTCTTTAGAACATTCACCCCAAGTATCGTTTCAATGGCCTGCTGGGAGAGTTCCACCACCGGGAACACCTGCCCCAGCCGGACCGTGGCGTAAAGGGCAATCAGGTACGACACCGACACCCACCCCAGGGCCGCCAGCTGCGTGGTGATGAACAGGATGCGCGTCACGGAGCGCATGGTCAGCCGCTTTCCTTTAGCCATCCCGCACCTCCAGCCCGCGCATGTCCTCCACCAGCTTGGTGACGGCTCCGTTTCCTCCCAGGGCGTGATATTCCTTGTAGAGCGCATTCACATTTTCAAGGCCGTGCAGGGTTATCCATCCCCGCTCGAAATAGTGGTAGTAGGCTTGAAGAATACGGTCGCGCAGCAGAGCGCGGATGCCAGCCTCCACCGCCCGCTGCCGCGTGTCGGCCTCCTTCTGCCGTTTCCACAGAATACGGCAGGCGGCGATTACTCCTCCGGCGGCGATGCCGAGCAGCCATTCCACCCAGAACTTTGTGATGATCTCCAGCATTTCTTCACCGCCCTTTCCAATCGAGCATATCAGAACAGGAAAGGGATTGCGCCCCGAAAAGATAGAAAATTTTGAAAGAGAGGGTTTCCTATGAAAATTGCCATTTGGTGTGGCTGTATCGTAGTTTACAGCGTGGTCGTCACCGCTTGCCGGTTGGGTGGAGTTACTTTTGGGGCGCTCCCCACGGCTCTGCTGTTTCTGCTTTTGGTCATCCTACCTGCCCCGGTCCTGTGCAGAGCATGGGATAGGAGGGGAAAGAAAGCGGCGAAAGCCTCTTGGCCCGCTCCCAGTAATAAGCTGTGCGGAACTCCATTTGTGCGCGCCAGCGAGAGTGTACCTGCCGGGCAGGATGCAGCGCCAGCAGAGAAAAAAACGCGGCACACCCGTCTGGAAATCGGCCTTACAGTAGCCTGCGCACTTCTGATTGTCACATCCTCCGTCCTTGGGTATAAGGTCTACGAGTTTAGGTCGATGGCAATAGACTTTATCCAGGTCAACGCCGACATGCTGGAGGAGAATACCGCCTTGCGGGAAGAAATAGGCGCGCTGCGGGATGCACAGAACGCCAGCGCCAGCCTGACCGGAATTGACGATTTCACGGCTGGGTATCTGGAGGAGCGGGAAAACAGAGGGCTGCCCTACTATGTCGCCAGCGTGAACAGCGACATATACCACTGCCCGTCTTGCGATTATGTGGAAAACATCCTGGAGCAGAACCGCACCTACTATCTTTCGGAGGCGGACGCCGTTGCAGACGGCAAACATCCGTGTTCCGTCTGCAATCCATAAGCAAAGGGCCGGGATTACTCCCGGCCCTTTCGCTTTACTGGTAGGGGTTGTTGTCTGCTTTCCAGCCCTTATTGGTACTTTGCCAAAGATAGGCCCGCCCCTCGTCGGACAGCCCGGTGAGCATGTCGATGGCGGCCTGTGCCTCTGCCTGGTCGATGCTGCCGTTGCGTTTCTCCGGGTCCTCGTTCTCTGCGTCTGCGATTTCCCGCGCCGCCAGATAAAGCAGGTAGTCCGCCTCGCTGATGCCATAGGAGGCTCCCGCGTCGATTTTTTCCCGGAGGGTCAGCCCGGCGTCCGTCCCGACGGTCAGGTTGTAAAGGTCCTCCTCCACCGCAGCCCGCTGTTCCGCGTTGGCCGCGCTCCACACCGGAGAACTGGAGATTTGCCCGTACAGCCGGTCATAGGTCCGCTCCTGGGTTGGCGTCAGATACCGGCGCGTCAGGTCAGACACGCTCTCCACGCCCTGTTCCTCCTTCATCCGGCTCTCCATCGCCGTCCTGATCTGCTCCTCCGTGACGCCGTTTGCCACAATGTCCTCGTAGATGATCTCGTATGCCTCCGGGTCGTTCACGCTGGCGGCGTAGAGGATGTTCATGAAGTTGCTGCGGTTTCCCTGGTATCCCATGTTCAGCAGCGACTTGTCAATCTCATATTGCAGCAGATAGTTGTCCGTTTCAATGGCCGCCGTCGTGACCACCGCCTGCACATCCCGTTTCAGATTGGCGACGGGCAGGCCGAACAGCCGCGCCACTTCCGCCAGCATGTTGGCCGACGCCCCGGCGATGCTGTACCGCCCCTCGCCGGAGAGCGCCTTTCTCATGTTGGAGAACGCCGTCCATACCTGCTCCACGGCCTCCATGTCCATCCGCGTCACATCGAACCCCTGGGCGATGGATACCAGGTCCTTGAAGTAGGGCATGTAGGCGAGCGGGTTATAGTTGGCCTCCAGGTTCCCGCTCCAAAAGCTGTTCCAGTGGTCCAGGAAAGTTTCCTCGTCCCCGGTAAATCCGGTGAACGCCTGGAAAACCTTCTCCCAGTAGTCGGTTTCCTTGTCGTCATCCCGCAGGCCGTCGATGATGGACTGCATAATGGCGTTGACCGTGAAGGACACCACAAGGGCCGTGGAGGTCCTTGCAAGCGCCTTTCCGGCTCTGCTGCGCGCCTCCTGTCCCGTTGCGTGGCGCAGGTCATACACCGCGTTCACGAACATATTGTAGGTCTTGGTCGGCTCGCCCATAAAGGAGGTGGACATCTTGGTCAACGCATCCGGCGAGCGCATGATCTGGGACCTCTGGAGGATGCCGTCCACCACTTGGGTCTGGTCGATGATCTGGCCGAACCGCTCCGCCACGGCCCGATAGAACGCGTCCGTGCCGGGTTTCAGGCCGGGCCTGCGGTCCTTGGTTTCCGCCTCCACCGCGTTCCAAAGGCGCGACCACGCAAAGCTGTCCGCCCTTCCCGCACCGGCCATGCCTGCCTGTTTGATTTTCTCCAGGCGGCTGTCGCTGCCCAGCAGAACATCCTTCATCTGCCGCCCGGTGTTGATGTCGAAATAGCCCCAGTCCTTCCAGCGCGCGATGGGGGCATACTGCATCACGCGCTCCCAGTTCCCGCGCCGCACGGTCCCAGCTGCCAGGTACTTGGCATCCAGGGTGTTCAGCGCCCGCAGGATGGCCGTGGGCTGCTGGAGGATGACGCGCAGGTTTGCGGCCACGGCGGCGGCCTTGTAGTTGCCCACGATGCCGTCCATGAAATTCCCGCTCCCAGTGGTGCGCACGCCTTGGTTCAGGTCGTCCACCAGTTTGTTCAGGTAGGCGTTGCCGTTCCTTCCGAACACCCGCTCGATTACGCTCTTGACCGTGCCGGTCCGGTTCCCCTCGCTGTCCCGATAGGTAAAATCGCGGATACGCCGCACATTCTCCATGGTGGGCAGCCACGCCGCATAGGTCGCCATGTCATTGACATGGGAGGCGAAGATGTCAAAGATGCTCCCCACCATAACGGCGTTGTTGGCGTTGGGGTTGGTTCCCTTCGTGAACCCGCGCCCGGCGATGGTCTGGGCCTGCGCCTCTTTGGCGATGTCCTGCCGGGTCTGGTTCCGGTCCACCTGGATGGGGAAGTAGTCCGGCTCCGTGAACTTCCGGTATCCATACACCTCCATGCTGGCCTCGTTGCCCAGGTCCGCCAGCCGGCCGCCCATATACTTTTGCAGGGCGTCCGCAATTTTGACCTGTTCCTCTGTCAGCACGCCGGTGATCTCCGCCAGGTCCTCGATGCTCACATGCACCGCGTCGGCCCGGCGGTTTTCCCGCAGGCCGCGTCCGCCCCGCACCGTGTCTGGCCGGATGCCGCCGGTGAAGATATGCTCTTGCGCCTGCTTGCGTTTCATCAGTTCATACAAAGCCATGACCTGCGCCGTGGACATGGTGACCTTCTGGCCGTCGATGTCAAAGGTGTGCATCTCCCGCTCCAGCTGTCCCACATTCGTCTTGCCGATGATGTCCTGGGTCGCCTGCTGGGCGCTGCGCATGATCTCGATGTGCCGGTCCTGGGCGGAGCGGAGCATCCGGAAAAGCGCATCCCCGGTTTTGCCCAGGCGGTGGAAATACCCCTGCGGTGTCAGCATGTCCAGGTTGACCAGCTTGTCCACCTTGCCCAGCACGCCCCGGTAATCGCCCCGGTCCTGCCGCATGATGTTGTCGCTGCGGATGCCCTCGGCCACCTGGGAGATGGTCTGGAACCGGCTCTCGCCCAGCATCCGGTTTGCCGTGCGGATGGATGCCTCCACCGCCTTGATGGTGGACCATACCGTGGCAAGCTGACTGGTGCCCATCTCCGCAAGCGGGGTGTCCCGCATGGCCTCCAGTTCAGACAGGTTATCCATCAGGTCCGGGTCGATGATAAGGGTGTAGTCGGACCCCTCCTTGGAGATGTCGGCGTAAGCCTGCCGCAGCGCCCGGAACGCCTCCGTGCGCTTGGTGGGGTTTCCGTTTCCACCCTTGCGGCGCTTTCCTGTTTCCGGGTCCACCGTGTAGACGCTCTCCAGATTGATGGCATCCAGCATGGCGGCCACGGCGGACCGCAGCTGCTCCGGGATGTGCTGCTTGTCGCTGGGGCGCAGCAGGCGGCGGGAAAGGTCACTCACATGGCGGGAGATGCGCGCACGCAATTCCCGCGCGCTCCTGCGCTCCCGTCCGGCGGCGTCCCGTGCCGCGTATCTGCTCCGCAGGCGCTCCAGCTGCCGCTGCCGGGTTTCCCGCTCCCTCTGGATGACTCTCTGCACCCGCTCCCGGTTCTGCTGCCGCAGTTCGGCAAGGCGCGCGTCCCTCTGGGCGCGCACGCGCTCCACCTGCTGCCGTCCTCTCGCTCTGGCATCGTCCAGCCTGCGCGCCTGCCGGTCCGCAAAGGTCGGCCTGGTCTGGGGCAGGTCAAAGAACCGCTCCATGATCTCGTTGGACGCGTCGGCCACCGCCTCGTTGAAATAGCCTGAAAACGGGTTGCTCTCCGTCACCCGGTAGATTTCATCCAGGACATCCACGATGTGGAGCAGCTGGTCGGTGGGGTGGCTCTCCCTCTGCTCGTCGAAGAACTCCGGCCACATCTGGGACATCTCCTGGTACACCTGGTCAATGTTGGTGCGGCCACGGGTCAGGTTCAGCCTGCCGAAGTTCCGGCGGCGGAAGTCGCCGTAGTCCGGGATGTCGTGGCTGTCCTCCTCGGAGATAGACAGGGTGGTGGTCCGCAGGTAGGAGCGCAGGTCGCTGTACTCCTGATATGCGCCGTCATCCCGCACAACGGCATTGTCCACCAGCTTGCGCGCGATGGCATCCGCCCGGCGCCGCGCCTCGGTGTAGGTCAGTTCGTCGTTCCCGTCCCTGCCACTGGCGATATAGTCATACAGGTTTTGCAGGTCGCCGGAGATGTCGGATACATCCAGGTCGGCGTCGTAGGCGCGGATAAGTTCCCGCGCGGCCCGCTCCACCGCCCGCTTGTTCGTGGTCACACGCTCCGTCCGTCTGGTCTGGCCCCTCCAGTATTCCACCCGCTCCCGCAGCAGCGCGTTCTCCTCTTGCAAGGCCGCGTTCTCCCGCAGGATGTCGCTGCCCTTGATGGAGCGCCGGATGTCCGGGTCGCTGGTGGGAGTCTGGTTGTCCACCCGCTTGATCTGCTCCGTGGAGAATACGGATACCTCCGTATTCCCGCCAAAATTCCACTGGATGCCGTCGTATCCTTTGCCCTGCAATTTCTTGATGTCCGCAGGGGTGATGATGTGCGTGTCGTTGCCCTGCTTTGCCGAGCGGGATTTGTAGATGCTGTCCCGCCCGTATGCTGCCCGCAGGATTTCAGGCACGGGGTTTCCCTCAGTCACCACCAGAGGATTTGTCACATTTGCGTACAGTTCATAAAGCTGGCCGTTGCCCTCTCCCATGGCGTCCGCATACCGCTGTGCATCGGCCTGCCTGCTTGCGAGATAGATGCCGGGTCCGAGCCAGCCAGAGCGGCCCCGGCGGAACTTTGTAATCTCCCCATAGGTCGTCGTCCCGTGGTAAAGGACAAGCAGCCTGCCCTCCGCGTCTGTGATTTTGCTGTCCCGGAAAAACTCCTGCTGCTCCGCCGTCAGATTTCGTCCCTGACTGTCCGTGGATTTCAGCGAGAACCGCGCACCCTCCACGCTGTTCACCTTTGCCAGCCGGTCCGCATCGTTTCCTGCCTCATAGGTGAGGACCTGTCCCACACCGGCGGACAGAAGTTCTTCCGACAGGCCGCTCTCCACATTGTCCGGCAGGACGGCGGCCAGCACCTCGTTGAACCGGACGCTGCGCTCCGGCTTGGCCTCGAAGATGTTCACCGGCATCTGGGACGCATCAAAAAGGAGGTTCCGAATTTTTGCGGCCAGTTCGTTGCTGATGTGGTATTGGTATTCCTCATTCAGCGTGCGCATGATGCTGTCGATGGTATAGGTCCCGCTCTCGGCAATTTCCATCAGGATGTTCCCGATTGAGTCTGTCTGCATATAGTCAAACGACCGGGAGCCGCCGGGGGACCGCTCTGCCACTTCTTCCACGATTTCGGAGAGGCGATTGTCCAGCGCGTCGGTGATGTTCGCAACTTCTTCCTCGGTCAGATTTTGCAGTCGGCCCTCCAGCCGGTGCATATCCGCGATACTTTTGAACCGCTCCGCCGTCCCGGCCCGCAGGCTTTTGATGCCGTAAAACCCGGACACATTTCTGCTGTTTCCGTTGTTCTGCCCGGCCATGGCCTTTGTGATGTTATCCAGGGTGACGGGGTAGTGGGTCTGTTGGAAGGTGCGCCGGTTTCCACTGGGGGTAAACCGCTCTTTGTTGTTGTAGACACCACTGGCCGCCTCGATGCCGGAGTACAGTTCCCGGACCCACCGCTCATATCCGGCCCGGTCCAGCGCCTCGTCCACGGCTCGGCGTGTTGCCGCGCCATCTGTCACCGTTTCATAGACAGGCTCGCCGCTCTGGTCCTCGAAATATGCCTGAACTTGCCGCAGGATGCCGCTCATGCGAAAGGCGCTCTTTGTCATACCGGGAAAAGCCCGCTCCAGGGCCTCGCCGTACTGCTCCCGCATGTCCTTCATATTCATGGAGCCGATGGTTTCCGGGTCCGTCGTGCCCAGGGCGTCGGCCACGGCCTGGTATTGCTCCGCCCGCTCCGGATTGTATCCACGGTCCGCCTCCCGCTGTGTGGTAACTGCCGCGATGTGCTGTCCCTGTTCCTCCAGGTAGGCCGCTTTCAGACCATAGTTGTCCATCACCCATTGGACCAGCCCCTCCTCGCCTCCGTGGCGGTTCAGGTAGTCGTCCAGGCCGTATTGTACCCTGCGGAGTTCATCCTGAAAAAACGGGTCAACCTGTGCAGACAGTTCACCGATGCGCCGGGAGATGCGGCGCATCGCCTGCGGGTTCGCATCGTACTCAATGGCCGGAAAGGTCGGCGTCCATGCGTCCGCGCTGTAAACCGTGTTTCTCCGGTTTGCCCTCGGGTCCACCGTCTGCCTGCTCATAACAAGGGTGATGTCCCCAAAGTTCACATGCGGGATGTCGGCCCTTGTCACCGCGATGGAGGGCATGGGGAACCCGCCCAGCCGAAGGGCAGACCGCAGCTTATCTTCCGTCAGATTGTGTAGGGCCAGCAGCGTGCCGTTGTCCTCCACCACGCCCTTGAGCGAAAACTTGCCGTCCACGCGGGCATATCCGCCCTCTGTCCCCACAACGGAACCCTCGGACCTCACGCTCTGACTGCCAGCGTGCAGCGCCTCCTCCCAGAGCCGTGCGGCCTCCTCCAGCGTGTCCATGTCCACGCCGTATTCGCTCATAGCTGCCCGGTCCTGGTCGCTCCGGCCCTTAAACAGCGCCTTGACCTTGGAGATGAAGTCCCGCAGGGCATCCAGCACCCGCCGGGCCACGCTCCGGTTTTCGCTCGCCAGCCGCTCGAACCGGGCCGGGTCTACCGTCAGCGCCTCGGTGAAGTCTGCCGCGATCTCGTCCATGGCCTGTTCGGTGGTCAGGTTGACTCCGCTCTCCGCATACCGCGCCTTGTAGCGTTCCACAAGGGCGGCGGTGGACCCGTCCCGCTCCGCCAGGGCAGATACGGCGTAGTCCCGGTAGGTCCGGTATGCCTCCGGCGCAATCTCCTGGAGGCGGTGGGTGATCTCGTGCTTTGCCACCACCTCGCCCGCGTTCTCTGCGTCCGCCGCGATGTAGACGGTCCCGTTGTTGTACCAGCCATTGGCACCGCCCGCGCCGGTAGCAGCCGTGACGGTAATCTTGGTCCCGGTCGCACGGGCCAGGGCATTGTAAAAGCGCATGGTGTCCTGGGACAGCTGCGCGGAGTGTTCGCTGGGGATAAAGCCAGCCTCGTCCCCGTAGACGGTGGCGAACTTTACACCCTTCCGCTCCGCCGCCAGGCTGGCCGCCGCGTCGTTCTGCCCGGCGGTGTAGGCCGCGTACTGCTGGGCGTCGTTCAGCGCCCCGGCGTACTCGCTGCGGACCTTGCCCATATCCATGCCGGACACGCCAGCCTCATAATAGGCCGCAAAGCCAGCGTAGAACTCGCCCGCATCCACGCTCCCGTCGTATGCGGCGGTCAGCGCACGGCTGCCGCTCTCGCCCAGAGTGCTTGCCGCAGACTGAACCCGCCGGATGTCATACGCCTGCTGCACGGCGGTCCGTTCTGTTCCATGTTCGGTGGCGGTCTGCGCGTTCACCTGCGCGGCACTCTGCATCCCCTGGGAATTTACCCCCGCGTCAGCGGAACGGGCGCTCTCACGGCTTGCAAGGGCGCGGATGTCGCTTTTAACGCGGCTGATGGGCGCGTCGGTGTTGACCTCCTCGCCGGTCAGCTGGGACAGGAGCGCCACGGCCTCCTCATTCTGTGCGATGCGGGCCGCCTGGTTCCCGCTGATCTCCTCGCCATTCACCAGCATTTCGATGGCCGCGCGGGTGGCCTCCGGGATGTCATCGTCAATTTCAGCGGTGTTCTGGCGCTGTTCCTCCGTTTCCTGGGCAGTCGTTTCCAAAACAGTGCCATTTTTGGCGGTGTTCTCCTGGGACTGCTGCTGGTTATAGCGGTTGTAGGCCGCGTTCGCCATGCCGTTTACCGCATTTACGGTCCCGCCCATCACGCCGCCGGAAAGAGCGCCGCCCACACCAGCCTGTACCACCTGGCCGATCAGGTCCATAAACGCCTGCCGCTCCGCATCCTCCTGCGACATGCCCTGGGCGATGTAATCCCGCACGGCTACATCGTAGTTGGAGTTGTCCCCCATGATGGCCGCGTCGGCCAGGATGTTTGCAATCTCGGTAAAGGTTTCCTCGCTGGCCTCGACGCCCGCCTGCTTTGCCGTTTCTTTCAGCCAGGTTTTCCACCCCGTCACACTCTTGGTCGCCAGCAGATTGTCGATGCTCACTTTCTCAAAAATGGCCTCGAACGCTCCGGCGGCCAGGCCGCCCATAAACGCCTGCTCCTTGGTCCCGCCCCGGTCGATGATGTCCTTTGCCTGGTTGGCTGCGGCGGTGGAACTGCCCACCACCAGCGCGCCGGTCGGGCCAAAGGCCGCCAGGTTCAGTGTGCTGTCACCGATGCTCATTCCGGTTTGATACAAAAAGGATGCCACATTCTGGCCGAACAGTTCCCAGTCGGTGTTTTCCTCGATGTCCTCGGAAACGCTCTGCCGCACCGTGTTGACATAGTTGGTGGCGTCCATGGTATAGCTGTTCACGGGGACATAGTTCTCCGGGTCGTCGATGTCCCCATGTCCCATGTTATTCAGCATCACGCGGGCGAAGTCGAACCCCTGGAACGGTGCCACCAGCAGGCTGTCAACGGAGGAGAGGATGGGATGCTCCCGGGCGTACTGCTGCCACTCCTCCAGGTTCTCCTGGTAACGCTCCGCGTCCTCCTGCATCTGGGTATATCCGGTCATGCGCTCATAGTCGTACCCGCCCTCTGCCAGCGTGGACACGGCCTGTTCCTTCTGTTTCTCCAGTTCCAGATACAGGTCGTAGATGTTGTTGTATCCTCCATCTGTCCGAGGAACATAGGCTCCGCCAGCCCCGGCGATGGCGTACTGGTCGATGGCCTTTTGGTCCAGGCCGTATTTCTCGAACAGGTAGTTTTTGTACTCCTCCACCTGAGCGGCGTCCCCGTCGTGGGTGGTGGTGTAGGCCATGACAGCCGTTACCTTGTCCATGTCAGATTGGATGTCCTGGGCGGATTGATACTGCGCGGACATCGCCTCGTCCTGCTGGAGAGAGGCACGCTTTTCCTCGTTCTCGGTCTGGTAGTATCGGGAGAGCAGGTCGTTGTACTCCTTGTCATACCGGGAGTAGTTCGCCTCCGCCTCCTCCAGCCTGGCGCTCCACTCGTCCCTCTGGCTCTGTGTCATATACCGGTACCCATTCATTACGGTGCGCGCCTCGTTCCGCTCCTTCTCGGCGGCGTCCCGCAGTTCCCGCAGTTCATCCATGCGCGCGGACATGTCCGTGCTGCTCATGGTGGTGCTGGGCGTGCTGGCCTGCTGCTGGCCGTTCCCGGATTGTGCCCCGCCGGACGGCCTGGTGGTGAGGAACTGGAAGGGGGAGAAGGAGAAGGGGGTGGTCTGCCGAAGGGCGGACATGACAGATGGCCGGGTCGTGGAGGGGGTGGCGGCGGGGCGCGTCTGGCCCAACCTTATACCCCCCCAAAGTTACCCGCGGCGCGGCCC
>ERZ1090861.572-NODE-572-length-22129-cov-12.863142_pt1 | contig 22129 bp, 22 predicted proteins | sample MGYA00478482_ERZ1090861 | MGnify/ENA primary metagenome ERZ1090861 (study PRJEB33644, sample SAMEA5815744) | chicken gut metagenome | biome: Chicken; feature: Gastrointestinal Tract; material: Caecum | place: Ireland | collected 2019-01-01 | study: A study of the... | reverse complement strand
CTTACGGCGGAAAATACCGTATCATTGATTTTCCATTGAGTAACTGTGCCAACAGTGGAATCGATAATGTAGGCGTACTGACACAGTACGAATCCATTCAGTTAAACAGCTATGTAGCTGCCGGCGGCCGCTGGGGACTGGATGCAAAAAACAGTGGCGTTTACGTACTTGCTCCCCGTGAAAAGGCGGATGTAGATTTAGACGTATACAGAGGAACCGCAGATGCGATTTCTCAGAACATTGACTTTATCGACAGCTTTGACCCGGAATACGTTCTGATCCTTTCCGGAGATCACATCTATAAAATGAATTATGCGAAAATGCTTGCCGCACATAAAGAACAGAATGCCGATGCAACTATCGCCGTAATCGAAGTTCCTATGCGGGAGGCCAGCCGTTTCGGTATCATGAATACCGATGAGACAGGAAAGATCGTAGAATTTGAGGAAAAACCGGAACATCCCAAGAGCAATCTGGCTTCTATGGGTATCTATATCTTTACCTGGAAACCCCTGAGAAAACTTTTAACAGCTGATATGAAAAATCCGGATTCCCATCATGATTTCGGTAAGGATATCATTCCTGTTATGCTCAGCGAAAACAAGACCCTTTACGCATACAAATTCAAAGGATACTGGAAAGATGTAGGAACTATTGACTCTCTCTGGGAAGCCAACATGGATCTTCTGGACAAGAACAATCCTCTGGACTTAAGCGATTCCTCCTGGAAGATCTACACCGAAGATTCTGACAGTCTTCCCCATTATATCGGTCCCAATGCAGAGATCAAACGTGCATTTATTACCCAGGGCTGTATCATCGACGGCACCGTAGAAAATTCCGTATTATTTACAGACACCAAGATTGGAACCGGCGCCAAGGTTATTGACAGCGTGATCATGCCCGGCGCAATAGTAGAAGAAGGCGCTGTGGTACAGAGAGCCATTGTGGCAGACGGCGTACATATCGGTAAAAATGCCAAGGTAGGCAGCGCTGACAGCGAGCATATCGAACTCGTTGCAAAACGTGTAAAGGGGGAAGAATAATATGAAGGCATTAGGAATTGTAAATTTTGCCGGAAGGAATGTGCATATAGAAGGCATGCAGACATACCGTCCCGTAGGAGCCTTTTCTTTTCTGGGACGTTACCGGGTGATCGACTTCCCGATCTCCAATATGAGTAACAGCGGCATTGACCGCATTCAGGTATATATCCGCAGAAAACCCCGTTCCCTGACCGAGCATCTGGGAACCGGACGTCATTACAACATCAACTCCAAAAGAGGAAAACTTCATCTTCTCTATTCTGAGAACGGTATGGACAACGATATCTACAACAATGATATCGCCGCCTTTATCGAGAATATGGAGTTCATTGAACAGGCCAGCGAACCTTATGTAGTAATCGCTCCCAGCTATATGATCTACGCTATGGATTACAGCCAGCTTCTGGAATCCCATATAGAATCCGGGGCAGACATTACCCTTTTATATCATTCTGTAGATAATGCAAAAGAATCTTTCCTGAACTGCAATATCCTGAATCTGAACAAGCAGAAAGGCGTTCTTTCCATGGAACCGAACCACGGAAATGCAAAGAACCGCAATATCTTCATGGAAACCTATGTAATGAAAAAAGAGCTGTTCATCGAGCTGGTAGAAAAAGCCCACAAGCTTTCTTCCATGTATACCCTGTCTGATATTGTAAACGATTCCTGCAGTGAATTAGATATCCGTGGGGTAGCTCATCGTGGATATTTTGCTTCAATTTCTGATTTTAAGAGTTATTACGATGCGAATATTTCTCTGATCGATATAAAAAACTGTCAGAGCCTTTTCAGTGATGACTGGCCCATTTATACCAGGACCAATGATTCCTGTCCTACCCAGTATTTTGAAAGCGCCAGCGTAAAGAATTCTGTTGTTTCCAATGGATGCCTCATCGAAGGAACCGTAGAGAATTCTGTAATCGGAAGAGGCTGTGTGATCAAAGCAGGCGCTGTGGTTAAAAACAGTGTGATCCTTCCTGACTCTGTAGTCGGAAAAGATGTCTATGTGGAAAATCAGGTAGTAGACAAACACGCCAAACTGATCCATGTAAAAGAGATCATCTCCACACCGGACCGTCCAGGCTATATTAAGAGAAACGATACCTTATAAAATCATAGAGATTAATTAAAAAACCGGACATTTCACAGAAAGATCGTGAAGTGTCCGGTTTTTTACCCCTGACAGAAAAATCCCCGGGACATCTGCCCGGGGAATCCTTTCTATTGCATATTTTTTATTCAAATGCTTTTCCAACAGAACCGAAAAGTTCCATTTTCTCTTTGATTGTCTCACAGATAGCATCGAAACCTGGTTTTAATAATTTACGTGGGTCATATCCTTTACCCTGATTATCTTTACCTTCTTCGATGTATTTTCTTGTAGCTGCTGCGAAGGATAACTGGCACTCTGTATTTACATTGATCTTGGATACGCCCAGGTCGATGGCTTTACGGATCATGTCTGCAGGAATACCTGTGCCGCCGTGAAGTACCAGAGGCATTTCACCTGTCAGTTTCTGGATATCATCTAATACGTCGAAACGAAGGCCCGGCCAGTTTTCCGGATATTTTCCGTGAATGTTACCGATACCTGCTGCCAGCATATCTACGCCCAGATCAGCGATCATCTTACATTCCTTAGGATCAGCACACTCTCCCATACCTACAACACCGTCTTCCTCTCCACCGATAGATCCGACTTCAGCTTCCAGAGAAAGTCCCAGACCTTTGCAGACACCTGCCAGCTCTTTTGTTTTTTCAACGTTCTCTTCAATAGGATAATGAGAACCGTCGAACATGATAGATGAGAATCCTGCCTTGATACATTTGTAGCATCCGTCATATGTACCATGGTCTAAGTGAAGAGCTACCGGTACAGTGATGTTCAGTTCTTCCATCATGGCCTTTACCATATCTGCTACTGTTTTGAAACCGCACATATATTTTCCGGCGCCTTCGGAAACGCCCAGGATAATGGGGGATTTGCATTCTTCTGCTGTAAGAAGGGCTGCTTTTGTCCACTCCAGGTTATTGATATTGAACTGACCTACTGCATAATGTCCTGCTTTCGCTTTCTTTAACATTTCTGCTGCTGATACTAACATAATTAAAGACCTCCATATAGATTTTTCTAAGTTCCCTCTTTCACAGGACTGTATAAGCCAGCCCTTAGAAAACCTACAATTATTATATCACATTTTCCCTTTCAGGCAAGTATTTCTTAATGCAATTTTACCAAAACCATGCTATAATAAGTGCCAGAAAAACGGTCAAATACCACATCCCTATTCAGGGAAAAGAATCCAGGAAAGGAGGGTATGGTCAGTGCTCTGCCCATACAAATCAAAACATTGAACAAGAAAAATTTAATCGTAGGTCAGTCTGGCGGTCCTACTGCCGTGATCAACAGCAGTCTCTACGGCGTGGTATCTGAAGGTCTTCTTCAGGACTCTGTAGGGCATGTATATGGAATGGTAAACGGGATCCAGGGATTCCTTGCAGGAAGAGTTCTGGACTTTCAGGAAGTGTTCAAAGGAGAGGATCTGGAGAAACTGAAAACTACTCCGGGAGCATACCTTGGATCCTGCCGCTATAAGCTTCCGGAAGATCTGAATGACCCGGTATATCCACAGCTTTTCCAGAAATTTGAAGAGCTGGATATCGGATATTTCTTTTATATCGGCGGCAATGATTCCATGGATACCGTAAGCAAACTTTCCCGTTATGCGGAAAAGATAAACAGCTCTGTCCGTGTAATTGGTGAGCCTAAGACCATCGATAATGATCTGGTCCTCACTGACCATACCCCTGGCTTTGGAAGCGCCGCCAGATATGTAGCTTCCACAGTCAGAGCGATTGTTACCGATGCCAATGTATATGAGACAAAATCTGTAACTATCGTGGAGATCATGGGACGCCATGCAGGCTGGCTTACCGCTGCCGGAGCCCTGGCCAGAAAGTACACAGGAGATAATCCCCTGCTGATCTATCTTCCGGAAACTGCCTTTGACCAGGAAGCGTTCCTCTCCAAAATACAGGAATGCTTTGAAAAAAATCCCAACGTGATCGTCTGTGTTTCCGAAGGAATCCATGACGAAAAGGGAACTTTTATCTGTGAATACGACAATTCTGTAGGTACAGATTCCTTTGGGCACAAAATGCTGGCCGGCTGCGGAAAATACCTGGAAAATCTGGTCCGGAACCGTCTCGGTGTAAAGGCTCGCTCTGTAGAACTGAATGTAAGCCAGCGCTGTTCTGCCTCTATGATATCTGCCACAGATCAGCAGGAAGCGGTAGCCGCAGGGCGGTTCGGTGTCCGCAGCGCACTGAAGGGAGAGACTGGAAAAATGGTTTCTTATGTCAGAGATTCCAGCGTTCCTTACCGTATGCACCTTGGTCTTGAAGACGTAAATCAGATCTGTAATAAAGAAAAAACCGTTCCCATAGAATGGATCTCCAAAGACAGCTCTGACGTTACCCAGGACTTTATCACTTATGCCCTTCCCCTGATCCAGGGAACGGTAGAGATACCTTTGGGAACGGACGGTCTTCCTGATTTTGTATATCGAAAGTAGCCGGTTATTTTCATGATCCCGGCTCATAGCCGGCAAAAAGAAAAAGGAATATTCCTCACGTTTATGTTCGTAAGGAATATTCCTTTTTTGCTGTTTAAAGCGCAGCTTTCTGTGTTTCCATAAGGGATTTCATTTCCCTGGACACATCAAAAACCTGGGGTCCAAGGACAATATGGAGCAAATTGGTATCCGGCCAGAATACTGCTGCAGCCCCGGAAGCTTTCATTTTTTCCTCATCTACAGCAGAGGGATCTTTTACTTCCAGACGAAGCCGGGTAATACAATTGCAACAACTGATGATGTTATCACAGCCTCCGGCACCCGCCAGGAGTTCTTTTGCCATGATCCCATAATCCGCCTTTCCTGGACTTTTTTTCTCTCTCATAACCGCTCACTTTCACGGCATATCTCTGACGATCTTTCTCAGCTTTAAGATCATAGACGGTGCAACAGAAAGTTCATCAATGCCCATCTTCACAAAGGTTTCCGTAAGTTCTGTATCTGCCCCCAGTTCTCCGCAGATACCGGCCCATTTTCCTTCTTTGTGGGCGTTGTCTACTACTGTCTGGATCATACGCAGGATCGCCTTGTGATGAGGATTATAGAACTTGTCCAGTTTCTCATTCTGACGGTCAATGGCCAGTGTGTACTGGGTCAGATCGTTGGTTCCGATACTAAAGAAATCCACTTCTTTTGCCAGATCATCACTGATGATCACAGAAGCCGGAGTCTCGATCATGATCCCCTCTTCCACATCACTCTTGTAGGGTGTGCCCTCTGCTTCCAGCTCACCTTTCACTTCTTGAACGATCTTCTTGATCTCCAGCACTTCTTCCACAGAAGTGATCATAGGATACATAATGGAAATGTTCCCGTATACTGCTGCCCGGAAAAGTGCTCTTAACTGGGTCTTAAAGATTTCCGGCCGGGTCAGACAGATACGGATAGCACGATATCCGAGGGCCGGATTATCTTCTTTGCCCAGTCCCAGATAGTCTGCCTGCTTATCAGCACCGATATCCAGGGTACGGATAATCACCTTTTTGCCTGCCATTGTCTGGGCTACCTGCTTATAAACCTGGAACTGCTCCTCTTCGCCTGGCAATTCATTTCGGCCGATATACAGAAACTCGCTTCTGAACAGGCCGATACCCCCTGCATCATTTTCCAGAACATATCCCATGTCTCCCACGCTGCCGATATTTGCATAGATATTAATCTTATGGCCGCTTTTTGTAACGTTTTCTTTTCCTTTTAGCTCTAATAAAAGTTTGGTCTTTTCTTCTTCTTCCTGGATCCGCTTTCTGGCATCCATTCTGACCTCTTCGTCCGGATCAAAGATCACTTCAGCGGCAAAACCGTCTACCACAGCTTCCATGCCGGTTTTCAGCTTATCCAGATCCATATCCACACCGATCAGAGCCGGAATATTCATCATACGGGCCAGGATAGCTGTATGGGAATTGGTAGAACCATGTACCGTAACAAAAGCCAGGATCTTCTCTTTATCCATCTGAACAGTCTCACTGGGAGAAAGGTCATCTGCCACAATGATCACCGGCTGGTCAAACTCCATATCCGTTCCGTCGCCTCCGTAGAGGTTTCTCACCAGACGCTCGGAAATATCTTTTACATCTGCTGCACGGGCTTTCATATAATCATCGTCCATGCTGGCAAACATCTGTGAAAAATTGTCCCCTGTAGTGGCTACTGCATACTCCGCATTGACCTCCTGGGTACGGATGATGTTCTCAATGGATTCATTATAATCGTCATCATCCAGCATCATCTGATGCACCTCAAAGATCGCAGCGCTTGCCTCTCCCACTTCCTTTACAGCCTTGTCATAAAGCTTCTGAAGCTGTTCTCTTGCCTTTTCTCTCGCCTGAGAAACTCTCTCGATCTCTGCCTCAGGGTCTTCTATCTTTACTCGCTTAACTACGTAATCATCCTTTTTCAGAACAGAAATCTTTCCCAGGGCAATTCCTTTATAAACTGATTTGCCTTTCAGACGTTCCATACTTTATTACCTCTTATTCTTACAGATTTGCCTCAAAGAAAGCCTGGATTCCTGCTGCAGCTTCTTCTTCATCGGGACCTTCTACAGCGATCTGAACTGTCTGTCCGCATTTAACACCTAAAGACATAACTGCCATCAGTTTGGAAGCTTCTGCTGTTTTTCCTTCTTTGGTAATGGTAATCTTGCTCTGATATTTCTTAGCCTCTTTTACAAGCATTCCAGCCGGTCTTGCATGGATTCCTAATTCGTCCTTAATTGTGTACTCAAAGTTTTTCATTTTAAAAATCTCCCTTCATGTTGGTTTTTATCTGCGATTCGCCTCTGGCTTCACGCAATAGCCCATATTTCTATGGGATATTTTCTCACACTGCGGCTCTCTGGATATGTACGGCCAGAAAACCGGTTTCTTCCTTTGCAATAGGTTGCCCCATTGTCTCTTCCATATACTCGCATACAATCCGGGCAGTCTCATTTGCCCGTGGATAGCTGGTCTCCATAAAATCGTTTAAGTCAATGTTGACTCCTTCTCCGGTCCTTGTCCGGACCAGCATATAATAGAGGTGGCTGACAAGCCGAATGCAGGACAGCGAATCTTTTTTCAGCTCCTGCCCCATCTGCTCCTCAATAATCTTTAAACTTTCGTCAATGATCTGTGTTGTCTTCAGTGTCTCCGACACATGCTCGTTGGAAAGCCCCGAATGGATATATAATGCGATAAATCCGACTTCATCCTCCGATATCCGGCATCCGGTCATCTCCTGGATGATCTCTCTGCCCTTTACCGCTACTGCGTATTCTTTATCAAACAGCAGCTTAATGTCCGGAATAAAGGGATTGGGTATGTAAATATTCTCCTCTCTCTCCCTTTTCACTGCGAAGGCGATATGGTCTGCCAAAGGAAGAAGGATTCCTCTGTTGATAGAGTCAAATACCATCTCCGCTTCATCAATGATCCGTCCCACAGCCTCCAGATATACAGGTTCTATGATATTGACCGCATTTACAACGGAACTCTGTTTTTCTCCCGCTTCCAGAGCATAGACCTTCGCTCCCTCGATCTTTTCAAACTGCTCTCCCGGCTTCTTACCGAATCCGATTCCCTTTCCCAGCAATATCCGTTCATTCTCATTGTGATAGGCCAGGATCGCATTGTTATTTAAAACTTTGATAATCTGATACATGTTTCAAGAATTCCTTGTTTTTATAGCTTTCTTTTACTGACAAAAAGAAAAGCACAAACATATCCGCCTATCACCGCAGCAGCCAAAAGCCCACTGGCCTTTGACAGTTTTCAAGTGAATATACCGGATAGTTTATGCCTGCTCACCAGTAACACACTATCAATATATTATCTTTTCTATTTTCTTCTGCTAATAGTTACTATATACTAAAGTGTTCCCTACCGTCAAGCTGTATTTTTTTACTAATATTTATTTTCACTTTTGTGCAATTTTTACAATCATATTTTATTTGTTTTTTTCAGCTTCTATCCGCTCTGCAAGCTCTGTGAGATAGACCCATCGGTCCATTTTTTTCTCCAGGGCAGCCTCTGCTTCTTCTTTTTCTGCCATTAATGCATTCAGCTTTGCAGAGTTGGTTGCATTGGCCAGGATCTCTTCCTCCAGCTTACTGATCCGTTCCTCCAGGTCAGAAATATCCTGATCAATGGTCTCGTATTCTCTCTGCTCTTTAAAAGAAAATTTCACTTTTGCCTGGCGTGGTCCCTTCCAGTCCCGGTTTCCTTCTTTTTTCGTCTGGGGCTGTTCTGTCTCTTTTATTTCATCCTGCCGGTTTTTCTTTGCTTCCAGATAGTCTGTATAGCCTCCTTCATACTGGCGAAGGCCGCCCTGTCCGTCAAACTCAAAAATACGATCTGCCACATTATCCAGGAAATACCGGTCATGGGATACCGTAATTACAATCCCCTGAAAAGACAGCAGATACTCCTCCAGAATCGTCATGGTAGGGATGTCCAGATTATTTCCCGCCTCATCCATGATCAGTACGTTGATCTCTCCTGCCAGCACGCCAAGGAGATACAGCCTTCTCCTTTCTCCTCCGGAAAGTTTTCCGATAGGGGAATACTGCATATCCGGAGTGAAGAGAAAACGCTCCAGCATCTGGGAAGCACTGATCCTTCCTTCTCCGGTACGGAAGTATTCTCCCATGTCTTTTACATAATCAATCACTCTCTGGGAAGGATCCATCTCCGGCTCTTCCTGGGCAAAATAGCCGATCCTGACTGTTTCGCCTCTGTCCACGGTTCCGGAATCCGGAGACACCAGCCCGGCAATGATCTTCATTAAAGTGGATTTGCCGCAGCCGTTCTTTCCGATAAATCCCACTTTCTGATTTTTCAGGAAAATATAGCTGAAATCCCGGATCAGCACCTTATCTCCGTAGCTTTTACTGATATGGGAAAGTTCGATGGTTTTCTTTCCCATACGCACAGTCTGGCTCTCCAGCTCTATATTCTGGTCTCTGACCGGGACCTTCCCGTTTTTCAATGCTTCCAGCCTTTCAAGCCTGGCTCTTTGTTTTGTGCTTCTGGCCCTGCAGCCTCTTTGGGCCCACTGGGTCTCAATCCGCAGGATACTCTGCCGCTTTCTCTCAGAGGCCAGTTCCATTTCCTCTCTCTGGGCTTTCCGCTCCAAAAATCCCGAGTAGTCCGTCTCATATTCATAAAGGCTTCCACGGCTGATCTCCAGAATCTTATTTACGGTCCGGTCCAGGAAATACCGGTCATGAGTTACCATAAGAAGGGTTTTTCTCATATTTCTCAGATATTCCTCCAGCCAGCCGATCATTTCCATATCCAGATGATTGGTAGGCTCGTCTAAAAGCAGCACATCAAAATCCTGGGACAAAGCCCTGGCCATAGCTGCTTTTCTTTTCTGTCCCCCGGAAAGGGTATCAAAAGGAACTGCCAGGTCTGTGATCCCCAGGATATTCAGGTAACTCTCTACCTGCCAGTCCGTCTGGGGATCTCCCTTCAGCGCATAGGAAGCCAGAGTCCCCTCCCGTGGAAACTCCGGATTCTGAGGCAGATACAGGATCTTCAGACCGTTCTGGTATATCACCTCTCCCGTATCCGGCTCCTCTTCTCCGGCAATGATCTTTAATAAAGTAGACTTTCCTGTACCATTGATTCCTATAATGCCGATCTTATCCCCCTGCTGGATTCCCAGAGAAGCGTCATGAAAAATCACTTTATCTCCAAATATCTTATCAATATGTTCTATGTTAATAATGTTCATCGAATGTTCTCCTTTGCAGAGCAAAGCTGCCCGATAGAAAATATCATATCGGATTTTCTCTTTTCCGTCTACTTTATTTTTCATTTTTTTTGCAAAGTATATTGACATTCTCTTCTGTGCATGCTATTGTATAACCAATGACACAGTGTCAGAATTTGTACTGTGCCAGGAAACTGTTGTAGGTTTTAAACGGGAAAGCGGATAATTTGTTATCCGCTATATTTTAAAATCAAGTTTTAGCACTCATTTAAATAGATTGCTGATAAAAAGGAGGATTTCTTATGATTGTAAGACCTGTTCATAATATACTTTTACTTCCCGATGTTTCCTACTATTTCAAGAAGGATTTTTTCAACGGCTGGTGTACAGAACCTATGAAAAAAGATGACGATGTGCTCTTTATGCTGCTGAAAGACGACAAAGCCGGGAATGAGCTGACTGCCGGGGATTTCTATCCCATTGGCATTTCTGCCCGGGTAGAAGGGATCGACGATTCGGAAAATGTGCAGATCCGCACACTGGAGCGGGTGGATATCTCCGATATTGAAGTTGCAGATAATCATATCACAGCTACCGCTTCTATCCGGGGAGAGATCAGCGATATCTCTGATGAGGAAGAGGCGGAACTTTTTTCAAAACTCCGGGGAGCTCTTCTGAAATTTGTCCAGGGGTATCAATGGGGCGTCTGGGCCAGAAGTTATATCCTGCAAAGGAAAAACCTTCACGATCTGGCCTGCTCTCTCACAGATTATCTGAATCTCAGTACAGAAGAAAAATATAAGATCCTGGCGGCAGATTCTAGGAAGGAAAGGGATGGCCTCATTGAGAATGCCATCTATGAATTTATAGAAATGTCCAAGGTTTCCCAGGAAGCCTCTTCCGCTCAGAAGGATGATCAGGAACAGCTTTACCGGGAGGCGGCTATCAAAAAACAGATTGAATATCTCCAGCGGGAACTGGACGATATGCATCCGGAAAATGTCTCCGATGTACGGAAGTTTGAAAAAAAGATCGCCCGTTCCGGCATGAACAAAGAAGCAAAGCAGGAAGCAGAAAAAGTCTTAAACCGTATGAAGCAGGAAGGCAAGGAAAGCCATGAATACGGCCTGCTCTATGATTATCTGGATTTTGTCACCAGCCTTTCCTGGAAGACTCCGAAAATGCCTTCTATTGACCTGAAAGAAGCTGAGGCCATCCTGGATGAAGACCACTATGGACTGAAGAAAGTCAAAGAGAGGATCATCCAGCAGCTTGCAGTAATGGCCCTGAACAAAAAACAGTCCGGTTCTATCCTGCTCTTTGTAGGAGCTCCCGGCACCGGAAAAACCAGTATCGGCCAGAGTATCGCCAAGGCTCTGGGACGAAAATATGTCCGGATCAGTCTGGGAGGTGTCCGGGATGAAGCAGAGATCCGGGGACACCGGCGTACTTATGTAGGGGCTATGCCCGGACGTATCATGGAAGGCATGAAGCGCAGCGGAGCTTCCAATCCTGTTATGGTCCTGGATGAAGTGGATAAACTGGCCAGAGACTACAGCGGCGATCCTGCCAGTGCTCTTCTGGAAGTTCTGGATCCGGAACAGAACAACAGCTTTACCGATCATTACATGAACGTTCCTTATGATCTGTCCAATGTTCTGTTTGTCTGCACTGCCAATACCACAGACACCATTCCAGAGCCTCTGCTGAACCGTATGGAAGTAATTTCCTTCCCAGGCTACACATCTCTGGAAAAATTCCAGATCGCCAAACGCCATCTTCTGCCAAAGGCTCTGGAAACTATGGGTATTAAAGAAGAAAATCTGGAGGTTACCGACAGCGCTCTGCACAAAATGATCGAAGAATATACCGGGGAAGCAGGGGTCCGGAGCCTGAAAAAACTCATCGACATCCTGTGCCGGAACGCTGCTGTAAAGCTGGTGAAGAAAGAACAGGAAACTTTAACGGTTACTAAAGAAAACCTGCCGGAATACCTGGGACATCAGCGTATGCGTCATGAGACCCGTCTGGAGGAAAAAGAGCCGGGTGTAGTTACAGGCCTTGCCTGGACCACCGCAGGCGGCGAGATCCTCTTTATCGAAAGCAAGCTGATGGAAGGAAAAGGAAATCTCCTCATCACCGGACAGCTTGGAGATGTAATGAAAGAGTCTGTCCAGATTGCCCTGACTCTGGTAAAATCTCTGTTTCCCAAAGAAACAGAGATCCTGGAGAAACGGGATCTTCACATTCACGTTCCTGCGGGAGCTGTGCCGAAAGACGGACCATCTGCAGGTATTACTCTGGTAACCGCCCTGGCCTCTCTGGTAACAGGAAAGGCTGTGGGAACAGAATATGCCATGACCGGTGAGGTTTCTCTCCGTGGCGGTGTCATGCCTATCGGAGGACTTCCTGAAAAACTCATGGCTGCCCAGAGAGCCGGTATCCAGAAGGTATTTATCCCTTATGACAATATTGAGGATCTGGAAGATGTGGCTGAGGAAGTCAAAGAAAAACTGGAGATCATCCCGGTAAAGAAAGTTACCGATGTGTTAGACCAGGTACTGAAAGATTAAAGACTGCATGAACTTAAAAAAGCTGCCAGTATATCCTTTTGCAAACAACTGCGCCAAATCCCTTGTCTGCTTTCCCGATTGCGCAGGGCAAAAAGCATTCTGCGGGATTGGCCCAGTTATTTGACAAAGGGTATACTGGCAGCTTTTCCTGTATTCCTGACAATAAAGATTGGATTTTTCACAGCAAGTCTGAGGTAAGGATATAAAGAGCCTGATAAAGAGCGGCAGTAAAATCCGGCATCCGGTAATCCGGATTTACCTCCTGCATGGCCTTTACCTGCTTCTCGCAAAGGCTGGTCATGGAATAGATCCCCTGGACTAAAGACAGAAGGAGAAAGATAAAATTCTGGATCTTCTCCCTGGGTGCTTTGGGAAAATACCGGGTAAGCACTTCTTCCATGGTCTCCTGGAAAGGATGTATGGCATGCTTAAAAGCCGTCAGCTTTTCCAGGGAGCAGTTCTTCTCTATGGTGATATAATGGACTGCCATCAGTTTCAGCAGCCTGGGATGAAGAGCCGCCGTCCCGGCAATATTCCTGCAGTAGGCTTCCCGTCCCGGCTGTTCCTCCCGGTCCATAGCCTCCCTGATGTCTTCTGTCCAGGAAAGATAATCTTTCTCCAGGATATCCAGAAAGATCTCGTCTTTTGTCTGATAATAGTTGTATATATTAGAACGGCAGATGGAGGTGGATTTCGCAATTTCTTTAATGCTGATATCCTCGTATTCCATAGTCTCATACAGCTCCTCACAGGCCCGTATGATCTCCTGCTGCCGGGCTGCCGCCAGGGATTCTTTCTTCACCTTTTGACACTTCATAAAAACATGCCTCCTTAGAATTCAAGGCTAGTATACCACGAAGTATACGCTATGGCAAAGCCTTGAATTTTTTGCCTGCAGATTGTATCATAGGGGGAGAATAATAGGAGGTTTTTTGACATGAAATACGACTTTACCACAATCATGGACCGAAAGGGCAAAGACGCCATAGCTTTAGATGTAGAAACTGCTCTGGAAGGCGGTATGCTGGGAGTAGAAAATGTTGAGATCAAAGAAGGCTTTTCTGTGATCCCCATGTGGGTGGCAGACATGAATTTTCCTACGGTTCCCACCGTACAGGAAGCCCTGATCCAGAGGGCGGAACATCCGGCTTTCGGCTATTTTTCTCCCTCTCAGGAATATTATGACTCCATTATCCGGTGGCAGCAGGCCAGAAATGGGGTCACCGGTCTTACCAGTGAATGTATCGGTTATGAAAACGGGGTTCTGGGCGGAGTAGTCTCTGCTCTGAACGTATTCTGTTCCAAAGGAGACAAGGTACTCCTTCACTCTCCCACCTACATAGGTTTTACCGGCAGTCTGAAAAATAACGGCTACGATATGGTCTTGAGTCCTTTAAAACGTGATGAAAAAGGCATCTGGCGTATGGATTTTGAAGATATGGAGGAGAAACTGGCTACAGAAAACATCCATGCCGCTGTTTTCTGTTCTCCCCACAATCCCTGCGGACGGGTGTGGGAACGCTGGGAACTGGAAAAAGCCATGGCCCTTTTCCAGAAATATGATGTCTATGTAGTTTCTGACGAGATCTGGTCTGACCTGATCCTGGATGGACACAAACATATACCCACCCAATCCGTCAGCCAGGACGCAAAGATGCGCACCGCCGCATTCTACGCTCCCAGCAAAACCTTTAATCTGGCGGGCCTTGTGGGAAGCTATCATATTGTTTATAACAAATGGATCCGTGACCGTATGGAGAAAGAATCCTCTCTTTCCCACTACAACAGCATGAATGTACTGAGCATGCATGCCCTGATCGGCGCCTACAAGCCGGAAGGCTATGAATGGGTGGATCAGCTCTGCCAGGTACTGACAGACAATGTAAACTATGCTTATGACTATATCACCACCCATTTTTCCGGTGTAGAACTGTCCAGACCGGAAGGAACCTATATGCTCTTCCTGGACTGCACCAGATGGTGCCAGGAACATGGAAAGACCCTGGATGAGCTGGAAGCCGCCGGGATCCAGGTGGGTGTTATCTGGCAGGACGGCAGGCCTTTCCACGGTCCCTGCTCTATCCGTATGAATCTGGCCCTGCCCCACAGCCTTGTTAAAGAGGCTATGGAACGGCTGGATAAATATGTATTTAACGCCTGAATACAGTTATTTTACTTTCTTCAGCATTTTCTCATATGCGAATATCATGAGCACCAGGATCAGCAGCAGATACAGCGGCAGAAGAGCTGTGCTGATATGATTGGCGATCACCCCGAATACCGGCGGCTGCATCCTCTGAAAGGCCCCGGCGCAGCACCAGATAGCTGCTGGCCCACAGACACAGCGCCGCATAAGAATGGCTGACAGAAAACCCGAACAACACCGCTGCCGTCATAAGTACACTGAAAAAGGAAACAGGTACCGAGAGTTCCTGATACATGGTGGGCCACGCAGAGCCTAAAAGTGCATCCGGAAGTCCCAGGCTGATAAAAGCCAGATAAATAATCGCTAACAATAGCTGAAACATTGTAATATCCTCCTGCCTGAGCCTTTACGGCTGGAATTTCATAGCTCCGGACATAATGCACACTCCTCTGGCTCCGGCAGCCAGTGTTTTTTTTATCTGATCCTGCTCCAGACAGATCCCTCCGATGGCGTAGACCGGCAGGGAAACTGACCGGCAGATCTGCTCCAGAAAGTCCAGGCCTCTGGGAGGAAGGCCCTTCTTACAGTCTGTAGCAAATATATGTCCGGCGATGACATAATCCGCTCCCAGGCATTCCGCCTCCTGAGCCTCTTCCAGGCTGTGAACAGAACAGCCGAGGTTCCATTTTTTGTCCAAGCTTCCTCTTCCTGTCTCCCGAAGCACTGAAAGAGGGAGCTGCAGACCCTGCGTCCCTGCTTTTACTGCTGCTTCCCTGTAGGTATGGCAGTAAAAAGGCACCTGGTATCTGTCACAGATTTCTTTTACTTCTACTGCAAGCTTCTCATATTCCGGCAGGTTCAGATCTTTTTCTCTTAACAGGATCCTCTCGGGCCCTTTTTGACAGAGGATCTCGATCTGGTCCAGAAAAGGGCGGACAGCAAGCTTCCGGTTGGTAACAACCGTTATCCGGGACCAGAGATCTTTTTCCAGCTCTGCAGTCATTCTTTCTTCTCTACACATAGACATACTCCGCCATAACCGGCTGGAGATTTTCTCCCAGCAGGCTGTCATAGACTTCCTGGACAGACCGTCCGTCTGAGATCTCAAACTGAGCGTCTCCCTTATCTTCCAGCTCTTCTACATGCTCGCCGATACCGGTGCTGACTCCGGCGGAAATCTTAGTGGCGGCGATCTTTACCAGGTTATCCCTTACTCTGGCACACTCTCTTGTAGAAATAGTGATCCCTGCAAAAGGCATAAACAGACGGTAGGCGCAGACTACCTGAAGAAGCTGGGCCTCGTGGACGTCCATGGGGTTGATCTTGTCGTTATTAATAATAGGACGAAGTCTTGGACAGGAGAAGGAAATCTCTGCCTGGGGATATTTTTTCTGGAGATACCAGGCATGCATACCTGTGGCAAAAGCATCTTTTCTAAAATCGTCCAGCCCCAGAAGGGCGCCGAAAGCTACTCCCCGCATGCCACCCATAAGGGCTCTTTCCTGGGCATTGACACGGTAAGGGTAAATCCTTTTATGACCTGCAAGATGGAGGGTCTCATATTTGTCTGCATGATAGGTTTCCTGGAAAACGGTGACATAGTCTGCTCCGCATTTATGAAGGTAGGCGTACTCATCAGAATTCATAGGATAAACCTCCAGACCGATGACCCGGAAATATTTCCTGGCGATCTTACAGGCCTCTCCGATATATTCTACGGTGGATTTTTTCCGGCTCTCCCCTGTCAGAATCAGGATTTCCTGAAGGCCGGACTTGGCAATAGCTGCCATTTCCTTGTCAATCTCTTCATAGGTAAGCTGGGCTCTTTTGATCCTGTTATGGCAGTTAAAACCACAGTATATGCAGTAGTTTTCACAGTAATTTGCTATGTAGATAGGCGTGAACATATAAATGGAATTGCCGAAGTGCTTCCTGGTCTCCTTCTGGGCACACTGAGCAATCTCCTCCAGCAAAGGCAGCGCTGCAGGAGAAAGGAGGGCCTTAAAGTCTTCCGGTGTCTTGTAATCATGGGCAAGAGCTCTTCTTACATCTGCCTCTGTATACAGACTGTATTCATAATTTCTCGCAGCCTCCCGGACTTTGTCCATCACATCGCTTTGAATCACTTCCATATCCGGCAGATATTTCATGTGATCCGTCCGCTTTCCTTTTTCCAGAAATTCTTTTACTTCTTCATTGATGATACTTTCGTTTACATGATTTTCCTGACTCATTGCCTCTTCCTCCTAGTCCTGAAGATATCCTGTAAGGGGTGATGAAGGGCTGGCTCCTTTTTCCATAACTCTTCCAAGTCCGGAAAGGTAAGCCTCTCTTCCTGCTTCTATAGCCATGCGGAAGGCATCTGCCATAAGAGGCACATCTCCTGCCGTTGCAATAGCAGTATTGGCCATGACTGCCGCTGCCCCCATTTCCATAGCCTCGCAGGCCTGGGAAGGTCTTCCGATGCCGGCATCTACAATAATGGGCAGGTCGATCTCATCAATGAGGATCTGGATAAATTCTTTGGTACACAGGCCCTTGTTGGAGCCGATGGGCGCTCCCAGAGGCATGATACAGGCGGCGCCTGCCTGGACCATATCTCTGGCGGCATTAAGATCCGGATACATATAGGGCATAACAGTAAATCCTTCTTTTGCCAGGATTTCTGTAGCTTTAATAGTTTCCTGGTTGTCCGGAAGAAGGTATCTGGTATCCCGCATGATCTCGATCTTTACCAGATCGCTGCCGCAGACTTCTCTGGAAAGCCTGGCGATCCGCACTGCCTCCTGGGCATCTCTGGCTCCGGAAGTATTGGGCAGAAGACTGACGCCCTGGGGGATATAATCCAGGATATTGGCGGCGCCGCCTTCATTTACCCGGCGAAGAGCCAGGGTAATGATCTGGGCTTTTGCCTGCTCTACCGCTGCCTTTATCAGATCCAGAGAATATTTCCCGGATCCCAGAATAAATCTGGAAGTAAACTCGTGATTTCCGATTTTCCAAGTGTCTTTTGTATGGTTCATTTTTTCTTCCCTCATTTCTTAATTTTTTTCTAATATCAGTTCCAGGATCAGATTTGCCTCATGAGCTGCGCACAGGGCCACCCTGGGGGCTGCCAGCCCCTGTCCTTCCTCTATCCCGGAAGTCCCGTCTCCACATAGATAGAAATTTCTTCCCACCTGTCTGGTGACGATATCATTGCTCCTTCCAAAACCTCCCATGCCGCTGGCACAGACCAGAGGTTTTTCAGGAAAAAACTCCCGACAGCCATTAACCAGCATAGCCTTATTCTCCGGCCTGTCAAAAGCTTCGCAGATAATACCTGCATTCTGAAAAAGCCTGGGAACATTTTCTTCCGTAACCCTTTCACAACTGGTCTCAATATCCAGCCAGGGATTGATCTGAAGAAGCTGCTCTTTCAGTGCTTCTGTCTTATCCATACCCAGATGGGAAATAAAATAGTGCTGCCGGTTCAGATTTGTCATATCCACCTTATCAAAGTCAATAAGATGAAGATGTCCCACTCCTGCTCTGGTCAGAAACACCGACACATTAGAGCCCAGGCCCCCAAGGCCTGCCACCGCAATCTTGGCATTCCACAATTTTTCCGCTTCTTCCCTTGTGCACCGGGCAAGAAGGGCTTTCTGCAGTTCTTCCCTGGATGGAATCCTTTTCTCCATAAGATCAGCCTCCTCCAACAAAACTGACGATCTCGATCCTGTCCTCTTCCAGGATCTCTTCTGTGGAATAATTCTTCTTAGGAACGATCTCTCCGTTTTTTTCCACTGCAACCCGGTCTTGCCGGTAATTTCTTGCTTCCAGCAGCTTCTCCACTGTCAGACCGGCCTCCCAGGCTGCTCTTTCTCCGTTTACAATCATCTTCCTCTCCTTTCCAGAATCACCGCCACCCAGAGAATAAAAAAGGGTTCACGAAGTAATACACCCGTGGTGGTGCACCCCTTCATGAACCCGTTGGCTCACTCTCAACTGTGATCAGTATTCTGTTTTCGTAAGGAACCTTAGCTTGGGACTTCTTTCAGAAATCTGTCTTCTGAAGAGTCTTTTGATCGGATAGGGGAATATCCTATCCGACGCAATATCATGTCCAGCTTATCGCACAAAAAGAAAAGAGACGGACTCTGCCATCTCCTGAAATCTCTTCTTTCTTCCTACGTTGGCATTATCCAAATCAGGTTCCCGGGTCGAAGTTCACAACTTCCTCTCAGCCTGTTTACAAGCTCCCCTGTTTTTTACTTTTTCAGTATAAACTTCTCTCTCTTTTCTGTCAAGATAAATTTATCAACCAGACAGCCCTTCTCAGATCATCCCCAGAGTTCTGAAAATATACAGCCAGGCAGTGACGGTAAAAGCGCTTCCCAGTGTAGTCAGCATAACCACGCTGGAAGTCAGCGTTCCCTCATGATCCATATTTTTCGCCATCACATAGCAGCTTACTGTAGTAGCCGAACCCAGCATGATCAGAATGGCTACCAGCTTTTCCTGGCGGAATCCCATAGCTGCCGCCAAAGGAAGGAACAGGGCACCAAATCCTGCCAGCTTCAGAAAAGAGGCAGCTACTGCCGGTCCTTTCTGCCCCAGAGCCTTTTTGAAATCAAAGGAAGCTCCCATGGCCATCAGGCCCAGAGGGGTTGCCGTTGCCCCTATACTGCTGACTGTTTTCTGAGCAATCTGGGGCAAAGGCAGTCTCAGCAGAGACCAGGCCATTCCTACCAGAATACCAATAATAATAGGGTTTGTAATGATCCCTTTCAAGGTCTTCTTAACGGTAGCGCCATCCAGGTTCTTTCTCTCAGGGCTGAAGAAAGACAGGACCACTACCGCCATAATATTATACAAAGGAACACTGCCGATGATCATCAAGGGGGCGATCCCAGCAGAACCGTAAATATTCTGGATAAAAGCAATCCCCAGAAGAGCAGCGCTGCTCCGGTAAGAAGCCTGGATAAACTCCCCCCTGGTGCTCCGGTCTTTCAGAAGAAGGGAGAGAAGACCGGCTAGGAAAATCTCCAGAAATGTGACAACAAAACAGAAAAGAACAAATTTTCCATCCCACATTTCATAAAAATCTACGGTAGCCAGATCCTGGAATAAAAGCACCGGCAAAGGCACCCGAAAGACAAATTGATTCATCTTCGAAGCAAACCCTTCGTCGATCCAGCCGATTTTCCTGAGAGCCAGTCCCAGGACCATCAGCAAAAATACAGGTATCGTAGCATTCAGACTAAAAATAAGATTCTCCATGGCCGTTCTTCCAGTCTTCCTTTCAAGTTTTTGACCGCCCTTTTTATGCCTGGGCTTCCTCTGTTTGATCTACAAATTTTTTCTTATAATTCTCCATACATTTTTCGATAACTTCCACTGCCGCAATGGGGCCGCCGAACTCATTGACTGTGGTACTTTTTCCTTCCAGATGTTTGTAGATAGTAAAGAAGTGCTTCAGCTCCTCAAAAATGTGCTTCGGCAGTTCATGGATATCTGTATAACCCATATAGGTAGGATCTCCATAAGGAATGGCAATGATCTTCTCATCTCCCATTCCCCCGTCTTCCATCTTCATAACACCTATAGGGTAGCACCTGACCAGGGTCATGGGCAGAATTGATTCAGAACAAAGTACCAGCACATCCAGAGGATCCTTGTCGTCTCCGTAAGTTCTGGGAATAAAACCGTAGTTCATGGGATAGTGGGTTGCAGTGAATAAGATTCTGTCCAGTGACAGCATGCCGGTCTCCTTATCCAGCTCGTATTTTTTGTTGCTCCCCTTTTCGATCTCGATCACCGCCATAAAATCTGTGGGGTAGATCCGCTCCTCACTGATATCATGCCAAATGTTCATAGAAATACCTCCTTTTAAAGTCTCTCCCCTTCTGAGACTTTCCTGTTTTGATATCCCTATTCTATAACCCTTTTCTCCTATTTGCAAATTCTTTTTCTGTGCAAAAGCAGACAGCAAAAAACTGCTCCCCTGTCGGTTCTTAAATCCCCGGCGGGAAGCAGTCCCTTATCTATTATCCCTTTATTCAATGGTAATGTACTTATTCTCTTCTACCTGAGGAGCCGCTTCTTTCTTCGGAATCCTCAGTTTCAGTACGCCATGTTTGAATTCACCCTGGATATCCTCCTGAGTCAGATTGTCGCCTACATAAAAGCTTCTCTCACAGGCTCCGCTGAAACGTTCTTTCCGGATGAAACGTCCGTTCTTTGTCTCCTTTGGAGAATCCTTCTGTGCGGAAATGGTCATATAACCATTTTCCAGAGTAACCTTTATATCTTCTTTCTTGAATCCGGGAAGATCAATATCCAGTTCATAGCCGTCCTTCTTCTCCCGGATATCCGTCTTCATCAGATTTTTCGCTCTCCGTCCATAGAGCTTCCTTTCCATTTTCCTATCTTCTCTATCATTAAAAAATGGGAAATCGTCAAAATCAAAGAAATCATCAAACCAGTCATCAGCAAATGTTCTCGGCAGTAACATAGGTCATTCCTCCTTTTTCACTTTTCCTACTCTTCTGCCCAGGGCTGACTAAAATCTGTCATCCCTCAATAGCAATGTGATTATCCTGTTCAACTGCAGGTTTTTTCTCTTTTTTCGGAATGCTCAGTTTCAGGATACCGTCCTCATATTTAGCCTTGATATCCTCCTGGGTAACTTCATCGCCTACATAGAAGCTTCTGCTCATTGCTCCTGCATAACGCTCCTGGCGGATATATTTGCCGTCTTTGTCTTTCTCATCTTTATCCAATCCCTTTGCTGCGGAAATGGTAAGGTAACCATTTTCCAGGGAAGCCTTGATCTCGTCTTTCTTAAATCCCGGCAGGTCAACATCCAGTTCATAGGAACCCTCTGTCTCCCGGATATCGGTTTTCATCATTCTCTTGGCGTTCTTTCCATATAAAGGATTTTTCCTTCCCCAGAAATCATCGTTAAATGGGAAGTCCATAAAGTCATCAAACAAATTTTCTCCAAAAATACTAGGTACTAACATAAGTCATATCTCCTTTCAAAAGACACATCATATTATTTATTTTAGCACTTTGGGAAAACCGAAGTGTTGTTGTCGGAACTTGGGAATCATTCTTTTTCTCTCTTCCTTTGTTCTAGTTGTAATATAACACATATTATCAGCAAAGTCAACCCTCGAGTGCTAAAATTTTTTAAAAATTTCGTACCCGATTAATTTTGTTATAGCTTAGACTTCATATTGTGTACAGATAAAGCAGGATTGTTCTATTTCTTCAAATTTTCTATAACCCCGGAGATAGCGGATATAAGCCAACCCAAACCAATAATAATTAACGCAATTTTCCACCCAATACCATTATCAAAAACAAAGATAAATGTATATAGAGCGAATAAACTAACGGGAATAGCAATTCCATATAACACCAAATGAAACTTCCTCTTTTTTTCTTTATCCATTTATTCTCCCCTCATTAACTTCAAATTCGACAACTTAGGATTTACTGTTTCAAATTAATTCTCACTTAATGATTGTTCAATAAAATCCT
>ERZ1090861.568-NODE-568-length-22240-cov-37.093577_pt1 | contig 22240 bp, 4 predicted proteins | sample MGYA00478482_ERZ1090861 | MGnify/ENA primary metagenome ERZ1090861 (study PRJEB33644, sample SAMEA5815744) | chicken gut metagenome | biome: Chicken; feature: Gastrointestinal Tract; material: Caecum | place: Ireland | collected 2019-01-01 | study: A study of the... | reverse complement strand
AATTTTAAGCATTTTTTCAAAATTTTTTAAAAAATTTTATTTTTTCGGATTTTTGGTTCAAAAGCGGAAATATAGTTTGTCTCTTATTCTCACCCTGCCGGATAGTCGCCAAGCGTTAGGCTTGCGGACAGTGATGCAAACTAAGTTTGCTGTCGAACATTTGGTTCGCTGACAGTCTCCAAGCGTTAGATTGCAAGCGAAAGGGTGATTTTTTGCTTCAGTAAAAAATCACAATAGGCAATAGCCTATTTAAAAACTCGTAAGAGTTTTTCCATTCGCTTGCATGTGGCAAAGAAACTCAATTTAAATACTTAAATATCTCTATTTATTTTAAGTGAATAATAAAACAATAAACACTCAAAATAAAGTATGCTTGACATAAAGTCAAAACTTGTTCTTAAAATATTGATAAAAGAATGTCCTTATGGCTCGTATAATATTATAGAATCTAAGGATGTTATTTCTGCACTGCCAAGTAGATACAAAGTTGACATTGAGGGACTTGAAAATATCCTTATTTTTCTTGAACGACAAGAATACATTTCAATCAAATACGATGATGATGGAGTGTATTGCCTATGTGTGCTACCTTTTGGATATGAAGTGCTTGAAAATGAGGCAAATAAAAAACGAGAAGATAAAAAATCTCCTCGTCTTTGGTTTTATATTGTTTTTAGTCTTCTGGCAAGTTTTCTTGGTAGCTTTCTAGGAACAGTGATTGCACATATTCTAAACCTTCACTGAATATGCGTTGAATATTTTTCCTTTCCATGCTATAAATTCCATCTTTGCCTACAATAATTGAGTCAATAAGTTTGCAACCAGAGAACTTAAATGTTCCCTTCATGTTTTCATAAGAAATTTCATCTTGTGCAGAAGCGATACAACTTCCATCTGGATGGTTATGGACTAAAAATGCTGCAGGAACTTTATAAGTTGAAACAAATAGAGCTATTTCGCGCATATCTATACCAACCATATTGATTGTTCCACTTGCAAACTTTCTACCCCTAATAACTTCGCCAGCAGAGTTGACACCAAATAGGTGCAACTCTTCTTCTTTTTTATAGCGAAGTAATTGTTCAATATAGTCATAAAAGTCTCCGATAGTTTTCAGTGGCTGAGACTTTAGCTGCTCATTTGTATAATAAGAAAAGATTTCAAGTAGTGCATGTAATTTTTGAGCAGCCATTTCGCCTATACCTTTAACTTGTTGCAAATCTTCTACAGATGCTTCGAGAACAGTTGGAATGTCATTAAAACGATCGAGCAATCTATGAGCAAGTGGATTTACGTCTCCACGCGGGAAGATATAAAAGAGAATATATTCTAAGGCTTGCACTTTGCTAAGCCCATCAAGACCAACCTTGTTAACAGTTTCAGTCAATCTTTTTCTATGTCCATCATGAATACATTTTTCTTTGGTTGTTTCTGCCATATAAACTCCTTTTATCAATCTGTCGCATTTGCTTCACTAAGAAGCTTTGCGTAATTGGAACCAGTCCAACTCTCACCATCTTCATCCTTAGGGAATTGGGTTGCATAGTCACCTGTCAATGTATAATAATTTGAAAGAGTGCTATCGTTTTCAAACTGAGTGCTAAAACCAGTATAACTTTTAGATAGACTTTCGTCAGCTGAGAATAATAATACATTTCCTATGCTTTCATCATCTTCATTTGTTCCAAATGCTCCACCCCATTTCATGCCTGTATCAAATAGAGAAACTCTAGTCATCCTGTCTCTTCTCTTTGCACCTGAAAGAGCATTAATTCCATTTAGAGATAAATTCGACCCTTCTGCAGAATCATCAGTGCCTAATATAATTTTACCAGCATCACCAGATTGTCCTGCAGCACCCGCTTCACCTCTATCAAAATCAACAACAGCATCTGAAATATATGTTATACGCTCACTGTAAGCTGTTCCATAAGAATTGTATGTAGAACCACCTGCTCCAGCATTTCCGCCATTGCCAGGTTTTAATATAGCACTATCATAAGCAATAACGAGATCGTCATTTCTAGAAATTATAATGTCTTTTCCGGCACTACCATTTCCGCCTTGACTTCCATCTATATTAATAGAAGAGCCATTAGAACCTTTTCTTCCATCAAGTCCATTGGAAGCTGATACAAAGCCATAATACGTTACATTTGCATTTATATTATCACCGAATAACGTGATATCACTTATTCCACTAGTATCATTGCCTGCATAATTTAGATATATGTTGTTTACATTTATCGTGGATACAACAGACGCATAAATAGTTATATTTGTATCTGAACTTTCATTAGTATTAAAAGCAGAGCCTGTATAGTTGATAATTGCTGCTGATGAATCTGTGTAGTTATTAGTGCTTCCATAGATTGCAATATTTGCAAGTTTTGAAAGCGAATCATTGTCTTCTCCTGACAGGAATAATGCATTTCCGTATCCATCTGCAAGGAAATTGACATCCTTTATAAATGAGTTGATACCTTCTAAACTTTGGAATATAGGTGAATTATAGTAAGAAATATAGTAACCATTTCCAATTATGTTTATAGATGCAGGCTTATTGAACCCACCATCAACTGTTGTAAAGGATATATCATCTTGCAAGATAATTGAGAATGGATCTTTTGTTGTAACGTCACCATCTATTCTTTCTGTTATAGTAGGACTTGTATCATTGCCAGCACTATTAGTTACAGTTATCGTTGCCACAGAGATATTCTCTCCAGAAGGATTCAAACTATTTAAATAAATTTGATACTCTTCGCCTATAATGATATAATTTTGGTTTTCTACAAAGCTGTCTGGAGCTGTTGTTACTTCAAATTTATCTAGTTCCACACCAAAAGAGATCGATTCTATCTGATGGCTTGGTAAGGTTAGACCACTCCATGTATAGTTGATTTCATTTATTGTTGATGGACGAGAACTATCAAATGTATATCCATCTTTTATAAATATATAATCATTATCTATTCCAAGAATATCAAAATCTGAAATGTAAGGCATCCACGAATTATTTAAGAAACTAGAAACAGTAAAATTACCTATATCACTAGCTGAAGAATAGATACTCGTTCCTAAAGTAATGTTATTAATAACTTCACCTTGAATCCTTATCGTCGTTCCGTCTTCTGTTTCAGTATTTGTATACACTTGTCTATGACTACTATTATAGTATCTATAATATGTATAATCATCAGATGCGTTTTGTTTTGCCATGCTAAACACAGGATTATTATAATTATCATAGAACAGCCATTGTTCAGAACCATTGTCACCGGTATTATGCGCTACAGTCACTAAACTTGATTCATCAGAATTTAAATAGTAAGATATTGAATCTACTGTGATTGAGTCTCTATCTTCAGAAATTGTAGCATTTACTGTAAAGTCAAAACCAGAAGCATTGGTTAGTGCTATATGCACTGTTGACGAATCACGTGCCGCTAATTCATATACAGGACAAACATTTACTCCGATTGTCACACTGCTTCCACGAATTTCATATCGTGACATAGTATCAAAGGATTGAGTATAATTTCCTGTTCCTGTTATTGTCACCGAACTCAAATTTGAATAGTTGCCAGCATCAGAGTCAACATAGAACTCAAGTCCTATTGTTTCATTTTCGTTTAAATATCTAGAATAAAGTGTTACATTGATGTCATTTAAGCTTGTGTAACAATCTTCAGTATAAGATATATCATTATAGGTTCCATAATATACTCTTATTCCATTTAAATAATATGACTGCAATGATGATGGATTGCTGTTTAAAATATCTGAATTGAATCTAAGTTGATTTCCATCTACTACAAAATATCCACTATCATCATTTAAACTATAATTCTTAACAGCCGTCGTGCTTGTTGTAGCAAGTCCCATTATAGCACCTGAGCTATTATATATGTTGAAAGATATGTTGTTGCGATCTATAACTGAAGAGAATAGATCAGGTAAATTTGTAACATTATCAAAATCATTAGTAATAGCCTTATATCTATTTAAAATTGTTTCCAACGAGCTTCTATTTAGACTAATACTGCCAGTTCCGTTGTAGGTGTATATTAGTTCTCTGCTACTTGAATTTAACTGCACTGTAAATTCATTGCCATTTATGTCTATAGTATTATACGATGACGATTTAATCAAACCACGTGATTGTGAGTAGCCTAAAATAGGCGTGTCGTCTTCGTCTAAAATTAGAGTGTTTTCGCTGTATCTATTAAGGTTTACTATGAACTGTGCATCTACTTGTTCAGTAGTATACGAACTTGAAAGACTAGCATAATCAGTAATGTCGCCATTTGTTATAGTTGGTGAGCCAGATGCTGAAACCAACAGATTGTTAGTTAGGTAGTTTCTTAGAGTTGTAGCCAGAGAGCTAGCTGAAGAACTGCTGAGATCTAAATTGCTAAATCTGAATGTTAGAACGTCACCTGTTGCACTTAAAGTATAGCTATATGCAGATCCACTGACTGTTATTGTGCCGCTTCTAAGAGGTGACCAACCACTAGAAGAATAAGTTGCAAGGATATCTCCTGACCCTGACAGTGTCACATTATAAGAACTATATCCTTCCCCAGTTAAGTCAAATTCATTGGTTATATCTACTTCAATATCACTTGAATAAGTTAAGTTGGATTCAATACTACTATACCAAGAACTTAGCTCATCACCATAAGATATTGATGCATTACCATCGGCAGTGCCGCCACCTATATTACTTAAGGTTGTCTCTCCATTTCCAGATATAGAACCAAAAGAAATATCTTTTGCTGTTTCTTCTCCTTCTATCGACAGAGAATAGGTTTGATTATTAAACATGTCTATAATTTTTGACACATTTTCTTGATAATCTTCTGCACTTCTTCCAACTATTGAATTATTAACTAGATCTAAGTTGTTTACAGAATATCTTTCAGTTTCATCAACTACAAGTGTTGCATTTGGAATATAAACCAACATTCCATTCTCTTCATCAACGCCGAAGAACACGAAATTTTCATTTTCTTCATCGCCGAGAACTGCTGGAGCCCCAGTAAATGCACCTTGTTTATATCCTTTTATAACTAAGTCGTAATCATTCCCAAAACCATCAAATAGACGATATCCACGAACTTCTTGATAATTGTCTAAAACATCAATCTGTATTCCAATAGCATTGTCATTTATGTAGTAGTATTTAGTATTTGACATATTGAATGTGACAGTTTGATTGTAATTAAAGTGGATAGTATAACTTATATTGCCACTAAAAGGTGTGAAGCTATAGCAAGTAAAGTTCAAACCGTCTTCAGTTACAGAGTTTACATATGTTATCAAACTATTTCCGTTACTTGTAGCAGAAACAGAGTAGTTGCTTGTATCATTTGTGTAAGGAATATTGCCTAGCGACGCTCCTTCTACTCTATAGACATACACTCCCGCATTGAAAATGGTATTTGCGTTGTTTGTGCTTACAAGATAATATTCTTGTCCATCTATTGTTGTAATTTGATCTTCACCTTCTGTTTGTTGACTGCGAGTGCTATTTTTTATTGTAGTCCCATCATAAGGGTTGCTTACTGAATTTGAAACATTGCTAATAAAGGAATAAGAATCACTATAACTATTTACATAATCCATGTAGATAGTCGTAGCATCTACAGAAACAAATTCAGAATTTGTGGCTCTATAATTATTTACAGATCTGAAATTATCATCATTTCGCCAATTTTCATCATCATAGCCAAACGGAGTAAAGTTACCCCACCAGCCATTATTAGCATAATCTATGTCAACAACATAATCTACCCTTACAGTAAAGCTATTTGGCAAACCAAAACTATTATATGACTGAACATAAACTTCTGCTGAGCTGCTAGGAGCTTGAATACTGCTTGTAAAGCTTATTCTTGTTAAGAAATGACGGCTAAAAAATAAATGAAATAACCAAACACGACCATAAGTAGTATAAGTTCTTTCTCTTAAATAAGTTCCGCTTATCATATCTGACAATTCCCAACTTGCGATAGGGTCTTCAAAATCTAGCATTGAGCCATTCATGTAGATGGATGATTCCGTTGCGTCGCGAGCTACACAATCCTTTATAGAGCCACTATTAAGATAACCTATTGCATATGCCCAAACATTACGGTTGCTTGTTTGTTTAAGCTCAAGAGTATCTTCATTCCATCTATATTCAGTTGTTGGACTTGTGCCTAGAGCTTCGATAGAGCCTTCATTATAACATGCTGTAATCTCCGCCGTTTCTGCCATAGCAATTATACCTGCGGCATAAGAACGTCCCCTTACAACCCCACGACCATAGGTCTCGCCATTCTCTTTATTGCCTGATTTGATTGGTCCGGCATTGTATGAACCTGTTATTGAAAGGCTAGTTGCATCACTATAACCTGCAACACCACCAACATAATAGTCACCTAAAGTTGTTGAGAGAGCTGATGGCGATGCAAAGTCTTCCATAGCTGATGCATAGTTTGCCATAACTGAAGTTGCGTTATAACTATAGTTGATTGCGTTATTATCGCCTACTATATGACCTACAATACCACCGACATAATAGTTGCCTGTTGAACTTGTGCTACTAATATCATAATATACATTGATTGTGCCATAATTTGAGCTGTAGTTTATGGTTGTGTTTTCCATGCGTCCAACTAAACCACCAACTTCAATATTATCCGTATCTTTTTCTGTTTCATTGATTGTGACTGTGACAAGATTTGTTACAGTTGAGATAGTAGAATTATATACTTCATTGGCAAGTCCGCCAAGAACGGTATAATCTGCGTCAGTTGGATCGTCACCTTCATTGAGACCTAACACACCAAGTGCTGCAGTATTTGTTGAACCTGAGATTGTCATATTTGAAATCTCAGCATTATAGATTGTTGTTGCAAGAACGCCTTTTTGTGAAACTGCGACATCTGTAAGTCTAAGATTTCTAACTTGAACTGTCTCGCCATCTTTTGTTCCTAAATCTTTGAAGAATGAGTTGTTGAGATTTGATATTGTGTTTTCATTGCCATCAAAATCGACAAATGCTTCGTTCATCACTAAGCTTTCCCATTCTGCCCAATCTGTGAGTGAGATATCAATGCTATACCAGAGAACGAAATGTCCAACATTTACTTCTTCTGCTTCAGCTGTGCCATCTCCGGTTTCTCCATCTGGATTATCTGTTACAGGAGAAAGAACAGTTGTTATGCTTGACATCTTTGTAAGGATGCCTGCATGTGGAACAATATAGTAGAAGGTCTCTTCTGTTAAGCCATCGGCTCCAGCATCAGTTGAAGTGTATGTGCTTGGTCTTGTGTTATTTGGAAGTCTTGTGTAGTCATTTGATGTTACATAATAATCATAAGTGCCTTCTTCGCCTTCACGTTGAAGCTCGCCTGCTGTTGCAAAGGATGATACTTTGGTAAATCCATATTTCAATGTTGGATAACCATAGTTGAAATCATATTCGCCTTTATCAAAGAAGATTGTTGAAAGTAGTGAGCTTTCGTCAAGGACAGCATTTGAAAGCGTTGATGTGTCTTTGCGTATTACACTATCCGTTGCCGATTCACTTTCTATAATCAAGTCAGTTTCTAGTGCGTTATAGTCGTAATAAGAGTTTGTAAGTAAGTAGGTATCACTATCACTTCCATCACTAAACACGCCAACTGTGCCACTTGCCGCACTTGTTCTTGTATAGTCGTCAAGCGTCATTTTAACGATAGAATATGTGTTATCTACCATTGTGTGAGAAGCACCTGAGGTCACTGCATATAGATTAGCACTGATATATGATGAAATGCTTCCTGTAGAGTAAGAATATAGAAGGAATTTTGTTGTCACGTCTGATGAGGCATTATCAAAGCCTGCAAGTCCATATACACTTCCATTTGCACCTGCTCTATAGATAATATCAAGTGACGTTGTGGCATATACAATCTTTCCTGATTGAACATTGCCAACAAGTCCGGCAACAGTCATTGCATCAGTTCCACCTACGCTCAACTCACCTTTGACTTGAACTGCGTATACTGTTGCATTGTCTGTCATTGTGTTTGCAAGACCTGCAAATGTTCTTTCTCCATCGTCGTTATTTGCATTGACGTCAACATTTACAACAAGACCAGAGACATAAGAGAAGCCACTTAATGTATCTATAAGAGACTTTTGGTCTGTGCTGCTATTGCTGTCAAGTGAATAATCGATTTCATAGCCATCGCCTATTATAGCCACATTCTTAAGGTTATTTCTTTGATATGTTGTTGTGCCAATATTTGTGTTATGGCCAATATTTAACTGGCTTGTAAACGCCGAGCTGTTTGTGTCAATCACATAGTATGCCATACCATTTGTTAGAGTTGGAGTTTGAGCCTCTCCTGTTGTGGTTGCACTCAAAACAATAGGGCTAAGTTTTTGACCTGCAACATGACCTGTTTCGCTTCCACTTCGCTCGTAGAGATTATAACTATTAAATAGACTTACAAGGTTTGTGTTTCCATCTGCGAATGTATTTAAACTTGTCTTTTCGCCATTATAGCCATATCCATCAGCAAGATATGGTAAATAATATCCAACGTCTGTGCCTAAGTCATCGATAGTAAGAGTGACGAGTGAACTATAATAGTTGTCTTGAATAGTTGAATCTTCAGACGGCAATGTTCCAAATAGTGCATTATTTGTGCTGTCATCTACTTCAACATACCTTACATTATGGCTTGTTACCAATGAATAGTTAAGTGTGGCTTGAATTTTATATGGGTTTTGTCCTTCAGTGCCTGAAGAAATTTCGCCAAGAACCCCACCAAATATATAACTTCCAAGTTCACTTAGAGTATTTCTACCTGCAACATATTCATCGTATTCAACAAATACGTCGCCATAGTTATAGTTGTTAGTTATAGTTACGTTGACTTGTTCTGCATTGTAACTGCTTGTGCTTGAGAGTAATGCACCAACAGTTCCGCCTGCAACAACTTCTTCTGAAGTTGAACCAAATACTTTTAGTGCGCCGCCAAATACACCATTTTGAATAGTTAAACTATCGTTAACGTTAGAGAAGTATACCCCGCCGACTATTCCACCAAAGTTGATAGAATGGGCGTTAGAGAACACGGCTCCGATATAATTTATAGTATTTTGAGAAGTGTTGCCAATTTGCGATTTAGATGCAAGTGCTGGAGAATCTGGGGCTGTTACATCTTGAGAAGATACTATGCTTCCTATCATTCCACCAACATTTGCTTCGGTGTAGTCTGTGCTGCTTCCTGTTTGAGAAACAACAATGTTTGCTTTTGAAACAATATTATTTGTGACTACTAGCGTGTCTGTTGCATTGGCATCTGTTGCACTGACTGCCGAGAACTTACCTATCAATGAGCCAACATTGAGCTCTTTGTTTTGCGGCGTGCTTATTCTGATAAATTCGCCATTATCATTGAGTTTTGTAAATACTGATGCACTGCCGCTGAATGTAAATCTAGCATCTGTATGTCCAACAAGAACGCCGACATTAGCATTGCCATTTATTGCAACCATACGCTTTGCATATTGAGCGGTGTCATCTGAATAAGAAATAAAGCTATCTTTTGTAAATTCGTCTGAAGTAGAGTTTCCCCTTACATAAGCTTCAACTGCAAAGTTTATTGTGTCTATATTTCTTATATTTGTTGCATTTTGTCTTAACTCACCCGCAAAGCCACCTGCATATAAGTTGTTTATAGATGCACCAGACTGAACATAAAGTCCACCATCAAGGACAGAGTTATTTAGGTTGACACTATCTATTGTCGTTGAGTTTTGACCGAATACAAGACCTGCATAGACATTTTCAGTTACTCTTACGCCCGATAAAATTCTTAAGTCAAGTTCAAGAGAAATTGAAGCACCGCCATAGTTGCTGATATTATTTACACCTTGATTATTGCCAATTACGCCACCCATATGGAGATTGCTTATCTCAAGATTTGAAGTTACAATTATACCTTGATTTGTGTCATTTACTGATGATGATGTTCCTGATTTAGTTATATTGTTTATAGTAACTCTTGCACTCAAGGCAATATCATCTCTTGTTGTTAAACCAAAGTATCCACCTATATTAACTTCGCCTAAACTGCGTCTACTAGAAGAGCCGCCACTTAGCGTTATTAAATCGCCATTGAACTCATATTCTATTCCTTCAATTCTTAGGATTGATATTGAGCTACGTTGATAAAGCGTTCCGGCTAAGAAGCCTATATTTACGTTAGGCATATTGCTGTTTGTTGCAGGAGCAGTGATATTTACAATCGAGCTTCCGCTGCCTATTCGACTTGAAGTGATTGTTATATTTGATAGGGTTGAACTTGTGATTACTGGAGCAATAATACCAAAATTATAATCACTTGAGCTATCTAAAATTGTAGATGTTACACGAGAATTTATTTCAATTCTTAGGTTTGAAAGTGTTGCTTCTGAAAGTCCACCAACAGAGAATAAGCCTGCATTGTTATTGCCGTTGGCATTTATCGTTATATTAGAGCTATTGCCTGTGTAATATTCAATTTCTACATTATTCATATAGAAACCAGCACCTGTTGAATCTATAAAACTCTCTGAAGATATAATTCTTACTCTTTCGCCTTGCCTATCGCCACTTGTTACAATATATTCTTCACTACCTATAATCGAACCTGAGAAACCAGAGATAGGCTGAATCAAACCGCTGCTAAGATAAGGTCTAAGGTCAATATCTTCATAACTATCATCACTATCAGGAGATGTTCTTCCTCTGACAACTACGGTCAAATCATTATTTGAAGTCTGCAATCTTTCAAATACAGAGACAATACTTTCTTCATAAGCATCAAGGTAGATATAATTTGAAGAGCGTTGATATCTTATTGATGGGAAAAGTTCGTCAGTGTCATGAACCCAGTGAACAGCTTCCCATGCACCAGAACTTAAGAATGCCTGTTGAGTATATGTATGCCCAACGGTTGAATTTGTAAAGTTTGTTGGAGAGGCTATAGCATAGACAAGGGAATCTTCTTCTGTGCTGATTGAGCCATTTACGTCACCAAACAAATTCATTGTTATTCTGAAACTATTGAATGAATAGCTGTCATAGAAGGCAACTGTTGGAATTAAACCAAGTGCTGTGCCTGTGCTATTGGTTGAAGTAAGTTGAATAATTTCAATATATGATGAGTAGTTATCTATAGTTAAATCTATATCATTATTGTTTGCAATATCACTAGCTTCGTTGAAGGCAGAGCCTAAAATAAGGTTTGTCTTGTATGTATATGAGATATTCATTGCTTGAGTTACAGGCAAATACTCTTCTGTTTGGTAATCATAGTTAGCAATCTCGTTGACAGAGTTTACAGCAAGGAGTGCAATTCTGTTGCCAGAGCCTATTGATACACCAATTATACCGCCTGCAGTCATGATACTGCTATTGCCATCTTGTCTTGCACGGACATCACCTGACGCATATACTTCATTTATAAAGTATTTTGTGTATGTGCCGTCTGTAAGTAATTCCGTTGAAACTTGATATGTAGATGTGCCAGATAAATCAATGCCACCAATCACACCACCTGCAAAGTCTGCCGATGGGCTTGTTACATTCAATTTCGAATAAGATATTTCAAGTTTGCCAGAGCCAACATAGCCCGCAATTCCACCAATATATAACTGAGAATAGCTGCTATTTGCAAGATAGAAGATATCAAGGGCTCCCCTTTCTGCTGTGGTGTCTCCGTTATAGAAGGATTGAATACTATTTTCAATATTAGACTGGGTTGAATCATCATAAGCTGAATAAATTCTGCTTAAAGCACCAAATGATTGTCCAACAACGCCACCTGCAAAATACTTAGTTGCTATGATATGTGACTGGTTCTCAGCTGTCGTGCCTGTGATATTTATTCCTGCATCACGAACGTTTGTCTGGAAGCCTGTGAGACCAAAGATACCGCCGGCTACCTGCCCTTGAACGTATACAGTTCCGCTTACTCTGATATTATTTATTGAATAATCTTCTGCTTGATTGATATTGAAGTTTCTTGAAGTTGTTGAGAAGTTATCTGCAAAGCCAAGGACAGAACCCGCATAAGAATAATTGCTTAGTTGTGTTATAACTGAAGATGAGATTGTTGTGTTATAGTTTAAGCTGTTTCTGATATCATTGCGTATTCCATTTAATTTTTCAATGTCAAAGTATGCATTTTGAGCTGATTGAGAATATCTATCAGCAACAACATAAGGGTGAGTTACAACAATATTTTTAATAACACTATTGCCAAATGAGAAGCCTACAAGTCCACCTACAAAGTTTAGACCTGTGACTTGAGAGTTTTCGTTGAATGTTATTTCAATATTTACAATAATAGAGTCCTTAATGTATCCAGCAAGACCGCCCACCATAACAGCGTCACCAGCTACAACTTGATTTATTTCAAGATTTAAGTTGCTTATAAGTGGAACAGAGCCGTTTCTGCTCTCAACAGAAGCAAATAATCCATAAGCCACATCGCTTTCTTCTGAGGCTATTGATATATTTGAAATTGTAAATCCATTGCCGTATAGTCTTCCTGCAAAAGCTTTTGTTGTTGATGGAAGAATTATAGATTCACTTACAGTTGAAAGGTCAATATCAGAAACCATTCTATAGCTGCCCCATACAACACTGCTATTATAGTTTTGAGATATAGGAGTTGATGACGAATTGCCCATAACTTCTACAAAATCTTGAGCACTTGTTATTAATATTGGGTTGTTGCTTGAGCCAAGAGCCGTGTCTATTTCACGAGAAGAATCTGTGAACTGCAAGATTGCATATCTAAAGATATATTCACCCTGCTCATTTTCTGCTGTCACTCCTTCATAGCCTGAATTTTCATCAAGATAGTAGGCATATCTATGTGAATATGACTGTAGGTTTGGCTCTATAAGAGTTACACCTTCTTCTGTTATTTGCCATACGCCATCACTTTCGCCATCTGCAACTGCAAAGCCGTAGAAGTATGAAGATACAGCTGGGTTTGGTATTAGAATTGCACCTGTGCCATATTGTGACTCTACTGTGCCATCGTCTGACATTTCACCACTATAACGTTTATTAAAGAAGTAGCAATTTGTATATGTTCCATTAGCAAGCAAGTCACCATTTTCGTCAACACCTGAGAAGTTCATTTGCGTTGCTCTTGAGTTTGCAATTTGTGATGCTGAATAGCATGCCTCTATCGTGCCTGTGTTTTCGTATACAAAACCTGATGCAAAGTATACACGCACTGTATCAGTTGAGTTTGCAATTAAAATATTTGAATAGCTGTTTTGAATTGTGCCTAAGTTGTTGTTTACAAAGCCAGCAATTACGCCAAGTCTTGATTTTAGTGAAGAGCCTTCAAATGCATAGATTGAATAACTGCTATCATCTGCGAGACTGTCATCGTTTGGCACACCTTCAATATAGCTTGTTATGACTTTGCCGCTATTTGTTCCAACAAAACCTGTGGTGTCATATAAAGTTGTGTTTGATTGATTTTCCATATAAATACGTTTGGCAAAAGATGCCGCTATTGTTCCTGAGTTTGAAAGAACAAAACCAGCCATATCGCCTTGACCTATTATATAGAAAGTTTCAAGTTCTTGAGTTGAAGCGTAGGTATAACCTGTGGCAGAGCCATTCAAGGTTTGCTCATTGCCAAGAATTGTTATACTTTCGCCACCTACTCTTGAATTTGTTATAGAACCATCATTATTGATTACAAAACCAGCAATTTGTGGCACCCATGTTGAATTTTGAGTTACATAAACATTTTCTGTTGTGTTTGCTCCCCTTATGAAATTGACATTGATACCTGATGGGTTATTGTGCGGCGTTGTTGCTGAAACATTGAGAACGTCGCCCATCGCAGCTTGGTCTGTATAATAAGAAACAACTTCGCAGTTTGTGATTGTTCCGTGATTTGTTATTGCAAGACCTGCAATATTTATTGACACATTGTTTGAAAGTGCGGCAAGGTTTATTGTAATTTGCCCGCCATTATATACATTCACTCTGACATTTCTTAGTGTTGTGATTGATGATACAGTATCAAAGAGTGCAAGATTTACTGAAGAGCCACTCAAAGAACTTAAATCAAAGCTCTTGATATAGATTGTGTAGCCGTTTCCGTCTAAGCTTGATATTAATGATGTTGTGAAAGGTGTGTAGTTTTCAAGAACTATATCATTCATTAAGATATAGTCTTCAGCAGAGAGCGAAGCACTATTATCATAGTTATTTGGATTTAAATTCTTAAACTCTGTTGCATTTGAGATTGTGACAGGAAGGTCTGGGTCTGAATAGGTTTGAACATTTATTGTAAAGTATGTGTTATAGACTGTTGGCTCACTGTTGTCACCTAAAGATATATATGTTTTTAGGACTATTGTTTCGCTTCCGCCCATTCTTGTGCCAGTGATAAGAACATTTTGTGAAGAAACACTATATCTTCCGCCTGTTTGTCCATCTCCATTGTCTACAAATTCAAATCTAACTGAAGCTTCATAGTCACCGCTTGTGATAGGAATTTCTTCGCCATCGACAACATACCATAATCTTTGCTGAATTTGCATCGGGTTTCCATTGCTGTCATAATTTATTGCATATGAATAATAATCTAAGCTAGCGTCAGTGTAAGAAGCATAATATTGATATCTTTGGAAGTTTTCACGTGCCGCGTTAAGCTCTTGCACCTTTGCAACGCTATCGCTGTCACTAGCGTCGTAATTATATGTTTCTGGTATTAAGTTATATGTGATATCAAAAGCCCTACTTACACCATACCATACATCAAAAGTATTGCCATTAGCATTGTCTATTTCAATGTTATTTTGGTCTATCTTAAAGTCAACAAGAACCACAGTTGCCTGTGTTGTCTTTATCTCTTGAACGCCATTTAGTGTTCTTGATACTTGTGCTTGAATATAGAAAGCGTTATTTGCAGAGCCTACGCTTGCGTTTATATTTGCGCTAAGAGTTGCTGTGTATGTCTTGATACCTGTGATTGCGTCTGTTTCAGGCTCAGAAAGTGATGAAATATAAATTCCACTGATACTTTCGCCATCAAGCACCACGCTATCTACCACTTGGTCTTCGCGAACTTGAATTTCAACTTCGGCTGTTGAGCCAAGTGCAAGGTATGCAGTTGAGCTGCCATCAACAGTAATTGTAGGTTCGCTCAAATAACTTATAGTTAAATAGTAGTTTACACTCGTCAATACATTTCCTTCACTTTCATAGAAGGATGCTGTAAATCTAAGAGTGCTGTCTGAGTTTACAGTTGAACTTATTGCTACTCTTATATAGATTGCACCAACTTCTTTTTCTTCTGCTGTTGGAGTGAATCTTATGAGGTCGCCTTGATTGTAATAATCAGAAGAAGTTGAAGGAATAAATGTTGTATTATCACTGCTATTTGACCTTAAAAGTTCAAAACTTACAGCATTTGATACTGTTGCACCACTATAGGATAAGGTCATATAGTCGTAGTATGCAAATGATGGATTGACGCTAATTTGCATAATTGAGCTTCTGCCCGGTGAAACAACGCTTGTTTGTTCGCCCTTTGTATGCTGTGTTACATAGACACCTGAGCTTTGCGTCCAAATTGACCTATCTATTGTGTAGTTTGTAACGTCTATGCTTGTGAACTGTTGTCTTGTAAGATTGAGTTCTATACTGCCTGAGCCGCCATTTTGTGTGCTGTCACTTCCACTGTTGCTTACAAATGACACACTAAACGTCATATCTTCATCGACTTGAGCCTTATAATTAGAATATACAGAGAATGATATATTAAATATATAACTATATATACCTGTTAAGTCATCATAAGAGCTGCTAGACAGACTTACTGTTGCAGTTAAAATATAATTATCTGTTCCATAGTCTTGTGGAAGAAGATAGTTGTATACATTATAAACACGAGTTTCACTTTCTTGTGAAAGTTCTTCATCACGAACAACTGCTAGTCTGTCGCCATTATAAGTTATTGAAGGAACAAGTCCATATCTGTCACTTTCTGCTGTTGTGTTAAGTTCCACCCTTACAGCTGCATTTGTTGAAGGTGTGAGTGGCAGACTTTCGCCTGTGTATTCAAATGAGATAACACCATCAACAGGCACGATTGTGAAGGTCTTTGAAAACTCTTCATTGATTGCAGTTTGATATATGCTATCATTTGTTACAACAGGGTTGAATGTCACTTGTGTTGAACCATTTTCAACGTTGTTTGCAGTGACTGTGAACACTGAATTACTTATTTTTTCAAGTGTTACACCCATGTTATCTTCAAGCATAGTAAGCTGCGCGGTAAGGTCAACATTATTTTGAACAAGCTCAAATCTCTGTCCGCCATTACCTAAGATAACTGAAGTGTTTTCATAAGTGAAAGTATAATCTCTTGTTCTTGTCTTTTGAAGGTAAGTTGTTGAGCCATTTTGAACTTGGTATGAGTTGTTTGCACTATCTACATATGAAATTAGCATTTGAGAAAGGCTTGGCAATACCTTTATCGAAATCACTTTGTTGTTTTGAACATCGTGTTTTGATGATATTGTCAATGTGACATCACCTGTGCCTACAATATTAAGCGAGCTTCCTATAACTTTGACAATAGATGTATTAGATGATGTGATTATTATGTTGTTTGTAACTTGTCTGCCTACAAGATCTGAAAGACTGATTGTGTTAAGAGCGTTTAGGTCATTTGCTTCTGAAGTTGTAAGGTCGTTTGCACCTAAAGCGATTTCATAGCTGAATAATATTCCATAGCTACTGCCGCTATCCCCAACCTGCAATGATTTATAATAGCCATTATCAATAAATGTTTGAACAGAATTTCCTGATACATCTGTCACCTTTTCTTCTTGATAAAGGTCTCTAAAGTGTCTATTACCACCATTTACATATGAATGGAAATTACTTCCTGTTGAAACGAGATTTGGAGAATTATCATTAAATCCGCCGTCGTAGTAGTAAACTGAAGTGTAACTTCCCTGTGCATCGTAATATGAATAGTAGAAATCAGAATTTTCTGAAACCGTGCCAGAGAGAGCTGCATCAACATTGCCATAATAGCTTGAAACGCTATCAATAACTGCAAATGAATAGTAAATTGTTGACTCACCTACAAGCGTTCCAACAAGTGCACCTTTAAAGCCATTTCCTTGAAATACTGAGCTATAAGTAGTTGTATAAGAGTCATTATTATAGTTATAAGCATAAGAATATTCAATTACAGAGCCTTCGCTTGCTTGACCGACAAGTCCGCCTATGATATAGCCTGTAAATGTGCTGAAAGCGGTGCTGCTATTATTGTTTCTATCAGTTAAATTATAAAATTCTACTCTAGAATTTGATATTGTGCCGTTGTTCTGACCTGCTATGCCACCTACTGTTGCATTCGGTGCTTCAATCGTAAGCCCAAGCACTGAAGAACCAGTAACTAAACCATAGTTTGAACCAACAAGACCGCCTACATAGCCTGTTCCACTAGATGAAAGCAAACTTGTGTAGGTTTGATATACATCAACAGTGACATTTGTTAAAGTTCCATAGTTTTCATTTGCAATAAAGCCAAGCCCGCTAACACTTCCTGAGAAAGTGATATTTCTTATCTGAGCATCTTCGCCAATGGTGACCGCAAAGTTTGTTCCATTGAATGCTATTGTTATTGTGTCATCATAGCCTTGAAGTCCACCATTGAACTGAGCAATCGGCTGTCTGTTTGCACTTTCTGGAATTTCCAAACTATTCATAACAGTGTAGTATAGTTCTGGATTGAGATTTATAAAGCTGTTTTCATCATAAATTCTATATGCATAATCAAAACTAGAGCCATCAGCAACTGTGATTTTGATTTTAAGAAGTATATCTCTGAAATAAACTGTTGTTGCATCACTATCAAGCGATGTATTTGAAAGGAAGAAGGCTTCTTGCACTAAATAGTCATACCAAGTTTGGCTTCCTTCTCTTATAAGACCTAATGCACGCACACTTATCTGGCTTTGCTGTGTCTGGTCGTCATCATCTAAGTAGCTATAGACAATATTTCCGTTATATATAGCATCTTCTGGCAAGATATAGATATAACCTATCATACCTTGAGTTATTCTAGTGTTTAATGAAACACCTAGCATATTGGATGAAATTTGGTTGTCTATGCCGACAAATGAACTATCGTCAATAACCCCGCCATTTTCATCTGTAATTAGGTATGAAACATTGGTATTTCTTGCATTTGTTGGTGAAGTTGAAAGAACGATATAATATGGTTCGCGGTCGCCTACTTCAAAATAAATTCCATCTTCATTGTTATTTTCCCATGTAACTTCCGTTAAACGTTGAGCATTTCTAATCGTGATATTGATAGTTGTCCACATCATGTCTAGAGTCTGCTGATTGCCTTCAGAATCCACTAAATTGAGTTGATAGTGTATTTCAAGTTCGTCGTAGAAGCTATATGAACCAAAATTAGATATAGTTGCAATATCAAAGGATATATATGAGTCAGTTATGACTATATTGTCTATGGAATATCTTCCATTTGTCCAAGATACAGAGTTTCCACTTGTGACCTTATTTGTCATAATAGGATTTCCGCTTGCATCTCTTATAGTTGAAACGAAGTTGAAGTTTTCAAGGTCTGTGTATGTGATGCCCGCATTAGCAAAATTGATTGTTATCGTCTTTTTCGTTGAATCCTCGTCACGAGATGCAACTGAGTCTGCTGAAAACAGACTGACATTGCGGTCACTCAAAGGAGTTACAGAAAGTCCATCTGGTGAAACATAACTTTCAATCAATATGATTTTTATGATTGATGTGTTGCCATTGATATCTGCGTTTTCATCAGCTGCCTTTCCTGTGAATGTTACAACTGCATAGGTAAGCCCTACACCGCTTGTGATGATGTTATTATTATCCGAAGAAAAATGTGCGACATTGCTTATCTTATTGGTGTTTGCTCTTGCAGCATTTATAATTGAAAGCACTCCTGCAGGTGTTGTTGCTAGTCTCTTGAAAACATCCGCTGTTATTGTGTCGCTTTCAACAAAATCAAAATAGGATACATCTATACTTGCAACAGCCGAATAAGCACCTGATGTGTTATACATATAAAGCACAGGTGTTGTTGTGCTATTTTTAAGCATGATACTTGAGATGCTGTTCATGCCGCTTATAAGCTCATTGCCATTTGCGTCATAAGATATATTGTTTGTCTCAACATTTGTGACTGAGTCTGATATGTTGCCTGTGTCGTAAATTATTGCAGCGTCCTTAAGTGGAAGGAAGATATCTATATCAAACACATCACTTTCAAGTCCATTTTCATGACAAATTTGATAAGAATCTAGGCTTGTTACACCAAAACTTGACCTATTGAGTGTTAAAGTTATTGAGAATGTAACAGAATCTGCAGTTGAAGAGATATAAACAGGTTGTGTCATTGTGACATTCTCACTGTTTAGAACAACATAAAGTCCGTCAGTTGTTGTTTGCCCATCAAGAGTGAAAGTTTTTGTTATGCTTACGTCTGTGATTGAAGAACTTGAGTCAACTCTAAAATTCGCATTTTCAAAGATAAAGTCATCTTGAGAAACGGATTTTACAAGCTCAGCATAGAAAACATTTGTTATATCTGGATTATCCGCACTTGTGAATGTGATTTCAATGCCTTCAAAGTTTTGAACTGTTATATCAGATGCTGCCTTCATGTAGATAGTTGAAGCTGTGAGCATATTGTTATCACGAGTCATGTATCTATCTTGAGAAGCATCATATTCCATGATAACTTGCGTCCAGATATTGTTGTTATTTGCATCTCTATACCAAAATTCTACCGGGCAACCTGCTGAGAGCCCGCCTGTTGGGATGTTTGGATTTGTGATTCTCAAACTGATTGAATACTGCCTTGTTGCGTCAACAACAGTGGTTGGAGTGATTTGAACGCTGTATTCCTCGCCATGTCCGTTTAAATATTCAGAGTAAAGCACTTGAGTTGTGCCTGCAATATTGTCTATTGTATCGCTTGAGATGACAATACCATTCACCTTTTCGCGAACGCTGACATTTATAGGCAAGGTTTCAAGAGTTGAAATGCTGTAGTTATAATCTTGATAGCCTATCGTGAAGTAAATTATAAAATCTTCATTTATATTGGCGTTATTCTTATTTGCAAAGACTTCAAAGATTAGATTTCCATCATTATCTTCGCCAGCGGCGTTGATAACAAGATCATCGCTAACTTGTCCGTCAGCGGTTACTACTGTGTAGCCGACTTCTAAGTCTTGAGTAAAGTTGAGTTTTATGTAGCCTGTATATTCTTCATCTGTTGCAAGGTTAGGAACAATATTGAAGGTGTTATTGTCCTGCGTTATAAGCTCATAGGCTTGATTGTCTCTGTTATATGACCAAGACATTGTAAGGTCTTCTTCAAGTCTATCAATAACAGGCAAAGTTATGTTGCAAGTCACTCCCCTTTCTGTTGTTGCCACTAAGGTGATAGTATCTTGAGAGAAAGCATCTCCTAAGGTAAGGACATTTCCTTCAATGCTTGCTGGAAGAGAGCTATCAAGAAGTGACCATGTTATAGTTCTTCTGCTGTTTGCACTTGGAGTGAATGAAATCAAATTATTTTCAACAAGCTCCACGCTGCCGCCGCGAATTGCATAATTATTTTTCTTTGTGGTCTCTTCGGTTTTTTGTTCCATGTCGCTGACTTCGCTGTATACATCAACTGTTATCACACTTGAAACGTTGCCCTGATGCGTTCTTACAAGCACTTCAGCATAACCTTCTGTGTCTTTTCCTGTTATGTATATAAGCGTTCTGCCATCTGTAGACTGCTCTGTTCGCACGTCAATGATTTCTTCATAGCCAAAAGCACTAGCAGAGATTGCTGTATCATCCGTGCCAGTCACCGTTGCCACTACTATTTGCTCCGGAGTTACGCTTTCATCTTTAATCTGCAAAGAAACAGTATTAGTTGAAAGCGTCATATCAATGCTGTTGCTGCCACAGGCAGTCAGAATTGATGCTCCTAAGAGCAAGAACACGCTTAGAAGTCCGACAAAAAACTTTTTCATATAACCTCCTTGACCGTCATCTTTTTTGCAAAGGTGACGTAAACCTTACAAACCTATAATCTTGTATAACTAGATTATACATTTTTGCCGTGTTTTTTGTCAAATAAAATAGAAATAATTAATATATTTATTAAATATATCTTTTTTTGTAACAACTTTAGTTTTTAAAAAAATATTATTTTTATGCATAAAATATATTTTTAATATTTTTAAAAGTTTTTTATTTGATTTTTATTGCTTTTTTGATATAATTTCGATTGAAAGCGAGATTTTTATGCAAAAGATTTTAAGTGTTTTAAGAAAAGCGTGCGAAGAATACAATTTGATTGAAGACGGCGACAAGATTGCTGTTGGCATTTCTGGTGGAAAAGACAGTCTGACTCTCCTTGCTGCCCTTAAGAGATATCAAAGTTTTTGCGGAAAAAATTTTGACCTTATTGCTATCGCAGTGGATTTAAGCGGAGGAAAGTGTAATTATAGTGAAATTGAAAAGTTTTGCAAAGGTATAGATGTTCAGCTTCACATAATTCCATCAAACGTTTTTGAAATTGTGTTTGACATAAGAAAGGAAAAGAACCCCTGCTCGCTCTGTGCAAATATGCGAAGGGGGCTTTTGAATAGCTCGGCAAAAGAACTTGGTTGCAATAAGGTTGCCTTAGGTCATCACAAGGACGACCTAATCGAGACCTTTATTTTGTCACTATTCTTTGAAGGCAGACTTTCAACTTTTAAGCCTAAAACCTATCTTAGCCGCGTCCAGATAACAGTGATAAGACCGCTTATCTATTGCGACGAGCAAGAAATAATAAAGGCAAGTAAAGACTACCTTATTCTTTACAATCCATGTCCTGCAAACAAGCATACTGAAAGAGAGAATGCAAAGAAGCTACTTGAAAGCTTAAACGCAATCTACCCTGAATGCAAAGAAAAAATATTCAGTGCTATAATTCATCCTGAGAGATATAATTTATACGATAAATTGAATTAAATAACAAAAAAATCATAAAAAATGCAGAAAAAATATAAAAAATACTTAAAAAAATACTAAAAATCATTAAAAAATCATTTTAAAAAACATTTTAAAAAACAAAAAAACATTTTTTAATGTTAT
>ERZ1090861.561-NODE-561-length-22428-cov-6.370402_pt1 | contig 22428 bp, 15 predicted proteins | sample MGYA00478482_ERZ1090861 | MGnify/ENA primary metagenome ERZ1090861 (study PRJEB33644, sample SAMEA5815744) | chicken gut metagenome | biome: Chicken; feature: Gastrointestinal Tract; material: Caecum | place: Ireland | collected 2019-01-01 | study: A study of the... | reverse complement strand
TTTTCGGGCTGTATGCGGACAGGCATGTCGTCGTGGCGGTCTCCTTCGGTTTGGCGAGTGCCGCCGTCGGGTTTCTGGACGATTTTCTGAAACTGCGTTACCGTCGCAACCTGGGGCTGCGTTCGTACCAGAAGATCGTTTTCCAGATCGTCCTTGCCCTGATCGCCGGCGTATACTGCTACGTATCCGAACGCACGCATGTGAACATCCCGTTTTCACACCTTTCCGTCGACTTCGGGCTCTGGATCATCCCCGCCGTCGCGTTCGTCTTCGTGGCGACGGTCAACTGCGTCAACCTGACGGACGGGCTGGACGGGCTGGCGGCCTCGGTCGGGTTCTGGTATTTTGCGGCGTTCGCGGCGTTGATCGCGCTCGCGGCAGGCGGCGCGGCGCCCCTTTCCCGCCTGTCGCTCGTGCTCTGCGGCGTTCTGGCCGGGTACCTTCTGTTCAATACCTACCGCGCCTCCGTGTTCATGGGGGATACGGGCTCGCTCGGGCTGGGCGGTTTCGCCGTTTCCGTGGCGGCGCTGAGCGGAAACCTCTTGTATATCGCCGTGATCGGCGTTTTGTTCGTATGTTCGGGAATATCCGTGATCCTGCAGGTAATATATTATAAAAAGACCGGCCGGCGGATCTTCCGCATGGCGCCGCTGCACCATCATTTTCAGGAAATGGGATATTCGGAAAGCAAGATCGTATTTGCCTATTCGCTGGTCACGGCGGCCGCGGGGCTGATCTGCGTGTACTTCGCGCTTTGAAGGGAGGGGTTCATGAATTTCAGAACGCAAAAATTTCTGGTGGCGGGCATGTCCAAAAGCGGAGCCGCCGCCTGTGAGTTTCTGCTTGCGCGCGGCGCGGACGTCTGCATGTACGACGATGTGGAAGCCGAGGCAGTGGCGCGGACGATGGCGGAAATGGAGGCGCGCGGCGCGCGGCCCGTCCGGCGGGGCGGGCTGGCGGCGGCTGTGGAGGAGTGCGACATCCTCGTGCTCAGCCCCGGGATCCCCATCGACCACGAGCTCCCCGTGGCTTTCCGCAAGCGGGGAAAGCGCATTCTGGGAGAATCCGAACTCGGCTGCCTGTACCTGCGCGCGGGGCTGGTCGCCGTGACCGGCACGAACGGGAAGACGACGACGGTCACGATGATCGATGAGATCCTGCGCGCCGGCGGGCAGCGCAGCCTGGCCTGCGGGAACATCGGGCTGCCGCTGCTCTCCTGCGCCGATTCGCTCGGTTACGACGACATCGCCGTCACGGAAGTGTCGAGCTTTCAGCTGGAAACGCTTTCGAGCATCCGCCCGCACGTCGCGGTGATCACCAACATAACGGAAGATCATCTCAATCGCCACTATACGATGGAGAATTACATATTTCTCAAGGCGAAGCTCCTGCGGAACATGCGCGAAAGCGAGTTTGCCGTTCTCAACCACGACGACCCGAACGTGCGGGCGCTCGCCAAGGACGCGCGCTGCGCCGTCCGCTGGTTTTCGGTGCGCGAACGCGTCGACGGCGCGTATCTGTACGACGGCGGCCTGTACTTCGAAAACGAAAAGATCATGGACGCCTCCGACCTTGCGCTCAAGGGCGGGCACAACGTGATGAATGCGCTGGCGGCGATCTGCGCGGCGCGCCTGATGGGGGCGGACAGCGCTTCGGCCGCCAAAGCGCTTGCCAATATGCGCGGCGTCCGCCACCGCATCGAAAAAGTGCGCGAGGTCAACGGGGTGACGTACATCAACGATTCCAAGGGGACGAACGTCGACGCCACCTTGCGCGCCGTCGCCTGCATGCCTTCCGAAACGGTCCTTCTGCTCGGCGGGCAGGATAAGGGGTATGATTACGACGCGCTGTTCGGCAAGCTGCGCGGGAGCCGGGTCGTGCAGTATGTGCTGTACGGCGAAAACCGCTTCAAACTGCTCAACAGCGCGGTGCAGCAAAACGAGTCGCGCGTCACCCTGTGCGCGGATTTCGCGCTCGCCGTGCGCATCGCCTCGATGACGGCAAAACCCGGTCAGTGTGTTCTGCTCAGCCCGGCGAGCAGCAGTTTCGATGCGTTTGCGGGATATGAAGAGCGCGGCGAAAAATTTGAAGAGATCGTGGCCGGCCTGGAGGAAAACGGTGGCGCCGACGAACAGAAGCGATCTTGCGCGGAGTAGCCGCGCGCGCGACGTCGTCCGCGGCGGCAATCTCGGGATCCTGGTCCTCACCGTCCTGATCGCGGCGTTCGGCGTGCTGATGGTCTATTCGGCCAGTAACTATACGGCGCAGCAGCAGACGGGCGATCGGTTCTTCTATATGAAAAAACAGATCGCGGGATTCGTCCTCGGCGCCGCGGCGATGGCGGGCGCCGCGCTGTTTCCGTATGAGCGGCTGAAAAAACTGAAGTGGCCGGCGCTGGCCGTTTCGGTCGTGCTTCTCGCCCTCGTATTCGTGCCGGGGCTGGGGGTGGAAAACTACGGGGCGACGCGCTGGATCGGGCTGGGGCCGATCACGATCCAGCCTTCCGAGATCGCGAAATACGGCTTTGTCCTGTTTGCGGCGGCGTATGCGAGCGAAAAGCCGGAGCGGATGCGCACCTTTCCCGGCATGCTTCCCGTACTCGGGGCGGGCGCGGCGATCTGCGTTCTGATCATCGCCGAGCCGAATATGTCCGTCACGATGTGCGTCGGGTTTCTGCTGCTGGTCATGCTCTTCCTCGGCGGGGTGAAGGCAAAACACTTTCTCGTCATCCTCATTCCGCTCGCGGCGGCCGTGCCCGTGCTCATCATCGCCGAGCCCTATCGGCTGCAGCGGCTGTATGCCTTTCTCGATCCGTGGCAGTCGCCGCAGGGGGAGGGGTATCAGCTCATCCAGTCGCTTTATGCGCTCGGCAACGGCGGGTGGTTCGGGACGGGGCTGTTCCGTTCGGTGCAGAAGTATCGCTATCTCCCGTTTGCGGAATCCGATTTCATTCTTTCGGTCATCGGCGAAGAATTCGGGTTTGTCGGGATCGTGCTTTTGTTTGCGCTGTTCGGTCTCCTGATCTTTTTCGGCGTGCGCACGGCGGCCCGCTGCCGAGACCGCTTCGGATTTCTCGCGGCGTCGGGGATCACGGCGGTCTATGCGATCCAGGTCGTGCTCAACGCGCTCGTCGTCAGCGGCGCGGTCCCGCCCACGGGGCTTCCGCTCCCGCTGATCAGCGCGGGGAACACTTCGCTGATCATCACGATGGCGTCGATGGGGGTATTGTTCAGTATATCGCGCGGCAGCCGCGGCGGACGGTCATCCGGTTGAAACGGATGGCTGCCCGCCGCGGAACCTTTTTGCTCTTTTTTCCGTATGATGACGGTAGGGAAACGAATTTCCTCGCAGGGGCAGACGGATTTATACGGCATACGGCCGCCGCGGGCGGGTGCGGATCGCGTACCCGTTTCGCGGCGGTGGAAAAAGGAGTGAAAACATGGAAAAATATATCGTGGAGGGCGGCAGACCGCTGTACGGGCATATCGAAATCCAATCCGCAAAAAATGCCGTACTGCCCCTGCTTGCCGCCTCCGTTCTGACCGACGAAACGGTCGTGATTCATAAATGCCCGCGCATCCGCGACGTGCTCAACATGATCGGCATCTTAGAAGAACTCGGGTGCGGCACGCGTTTCGACGGCGACGACCTGTACATCGACAGTTCCGCCGCGGCCAACCACGAGATCCCGGCGGCGCTGGCCAAAGAACTGCGTTCGTCCGTCTTTATGCTCGGCTCCGTGATCGCCCGCTTCGGACGGGCGCGCATCGCCTATCCCGGCGGGTGTGACATCGGGCTGCGGCCTATCGACCTGCACCTGAGCGGGCTGCGGCGGCTGGGGGTCGCGATCGCGGAGGACGGCGGCTACATCGACTGCGTCTGCGAAAAGCCCTGCGGGGCGGAGGTGCTGCTCGACTGCCCCAGCGTCGGGGCGACCGAAAACCTGATTCTGGCATCCGCCCGCGCGGAAGGCACGACGGTCATCCGCAACGCGGCGCGCGAACCGGAGATCGTCGATCTGCAGAATTTCATCAACCGCATGGGCGGCAAGGTCAAGGGCGCGGGCGGCGCCGTCGTCGTCGTCGAGGGGGTGCGCAAACTGCACGGAGCCGCGTATACGCCCATGCCGGACCGGATCGAAGCGGGAACTTTTCTCATTGCGGCCGCGATGTGCGGCGGAAAACTGGCGATCGGCAACGCAAATGCCGATCACATTGCGTCTTTATTGCACAAACTTCGCGAAATCAGTTGCAAAATCCGGGTCCAAGATGATAAAATATACATAGAATGCGGCGGGAAGCGCCTTTCGCCCAAATTGGTCGAAACGTCGCCGTACCCCGGTTTTCCCACCGACCTGCAGGCACCCATGACGGCGCTCGCCTGCATCTGCGACGGGGCGACGGTCATCGTCGAAAATCTGTTCGAGACGCGGTTCAAGCATGTTCCCGAACTCATCCGGATGGGGGCCGATATCACCGTGCGCGGCCGGACGGCGCTCGTGCGCGGCGTGCGTTCGCTCAAAGGCGCCGACGTGATCGCGGGCGATCTGCGGGGCGGCGCGGCGCTGACCCTGGCGGCGATCTCGGCCGAAGGGGAAAGCACGGTGACGGATCTCGGCTATATCGACCGGGGCTATTCCGAATTCGAATACAAACTGCGCGGCGCGGGTGCGCGCATCCGCCGCGTGCGCGTCTGAACAATCTGCAAAACCAAAGAGGAACCGTTCATGCTGCGGAGCAAAAAATTTGTGATCGTCTATGCGGTCGTCGTTTTTCTGATCGTCTTTCTGATCGCCTTCAATTCCGTCTGTTCCATCTCGCAGTTCGAGGTGACTTTCGAAGTGCAGAGCATGGCAGGGCAGGCGAAGAGCATTCAGGACCGGCTGGAAGACGAATACCGCGGGAAGAGTTATCTCTTCTTCAAGGAGGCGGACGTGACCGCGATCGTCGCAGAAGAGAGCGGCGGGTATATGGAAGTGACTTCGTTTTCCAAACGTTTCCCCAACAAAGTCAACGTTTCCGTCCGCGAAAAACCGGAGACCTTTGCGTTCCGTCTCGGCTCGGGCGAAGAGATTCGCTACGTCGTCGTGGCGGACGACGGCACGGTGCTGGCCGTCCGCGACAGCCTCGCCAGCAACGTGGGCGGCTCCAATGTGGAGATCCTCGGGTTTGATTTTGCGCTCCCCGCCGTGGGAGACGCGTTTGCCGTTTCCGAAAGCCAGGCGCCGGCCTATGCCTCGCTGCAGACGGTGTTCTCGGTCGTGCAGGAAAAACTCGGATCCTTCCGGGACAACATCGTGAGCGTCGAGTACACTGCTGCGTTGTCCGGCATCGAGTACAGCCCTTCGCTGTTCAAGATCCAGACGCGGGAAGGGGTGCGGATCGTCATTCTGATGCCGGAAACGGATATGGATACGAAGATCCGTGCGGCGATCGACGTTTACCAGGGAACCGGCGACTATACGACGGCCGGCGGCGGCACCATTTCGGACGAAGACAGGACCCGCGGCAGCATCGTCGTATACGCGTCCGGTACGGTGGCGTATACCGAACGCGAGGTCGACGGCGTCGAAGATCTTCCGCAAAACACCTGAAAGCAGGAAAAATATTCCGGACGCGGTTTCCCCGAAAGATTCTTTCGGGGAACGTTTTTTTGTTGACACGGTAGCGAATTTATTATATAATAGTGTTTGTATACAGGCATCGCCGCAGGAAGAAGTTTTGGAGAAGAAAAATGAACCGCAAAAGCGTAGCCGTGCTCGATGTCGGATCGGCGGCAGTGACCGTTCTGATCGGGGAGAGGGGCGTCAATAAAACCTTTGTATTCAAGGGCGTGCATACCGAAAGATATGACGGGTTTGCCAATGCGGAATTTTTTGACACCAAAGACCTGCAGAGGGCGGTCGTCGCCTCTTTGGACGAGGTCGAACGCAGCTGCAACGACCGCATCCGCGAGATCTACGTGGGTGTGCCCGGAGAATTCGTGCGCGTGGTCAACAGCCGTTGCCTGCTCAGCTTCCGCAACAAGCGCCGCGTGACGGCGTATGACCTCGATTCGCTTTTTGAAAACGGGTTTTATGAGCCTGTGCGCGGGTTTACGGCCATACGCAGGGCGGCGGTGTGCTATGTTACGTCGGATATGCGGCGGACCATCAATCCCGTCGGCATGATCAGCGATTCGCTGGAAGGGTATCTCTGTTATTTTCTGGCCGACGACCGGTTTATGGGGATCCTGCGGAACATCCTCAACGAATACGGGATCCGCAACGTACACTTTTTGCCGACGAGCCTGGCGGAAGCGCTGTATCTGATCCCGTCCGAAAAACGGGATGAATACGCGATTTTGCTCGATGTCGGCTATCTTTCGATGACGTTCAGCATCGTCTGCGGCAACGGGATCGTCTGGCAGAGCGCTTCTTCGGCGGGGGGCGGATATATCTCCGCTTACGCTTACGGCGACGCGCAGGACGGGATCCCGTTTGAAGCGCTCGAAGCGATGATCGGGAAGATCAACCTTTCCAGCAAAGAAGACGAAAACGCCGTCATCGAATATACGGACAAGACGAAGCTGTACTCCATGCCCATCCGCACCCTGAAAGAGCGCGTGCGGGAGGGGCTCGACGTCCTCTGCGAAGAGATCAGCAACCAGCTGGAAGCGTTCGGCGAAGGGAGCATCGACTATAAGCCCATTTTGCTGACGGGGGAAGGGATCACCGGGATCCGCGGCGTGCGCGAGCACCTTTCGAGCCGGCTGAACCGTGTGGTCGAGATCGTGGCTCCCAATCTGCCCTATTACAATAAAGCGTCGCAAAGTTCGCTTCTGAGTTTGCTCGATATGGCTCTGACAGTCAAAGGCGAGAACAGCTTTTTTTATAAAATTTTAAAAGCATTCGGAGGATAATTTTTACCATGATGAACAGTCTGGACAGCCTTTCCGGCGTCGCCCGGATCAAAGTGATCGGCGTCGGCGGCGCGGGGAACAATGCGGTCAACCGTATGATCGAGGCCGGCATTCAAAGCGCAAGTTATATCGCCGTCAATACGGATAAGCAGATCCTGCTCCTTTCCAAGGCGGAAAACAAGATCCAGATCGGGTCTGCCCTGACCAAGGGCCTCGGCGCCGGCGCGGAGCCCGAAGTGGGGCGCGCGGCGGCCGAAGAGAGCAAAGAAGTTCTGACCGAAGCGGTCAAAGATACAGACCTGCTGTTCATTACCGCAGGTATGGGCGGCGGCACGGGGACGGGCGCCGCGCCCGTGATCGCCAAGATCGCGCGCGATCTGAAGATCCTGACCATCGCCGTGGTGACGGAGCCATTCAATTTTGAAGGCAAAAAGCGCATGGACAATACGGCGAAAGGGCTGGAAAACCTGCGCAAGTACGTCGATACGCTCATCATCATCCCCAACGACAAGATCTCCTGCGTTGTGCCGAAGAACACGCCGATGATGGAAGCTCTCCGCGTGGCGGACGAGATCCTCAAACAGGGCATCCGCGGCATTGCGGACCTCATCGTCAACCCGGCGCTGATCAACCTCGACTTTGCCGACGTGCGCACCATCCTCAAAGATCAGGGCCTGGCGCATATGGGCGTCGGCGTGGCGAAGGGCGAAAACCGCATCATCGAGGCGGTTCGTCTGGCGGTGAACTGCCCGCTTTTGACGACGACGATCGAAGGGGCGAAGGGCGTCATCCTCAACATCGTCGGCGGCAACGATCTGACGATGGACGAAGTGCAGACGGCGGCCACTCTCGTGCAGAGCGTGGTGGACTATTCCGCGAACATCATTTTCGGCGCCTGCATCGACAGCAACATCAACGACGAGGTGGAGGTCACGGTCATTGCGACGGGCTTCCCGAACGTCGAAAACATGTATAACCAAAAGGATGAGCGGAATGTGGCCGGGCGCAACTTCTTTGTGAACCGCGGCCTGCCCGAGCGCGCGCCCGAGGACGGGCGGCAGGAACAGCCGCAGCCGCAGCCTGCCATGCGTCCCGCGTCGCCCTCGTATGTCCGTACGCCGATGAACAACACCATGCAGGGGCAGCAGCCGCCCGTGTACCGCCAGCCGCACCAGCAGCCGCAGTACCAGCAGCAATATGCGGCCCAGCAGCAGGCGTACACGCAGAGCCGCCAGCCGCAGCCCCAGGCTTACCCGCAGCAGCCCGCCGCCTACAATCCGAACGAGCAGCAGCCCGTTTATGCCCAGCAGCCGCAGTATGCCGCGCCGCCGCAGGCTCCGGCGCAGCAGCCGTACCAGCAGCCGGCGTACCGGCCGGTGCAGGCGGAACAGCCGCAGTACGACCAGAGGCAGGATGACGGGCAGGATAAGCCGCTTCCTGCATTCGTGCAAAGGCTTTTCAAGCGCAAGTAACCCGCTGCCGCCCGGCCTGAAAAGGTCGGGCGGTCAATGAAAAAGGCGGAGAGAACCGTGCAACGGTGTCTCTCCGCCTTTTTATCTGCGGGCGGGTGCCGACGGGCCGGGCCGCCTGCTGCGGCGCGGACTATTCTTCTTTGGCCAGCTCTTCGTTGTACACGGAGAGGATGGCGTCGCGGAGTGCTTCGCGCGTCTCCGTATTCAGCGGATGCGCGATGTCTTTGAATTCTCCGTCGTTGGTCTTGCGGCTGGGCATGGCAATAAACGGTCCGCTCGATCCTTCGATCACCTTAATATCATGAACCACAAAACAATCGTCGATGGTGATGGAAGCGACTGCCTTGAGTTTGCTGTCATCCTTCTTAACGAAGCGGATGTGTACATCAGAAATCTTCAATTTCGTATACCTCCTTATCATGCGGTTTTGGCTTCTGTAATTTTATTTTACTATACGATTTTCATTTTTTCAATAGTTATTTGAAAAATTTTTCCAAAATTCTTCTTTTTTCTTCCGATTGTTGTCAAAATAAGGGATATTTTGGCATATATTGTAGCGATGAAAGCGGGTTTTTGGCAGGATAAGCATAAAATCTATTGCGTCGGGATCGGAGGGATCAGCATGAGCGGGCTTGCTCTGCACCTGCAGGCGCTCGGTTTTTCCGTCTCCGGCAGCGACGCTGCGGCTGCTGAAACGACGGCTCTGCTGGAAAATGCCGGCATTCCCGTCTTCTCCGGCGCCGATGTCGCCCGGGTGGAAGGGGCGGACGCGGTCGTCTATACCTCGGCGATCCCGGCAGGACATCCGGAACTTGCACGGGCGAGGGAATGCGGCATTCCGGTGTACGAGCGGGCCGAACTTTTAAGTCTGGTCGCCTCCGATTACGAGAACGTGATCGGGGTCGCGGGGTGTCACGGCAAGACGACGGCCACCGCCATGTGTGCGCATGTGCTGGACGTCTGTTCGGGGAGCTGCTCCGCGCACATCGGGGGGCTGGACGCTGAATACGGCAATTTTTACGAGGGCGGGCGGAAATATTTTGTGACCGAGGCGTGCGAGTACCGCGCGCATTTTCTGCAACTGAAGCCGGATCTGGCGGTGTTTCTGAATACAGGGGAAGATCATCTCGACTATTACGGCAGCCGCGAGGCGCTCGTGCGCGCCAACGAAGCGTTTCTGTCCTCGGCGCGCGGCCGTATCGTCTGGGGTGAGGACGCGCTTGCCGCACGGGTGAGGCCGGATCTCACCTTCGGTTTTTCGCCGCAAAGCGACGTGCGGGCCGTCGGGATCCGCGGGGTGCGCGGGATGTATTCCTTTTCGCTCTGCGTCCGCGGCGCGCTGCGCACGCGCGTGCGCCTGAGGGCGTACGGCAGGCACAATATCCTGAATGCGCTTGCCGCGGCGGCGGTCGCGGAATATTACGGCTATCCGGCCGAGTGTGCGGCGGAGGGGCTGCGGCGGTTCCGCGCCATCCGCCGTCGGTTTGAATCGCTCGGGGAGATCGGCGGCGCCGCGGTGATCGCCGACTATGCGCACCATCCGAGCGAGATCGCTGCGGCGGTGCGGACGGCGCGCGAGATCTGCAGGGGGCGGCTGTTCGTGGTTTTTCAGCCGCATACGTACTCCCGCACGCGCACGCTGTTTGATTCGTTCGTTTCCGTGCTCTCCGGGCTGGAAAATCTCGTCGTTTTCAAGACCTTCGCCGCGCGCGAATATTTCGACGCGGCCGGCAGCGCGCTGACGCTGTCGCAGCACCTTCCCAATTCGCTGTATGTCGAATCGGTGCGCGAGCTCGACGCATACCTGCGCCGCTCCCTTCGTCCGGGAGACGTGGCGCTGGTCCTGGGGGCGGGCGATATCTACTATGCGGTCAAACGGATCTTGCAGGAGCGCCCGAAAATCGGATAAAGAAAAAAACGGAACGGCACAACGGGTAAGTTGTGCCGTTCCGTTTTTTTTGTTGCGCAAGGTCCGGATCAGAAGTCGATCTCCGTATGTTTGGCCTGGCAGGCGAACGCATAATCGACGAATTGTTTGGCGCGCCGCGGGGATCGTCCTCCTTTCATGATCGCCCAGCGTTCGGCAAGGGCGTCGAGTTCGCTGCCGCCGAGGGTCAGGCGGGCGTCGTCCGCCAACTGGCGGACGATGGAAAGATATTCGGCTTTCCCGGTCGAAGAAAAACAGACGGTCAGCCCGAACCGGTCGGACAGAGACAGCTGTTCCTCCATCGTGTCGCGGGCGTGGACGCTGTTGTCGCGGTCCGAAAAATTTTCTTTGAGGATGTGCCGCCGGTTGGAGGTCGCCACGATCATCACGTTGTCGCTCTTTTCGTTCATGCTCCCTTCCAGGCTCGCTTTGAGGGAGGTCACTTTTTCGTCTTTCTCTTCCAGCGACAGGTCGTCGATGAAAAGGAGAAACCGGAAGGGCAGCGCGGAGAGAAGTTCTTTGACCGCGTTGATCTCGCTGAGCTGATCTTTTTGCAGTTCGACGGCCCGGAGCCCTTCTTCGGCGTACTTGTTGAGCATGGCGTGCACGGTCGAAGATTTTCCCGTTCCCTTGTCGCCGTAGAGCAGCATATCCGAATAGGGGAGTCCGCGCAGAAAACTGATGATGTTCGATTCGACGGCGCGCTTTTCCTCTTCGTAATTTTTCAGGTCGGCAAGGGTGATCCGCGATGTGTTCCGGACCGGCCGGAGCGCGCCGCCGCAATACGTGAAGGCCTTGTTGCCGAGGAAAATGCCGTACCCGTTCTGCGCGAAAAACCGGGCGAGGGAATCCAGCGTCTTTTCGCTGTTCCATTGCCGGCCGAACATGCCGTCGTCCTGCCCGTATCCGATCTGCGGCATGCCGCCGGCGGCCGCCGCCGCGAGCGCGGGCGGAAGCGATTTGGTCCGGTTTGCAAGCGCCTGCAACAGGCCGAGGTCGTAAGCCATCGCCCTGCGCGTGTCCGCGTCGAGCGTGCGGTTGTAGGCGCGTTCGGCAAAGAGGCTTCCGTCGCGCAGGATCTTCTGCGCGAGGTACTCTGCAAAAGAGTTTTGCATGTTTTCGCGCAGCAGGAGCGCGTATGCTTTGGCGTACGAGCGGGCGTCGTCGCCGGAGATCGCCTCCGCAAACGCGTGTACCGCTTCGTCTTCGGATGTGTCCCGCAACAGGATCACGGTATCGGTCAGGGGTTTCATTGTCATGGCTCCCGGTGCTGTTTTTCGTCATTATACTGCGTTTCGGCGGCAAAATCAAACGTTCATGCGCGCTTTTGCCGCGTTTTGCGAAAAAATCGGGCGGATCCCGCGCTTCTGAACGATTCGATTTTTCGATTCGGAAGATTGTGAAAATAAATAAACAAAATCGGCGCAATTGCTTGACGGAATTTTTACGGAGGGCTATAATATTAGCAGATTTTTTGAGTCGAATCTTATTTTGCGGAGGTTCTAACAATGGCAAAAATATACTACCAGTCCGACTGCGACATCAAGGTCCTTAAAGGCAAAACGGTCGCCATCATCGGCTACGGCAGCCAGGGTCACGCGCATGCGCTCAACCTGCATGAAAGCGGAGTGAAAGTCGTCGTCGGCCTGTATAAGGGCAGCAAGTCCTGGGCGAAGGCCGAAGCGGCCGGCCTGAAAGTCATGACGACGGAAGAGGCAGCGAAAGTCGCGGACATCATCATGATCCTGACCCCGGACGAAAAACAGGCCAAACTCTACAAAGAGAGCATCGAGCCCAATCTGACCGAGGGCAAAGCGCTTGCCTTCGCGCACGGGTTCAACATCCACTTCAAGCAGATCACGCCTCCGTCCAACGTCGACGTCTTCATGATCGCGCCGAAGGCGCCCGGTCATACCGTTCGCAGCGAATATGTGGAAGGGAAGGGCACGCCCTGCCTGGTCGCCATTCATCAGGACGCGACCGGGAAAGCGCTCGACATCGCTCTGGCCTATGCCGCTGGCATCGGCGGCGCGCGCGCGGGCGTGTTGGAAACGACGTTCAAGATCGAAACGGAGACCGACCTCTTCGGCGAGCAGGCCGTGCTTTGCGGCGGCGTCACCGCGCTTATGAAGGCCGGGTTCGAAACGCTGGTCGAAGCGGGTTACGATCCGCGCAACGCCTATTTTGAATGCATTCACGAAATGAAGCTCATCGTCGACCTGATTTACAAGGGCGGCTTCTCCATGATGCGCTATTCTATTTCGGACACGGCGGAATTCGGCGATTACGAGACCGGCAAGCGGATCATCACCGAGGATACCAAAAAAGAGATGAAGAAGATCCTCGAAGAGATCCAGGACGGCACGTTTGCGAGCAAGTGGATCGCAGAGAACAACAACGGCAGGGCGCATTTCAATGCGAAGCGTGCGTTGGAAGCGTCGCACCAGCTGGAAGAAGTGGGCAAAGAGCTCCGCAAAATGTATTCCTGGAACGAGGAAAAGTAAACAGATCGTCTGGCAGAAGGCTCCCGCGCGGCGGGGGCCTTCTTTCTGTTTTCCCGAAACGGCCGCGCGGGGAGCTGCAAACGGGGCACGCGCGCGCATGCGCGCGTATATTTTTTACGAGCCTGAAAAAACGGCCTCAATTTAATTGAAATAGTACGGAAAAAATGGTATAATTATCGCAACGATTTGTTACGCAGTTCAATCCCGCGCTTCCTATGCGCGGACGGGAGAAAGAATTTGAACAACCTTGGAAGAGGAAACGAAAATAACCAGGACAGCAACCGCATTCTGACGCGCGAAACGGTGGGGATCGTGCTCGAGCTGTTTACGCTCCTTACGCTGATCGTATTGCTGACGCGCTCGGCGATCTTCGGCCACGTCGGGTTTGCCATCAGTTCGTTTTTGCTCGGCACGTTCGGCTACTGCTCGTATGCCGTGCTCGCCGCGCTGATCTATACGGGATTTGTCCTGATCACGGGGAAAAGGCTCGCCGTGCCGCGCCGTTTTGCGGTCGCGGTCGTTTTGCTGTTTGTTTTTTTAGTCTGCCTGGTCCATACGATCACGGCGGACGTGGCCGATATCGCGTACGGTTCGTACGGTGCTTATCTCGCCGATTGTTACCGGCTGGGGGAAAAAAGCTTTTTTCAGACGACGGGCGGCGGCGTGATCTTCGGCCTCGTCGTGTATCCCGTGGTAAAACTGACGACCTCGGTCGGCGGCTACATTATTTTTTCGCTGCTCATTCTCGGAAGCGCGTACCTGATTTATGCCGCCAAGAAAAATTCTTATCCGGAACGCCGCAAAAAGCGGGAACGGGAAGAACAGGCCGCGCGCCAGGCCGTGCCCGGCTTTGCGGCGGATACTTCGGGGATCTATGACTGGAATTATACGGACCCGAATGCGTCGCAGCCTTATCCGGGCGCCGCTCCGCAGGAATCGTCCGCGCCCCAGTCGGCGGCGCAGCAGCCGGCTCCGGCGGCAGAATCGCCCGCCGAGCGGTCGAAGAGGCTGTATGTTCTCGGGGAAGATTTCGATTTCAAAACGCGTCGCGAATTGCGGCAGGACGCCCGCCGCGAACAGGCGCAGCAGCGCCAGGCCGCGCAGCCTGCGCCGGCGCCGCAGCCCCTTTCGCCGTACGCGCAGGGCCACAGCATCCTGTACCCGGAACGCAGCGGCGGCGAATACAGCTGGTACAACGAGCGTTTCGGCGGCGGCAGCAGCGCTCCTTCGCGCCCGTCCGTGAAGAGCGTGGCGGAAGACGCTCCGTACAGCAGTTATACGAGCAACCGCATCTTTGACAAAGATTCGTATTTCAACAAACCGAACCGCGGAGCGATCTCGCGCGAGCAGTATTCCAACTGTTTCCGTACGCCTTCCAACGACCCGTATTCCGAGGGTCACGAGCGGAGCACGCCTCGGGCGGAGCCGCCGCGCGCGGCCGCCGCGCCGGCGCCCGCAGCGCCTCCGGCTCCGGCAGAAAAGGCAACGCCTGCGTCCGGGAATACGTATTCGGCGATGTATACCGATGCCGTAGAGAGCAACATTTCGTATTCGGCCATGCCGAAAAAGATCGTTACGGATACGACAAAAGATGCCGCCGCTGAGTCTGCAGCGCCGCGCCGCGGAGAAGATTATTACAGGAACGACGTAACGCCGTCCGTGGCGAAGCCGGAAGAACGCGCAGCCGCGCCGGAGCCCGATGTGAGCGTGTCTCGCCGCCGTGCCGCCCCCGAGAGGGGAGAAAATGTCAGCCTCGACGTTCGGGCGGCTGCACGCCGCGCCGGATTCGGCGATTTCGACCGTGCCGCCGAAGAACCGTCGGCAGGGGCGGGGTCTGCGGCCGATCCGGCCGAAGAGCGGCCCGTCCGTGCGGAAAGCGCGGCGGTGGATGTTCCGCCCGCGCCCGTTCCGGTACGCGAAAGCCTGCGGCCTGCGCCCGTTGCCCCGGCGGAGCCGGCGTCTCCGGTACGCGAAAGCCTGCGGCCTGCGCCCGTTGCCCCGGCGGAACCGGTGCCTCCGGTGCGCGAAAGCCTGCGGCCTGCGCCCGTTGCCCCGGCGGAACCGGCGTCTCCGGCACGCGAAAGCCTGCGGCCCGCGCCCGTTGCCCCGGCGGAACCGGCGTCTCCGGTGCGCCCGCCCCGCGCCGCCATGGAAGAGGAGGAAGAAGAGGAGCGGTCCGGCTTGCAGCCCGTCCCCTCCGAACTGGATACGGCGGTCAATCTGTTTGACGGAGAGCCGGAAGAGCCGGCAGAATCGGCCGTGCCGGAAGCGATCGAGCGCGTTTCGCGCCGCCGCAGTGAACCGGAAGAACCGTTGCCTGCCGCGGAGGAGAGGTCTTCTGTGCGCGGGGGAGACGCGCTTCCCGCCCGCGCCGCTTCGGCAGTGCAGAGCGAGCCGCGGAAGAAGCATGTTTACGCGCGCTACAATGCGCCTCCGATCGACCTGCTCAACAGCTACGATATGCAGCAGCTCGACGCGGATGACGCGGATGAAACGGAGCGGAACAAAGACATCATCGTCGAAACGCTGTATAACCTGAAGATCCAGTCGGAGGTCGTGCAGGTCACGCGCGGCCCTGCCGTCACGCGGTACGACATCGATATCCCGGGGAACATTCCGGCATCGCGCGTGCTCGGTTGCGATACCGAACTGGCCATGCGCCTGCACGCCAAGGACGGCGTCAACATCCAGCCCAACTACGAGAGCGGCACCATCAGCATCGAGGTCCCCAACCAGATCCGCGACAACGTGGGCCTGCGCGAGGTCATCGACACCCGCGAATTCTCTTCCGCCAGGCCCAATTCGCTGGCCTTCGGCCTGGGGAAAGACATCGAAGGGCGGGTTATCCTCGGGGACATCACCAAGATGATCCACTTGCTGGTGGCGGGCTCGACGGGCGCGGGCAAGAGCGTGTGCCTGAACGCGCTCATCATCAGCCTGCTGTGCAAGTACAGTCCCGAAGATCTGCGCATCATCCTCGTAGACCCGAAACAGGTGGAGTTCAACATCTACGAAAAGCTCCCGCACCTGATGATCAACGAGATCATCTACGAGCCGTCCAAAGTCATCAACGTGCTCAACTGGTGCATCAATGAAATGGAGCGCCGGTATACGCTCTTCAAAGAGAAAACGAAGAGCATAGCCCTCGTGCGAGACATCGACGAGTACAACGCGCACCTCCTTCCGGAGGAAGAGAAGCTGCCCAAGATCGTGGTCATCATCGACGAATTGGCCGACCTGATGTCTGCGGCGAAAAAAGAGATCGAGGATCGGATCCAGCGCCTGACGCAGAAATCGCGTGCGGCCGGCATCCATATGGTGTTGGCTACGCAGAGACCTTCCGTCAACGTCATCACCGGCGTCATCAAGACCAACCTGCCGACGCGTATCGCGTTCAAAGTCACTTCCGGCGTCGATTCGCAGACTATTCTCGACACGAACGGCGCGGAGAAGCTGCTCGGCAAGGGCGACATGCTGTATAAAACGGACGTCATGCCCTTCCCGCTGCGCGTGCAGGGCGCCTTCCTCAACTCCGAAGAAGTGCAGCGCGTGGTCGAGTACGTCAAAGAGCACAACGAAGCGTATTTCGACGACCGCGTGGCAGACTTTGTCAACAACCGCGGCGGCGGAGGCGGCGAAGGCGGCGACGACGACAGCGTCGAGGCCGTCTACATCGAGGCCCTGCGCAACGTCGTAGACATCGGCCAGGCCTCCATCTCCATGATCCAGCGCCGCTGTTCGGTCGGATATCCGAAGGCGGGGAAGATCATCGAATGGATGGAGAACATGGGCTATATCTCCGCGTTCGACGGGGCGAAGGCCCGCAAGGTGCTGCTGAGCAAAGAGGAATTCGAAAGCAAGTACGGCGATTACGGTGAATGATTGTATGCTGGAAAATAAGATTTTCGGAATGATCTCGCTCGGATGCGACAAAAACCGCGTCGACGCGGAGCGCCTGCTGGCGATCGTGCGCGGCCGCGGTTTTGCCGTGACCGACGACATCGCCGAGGCAAACATCGTGATCGTCAATACCTGCGCCTTTCTCAACGAGGCGCGGAAAGAAGCGATCGATACCGTCCTCGATTGCGACGCATACCGCGGCGGGAAATTGGAGAAAATCGTCGTAACGGGCTGTCTGCCCGAAAAGTACGCGGCGGAACTGTTCCCGTCTCTGACCGAGGCGGATGTGTTTCTCGGCTGCAACGACGCAGACAGACTGCTGGATTCCATCGAACGTTCGTACCGCGAGGGCCGCGTCGACGCGGTCGGGACCGGGCACGAAAGCGCGGGCGGGCGCGTGCTCACGACGCCGCTGCACTATGCCTATCTGAAGATCGCGGACGGGTGCAGCAATCACTGCACATACTGCCTGATCCCCAAGATCCGCGGCCGCTACCGCTCTTATCCGATGGAACGGCTCGTGGAAGAAGCGGCCTCTTTGGGAGATCTTTCCGAGCTGCTCCTCGTCGCGCAGGATACGACGCGCTACGGAGAAGATCTGTACGGCGAAAACAGGTTCGTGGAGCTCATCCGCCGCCTTTCCGCCCTCGACAACATCGAGACGATCCGGCTGTTGTATTGCTATCCGGACGTGATCGGCGACGAGCTGATCGACGAACTGGCGGACAACCCGAAGCTGGTCAAATACATCGATATCCCGCTCCAGCACAGCGAAGACAGGGTGCTCAAACTCATGAACCGCAAGGGGTCGCGCGCAGAATACGCGGCGCTCCTGCAAAAATTGCGGGAAAGAGTCCCCGGGATCGCCGTCCGCTCCACCTTTATTGCCGGTTTTCCCACCGAAACGGAAGAAGAGGCCGAGGCGCTCGCTTCGTTCTTGCAGGAGCAGGAATTGGAAAACTGCGGCTTCTTCGCCTATTCGCGCGAACCGGATACGCCGGCATACCGGCTGAAGGGGCAAATCCCGTCTAAGGAGAAACAGCGCCGCGTCCGGATGCTGTACCGGGTGCAGCGCTCCGTCGCTCTCCGGCGGCAGAAAAGCCGCGTCGGCAGCGTGCTGCGCGTGCTTTGCGACGGAATGGACTACGAACGCGAATGCTTTGTCGGCAGGGCGTATTTCAGCGCTCCCGAGATCGACGGCAAGGTATATTTCCATGCGCCCGAAGCGGTGCAGGGCGAATGGTATGACGTCAGGATAACGAGCGCCGACGCGTACGATCTGTACGGAGAAACGGAGGACTTTGCATGAATCTGCCAAACAAGATCACTTTGTCGCGCATTTGCCTGATCCCGGTGTTCGCGGCGGTGTTTTTGCTGGATTGTATCCCTGCCAACTATTTCATTGCGGCAATCGTATTTATCGTGGCGTCCTGTACCGATTTTGTGGACGGACACATCGCGCGCAAGCGGGGCCTGGTCACCAACCTGGGAAAATTTCTCGACCCGATCGCGGATAAGGTGCTCGTATCGACGGCGCTGATCCTGCTGCTCGTCCGCCACGAAACGCTCAACGTGCTTTGGGAAGGCGAGTGGGTCGTCATATGCGCCGGCATCTGCGTCGCCGTCATCCTGGCGCGCGAACTCATCGTGAGCGGCTTTCGCATGGTCGCGGCGTCGGCAGGGCTTGTGCTCGCGGCCGACAAGATCGGGAAGGTCAAAACGACTTTTCAGGATATTTCCATCGCCATGCTTCTGGCAGGCTCCGACTTTTTTGGCCTTGAAACCGTGAGCAAAGTGTTCAACGCGATCGGGCTGGTATGCCTGGCGGTCGCCACGGTGCTTACGATCTGGTCGGGCATCCATTACATTGTCCGGAACCGCGCCGTGTTCCAAGAGAGCAGGGAATGAAGACCGCCTTTATTGTCGTTCGTAACCCAAGAATGCACTGGGACGAGCGGGAGTTCGGCCCGATGGCGGACGCGTTGCTGGAAGCGGGGTACGCCGCCGATAAAATCTTTGTTTTGTCCGCCGAAGACGCGCACGAACTGGCGCAGACGGTCATCGAAGCCAAAAATTTTTTTGAAAACGTTTTCGTGGCCGCCCCGGCAAAGGACCTTCCCGCGCTGCGCGGCAGGGTCTGCGAATTGCTCAAAGTTCCTCCGCAGGACGGGGCGGTCGTCGAGGCGGGGACCAAGACCTTTTTCTGCTTTCCGTGCGGAACGGAAGGCGCGGCTGCCGTGCGCGCCGAGGCGGTTCCCTTTTTGGAACGGAAGTATTCCGTTTCGCATGCGGTCTCCGTGATCCGCGCCGTCGGCGTTCCGGCCGAAAAACGGGAGCGGCTCGCAGGCATGATCCGCTCAGGCGAGGGGATCCGTTGCTTTGTCTCCGAAAAATACGGCGATTTCCGGCTGGAGATCCTTTACGACGATACGTCTTCCAAAATGCGCGTGGACGAAGCCGTCCGCGCGGCGGCGGAAGAGCTGCGCGACTATACGTACGCGATAGACGATACGCCGCTCAACCGAAGGGCGCTCGAACTTCTGAAACTGCGCGGGCTGCGCCTGTGCGTCGCGGAATCGTTTACGGGCGGCAATGTGGCGGCCCGGCTGATCGGGGTGCCGGGGGCGAGCGAAGTGCTGTTCGAGAGCGTCGTCGCCTACGACAACCGTTCGAAAATGCAGCGGCTCGGCGTGCGGGAAGAGACGCTTGCCCGTCACGGGGCCGTTTCTGACGATACGGCGTACGAAATGGCGGTCGGCCTTCTGGCATCGGGGAACTGCGACGTTGCGCTCGCCACGACCGGCATCGCGGGACCCGCGTCCGATAACACCAACAAGCCGGTGGGGCTGTGCTATATCGCCGTCGGTACGAGCGAATCCGTCTTCGTCTACAAATACATCTTTCAGGGGAGCCGCGAGGATATTACCGAGCGCGCCGTCAACCAGGCGCTATTTCTTCTCTGCAAACAGATCCGATAAACGATTCTTTCGTTCGGAAGAACGCAGGAGCGGGATAAATTTCAGCCAAGAGGTATAAAATGGACAACGAAAAAATGAAAGCGCTGGACCAGATGCTGGCGCAGATCGAAAAGCGTTACGGAAAGGGCGCCATCATGAAACTGGGCGACGCCGCCGGCAACACGGATATCGAAGTGATCCCGACGGGCTGCCTTTCGCTGGATATCGCCCTCGGCATCGGCGGGCTGCCTCGCGGCAGGATCGTGGAAATTTTCGGGCCAGAGTCTTCGGGCAAAACGACGGTCGCGCTCCATGCCATCGCGCAGATCCAGAAGATGGGCGGGATCGCGGCCTTTGTCGACGCCGAGCATGCGCTCGATCCCGTGTACGCGAAAAATCTGGGCGTCGATCTGGACAATCTGTATGTGTCGCAGCCGGATACGGGCGAACAGGCGCTCGACATTGCCGATGCGCTCGTCCGCAGCGGCGCCGTCGATCTGATCGTCATCGACTCGGTGGCGGCGCTCACGCCGAAGGCGGAGATCGAAGGGGATATGGGGGACCCGCACGTCGGGCTGCAGGCGCGCCTGATGTCGCAGGCGCTGCGCAAACTGACGGGTATCATCAACCGTTCGCACGCCTGCGTGATCTTTATCAACCAGCTGCGCGAAAAGGTCGGCGTCATGTTCGGGAACCCCGAAACCACGCCGGGCGGCAAGGCGCTCAAATTCTATGCGAGCGTACGCATCGACGTGCGCCGCGCCGACGCCCTGAAAGACAGCGAAGGCATCATGGGCAATAAGACCAAAGCCAAGATCGTCAAGAACAAACTCGCGCCTCCGTTCCGTACGGCGGAATTCGATATCCTGTACGGCGAGGGCATTTCGCAGGAAGGGTGCATCATCGATCTGGGCATCGCCTGCGACGTCATCGGCAAGAGCGGCGCCTGGTTCTCGTATGACGGAGAGAAGGTCGCGCAGGGGCGCGAAAAGATGCGCGAATGGCTCAAAAACAATCCGGACAAATCGGCGGAGATCGAAGCGAAGATCCGTGCCGCCTATAAGCCGGCGAAAGAGACGGCCGAACCCGCCAAAGAGACGGAAGAGGATGAGTGAGCCGTATGCGCTACGGGTTTGTAAAAGTCGCGGCGGCAACGCCAAAGATCCGCGTCGCCGATCCCGCTTATAATGCGCAGAGGATCCTTGCGCGGATGCGCGAGGCGCAGGCCGCCGGAGCAGAGGTGATCGTATTCCCGGAACTGTGCGTCAGCGGCTATACCTGCGGAGACCTGTTCGGGCAGGAGGTCCTTCTGCGCGCCTCGCTCGAGGCGCTGAAAACGATCGCCGCGGGCACGTCCGGGGGCGGGATGCTCGCCTTTGTCGGCGTGCCGTACAGGATGGGCGGCGTGCTGTACAACTGTGCGGCCGCGCTGTGCGGCGGAAAGGTGCTTGCGCTGATCCCGAAGCGTCATCTGCCCAACTATGCCGAATTTTACGAAAAGCGGAATTTCGGCGCCTATACGGGCGAAAACCGGACAGTCGTTTTGTTCGGGGAAGAGGTCCTGTTCGGGAACAAAATCATTTTCCGTTCGGAAGACGATCCCGATTTTACCGTAGCCGCGGAATTGTGTGAAGATCTGTGGGTGCCCGCGCCTCCCTCCGTTTCGCATGCGCTGGCGGGGGCGAACATCGTCGTCAACCTGTCGGCGAGCGACGAAACGGCGGGGAAGGCCGAATACCGCCGCCTGCTCGTGTGCGCGCAGTCCGCCAAGACGGTGTGCGGATACGTGTATGCCGATGCCGGCGAGGGCGAGTCCACGACGGACATGGTCTTTGCCGGGCATAACGTCGTGTGCGAAAACGGATCCATCCTTGCCGAGAGCGTCCCGTTCGGGGATGGCTTTGCTTGCTCGGAGATCGACGTGCACCGCCTGGCTTACGAGCGGCGCCGCGTCAATACTTTTTATGGGGAAAATGCGCCGCAGGGCTATGCCGCGATCGGTTTTTCGGCCGACGGGAAATGGAACGCGCTTTCGCGGCCCGTCGCGCGCAACCCTTTTGTCCCGGAAGGGGAGGAAGCCGTCGGCCGCCGTGCAGAGCTGATCCTGTCGGTGCAGGCGTCCGGGCTGAAAAAGCGGATCGGGCACACGAACGCCCAAAGCGCGGTGGTCGGCGTTTCCGGCGGGCTGGACAGCGCGTTGGCGCTGCTCGTCGCCGTGCGCGCGTTCGATCTGCTCGGCAAGGACCGCGCGAAAATTATCGGCGTGACCATGCCGTGTTTCGGCACGACCGATCAGACGCTGAAAAATTCTCTGGAGCTGATGCGCGTGCTCGGCGTCACGTCGCGGACCGTGCCCGTTGCAGAGTCCGTGCGCCGGCACTTTGCCGACATCGGCCATGACGAAAAGATACGCAACGCCGCCTACGAAAACGCACAGGCGCGCATGCGTACGATGGTTTTGATGGATATCGCCAACGACGAGAGCGGCCTGGTCGTCGGAACGGGAGATCTGAGCGAACTCGCGTTGGGTTGGGCGACGTATAACGGCGACCATATGTCGATGTACGGCGTCAACGCGTCCGTGCCGAAAACGCTGGTCAAATACCTGATCCGCTCCGAGGCCGCGCGCCTCGGCGGCGAGGCCGAACGCGTCCTGTCGGCGATCCTCGCCACGGAGATCAGCCCCGAACTTCTTCCGCCCGAAGACGGAAAGATCGCCCAGAAGACGGAAGAGATCGTCGGGCCCTATGAGCTGCACGACTTTTATC
>ERZ1090861.560-NODE-560-length-22476-cov-15.085768_pt1 | contig 22476 bp, 18 predicted proteins | sample MGYA00478482_ERZ1090861 | MGnify/ENA primary metagenome ERZ1090861 (study PRJEB33644, sample SAMEA5815744) | chicken gut metagenome | biome: Chicken; feature: Gastrointestinal Tract; material: Caecum | place: Ireland | collected 2019-01-01 | study: A study of the... | reverse complement strand
CATTTTTTTCTTTATTTATAAACCGATAAAATTTACTGCTTTTATTCATGAAAAAACCATTTCTCCTTTCTCATCATCGGAGTTTTACCAGATGTCTGCTCGTGCAAGCACGGCAGCCGCTTGCCGGGCGTATCGCTGCCAGCTCACGGCAGAGCCCTTCGCTGTCCGTTGCCCTGCAAATGTCTGCTCGTGCAAGCACGGCAGCCGCTTGCCGGGCGTATCGCACAAAAAGAGCCGCTGCCGCCTTATACAAAGGGCAGCGGCTCCAAGCCTGGTTTTCTTTATTCACCCTGAAGCATTTTATTCGCTTCTGTGAAGTATTCATCTGCAGCCTGCTGGGCTGTATATTCTCCGTATTTTACCTTTTCTTCCAGTTTTCTTAAAAGATCCTGGGCCTCTGTGCTTCCTTCTACAGGGAACGGAGGCATCGGGCTGGAATTCGGTGCGATCACATTATTTACAAAGTTTGCATTTTCCTGCTCTGCAGGACTTAATTTGTCCATGATCGCCTCAGAAATAGCTGTGGAAGCAGGTACGCCTCTTTCTGCAAGCAGAATATCATAGGCTGTCTCAGAGTTGGTCAGATAGTTCAGCAGTTTTACAGCTTCTTCCGGATTGGCTGTATCTGCACTTACAGAAAAGTACATAGCAGGTTTTACATAGTTGGATTTTTGAGGATCGGTTGTAGGAATAGTCGTCAGAGCAATCTCTGTTCCTTCCGGTGCTGCTGCCTGATATGCGGTAAGCTGTGCAGATCCGTTAATGGTGCACCAGGTCATGTTATCCGGATTTGACCCGTATACCATAGGATCTTCCTCTACACTGTCTGTATCTGCCGCCTGGCTTGGAGAGATCTGCCATCCCTCTTTAATGCCGGTCTCCAGTGTTTCAAAGTATGGCAGGTAGTCATCTGCGCTGTCGCCCCCTAATTTGTCGCTGGCCTGGATATCGTTGGCTCTTGCATACATATCCATATACAGGCCATAGTGGTACAGGTTGGAACGATATCCGGTCTCCTCATATACCTGTTTAGAAATATCAATAAATTCGTCCAAAGTCATGTTGTCATTAATGGTGATTCCCAGCTCGTCTAAAAGGGTCTTATTATAAAACATACAGGAAGCACTGGTTCCGGCAGCAATGCCATAGATACCGTCTCCTACTTTACCCATATTCACAATGTCTTCTGAAATATTGGAGGTATCCAGGGTTCCGTCTTCAATATATGGTGTCAGATCAAGAAGCTGTCCTTTATCTACATACTGCTGAATGTAAGACATATCCATCTGGATCACATCCGGCATTTTCTTTCCTGCTGCAGAGGTTGCCATTTTGCTCCAATAATCGCCCCACTGATAGAACTGACCGCTTACTGTTATGCCGCTCTCTTCCTTGTATGCGTCCAGAGCCTGCTGGGTGCGCTCATTTCTTACCTGATTGCCCCACCATGCCATTGTGAGGGAATCAGAACTTCCTCCTTCGCTATCCTTTCCGCTGCCGGAGCCACCGCATGCTGCCAGGGATGTTACCGCCATAGCGCCTGCTATGGCAAGAACTGCTGCTTTCTTTAAAGATTTCTTTTTCACTTTACATTCCTCCATAATTTTTGTTCAAGATGCATCTTTGTTTTTGGATAACCCAATTATAAGCAAAAAAATGACGAAAAGAAATTTAGAAACATGACTTTCTTTCGCAATTTTTTTACTGCTGCCTGTAAGAAAATGACTTTTCCGGTAATTTCATTACTTTATTTATTCCCCGGAACTGAAAAGAATTGTGCTTTCTTTTTTCATAATCTATAATTTCAGTGGAGGAAAATACTGATGAACATACGCAAAAATCCCTTTAAAACTCTTGACAGGTGCTTCTATGACCTGAGTCTGAAATACAAAATACTGATTGTTATATTTTCCGGATTTTTTATTCTTTTTCTTTCCGGACTGGCGACTATGGCCTTTACATCCAGATCTTATGAAAAAAGGCTGTATCAGTCTATTGCTGCTTCCATGACCTATGCAGCCTCGGATATCTCCAGTCAGCTTCAGTCTGTGGATTCCATCATAGACTCGATTTTAGCCAGCCAGGTGATCCAGACCAATCTGGAAGAAATGAAAGAATTAGAGCAGGGATCACAGCGGCAGATATACAACACCAGAATCTATAATGAATTATCCGGCTATCTCTTTGCCTTTCAGAATGATTCTATTTCCTATATGTCCATTATCCAGGATCAGGAGATCATTTCCACTTCCCTGTCCTCTTTTATGGAAGTTCCCTACCAGCTCCGCTCCTCCCTGATCGCCAGAGCCCAGAGCCGGGAGGGGGCTACTACTGTGGTACCCGACTTCGGATCCCAGTATGGAATATTTATTGTAAAGGAACTGCGAAAAATCGACAAACTGAGCCTGGAGCCTTTAGGAGTTCTGATCATTTCTCTGAACCCCGCCGCTCTTACTGAGACGGCAGTCAGTTCCCACTCAGATTATGATGATATGTCCTGTCTCCTGTTTGACGGCGATGCTTTGATCTATAATGGAAGCACACTCTCCGACCGTCAGGCAGTGGAACTTTCCAAAGATCTGTCGGGAGATTACGGAATTGAAAAAGCCGGCAAAGAGACCTTATTCGCCGTCCGGGGAAAAATCCCTCTCTATGACTGGGATTATATTTCTACCGTATCGTACAGTTCTGTTTACAAAACCGTCACTTTATCAGGAAGGCTCTTCCTGCTTATTATGGTGGCTGCTCTGGCTGTGGTCAGCTATCTGGCTGTAAAAGTCATACTTGCCATCTTCTATCGCTTTGACCGGCTGATGGAAAATATGAAAAGTTTTGGAGAAGGAAACTATCAGGTGCCGGAGGCGCCCAGAAAATACCAGGAAGATGAAATCGGCCTTCTCTATAAAAATTTTGATTCTATGGTAGAAAAGATCCAGACTCTGATCCAGGAAAATTATGTAAACGAGATTTTAAAAAAGGAAGCCCAGCTAAAAGCTATGGAAAGCCAGATGGATCCTCATTTTCTCTACAATACTCTGGAATCCATTAACTGGAGAGCGAAAATGATCAAGTCCGAAGAAATTTCTCAGATCACCACAGCTCTGGGCAGTCTTCTGCGCTTCTCTCTTGGAAAAAATTCTGAAGATTTTACTCTGGATCAGGAAATGCAGATCGTAAACAACTATATTACCATACAGAAAATCCGCTATCAGCGCCGGCTGGATTTTTCCGCAGATGTGCCTTCCGATCTCCTGGGAGTTTTCATACCCAAATTCACCATTCAGCCTCTGCTGGAAAACGCCATACGGTACGGCCTGGAAGAATCCTCAGAAACCTGCTATATTTCCATTGTCTGCAGGGAAGTCCTGGGGCTGCTGATCATCCGGATCACCAATACCGGATCTTCCTTTGAAGAAAATTGCATGGAGAAACTGCAGAGCGGCGAAATACAGCCTCACGGATTTGGTATCGGTATCCTGAATATCCACCGCAGGCTTCAGCTGACTTACGGAGAGCCCTACGGACTGCTGCTTTATAATATTGAAGATGAAGAAACCTATGAAGAATGTGCGGTAGCTGAGATCCGCATTCCCTGTAAAAAGAAGGAGTAAGAATATGTTAAAACTGCTGATTGTAGATGATGAAGAAATGATCTGCCAGGCTATTGCCAATATTATTGATTGGGAAAAATATGATATCCGGCTTATCGGCACCTGTACCGACGGAGTAGACGCCTATCATACCATTCTGGACGAGTGTCCGGATATTGTTATGACCGATATCCGGATGCCAGGCATTTCAGGACTGGAGCTGATTGAACGGATCAGCCGTACAGATCTTAATACCCAGTTTATCATCTTGTCCGGCTATGGAGAATTTGACTATGCAAAAAGAGCCATGAAATGCGGCGTTCGTCATTATCTGCTGAAGCCCTGCACGGAAGAGCAGATTATTGACTGTATCCAGGATGTAACCAGGGATTATTATCAGGCAGTCTCTGAGCGAGACAGTGAAAAAGGTCCAAACGGAGCTTTACTGAAAGATCTCCATAAAACACTGATCCAGAACATGATCCGGGAAGGCGTATCTTTAATCTCTCTGTCGGATTCTTTTTTTGAGTCCTACGAGCATTATCTGGATCTGACAAATGTCCCTTATCAGTTCTGCTGTGTCTATTACCTGGAAGAAAAAAATCTGGATCTCTGTCTGAAAGAATTCCATACTTTCCGCCAGGAAAGTATGCCGGATACAGAGGTTTACCTCATATATATCAAAAATATTCTTCTGTTTTTCTTTACTAACGGAGAATCCTCCTATGAGGAACTGGATGCTTATTTTCAGTCGGTATCCTTTCCCGGCGAGACCGTTTCTGTTGATTATCAGCGGCAGAAATACCCGGATCTGAAATCTCTGCTGACTATGCTGATCAAAAGAATAAAGCGCTATGACATCATGTATTTCATTGAAGACACCGGAAAAGTTCCCACCTTTAACTACGGACAGATCGTGGAAAAGATAAACCATCTTGTTCCTCTGCTCTCTGCCGGAAATTCCGAGGAACGTGAAAGCAGTCTGCGGGAGCTGAAAAGCATTCTGACCTCCGTCTCCAACAAGGATTTTCTCCTGCAGCTTGCAGATAATATTATTATTTCCCTGGGAACCCATCTGCCCTCCGGGATCCTTCCTGAGATCACAGATTTCCTTTACAACCTGCACAAAGAAGAAAATATGGCACAAATCCCGGTTCTGGTCCTGGACTATATCCAGAAAGTCATATCCGTTTCTTCTTTCAGTTCCCGGCAGTACAGCCCTTTTATTACGAAACTCATAGACTATATCCAGGAGCATTACAAGAACCCGGATCTGACCTTGAAATGGATCTCGGAAAACTATCTTTACATGAATGTCAGTTATGTCAGCCGCTGCTTTACAAAAGAAACCGGCGAAAAATTTTCCGGTTTTCTTATGAATCTCCGTGTTCAGAAAGCAAAGGAAATCCTGGCTTCCAGCGGAGGCGAAAAAATACAGGATGTTGCCGAGCTGGTTGGCTGCGGAAACACCCCGTATTATTTCAGTAAAATCTTTAAAAAGTGTACGGGGCTTACCCCCTCTGCCTACGTGAAGAAAAACTTCCGCCCCTGACGATCTTATAATAGCTTTTTGACGTCAGCAGATACATCAGCACATACACCAGTCCGAATCCCAGGAAACATCCTCCGGTGATCCCGATAAGAAGCCACATATTGTGAAGACTGAAAAGCTGCAGCAGCCGGTAGATCATCGGAAAAGCAAAGGCTGTGTGGATCCCCGCCCAGATCAGGGGCATGAAAAACACCGTAAGGACCTGAGAATTGACGCTTTTCCGGATTTCCCTTTCGGTCATGCCTACCTTCTGGAGGATCTCAAATCTGCTCTGGTCTTCATAGCCTTCTGACACCTGCTTATAATACATGATCAGCACCATCCCCAGAAGGAACACGATGCCCAGCAGGATCCCCAGGAAGAACAGTCCTGCATACGTAGAATAAAAATCCATCCGCTCTACCCCTACACACTCTACAGTAGTTCCGGAAAAAGCAGGATCCTGTTCTCCCAGGCTCTGAAGTCCTGCGCTGATCTCCTGGGCAATAAGGCTCTGGGTCTCATCGCTGCAGTCCAGGTCTGTTCCATAGTAATTCCAGAATTCAAACGTTTCCCCGGCCTTAGGATAACTCTGATACATTTCCTCCATCACACTTACATCCGATACAAAGAGATAGGTGGTAGGGATGATCTGCATGGCGTCTACGCCGTTATCTACAAATTCTACCTGATCCTTGATCTTCCAGGTACCCATTCCTTCCAGGATCAGTTCCTGATAATTTTCCTGCCAGTCTGTCTTTGTATTGCATACCAGGACCTCCTGTCTGTCCAGGGTCTCATCTGTTCCCATGATCCGGTTATAGTCTTCCACAGGTACTACCATGATCTGGCGGACATTTTCATACTCTGTATAAGAAAACTCCCCACTATTTGCGTAGTCCAGGATCATCCGGTTTCCTTCTGCCATGCCGGACATCACCAGCTGCCGGTAGTGAAGGACATTTTCTTCCCGGACACCGTATTTTTCCAAAGCACCCTCTACAATCTGGTTCACCTGGCTTACAACCCCATCTTCCAGAGACGGCGTATTTACCACCAGATTTCTGGGATATCTGGAGCGAAGACTGTCCTCGGTTCCCAGGAACAGACTGACAGTGCCGGACACCATAACCAGGACCATAGTAGACAGAATACAGATGGAGGCCAGGCCGGCGCCGTTCCTCTTCATACGGAACATCATGGAAGACAGGGATACAAAATGGTTTGTCTTATAGTAATATTTTTTGTTCTTTTTCAATACTTTACATAAAGTAACAGAACCAGCCATAAAAAGCAGATAGGTAGCTCCGATCACCATAAGCACCGCCACAAAGAAAAGCCAAATAATGGTAACAGGTTCTTTAACCGTTACAGCCATGCCGTAAGCTGCTCCCAGAAGCACCGCCCCCAGGATTGCCGACAGCCAGTTGGCTCTTGGAGGCCGTTCTCCCAGGCTTTCACTTTTCAGCAGATCCAGAGGTCTGGTCCGGAATATCTGCAGGATCCTATAGGCCAGAAGCAGGAGAAAGATCACTCCATATGTTTTGAGGGTACGGATCAGAATATCAGAGTTTATGGAAAAGGAAAAATCTGCCTTCCCGCCCAGCAGATAGATCATGGCAAGCTGCCCCAGCTTGGAAAAGAGAATCCCTCCCAGAATTCCCCCTCCCAGAGAAATCCCTGCAGTCATAAGGTTTTCCCAGATCAGTACTACTGCGATGTTTTTCCGGTCCATGCCAAGGACATGGTACAGCCCCAGCTCTTTTTTTCTCCTCTTCATGAGGAAGGAGTTGGTATAAAAAAGAAAGATCACGGAAAAAATGCCCATGACCCCTGTTCCCAGAGACAGAATGATCTGCATCTGCGCTCCTCCCTCCATTTCCCGGATCACAGGATCGCTGGAGAGGAAGCCGATAAGGTAATAGACCATGACTACAAAAATACAGGCCGCCAGATAGGGGAAATAGATTTTCCCGTTTTTTCGGATTCCCTGCCAGGCCAGTCTTGGATAAAGTCTCTTTTTCACAGCTTTTCACCTCCCGCCAGGGCAGTGAGCGTATTGGATATTTTCTCATACATTTCCTGATTGGTGCTGTTTCCCCGGTAAAGCTGATGAAAAACCTCCCCGTCCTTGATAAAGAGAACTCTCCCTGCCCGGCTGGCAGCTTTAACAGAATGGGTCACCATAAGAATGGTATGCCCTTCGGCATGTATGGCAGAGAACAAATCCAAAAGTTCCTCTGTAGATCGGGAGTCCAGGGCTCCTGTAGGCTCATCCGCCAGGATCAGCCGGGGATTGGTGATCAGCGCCCTGGCTACTGCCGCCCGCTGCTTCTGGCCTCCGGAGATTTCATAGGGATATTTCTCCAGAATGTCTGTGATTCCCAGTTTTCTGGACACAGGAAGGATCTTTGCCTCCATTTCCCGGTAATGCTTTCCTTCCAGGACCAGAGGCAGATAAATATTGTCCCGGACAGAAAAAGTATCCAGGAGATTAAAATCCTGAAAGACAAACCCCAGATTATCTCTTCTAAAGCCGGACAGTTCCTTATCTTTCAGTTTGGTGATATCCCGTCCGTCCAGGAGCACGGTACCGTAACTGGGCCGGTCCAGAGCCGCCAGGATATTCAGCAGAGTCGTCTTTCCGGAACCGGATTCGCCCATCACTGCTGCGTATTCTCCGTTTTCCACAGTAAAATTTACGTTTTTTAACGCCCGCACCTGACTGCCGCCGAAACGGGTGGTATAGGTTTTTTTCAGATTTATCACTTCTAATATCGCCATGTTGTTTCCTCCTTGTTTTTTACAAGGCCATTATAGCAATTAAGGGAAATGTGCCGCCATCGATTCAGCTTACATTTCCCTGTTATGGTCTTACATTTTTGTAAGACGCCTCTTAAGATCTATATAAATTGCAGTGCCCTCTCCCACAGAGGAAGAGGCCCAGATCCGGTACCCCAGATTGCTGCAGATCCGGCGGCAGAGATACAGGCCAAGGCCGCTGGCTTTTTTGTCGCTTCTGCCGTTATAGCCGGTATAGCCCTTTTCAAAGATCCTGGGAATATCCTCCGGGGCAATGCCGATACCGTTATCCCGGATACAGAGAATCTGTTCTTTTTCTCTTTCTATAGAAACTTTTCCCTGGGACCTGGTATATTTTAAACTGTTTGAAAGTACCTGTTCAATAACAAAAAGAAGCCATTTCTCATCGGTAACTACCTTCCAGTCCATTGGCTCATATTCCAGCCGGATCTTCTTCTGGATAAAAGAAGAGGAAAATTTCCGCACTGCCTGGCGGAGGATCTGATCCATCTCACACTCTTCAAAAACGTAATCTGTTGTCTCAGAATCCAGACGGAGATAGCACATGGCCATATCCACATACTGATCGATCCGGACTACCTCTCCCCGTATTTCTCTGGCCAGGGTACTGTCTTCATTTTCCAGGCTCAGCTTTAATGCGGCAATAGGGGTTTTCACCTGGTGGGCCCACATGGTATAGTAATCGCTCATATCCTGGTACCGGCGGTTTTGCCTGTCCTGGGTATCTTTCTCCTTTTCCCAAAATCTGGCGATCAGATCCTGATAATCCTGTTCCAGAAAGCCTTCCGGTACCGGCAGGAGTTCTGCACCGGTTATCTCCTGCTGCTCTCCCATCTGTCTCAGTTCCCGGTGCTTTTTCCGGAATCTCAGGTAATCCGGCACTGCCAGGACCAGACCAAAAAACAGACAGAGCACTGCCCCGTAAGCCCAGGCTGCCGGCGGCAGCCTGTAGAAAAACAAAAGGACAAAAAACACTGCCATAGCTATAAAATAAAAGGCCGCAGTTCTTTTGTGCTGTTTTATATATGCAGTCAAAACTTTCATACCGCTCTCCTTATCCGATCAGATACCCCATACCAATTTTGGTGGTAATAAAATCTGTCAGGCCTGCCTTCTCCAGCTTTTTCCGCAGACGGTTTACATTCACGCTTAAAGTATTTTCATCTACAAAACTGTCGCTTTCCCAGAGTTTCTCCATAAGCCGCTCCCGACTGATGATCTTTCCCTTGTTTTCCAGAAGGGTCTGAAGGATCCGGTACTCGTTTTTTGTCAGATCGATCTTTTCCCCTTCATAGGATAGAGAAGCGTCTGCCATATTTAAAACAGCGCCTTTATGTTCCAGAAAAGCCTGCTCTCCTCCGTAGTCATAAGTTCTCCTCAGCACAGCCTGGATCTTGGCGGTCATCACCATCTGGTCAAAAGGCTTGGCAATAAAGTCATCCCCGCCCATCTGCATGGCCATAACAATATTCATGTTATCTGAGGCGGAAGAGATAAAGATCACCGGCACCCTGGAAATCTTCCTGATCTCCTGGCACCAGTAATAGCCATTGTAAAAAGGCAGAGAAATATCCAGCAGGACCAGATGAGGGTGATAGTCAGAAAATTCCTCCATGATCTTCTCAAAATCTGAGGCGCACCGGGCTTCCAGGTTCCAGGACTCCATCTGTTTCTGGATCCCCCGGGCGATCCCCGGATCATCTTCTATGATAAATATACGGTACATATGATTAGCCCCTTTTAATTTTTATCCAGACCCACGGTTATCTCATAATAGTCACAGGGATGAGCCTCCAGACCTGTGACCCCTTCTCCTGAAACAATAGACATCCGCAGATGGGAAGCAAAGATAAAAGCATTGTCGTCCAGGATCGTCTGAGTCATTTCCACAGCCAGAGAATCTCTCTCTTCTGCGTCAAAAGTAGTGCTCATCTGGGCTTCCAGCTCTTCCAGTCTGTCACTGTGATATCCCCCTCTGTTGTGGGTGGAAGAATCCAGGCAGTGGGTGGTAAAGAAGTATTCCGGATCTCCTGTAGGTGCGCAGACAAAGGCGCTGGCGTAGATGTCCCAGTCTCCCCTCTGGAGCACATCCAGATGATTTGCGGTACTGTTTACCTCCACCTTAATGCCAATATCCCCCAGAGTAGACTGGACGCTTTCTGCCAGAAGAGGCAGCTCCTGGCGGCTGGGATAGGTAAGCCAGCGAAGAGTCAGGTCTTTTCCATTTTTATCCACATAACCATTTCCGTCCGTGTCTGTCCATCCTGCTTCCTCAAGGAGTTCCCGGGCCTTCTCCGGATCATATCCCGGAGCGATCACTGTGTCGTCCCCAAAGGCAAAACTGGAAGGGAAGGGACCTGCCGCTGCTGTTCCGTTACCATCAAGAAGCACACTGGTAAATCCCTCTTTGTCGATTCCCATGGCAATGGCTTCCCGGACTTTTTCATCCTGAAGGGCCTCTGTCTGATAATTCATCTGAGCAAAGAAAGAGCGAGAGGTTTCCACTGATGAAATAGTATAAGGAGCTTCTGAAAACAGAGGAAGGCTGGCGTAGGGAAGGCCATAAGCAGCGTCCAGCTCCCCTGACTGGAGAGCCATGGTGAGAGTGTCCCCGTCTGTAATAGTCCTTACATAAATAGTGTCCAGCTTCGGGGTTCCGTCCCAGTAATCTTCATTTTTCACCAGAGTTAGTCCCTGATCTGTATTAACTTCTGTAGCAGTATATGGACCGGTCCCGGATACGTTTCCATCCTCTGTGATCCCGGTTTCCATATCGATGATACAGCCATAAGGATCTGCCAGATAATTCATCAGCGCCGGTACAGGCTCAGAGGTGGTAATAGTAAGAGTCATGTCTTCTGCAGTGATCTCTTCTATTTTCAGATCACCCTTTGCTCTGGCATGGACCTCCACCAGATGCTCCAGACATGCCTTCACAGCCTGGGCATCCAGGCTCCTTCCGCTGGTAAACTGTATGCCCTCTTTTAAAGTGATCCGCCAGGTATTCTCATCTACATTTTCATAACCGGAGGCCAGCCAGGGTTCCAGTTCCATAGAATCAGAATAACGGAACAAAGTCTCCCCAATGCCATAGCGGATACAGGCCCAGCCGGAATATCCATTGTGGGGATTCACATCTGCCTCGTCATTTTCTGTGTTAAAAGTGGTATCTCCATAATAAAATACCTTTTCCCCTGATGCTGACTCTCCTCCTGTGTTTTCTGTGCCGGAAGAACCGCATCCGGACAGGAGCCCTATGCTAAGGGTCAGGGCCAGTAAAGATCCCCATACTTTTCTCTGTAAGTATTTTTTTCTCATTTTGTTTCTCCTTTCCCTGCCCTCCGTGTACAAGGGACCAAACACCTTGTACACAGAGAGTATGCTTTCACAGTACAGAATCTATCAGGGTTCTGGTATACGCCTCCCTGGGGTGCTGTATCACTTCATCAGGAGTCCCCCGCTCTATGATCTTTCCCTGATACATAACCAGGACCCTCTGGCACATATGCTGTACCAGGGCCAGGTCATGGCAGATAAAAAGAAGAGAAAGCTTTCTCTCCATCTGAAGCCTTTTCAGCAGCTCCATGATCTGAGCCTGTACCGTTACATCCAAAGCGCTGGTGGCTTCGTCGCAGATCACCAGACCGGGATCCACGGCCAAAGCCCGGGCTATAGCCGCCCTCTGGCACTCTCCTCCGCTTACCTCATAAGGATATCGGTCCCCAAAACTCCGGTCCAGCTCCACCTGTTCCAGAAGCTGGTACATTCTTTCCCTGGCCTGCTCTTTTTTCATCCCCCGGTTTCTCATACTTTCCATGATCCCGTCCCCCAGGGTCCACCGGGGATCAAAGGAATCCTGGGGGGTCTGAAAGACCATCTGGAGCTTTGTATATACGTCCCGTTTCTTTTTTCCTTTCAGTCCCAATATTTCTTCACCGTCTAAACATACGCTTCCCCTGTCCGGTTCCAGCAGTCCGGCGATGAGCCTGGCTGTGGTACTTTTTCCGCAGCCGCTTTCCCCTACCAGGCCCAGACATTCTCCCCTCATAACTTGAAAGCTCACATCTTCCACAGCGGGAAAAGGGGATTTGCTCTTATAAAAAGTTTTTCTCAGATTTTTCACTTCCAGGATCTTATCCATTTCCTGTCTCCTGTGCCTCCTGTTATCTCTGTCCTCTGTTCAGCCGAAGGACCGCACTCAGCAGTTCCTTTGTATACTCCTGCCTGGGAGCGCCGGTGACTTCTTCCCTGGTTCCGTATTCCACCAGGCTTCCCTGTCTCATCACCGCCACTTTATCCGCCATATGCTCCACCAGGCCGATATTGTGGGTGACGATCACAATGGCCGTGCCGTACATTTCCCGCATTTTCATCATCTCTTTTACCACCTGGGCCTGGACGGTCACATCCAGAGCGCTGGTAGGCTCGTCGGCAAAAAGGAGATCCGGCTTCAGTATCATAGCCATCATAATGCCCACCCGCTGGTTCATTCCTCCGGAGAGCTGGAAAGGATAGCTTTTCAGGATCTCTTCTCCTTTGGAAAATCCCATGTTTTTAAAGATCTCCAGGGCTCTCTCTTTGATCTCTTGGCGGCTGGTCTTTTCGTGTTCCAGCACAGTTTCATAAAGCTGTTTTTCAATGGTCCGCACAGGGCAAAGAGAAGCGCCTGCATTCTGAAAGACCATTCCCATTTCCGGTCCCCGGATTTTTCGCAGTTCCTTTTCTCCTGCCCGGGCTATACTCCCTCCTTTATAATAAATCTCCCCCTTTGTAACGGCTCCCCCATTTTTCAAAAGTCCCATGGCAGCCCGGATCACTGTACTTTTTCCGCTTCCCGACTCCCCTACGATCCCCAGGATCTCTCCTGGCTCTATCGTGAGAGACAGATCCCGGACCACCGGTTTTCCAGAATAACAGACTTCCATATTGGAAATTTCAAGTAAGGGCTGTTTCATAAAGGCAGTTCCTCCTTTTTTCTCTGTCTTGGATCCAGCAGGTCACGGACCGTATCTCCCAGAAGGTTAAAGACCATAACGGTTAGGAAGATTGCGAATCCCGGCGCCAGTATGATCCAGGGCGAGGTCTGGAGCATACTTCTTCCATTGCTCATCATGGATCCCCATTCTGCCGCAGGGGGCGTTGCTCCCAGTCCCAGAAAGGAAAGTCCTGCGATCTCCATCATCATAGTTCCGATATCCAGAACTGCTATTGTGATCACCGGTCCTGCTATATTAGGGATCATATGCTTTATAATGATTTTTATAGTGCCTGAGCCTGAGAGGCGGGCGGCTTCGATATAGGGGGCGTTCTTTATAGCCATCACCTGGCTTCTGACGATTCTTGCATACTTTGGCCAGGATATCAGGGCCAGAGCCGCTACTGCTCCGAAAAGCCCTCCTTTCAGGACACTGGCCGCCGCAATGGCGAAGACCATGCCGGGAAACGCCAGAAAAACATCAGAAATCCGCATAAGAACAGTATCCGGTTTTCCTCCGTGATAGCCGCAGACTGTGCCCACGATGCTCCCTGTCACCGTAGTGATCAGCACCAGAAGGACTGCGGAAAACACAGAAGTCCTGGCTCCCATGATCACCCTGGAAAGCATATCTCTCCCATACCGGTCTGTTCCCAGCAGATACTCCCGGCATGGGGCCAGAAGGGCTCTGCCAAGATCCTGCTCATAGGGATCATAAGGAGTAATATAAGGAGCAAACACCGCCGCCAGAAGGATCAGCAGGGCCAAGGTGCCGCAGACGATCAGCTTCAGTTTTGTATAGTTTCTGGAAGCTTTCTGTTTTCGTATAGTTGTCTTTTTTTCTCTCACTGTGCTTCCTCCTGTCCCAGACGGATCCTGGGGTCAAGATAATGGCAGATCAGATCTGCAGCCAGATTGATCACTACATAGATCACCGCCATCCAGATCACATAGGCCTGGATAACCGGATAATCTCTCATGGTAATGGCGTCCACCGCCATCTTTCCCACGCCATCCCACATAAAAATAGATTCTACAATGGCCGTTCCGCCCAGCAAAGACCCCACAGACAGAGCCAGCAGGTTAATTATAGTCAGTATAGAAGCTTTCAGCACACTGAAAAGTAAGATCCTATTTTCCCGGATTCCCCGGGCTCTGGCCCCCTGGACGTATTCCTGGTCCAGTTCTTCCAAGACCGCAGCTCTAACCTGGCGGATATATTTGGACGTCATTGCCAGAGCCAGAGTAACTGCAGGAAGGACAACGCTTTTCCACCCGCCTGTATTTCCCATTACCGGAAAGATCCTTAATTTCAGGGAAAAGAAATAAATCAGCAGCAGTGCTGCGAAAAAGTTCGGCAGGGAATTCCCGATAAAGCTGAAAAGCCGTATCAGATAGTCCCAAAACCGGTTTTGCCTCACTGCCGCCAGGATCCCCAGAGGTATGGAAATCCCCACTGTCAGCAAAAGGGACACCACTGTCAGATAAATAGTTGTGGGAAGTTTTGAGAGAAAGGAAGCAAGGACCGGCTGTCCTGAAACAAAAGATTCTCCCATATCTCCTTTCAACAGATTTCCCAGCCACGTTACATACTGCTCTGTCACAGGTCTGTCCAGTCCCAGTTCATGGCGGAGTTCATTTTTTTCCTCTGCCGACATGGCGATCCCCTGGTTGCTTTCCATAATATCTACCGCATCTGCCGCCGACAGATTTGTAAGGATAAAAGACAGCAGAGTGATCCCCAGCAAAATAGGGATCATCTGAATAAGCCTTGTTAATACATATTTTTTCATTCTTTTTCACCTTAATCAGCTTGTAAAATACTCTTTTAGAGTATAAAGCTTTCGGGGATCCCCCACAAGCCCCTTAGGGGGTTGTTTTTTCATTCTGGCTTTTTCCTCTCAATCCCCTCTTTTTCAGACAGAAAAATACGGGGAGATAACCCCATCCCCCCGTTAAGATGCTCGGTTGTTTTTCATTTATGCCTTTACTGCAAAAAGGGCAAACAGCGCATCCGGATTATAAAATTCATCTTTTACTGTATAGATTTTCCTGCTGACGCCGAAATCTACAGACAGCTGCTCCACCCCCAGATTTCCCAGGGTCTCCACATCCCAGGCAGGGCGGACACGGCTGCTGATAGGAAGCTGCCGCTTAATCTCCTCACATTCTGCCATCATATCCAGTCCCAGTTTATTGTGGGTATGGTTTTTGGGAAGTTTAGAAGTATCTGCAAAATTTACCGCCCCGTAGTTAGCGTCAAAGTTCAGCAGGATCCCGCCTTTTTTCAGCACCCGCAGCCAGTCTTTGTAAGCCCTGGCCGTATCCGGCAAAGTCCAGGTAAGATTTCTGGATATCACAACGTCAAAAGTCTCATCCTCAAAGTCGAGACTTTCCCCGTCCATGATCAGAAACTGACAGCCGGCATTTTCTTCTTCCGCCAGTTCTCTGGCATAGCGGATCATATCCGGAGTCAGGTCTGTTCCTGTAACCTCGTGTCCCATTTTCGACAAAAGAATCGTAAAGAATCCTGTGCCGCAGCCTACGTCCAGGATCCGCAGATTTCCCTGGGGAAGATACTTTTCGATTTCTTCCTGCCATCTTTCGGCAATGGGATCATGGAGCTCCGCCTTCCTCTGTTCCTTAAAGCCGCTGCTGCGTTTTGTCCAATAGTTGGTGATCCGCTCTTTCCGGTTATCCTTCTCCCGGGAAATCTTTCCATAGGCGATCATTGGGCCGGATTCTTCTACCTGAAGGCTTCCTGTCTGGTAAAGGATCACCCCATCATTTTCTCCATAAGCTACTTCCAGAATATGGCCCTGATAATCCTTGACCATTCCCAAAACTTCTCCTGCCCGGATCATATCTCCCGGCATTTTGTTTGGATACCACAGGCCGTTCTGGGAAGCAGACTGGTAAATAATGTCCCTTACTTCCAGAGGATAATAGATCCTATAGTCTTTCTGTCCCAGATAAACCCCCAGATGGCAGAGGATATTCCGCACGTCCCTCCGTGTAGAATGGGATTCCTCTCTGGTCCAGGCTCCCATGCCTCCTCTTTCAATGAGAATACTGGGGATCCCGTAGGCGTAAGCCGCATAGTTATAACAGCCTCCCTTGGCCACTGTAGAGCAGACCATGTAGGGTACGTCCACCTGCTGGGCCATTTCCCTGGAGATTTTTACCGTCTCTTCTGAAGCCTGTCCTGCATAATACACATAGGGGGCAAGATGTTCATAGCTGTCTCCGCTGTGAAGGTCAATATAATAATCTGCTATAGGAAAAAGTTCCTTTTCGATTCCCCAGGCCAGCCGCTCCATCTGGGTTCCCTCCCTGTTTCCAGGGAATACCCGGTTGAGGTTCTTCCCGTCCTCATATCCGAAACTGCCGCTTCTGTTTTCAAAAGCTTCCCGGTTGATAACCTTTACGATCACTACTGTTCCTGCAATTTTTTCTGTTTTCAGCCTGTCGGCCAGTTCTACAGCCGCCTGGATCCCTACATATTCTTCTGCATGGATCCCCGCAGTGATCAGCACCGTCTTTCCCGGCTCTTCTCCGTTTAAAATAGTAACAGGAAGCTGAAACTCTCCGTCTACAAGAGAGAGGAAGCCGCTGACTCTCTCACCCGGTTTTACATGAAAACTTCCTAACTGAAAAATTCCATTTTCGTTCATAATCTTATCCTTATCTATGTCTAAAAAAGTTTTGATTTCCTCCATTAGGGGAGGTGTATGTCTCGCCTAACAGGGTCAGTTTATCAGAAAGTCAGCAGACCCACAAGCCCGGCGGGGGGATATAAATTGTCTCCTGATCATTTTTCGCAGATATGAACATTGAAATCTTCTTAAGATACTTGTATGGTCAAATACCCCGAGCATCGGGGTATTTGACCCTTGCGGCAGTCGCCGAATGGACATGCAAGCATGTCCGCCTGGCTCGTTGCCCGCAGAAATAAAGGAAGATAGTACGCAAGATAATATGTAAGATCATGGAGCTGCCGTATGTATCGTCTATTTCTGAAAAAATAGGACGCATAACAGCTACTAACAATCTGGAAGCAAAACCCCATTTACGAAAGAATAATAAAATCAGATCCATTCATTCTTCTTTGAAGATCGAGGCCAATTCTCTGACTTTGGGACAGGTCAGAGATGTAATCAACGGGAGGACTGTACTGGGTGAAGCAAATCAAAGATATATAAAGATTTAATTCATTGTCCTTTGAGAATCAAAAGAGCTGCTGTATTAGTCAAAGATATCTTTTGTGAAACTATCCTTCTTTAAGAAAAAAGGCCGACCCATAAACTGCGCCAGCCTCTTCTTTCCTATACCATTTTATTATTTTCTATAAATAATATCTTCTCTGCTTGGTCCGTTGGAGATCATGGTGATGGGGAATCCCAGCTTCTCCTCTACGAACTCAATATATTTCCGGCAGTTCTCCGGCAGATCTTCATATTTCTTAATGCCTCTGATGTCACATTTCCAGCCTGGCAGCACCTCCAGCACCGGTTTTGCCTTTTCCAGAAGATGTGTGGTTGGGAATTCTGTGGTTACTTCCCCGTCAATTTCATATCCCACACATACAGGGATCTCATCTAAATATCCCAGTACGTCCAGTACTGTAAAGGCCACATCTGTGGTTCCCTGGATACGGCAGCCATATTTGGAAGCCACACAGTCAAACCATCCCATTCTTCTGGGACGTCCGGTAGTTGCACCGTATTCTCCGCCGTCGCCGCCTCTGCGTCTCAGCTCATCTGCCTCATCGCCGAAAATCTCAGATACGAAAGCCCCTGCGCCTACCGCACTGGAGTAAGCCTTGCATACCGTGATCACCTTTTTGATCTCATAGGGGGGAACTCCTGCTCCTACGGCACCGTAAGCTGCCAGAGTGGAAGAAGAAGTTACCATAGGATAGATTCCGTGATCCGGATCTTTCAGAGAGCCTAACTGTCCCTCTAAAAGGATTTCCTTGCCCTCTTTCAGGGCGTTCCACAGATACAGAGAAACATCACATACGTAAGGCTCAATCATCTCTCTGTACTGACGCAGCTCTTCCATAATGTCGTCCGGATTCAGAGCAGGTTTGTGATATAAGTGCTCCAGTGTAACATTTTTCTTCTCGCAGACATTTTCTACTTTTTCCCGAAGCTCTGCCTCATCTTCAAAAAGCTCGCTGACCTGGAAGCCGATCTTTGCGTATTTATCTGAATAGAAGGGTGCGATTCCTGATTTTGTGGAGCCAAAAGAATGTTTTCCCAGACGCTCTTCCTCATACTCATCGAATTTAATATGATAGGACATCACCATCTGCGCCCTGTCAGACACCTTGATCTTGGGCATGGGAACTCCTTTTTCCACAATCGACTGAATCTCCTTAAACAGTACCGGGATATTCAACGCCACACCGTTTCCGATCACGCTGGTAGTATGGTCGTAAAACACACCGGAAGGAAGGGTATGAAGTGCGAATTTCCCGTAATTGTTCACAATTGTATGACCTGCGTTGGCGCCACCCTGGAATCTGACAATAATATCTGACTCCTGCGCAAGCATATCGGTAATCTTACCTTTTCCTTCGTCACCCCAGTTGGCCCCTACTACTGCTTTTACCATCTCTTATTCCTCCTGTTTTACGGGTTCCAAATTCTGTCATTTTCATAGACATATAAAATACATAAATTTTTCACCCTGATATCATCAATTACTACAATATCATACTACATTTTACGACAGAAATAAAGTATAAAACAAAATCTTTTCCAACTATCCGGCCGTGAGACTTTGAATAGCAGCTTATGCTTCCCGGCTGATGCAGCTGCAGATTTCTTCTATTGCATACAAGGGAAGATTCATCAGCCATTCCTCTGGCCTGTAATCCGCCATAGAAGTGCGGATCGAAATTTCAGGCTGATACTTTTCATAATATGTTTTCAAACTCTTGGCTTTCAGATTCACTTCTGCTTTGACCTCTACAGGCACTGTTCTCTCTCCGGTATCGACCACAAAATCTACTTCGCAGGATCCTCTGTCGTTGGTATAATAATAAATGCTTAAGTTTTCCAGGGTTTTTAACTGCTGGCATACATACTGTTCCGTCAACGCCCCTTTAAATTCCTTAAACAGATCCTTTCCATCCAGCAGGATTTTGGGGCTCAGTCCCGTCATACAGCCCAGGAGTCCCACGTCAACAACAAACAGTTTAAAAGCTTTTTGGTCCACATAGGCTTTCAGAGGAATCCCCCCTCCCTTCACCCGTTCGATTTTATAAACAAGTCCACAGTCGCAAAGCCACATGATTGCTGTTTCATATTCTTTTGCCCGGCCTCCTTCACGTACCAGCCCATAAAGAAACTTTTTATTTTCTTTTGCCAGCTGAGACGGGATGCTATTCCACACCATCCGTATCTTGGGGACAATTTCCAGGGGCGCATGTTTTGAAAAGTCCTGCTCGTATGCCGCCAATATACGCTTTTGTACTTCCCGGACTTCATAAAAATCTCTTTCCTCCGTAAAATTCTTAACCGCTTCCGGCATGCCGCCGATAAAATAATATTGCTTAAGAGCCTCTATATAAGTCTGTTTAAAAGAAGTGATCATTTTGTAATCCTGGCTGTCAAGGAGCTTTGCAAACTGAGTTCCTGTTACTGCCATCAAAAATTCCCGGAAGGAAAGTGGATAAAGTTCCAGAAAATCTACTTTTCCCACCGGAAAAGAGGTTCCTTCATGGAGTGCGATCCCCAGCAAAGATCCAGCACAGATAATATGATACTGGGGCGCATTTTCATAAAAATATTTAAGAGAAGAAAGAGCTCTTGGCACTTCCTGGACCTCGTCAAAAATCAAAAGAGTACTGTCTGGATCGATCTTTTTTCCTGCATATAGCTCAATCCCCATGATCAGGCGGTCTGTATTCAGATCTGAAGCAAATAATTCTGCCATTCTGGAGTTGGAATCAAAATTGATATAAACCATATCTCGATAAGCGGCTCTGCCGAATTCCTTCATCAGCCATGTCTTTCCGACCTGCCTTGCTCCTTGAATAAGCAGCGGCTTACGGCGTCTGCTCACCTTCCATCTATACAATTTTTCCATTGCAATCCGATACATAGATACACCTCCACAATATTCTGTATTTTATATTATATCCCCTGTATCACAAAATTACAACGTAAAAGGGAACAGTATAACATTTTTTACAACGTTAAAAAGCAGCCAGGAACTTTTCTGGAACAAAGCATTCCAGTAGTCCTCTGACTGCTTTTTCTTTATCCTATTGATCTTTTACTCGCCGGGTCCGCTTTTCCTGCTCCTGAACAGAATGAACAGCACTGCGCTGACTCCCATTAAAATGGGGTAATAAAGATAAGGCATGATCTCCACAGGAGATATTGCCGCCATTCCTGCTGCTGTAAGAAGCTGGGCGCCATAAGGGATCACTCCCTGTCCCACAGAGGCAAAGATATCCAGAAGGGAAGCGCTCCTTTTCGGGGAAATATGGAATTCATCGCTGATCTCTTTGGCAATGGGGCCTGCCATAACAATCGCCACGGTGTTATTCGCTGTACAGCAGTCTACCAGAAATACCAGAATGGAAATACCAAATTCTCCTCCCCTGGCACCGCTGATCCTGCTTTTGATCACACTTAAGATAAACTGAATACCACCGTATTCCCTGACCAGAGCCACAATAGCTGCCACGATAATGGAAATCACTGTAATGTCATACATACTGGTGACCCCTTCCCCCATTTTCTGGAACAGTTCTCCAAAAGCAAAAGCCCCTGTGGCTACTCCTACGATAGCGGAAAGAATCGTTCCTGCAATAAGGATCACAAACACATTGACTCCAATCAGTGCGCCGATCAGTACTACCAGATAAGGGATTACTTTTATGATCTCATCCTCATAGGAAGACTTATCCAGGACCAGGTTTCCGGACTGGGCTCTTGCCACAAAAAAGAAGATCACAGCAGTTATGATAGCTGCCGGAAGGACAATGAGAAAATTTTCCTTAAATTTGTCCTTCATCTCACAGCCCTGAGTCCGGACTGCCGCAATGGTGGTATCTGAGATCATAGACAGGTTATCTCCGAACATGGCTCCGCAGACCACGGCTCCCAGGCAGAGAGGAGCTCCCAGACCTGTTTCCTGGGCAATTCCCACACCGATAGGGGCCATAGCCGTAATCGTTCCCACAGAGGTACCCATAGACACTGAAATAAAACAGCCGATAATAAACAGTCCCATCACTGCAATAGACGGAGGCATAAGAGAAAGTCCCAGATTTACCGTGCTCTCCACTCCTCCTGCTGCGCTGATGGTACCGGAAAAGGCTCCTGCCGCCAGAAAAATCAGACACATGGTCACAATATTTTCTTCTCCGATCCCTTTGGATATGACGGTGAGCTTGTCTGCAAACCGCAGCCGCCGGTTCTGGCAGAAAGCCACGGTCAGGGCGATCAGGAAGCCCACAATGGCAGGCATGGTATAGAAATCCCCGGATAAGATCCCTGCCCCTAAAAATATTACCAGAAACACCCCGATAGGCAGCAGCGCCCGGGGATTCCCCTTGCTTTTATCTCTCATATTTCTCTCCTTTTCTGGAAGGAAAAAGGCCGCCCTGAAAGCCGGACAAGGAAATACCAGTCTTTTCCTCTCCTGCTTTTCGTAAGGCAGCCTTATCCATTTTTCTTTATTTCATTAGTGTCCAAAGCTGCAGCATAAAATCTGCCCATATTCCTGGCATGTGTTTCATCCCGCAGTTTCCGGCATTATTCAGTTATCCTGATATCTATATATCTTTCTTCCTGCTTACACATTAATCTCTGCGGTCATGCCAAGCACCTCTTTGTTGGCCTCAAGCACAGGATTTACCACGTTCTTCAGGAAAGCATCTACCTGCACAGAAGCCCGTCCTGTATATTTTGCAGGATCCATGGTCTTCTCCAGATCCTCTAAAGACATATTGAAAGCCGGATCAGCAGCGATCAGCTCCAGAAGATTGTTCTCTTTTCCTTCTGCCTTTACATTTCTTGCTGCAACCATAGACAGTTCACGGATCTTTTCGTGAAGTTCCTGACGATCCCCTCCTGCCTTTACAGCATCCATCATAATGTTCTCTGTAGCCATGAAAGGCAGCTCGCTTCTTAACCGTTTTTCAATAACCTTAGGATATACCACCAGTCCGTCCACTACGTTCAGACACAGGTCCAGGATACCGTCAATGGCCAGGAATCCTTCCGGAACAGAAAGACGTTTGTTGGCGGAATCGTCCAGGGTTCTCTCAAACCACTGGGTAGCAGAGGTAATCGCAGGGTTTAAAGCATCTACCATTACAAATCTGGACAGAGAGGCAATACGCTCGCTGCGCATAGGATTTCTCTTATAAGCCATGGCAGAAGAACCGATCTGGCTCTTTTCAAAAGGCTCTTCCACTTCCTTCAGGTGCTGAAGAAGGCGGATATCATTAGAGAATTTATGGGCGCTGGCAGCAATTCCTGCCAGGATATTCAGCACTCTGGTATCCACTTTTCTGGAATAAGTCTGTCCGG
>ERZ1090861.556-NODE-556-length-22560-cov-12.061453_pt1 | contig 22560 bp, 15 predicted proteins | sample MGYA00478482_ERZ1090861 | MGnify/ENA primary metagenome ERZ1090861 (study PRJEB33644, sample SAMEA5815744) | chicken gut metagenome | biome: Chicken; feature: Gastrointestinal Tract; material: Caecum | place: Ireland | collected 2019-01-01 | study: A study of the... | reverse complement strand
CAGGAAGCTCCTCCAGAACCGCAGTAGCCATTTCCTGGATATTCATCTGCATGCCGCCGTCGCCGGAAATAGCGATTACCGGAATGTCAGGATTTCCGATTTTGGCCCCGATGGCTCCCGGAAGTCCGTATCCCATAGTTCCCAGGCCCCCGGAGGTAACCAGATGCTTCTTATTATTAAGCTCTGCGTACTGAGTTACCAACATCTGATGCTGACCAACATCAGTGACAATGATGGCTTCCTCAAACTGCCGGTTGATTTCACTGATTATATCCAGAGGGCTCATAAGTTTCCGGTCTTTCATATTCAGCGGATGTTCTTCCTTCCATGCCTGGATCTGCCCCAGCCATTTCTCAGTATTCTGCTCGGTTACATATTCCGCCATTTTGGTGATCGCCTCTTTTGCGTCGGCTACAATAGGGATATCCACCTGGATATTTCTGGAGATAGAGGCTGTATCAATATCGATATGGATGATCTGAGCATTTGGAGCAAAAGCATGAAGTTTTCCGGTGATACGGTCATTAAATCTGGTTCCGATAGAAAAGAGTACATCGCAGTTGCTTACGGCCATATTGGCAGCATAGGCTCCATGCATTCCCAGATTTCCTACAAAAAGAGGATGGTCAGTGGGAATGGCTCCCCGGCCCATAATTGTCGTTACTACAGGCACCTGGGTCTTTTCTACTACCTGGGTGAAAATTTCATCCGCTCTGGCGATATTTACTCCGCCGCCTGCCAGAAACAAAGGACGTTTTGCTTTCTGCAGGACCTTAATGGCTTTTTTCAGCTGTCCGATGTGAACGCTGGTGTTAGGCTTATACCCCCGGATATTTACGGTTTTGGGATATTCCGGGCTTCCCAGTTCACACATCACATCTTTGGGAAGATCAACGAGAACCGGACCGGGACGGCCGGTGCGGGCGATGTAGAAAGCCTCTTTGATAATCCGGCCCAGGTCTTCACGTTTCCTCACAGTTACGCCATATTTGGTGATGCTTCTGGTAATGCCCACAATGTCCACTTCCTGGAAAGCATCGTTTCCGATCAGGTATCTGGCTACCTGGCCGGTAAAGCATACAAGAGGCACGCTGTCATAGTTGGCTGTAGCCAGTCCGGTAACCACATTGGTAGCTCCGGGGCCGCTGGTAACAAGACATACGCCTACTTTTCCCGTAGTCCTTGCGTAAGCGTCTGCTTCATGGACCAGAGCCTGCTCATGGCGGGGAAGGACGATATCGATATTATTCTGCTTATACAGTTCATCACTGATGTCAATCGTGGTCGCTCCGGGATAGCCGAAAAGAACTTCCACCCCTTCTTCCTTCAAGGCTTTTACGAACAATTTGTTTCCTGTGATCTGTTTCATATGAGATACCTCCTGTCTCTTTTTTCAAGAACGCCTTCTGCTATTTATCCTATAGGAAAACCTGAAAAATTTTCCTTAAGAATAAAAATGCCCTAAGCATAAAGCTTAGGGCGAATTGATCCGTGTTACCACCTAATTTCAGAGAATCACTCTCTGCACTCAGCCAGTACAGAAGAAACTATACTGCTTTCCTGTAACGTGGAAATTACGTTGGAGTCTACTGCATGATACTTGGTATATCATGGTTCGGTCCACTGCTCGAAGGCTACCTTCCATAATCCCTTCACAAAGACTTCCACCAGCCGTCTTTTCTCTGGACATCCGGCGATTATGTACTCCTCCTTGTCACTGCATTTTATACATGTGAAAAAGTTATTAAAAGTATTATATGTGCAAAAACACCAGTTTGTCAACAGAAAGAACAATAAATTTGTGAAAATATTTAGAAGGCTTTTGTATACATAGGAAAAACGGAAAAATGTTTCCGTATCAGGAGCAGGATTTTGGTATAATATAATTATCTATGTCTCTTGGAGGAAACTTATGAATACAGAGGACAAAGAACTGGACAATATAGCAGAGATACTGGAAAAAAAGGCCGGTTTTTGGAGGTTTTCCCGCCTGCTTGAAGAACTTTGGGGAAACCAGGGAAAGCTGTCTTTGAAATTGACAGAAAAGCTGACAGAATACGAAAAGGGGAAAGATCCGGAAGGGGTGTCCAGGAAAGTAAGAAATTGGCTTCGCGACAGAAATCAGCCGGGAAATCGGGAAGAACTTTTTAAGATCTCTTTTGCCATGGGACTGGATGAAAAAGAAGCGGAAATTCTCCTGGGAACCACTTCGGAAAGCGGTATTCATTATAGAAATCCCAGAGAATTGGTCTATGCTTTCTGCCTGAGAACAGGGGAGGATTATCCAAAAGCCAGAGAACTGGCAGACAGCCTGGCAGGAGAAATTCCTCCGCTGGGAACCCTGGAGTATAAAAGAAAAATCAGAAGTATGGGAGAGGACGAAGACAAGGAAACCAGGACAGTGTCTGTGCGCAATGAATTTAAAAGGATTCGTACAGAGGAAGAGCTGAGAAGTTTTTTTATTCAGAATAAAGAGACCTTTGGTATGCACCACAATACTGCCTACAGAAAATTTATGAAAATGATGAAATATCTGAAAAATCCCCAGGCGGCGGGAGAAGATCTGCCAAGGGAACGCAGTTATGGTACAGCGGAGATCGTAAAAGAATATCTGCGCATGAAAATGCCCTATGACAGGCGGATGAAAAATTACAGCAAGATTCAAAAAGAGGTAAAAAAACACTGGCCTACAGTAAAAACCGTAAACGATATGATCTCAAGAAAAATGGATGTAGACAGAAAAACTTTAATTCTTTTGTATCTTTCCACAGAGGGGATGACGGCAGGAAGAGAGAATATGTCCTGGAAATTATATGTAAAGGAGCATTACCTGCGGCTGAATATGATGCTCAGACAGTGTGGAATGGCAGGAATGAATCTGCACTGTCCTTTTGACTATATGGTGATGCAGGCCATGCGCTGTCAGGGAGACGAGGAATATATGGGCCTTCGCATGGAGAGAATGATCCGGCGCCTTTTCCGGGAGGAAGATAAAATTGCCTATGTAGAGCAGGAGGAAGGAAAATGAACGAAGAAAGAAGTATTCTTCCACAGGGATATCAATTAAAAAGCGAGACACGGACGTACATGATTGACCGTTATGTCAGCGCCGGTTCTAATTCCATCGTGTATGAAGCCCATTATCAGGACAGCCTTATGCAGGAACATGTGCATACGGTTCTGATCAAAGAACTGTATCCCTTAGATACGCAGGGAAGGATTTCCAGGGATAATAAACAGCAGCTCCAGGTTAAAGAGGAGGGAAAAGCATTTTTTGAACTTCAGCGGGAAAGCTTCCTTTTGGGCAACCGGGCCCACCTTACCCTTGCGGCCAGCGGAAGTGACCATATTGCAGAAAATCTGGATTCTTTTCAGGCAAATAATACTTTATATACGGTTTTAACGGCCAAAAAGGGAAAGGTTCTGGGGGAATTTCTTAAGGAAGGAGAAGAATTCCCCTCAGCTACCCAGGCGGTTGTGTGTATCAACAATCTTTTAACTGCACTGGCCGGATTCCACAACCACGGGCTTTTGCATCTGGATATCAGTCCGGACAATATTTTTCTGCTGTCGCCGGAAGAAAAAGGCGGATTTCCTACAGATCTGCTGCTTCTGGACTTTAACAGTGTATATTCTCTGGAGGAAAAATCAGAAAGCGAGTATCAGTATTATCTGGGAAAAGAGGATTATATGGCTCCGGAGATCTTTCTCCATCAAAAGGCAGAACTGGGCCCCTGGACAGATCTTTACTCAGTGTGTGCAGTATTTTATGAAATACTTACCGGAGAAAAACTGCCAAAGGACAGAGAACTGGAAAGGAACAGCGAGTTGGTATCCCCTTATTCCAGGATCCTGCTCCATGAAAAAGAGAGAACAGCAGAAAAGCTGAATGCAATTCTCAGAAAAGGTCTGGAACTTCTTCCCCAGAACCGGTATCAGGATATCGGAGAGATGAAAGGGGATATACAGGAGCTTCTGGGAATCTTAAACGGAACCATTCGTTTTGCCCCCTTAGTTCCTGAAAAAGTTCAGAAAAAGAAGGGGACAGGGGGAAAATGGAGAGCTTTCGCACAAGTGTCAGCCGGAGTTCTGGCAGGCATCCTTCTCATGGGCGGCCTGAACTGGGGATATGGACTGGCAATGGGACGGCGGGTGCAGTCAGAGGCAGAAAACCCGGAAGCTCCGGAAACAGAAGAACTGGAGGACACCCAGATCGATCTGTCCCTGATCCCTCTAGAGCTGGATGATTCTGTGGTGCTTACGGAAAAAAATGTCCGCTGGCCCCTGGAGGATAATATCCTGAATCTTCAGGAGCAGACTTCCACTTCTGTACGGGTTATGCTGAAAGACTACTCCCATAAAAGAAACCTGGAAGATGTTTATGAGCAGTACAGTCTTTTTTGTTTCTACAGCGGAAAAGGAGATAAGCGGGGCTGGCAGTATGGAGATCGGACCTATGATTTTTTCCGGACAGAAGATAATGCCCTGCAGATGGTCCTGCCTTTCCAGGATACCAATGATTTTGACCTTTCCTATATAGGCGTGGTATTTGCCAATTATAATTACGACAAATCTACGGCCCTTTTGGATATAACCTCCTGTACCCTGACAGACGGAGAGGGAAACCGGCATGAGATCACAGATCTGATCGGAAGCCATCTGCTGTATTTTGACGAAGAAAACTGGCAGTGGAATCTGACCACAGATCAGAATCAGGACTTTGTTACAGATTTCGGGGACATATATGGAGGAAATCTGACGGTAGATGCTCAGGTGGGATATCTGGAGCCGGTAGTGGATGTAAAGTGGGAAAGTGAAGATCCGGATATCGCCAGGGTGGATCCTGACGGCAGGATAACAGCTGTCAACAGAGGATACACAACCCTCACTGTGACCCTTACAGATAAAGAGACCGGTGAGACAAAAAGTACACAGATGATCGTGAATGTAGTAAGAAAACCTATCTGAATTTCAAGATTCGACAAAAAAGGAAAATGAGCCGTATTTGCAATTGTGCGATGCTATGTCTTGGAAAACCTTGACAAGCATAGAGGACAGTGCTATGGTTATAAACGACAAATTCATAATTTGGCCACATATGCCAGAGGAAAAGTTCCAGAGATGGATTAAATGGGAATTCGGTGAGAATCCGAAACGATCCCGTCACTGTGATTGTGAGCAGACCGTATGATGTCACTGAGGTTTGACCTTGGGAAGGCACGGCGAGCGTTGAGCATAAGTCAGGAGACCTGCTTATCCTTTTACCTTGAGCTTCTTACGGACGATGGGAGTGCTCATTAATAAACCGGCATCAGGGAATTTATACACTTTTTTGTACTTTTCTATCTCTGCTGCTTTTTATGTGATATCCTGCCGACCGTAACATATAGTTACGGTCTTTTTTTATTCTATAGGAAAGTTCTTTGAACTGTCCCACAGAATAAAATTTTGAGTGCGAGAGGTAGGGCAGAGAACCGCCAGATTGAATGAAACTGCAAAAGAAAGAAGAGGTAAAAAGTATGAAAGCGAAAAAAGTATTCCTATTACTGCTGTCCTCCATGCTGACCGCCGCCAGTATGACCGGATGCTGGGGAGAAAGTACAGAATCTGCAAGCATCCCGGGAACCGGTTCGGGAAACCGGGAGGATGAAGTGAACCAGGAAGCCTATGAAACAGAACAGGACAGTTCCGGGGGCAGGTCGATGACCTTCGGGATACAGAACTACAGCGGCGGCGGCCTTGATCCTGCCGCAGAAATAAACTGTGCCTGGAATCTTTCCCGCTATGGGGTGGGAGAATGTCTGTTTAAATTCGACAACTCTATGAATGTGGTCAATACCCTGTGCGATACTTATACAGTTAATGATGATCATACAGAATGGGTGTTTCATATCCGGGAAGGCGTGAAATTTTCTGATGGCTGCGATCTGACGCCGGAAGCTGTGAAAGCAAGTTTTGAACGGTTATTTGAAGAAGGCCCCAATGGCTCATCGGCTCCCCAGGTTTATCTGGAAACAGGGGCAGAGATCACTGCCGATAACGAGACGGGAAATCTGACGATACGGACCACCACCCCTTATGTAGATCTGACCAAAAACCTGGCTTATCCGGTTATGGCTATTCTGGACGTGGAACATACCACAGATTATGATCACAGTCCCATCGGAACCGGCCCCTATGTGGCCGCTGATTTTCAGGAAGAGGTGGGCTATACCATGGCAGCCAATGAATATTATTGGGACGGTGAGGTTCCTTTTGAATCTGTCGAGCTGCTGTATATGGGAGACGCCTCTGCAAAGGCTATGGCCCTTCAGTCCGGCCAGCTGGATCTGGCTGAAAACGTCACAAATATCAGTGACCTGAATACTCTTCGGGAGAACCCGGAATTTACCGTTACCATTGCCAGCAGTGTCCGTACCGGCCTGGCCCACATGAATATGTCTGAGGGCAGGCTGCTGTCTAATAAGACTCTCCGCGAAGCAGTGCTGATGGCTCTGGACGACGAGACCATGTGTTCTGTTACAGTAGGCGGATTGTATACTTCCGGCTATTCGGTCCTGCCTTCCAATCTGGACTATGGATATGAGAATCTGACGGATCCTTATCCCTATGACCAGGAGGCGGCAATACAGCTTCTGGATGAAGCGGGAATTGTGGATACTAACGGTGACGGAACCCGGGAACTGGACGGACAGGAAGTGGTTCTTCATTATGTGACCTATTCCAACCGCTGCCTGGATGATTTTGCAGAAGCCATTCAACAGCAGCTTGCGGAAATCGGCATCGGGGTTGATCTGGAACTGGGAGATTCTGCCCGTCAGTGGGACAGCTACCAGTCCGGGGATTTTGACTTAAACGGATCCAACTGGACCACCGTAGGCACCGGAGATCCTACAGAATATCTGGCTGCATGGTGTTCTGACTCAGGCTCTGATTACTGCGGCTATCAGAATGATGAATATGATGAATTATACAATCAGCTGAGCACTACTTTTGATGAAGACGAGCGCCGTGACATTATTCAGAGGATGCAGCAGATCCTTCTTGATGATGCGGCTGTGGTGGTTCACGGCTATTATAACAGCTCTATGATCTCCAGAAACGCTACTATCGGCGGCGCAGCGATCCATACGGCAGATTATTACTGGCTCACCAATGAAATATATCCTGCGGCCCAGTCTTGATGAGGGTATTTCAGTTTTCCCGGAAAAGCATAGCTTTTTCGGGAAATGCAGATTGTCCGCTCCAGGCGATGCCTGTGCAGAAAGGAGAGAAAATTTTGACTGCAAAATACTTAGGAAAAAGACTGATCCAGATGATCCTTGTAGCCTTGGGAATCAGTTTTTTGTCATTTTTGATTACCTACCTGGCACCTGGCGATCCGGTGCGTACCATGTATGCGGCTTCCGGAGTTGTACCAAGCGAAGAGGTCATCCAGCAGACACGGGAGGCTATGGGTCTGAACCGGCCTGTACTGGTCCAGTATTTTGACTGGCTGACAGGATGTCTTCATGGAGATTTCGGCACATCTTATGCCTATAACAACTCTGTTTCCGCTTTACTTTTGAATCGGCTCTGGCCTACGCTGAAGCTGTCTATTTTTTCCTTGATCCTGATGCTTGCGATAGCCGTTCCCCTGGGCATGATACAGGCTACTCACAAGAACAGCCTTGTGGATTACGGTCTGCGGGGCCTCACATTTTTTGGCGTATCCATGCCGAATTTCTGGGTAGGTCTGCTGCTGATGCTGTTTTTCTGCGTCCGTTTGAAGCTTCTGCCTGTAGTCTGTTCGGGAGGGGACTTTCAAAGTATGATACTTCCGGCAGTCACCCTTGCGTTTGCCATGTCTGCCAAGTATACCCGTCAGGTGCGGACTGCAATTCTGGAGGAGCTGAGCCAGGATTATGTTGTGGGAGCAAGAGCCAGGGGAGTGAAGGAGTGGAAGATCCTGTGGCTCAATGTATTCCCCAATTCCCTGCTGCCTCTGCTGACCATGCTGGGACTGTCCCTCGGCTCTCTATTGGGGGGAACCGCTGTGGTGGAGGTTATCTTTACCTATCCCGGCCTGGGAAATCTGGCGGTATCTGCCATAACCGCATATGATTATCCCCTGATCCAGGGGTACGTCTTATGGAGTTCTCTGATCTATATGGTGGTTAATCTGCTGGTGGATATTTCCTATAACCTGGTTGACCCAAGAATGAAAGAAAGGTGGTAGAGAAGAATGAAAATCAGAAATTTTATCATAAAAAACAAGTCCTTTTGTTTCTTTGCTTTCCTCGCCCTTCTGATCATCCTTACGGCTGTTTTTGCCCCGGTCATCACAGGAGGGGTCAGCCCTTCAGAGGCTGTGCTGGGGGACGCTCTAAAGCCTCCCGGCAGAGAGCATATTTTCGGAACTGACAAACTGGGGCGTGACATTTTTACCCGGGTGATATATGGAGCCCGGACCAGTCTTGTGGCGGCCTTCTCTGTTGTGATCCTTATTTTTGTGCTGGGGACGGTCCTGGGAGTTCTGGCCGGCTATTTCGGCGGCTGGATAGATACTGTGATCATGCGTATCGCAGACCTGATGGTATCTTTCCCGGGGATGGTTTTCGCTATGGCCGTTGCCGGCGTCCTGGGAGCCAGCATTAGGAATGCGGTGATCGCAGTGGCCTTGGTAAGCTGGACAAAATATGCCAGACTTGCCCGGAGCCTGGTGTTGAAGATCCGGAACCGGGATTATGTGGCCGCCGCCGTGATCACAGGTTCCAGGACCTTTTCTATACTGCGGAGATATATGATCCCCAACGTTATCCCCACTTTGGTCATTACCGCCGCCACAGATATCGGAGGTATGATGCTGGAACTGGCAGGGCTTTCCTTCCTTGGCTTCGGCGCAAAGGCGCCTACGCCTGAATGGGGTTTGATGTTGAATGAAGGACGCCAGTATATCCAGAATGCCTCCTGGATGATGATCTTCCCAGGAGCTGCGATCTTCATTGTAGTAGTTGTCTTTAATCTGCTGGGAGATGCCCTTCGGGATGTTCTGGATCCTAAAGATGAGTAGGAGGGGATTTCATGCTTGAGATAAAAAATGTTACTATATCCTATGGAGACCGCCCTACGGTTAAAAAATTCAGTATGACCCTCAAAAAAGGCGAGATTGCCTCTATCGTAGGCGAGTCCGGCTCAGGGAAAACCACCGTGATCCGGGCTGTGCTTGGCCTGCTGCCGGGAGGGGGCAAGGTCACAGAAGGGGACATCTTGTTTGAAGGAAAATCCCTGCTGGAAAACACAGCGGAAGAGTGGAGAAATCTCCGGGGCACAGATATGTCTATGATCTTTCAGGATTCCGGCGCCATGCTGAATCCTATCAGAAAAATCGGCAGTGTCTTTGTGGAATATATCCGCACTCACGAAAAGATCAGCAGGAAAGCTGCCTGGGAAAAAGGACGGGAAATGCTTGAACAGATGCGTCTGCCAAGCAGCGACAATATTATGAAATCTTATCCCTTCCAGCTTTCCGGCGGTATGCGGCAGCGGGTGGGCATTGCCATGGCTATGACTTTTCAGCCAAAGCTGCTGCTGGCAGATGAGCCCACTTCTGCACTGGACGTGACTACCCAGGCCCAGATCGTAAGGCAGATGATGGAACTGCGGGAGGAGTGGGGGACAAGTATTATTATGGTTACCCACAATTTGGGAGCTGCAGCTTATATGTCCGATCAGATCCTGGTAATGAAAGAAGGACAGATTGCAGATACCGGCAGTCGGGATCAGATCCTGAAAGGGGGCCGCAGCGTTTATACACAGGAACTTTTAGAGGCAGTTCCTTCACTGGGAGGTGAGCGTTATGTTTGATGAAAGAAATCTGCTGCTGGAAACAAGGCACGTAACCCGCCGTTTTCCTGCTTCAGGGGGCAGAGTGCTGACCGCCTGCAACGACGTTAATCTGAAATTTTACAAAGGGAAAACTCTGGGACTGATCGGAGAGTCCGGCTGCGGAAAATCTACTTTTATGCGTCTTGTAGTGCGGCTGGACATTCCCACTGAAGGGGAGATTATTTTCAGGGGAAAGGATCTGACAAAGCTGAAAGGAGAGGAACTGCGTCAGACCCGCCAGCATATCCAGATGGTTTTTCAGGATCCTAACAGTTCCTTTCATCCCAAAATGCGTATCCGGGATATTCTCTGCGAACCTCTTATGAACTTCGGCCGGATCAAGGCTTCGCAGAAAGAGGAGACAGCCCGGAAACTTCTGAAAGCTGTAGACCTTCCCGGCGACTTTGCAGACCGTTTTCCCCACAGTATGTCCGGCGGGCAGCGGCAGAGAATTGCCATTGCCCGGGCTATTGCCCTGGAACCGGAACTGATCATCATGGATGAAGCCACCTGCGCCTTAGATGTGTCTGTGCAGAAAACAATTATCCAACTGGTCTGCAGGCTGCAGAAAGAAAAAAATATTGCCATCGGATTTATCGCCCATGATCTGGGACTGATTCAGTCTTTTGCCCATCAGATCGCTGTCATGTATCTGGGAAATATTGTGGAGATCATTCCCGGAGGGGAAGTGGAAAAGGCAAAACACCCTTATACACGTACTTTGATTGATTCCATTTTTGATCCGAAGATGAACTTTTATAAAAAGATAGAGCCAATGGACAGCGAGATCCCCAGTCCTCTGGATATGCCTCCGGGCTGCCCTTTCCAGACCCGCTGCGAATCTTGCAGGGAATTGTGCAGGAAAGAGCGTCCAGTACGGAAGATGATTGGAGAAGGGCATGAAGTAGCCTGTCATCTGTTTGACGGATCAGGGAAGAGGGAGAGAAGTATGCCTCAGGCTGAAGCCAAAAAGAATTGCTTTTTTTACAGGAATCCCCTATAATGGGAACGGTAACGGAACCAGCTCCAAAGGGGCAGTTCACAAAAAAGGAAAAGGGGTAAATTTATGCTGAAAGGTAAAACAGTTGTACTGGCAGTGACAGGAAGCATTGCCGCATACAAGATCGCTTCCCTTGCCAGCGCCCTGAAAAAGCTTCATGCAGACGTACACGTGCTGATGACAAAAAACGCAGAGAACTTCATTAATCCCATTACTTTTGAGACTCTGACGGGAAATAAGTGCCTGATCGATACTTTCGACAGGAACTTTCAGTACAATGTGGAACATGTGGCACTGGCAAAAAAAGCAGATGTGGTTATGGTGGCTCCGGCTTCGGCCAATGTAATCGGGAGGATCGCCCATGGCATTGCCGATGACATGCTGACCACCACAGTGATGGCCTGCCGCTGCAAAAAAATCTTTGCGCCGGCTATGAATACCCAGATGTTCGAGAATCCCATTGTTCAGGATAATCTGAAGACACTGGAGCACTATGGCTGTGAGGTGATCAGTCCGGCTTCCGGTTATCTGGCCTGCGGAGATACCGGTCAGGGGAAAATGCCGGAACCGGAGCTGCTTCTCCAGTATATCTTAAAGGAGATCGCTTTCCCGAAAGATCTGGAGGGAAAGAAGGTTCTGGTCACTGCAGGACCTACTCAGGAACCCATAGATCCGGTGCGGTACATTACCAATCATTCATCCGGGAAAATGGGCTATGCTCTGGCAAAGATGGCCATGCTGAGAGGGGCTCAGGTTACCCTGGTGTCGGGTCCTGCAGCGATAACGCCGCCGGAATTTGTAGAAGTGGTTCCTGTGGTAACTGCAGAGGATATGTTCCAGGAAGTGACCAGCCGGGCAGGAGAACAGGATATTATCATCAAAGCAGCGGCAGTGGCGGACTACCGGCCCAAAACTGTCAGCCAGGAAAAGGTGAAGAAACAGGGAGAGGATATTTCCCTGGAGATGGAAAGGACCAGGGATATTCTCAAATATCTGGGAGAGCATAAGAAACAGGGACAGTTTCTCTGCGGATTTTCTATGGAGACAGAGAATATGCTGGAAAATTCCAGGAAAAAACTGAAAAACAAAAATCTGGACATGATCGTGGCCAACAATCTCAAGGTAGAAGGAGCAGGATTTGCCGGAAATACCAATGTGATCACCATGATCACAGAAAATGAGGAAGTTTCACTTGAAAAAATGTTAAAAGAGGAGGCAGCCTTAAAAATTCTGGACCAGATTTTAAAGAACATGGCACAGGCGTAAAATCAGGCCTGAACCTTAAAGAACAAGAGCAGAAAGAGATTTCTGTGCCAAAAGTATTGTATCTCAAAAAAGAACGATAACAAGGAGGCAATTATGAATCATTATCAGAACACAGCAGCCAGGCGGACGCCTGGAGACAACAGACGACAGATCAGAAGTATGGTGCAGACCGCCATTTTCGGGGCGATTATTGTGATCATGGCTTTTACCCCTTTTCTCGGATATATCCCTCTGGGATTTACAAGAGCCACGATTATCCACATCCCCGTTATACTGGCATCTCTGCTTCTGGGACCAAAGAAAGGAGCGGGTCTGGGATTTCTTTTCGGCCTTACCAGCTTTATTAACAACACGATGAACCCTACCGTCACATCTTTTGTTTTTACACCCTTTTATAATCTTGGAGAGTTCAGCGGCGGAATCGGAAGCATCCTTATCTGCTTCGTTCCCAGGATATTGGTAGGAGTGGTTCCCTACTTTGTCTACAAGGGAGTGAAAAAGTTCGGGACAAGCAAGGGAGTTTCCAATCTGGGACTGATCCTGGCGGGAATTTCAGGCGCACTGGTGAATACTTTGCTGGTCATGAACATGATCTTTCTGTTTTTCAGAGAAGCTTATGCGGCGGCCAATGAGGTGGCTGTCCAGGCCGTATACGGATTCATCTTATCTGTTATTGGAATCAATGGAGTTCCTGAAGCCATTGTGGCAGGGATCCTTACCTTCTTTATCGGACGTGTGCTGATGAAAAAGAATATCAGGGAAAGATTAGGTTTTACTTATGATTTTAGCGATTGATATCGGAAATACAAATATTGTCATTGGCTGTATCCAGAAGGGAGAGTGTCTGTTTGTGGAGCGTCTTTCCACTGTCCATACCAAGACAGAACTGGAATATGCCATTGATATTAAAAATGTTTTGGACATTTACCATATCCGGCAGGAACAGCTGGAAGGAGGGATTATTTCCTCTGTGGTTCCCCAGGTGACCAGGGCGGCAAAGCTGGCAGTAGAAAAAATACTGAAAAAGGAAGTCCTGATCGTGGGAGCGGGTATTAAGACAGGCTTGAATATCCGGATTGACAACCCGGCTCAGCTGGGAAGTGATCTGGTGGTGGACTCTGTGGCGGGGATTGCCGAATATCCGGTGCCTTTGCTGATTTTTGACCTGGGTACCGCCAATACGGTATGTGTTATTGACCGGAATAAAAACTATATTGGCGGTATGATTTATCCGGGTATTGGAGTATCTTTGGATTCTCTGACGGCCCATGCTTCCCAGCTTGGCGGCATCAGCCTGGAGGCTCCGGAACACATTATTGGAAAGAACACCACAGAATGTATGAAAAGCGGTGTGATCTACAGTGCAGCGGCAGCAATGGATGGAATCATTGACCGGCTGGAGGAAGAACTGGGAGAGACGGCTACAGTCATCGCTACTGGGGGACTGGCTAAAAGGATCGTTCCTCATTGCCGGAGAAAAGTGATTTTAGATGATAACCTGCTGCTGAAGGGGCTGTATATCATTTATCAGAAAAACCGGAAATGACCGGATATGTATTTTGGGACAGGTACTGCCGCCGGGAATTGTATTAGTAAATTTCCGGCGGTATTTTTTGCCGCTTTTACCCCTATTTTCTGAAATTCCTCCAAATAATTCTTGACATAGAAAGTCAGGAATGTTATCCTACAGATAAGTTAGCAATAACTAACTCATGTGAATAATCATTTTATAGCAGGTCCTTCCGGGGAAAGACCGGACACCTTTTTCCAGAAGGACCTTACCGGAATCTGGCTGCCTGGCAGGCGGATAAATGATATAGGAAAGGATGGTATTTCAGAGATGAAGAAAAATCTGACCATTGAAAAAGTAATCGGAAGGGAAATTATTGATTCCAGAGGAAATCCTACTGTGGAAGCCCAGGTATATCTGGCAGACGGAACTGTGGCTCTGGCCGCTGCTCCAAGCGGCGCCTCTACAGGAGAATTTGAGGCTCTGGAGCTGAGAGATAAAGATAAAGGCCGTTTCCAGGGGAAAGGAGTCTTGAAGGCAGTAGAGAATATCAATACAGCAATCTCCCAGACACTTACAGGGATGGATGCTTCTGACACCTATGGTATAGATAAGGTTATGATTGAGTTAGATGGAACTAACGATAAATCCAATCTGGGAGCCAATGCTATCCTGGCAGTTTCCATTGCATGCGCCAGAGCCGCTGCAGCGTCTCTTCAGATTCCTCTTTACCGCTTCCTTGGCGGTGTTTCAGGAAATAAACTGCCGGTTCCCATGATGAATATCTTAAACGGCGGCGCTCATGCGGCCAACACAGTAGATGTCCAGGAGTTTATGATCATGCCGGCAGGAGCGCCCAGTTTTAAAGAAGGCCTTCGCTGGTGTACAGAGGTTTTCCACAGTCTCCAGTCTCTTCTGAAATCCAAAGGACTGGCTACCTCTGTAGGAGATGAAGGTGGTTTTGCACCGGATCTTGCCAGTGACGAAGAAGCTATCCAGTATATTCTGGAGGCAGTAAAGACGGCTGGATACGAGCCGGGAAAAGACTTTGTCCTGGCTATGGACGCAGCCTCCAGCGAGTGGAAAGGGGAGAAGAAGGGAGAGTATATTCTTCCCAAATGCGGAAAGAAATTTACTTCTGCAGAATTGGTGGAGCACTGGAAAGGTCTCTGTGAGAAATATCCTATTTACTCTATCGAAGACGGTCTGGATGAGGAAGACTGGGAAGGCTGGCAGATGCTGACAAAAGAACTGGGAGAAAAAGTTCAGTTGGTAGGGGACGATCTTTTTGTTACCAACACCCAGAGACTTTCCAAGGGAATCGGCCTGGGCTGCGGCAATTCTATCCTGATCAAGCTGAACCAGATCGGTTCTGTGTCGGAGACCCTGGAAGCTATCAAAATGGCACATAAGGCAGGTTACACCGCTATTTCCTCCCACCGTTCCGGAGAGACGGAAGATACGACTATCGCAGATCTGGCCGTGGCTTTAAATACCTGCCAGATCAAGACCGGAGCTCCCAGCAGAAGCGAAAGAGTTGCCAAGTACAACCGCCTGCTGAGGATTGAGGAAGAACTGAAGGAAGCGGCCTGCTATCCGGGATTTGACGCATTTAACATTAAAAAATAAGGAGGACAACAGATGTCATTAATTGGTAAAAAAGTAAGTGATTTTAAAGTACAGGCCTATGTAAAGGGTGAATTTAAGGAGGTGACACAGGAAGACATCCTGGGACGGTGGAGCGTATTTTTCTTCTATCCCGCAGATTTTACCTTTGTTTGCCCTACAGAGCTGGAAGACCTGGCTGATAAGTATGAGGAATTCCAGAAGATCGGCTGCGATGTTTACTCTGTTTCCTGTGATACTCATTACGTGCACAAAGCTTGGCATGACGCCTCTGAACGGATCCGGAAGATCCAGTATCCGATGCTGGCAGATCCTACCGGCAAACTGGCCAGAGACTTTGATGTGATGATCGAAGAAGACGGACTGGCAGAAAGAGGAGATTTTATTGTGAATCCTCAGGGAGAAATCGTGGCCTATGAGGTGACTGCAGGAAATGTAGGAAGAAATGCAGATGAGATCTTCCGAAGAGTCCAGGCTTCTCAGTTTGTGGCAGAACACGGAGATGAGGTTTGCCCGGCAAAATGGCAGCCTGGAGCAGAAACACTGAAACCAAGCCTTGATTTAGTAGGATTGTTATAATGGCAGATAAATTTTATGACGGCGTGATCATCGGCGGCGGCCCTGCAGGGCTTGCCGCTGCCATTTATCTGGCCAGGGCCAGGTATCGGGTACTGGTCATTGAAAAAGAGACTATCGGAGGGCAGATCACCATTACTTCAGAGGTGGTCAACTATCCAGGAGTCCTTCATACAGACGGGAAAAAGCTTACAGAAGAAATGAGGAAACAGGCTCAGAACTTCGACGCTGAATTCTTAAAAGCCCAGGTAACCAGTCTGGCTCTGGAAGGAGACAAGAAAAAAATCCTGACAGATAAAGGGGAGATCCAGGCCCTGGGAGTGGTCCTTGCCACGGGAGCAAGCCCCAGACAGGCGGGATTTAAAGGAGAAGAGGAATTTCGGGGCAGAGGAGTGGCCTACTGCGCTACCTGTGACGGCGAGTTCTTTACAGGGAAAGATATTTTTGTAGTGGGCGGTGGATTTGCAGCGGTAGAGGAAGCTCTTTTCCTTACCAGATATGCCAGAAAGATCAGAGTGGTGGTAAGAGGAAAAGAAATTAACTGCGCCGGCCATGCAGTAGAGGAGCTCCTGGCCCATCCGGATATTTCCGTATCCTTTGAAACGGAAATTACAGAAGCCGGGGGAAAGGACATGCTGGAGTATGTGGTCCTCAGAAAGAAAGACACAGGGGAGATCTTCACTGTTCAGGCAGAGGAGGGAGAAAACCTGGGAATCTTTGTTTTCGCAGGCTATGTTCCGGCCACAGAATTGTTCCGGGATCAGGTAAAAGTCAGCGATAAAGGCTATCTTCTGGTAAATCGGAAACAGGAGACAAACGTGCCTGGGGTCTACGGTGCAGGAGATGTCTGCGAGAAAGAACTGCGCCAGGTAGTCACGGCTGTATCCGACGGCGCAGTAGCCGCAGCTTCCATGGAAAAATATCTTTTTTCCATATATCAGAAACTGGGGATCAAAAGAGAGAAAAGGAAGATAACAGAAGTAAAAAAGCCGGCTCAGGGGGAAGAAAAGGAAAAAATATCCTCTGGTGGGGAAGGATTTCTTACAGAAGAGATGAAAGAATCTTTAGTTCCGGTATTTGCCAGGTTTGAAAAGGAAATCCTGGTTAAGGTTTATCTGGATGCTTCCTATTTGTCCCGGGAGGTGGAAGGATTTGTCCGGGAAATGGAACCTTTAAGTGAAAAGGTCCGCTATGAGATACAGAGAGCCGGAGCAGAAGGAGTAACCTGCCCATCTCTGCGGATCTGCGACAGCCAGGGGAATTACCTTGGGGCAGAATTCCACGGAGTTCCCGGAGGCCATGAATTTAATTCTTTTATTATCGCTTTATATAATGGGGCGGGGCCCGGCCAGTCTATGGGAGAAGATATACGGCGGCGGATCCAAAATATCACCGGGAAGACAGATCTGAAGATTGCAGTTTCTCTGTCCTGTACCATGTGCCCGGATGTGGTTATGGCGGCCCAGAAGATTGCACTGGAAAATCCTCTGGTTACAGCGGAAATGTTTGATCTGGCCCATTATCCGGAGCTGAAAGAGAAGTATCAGATCATGAGCGTTCCCTGCCTGATCCTGAATGACAGCAGAGTTTCCTTTGGAAAGAAGGGAATCGGACAGATACTGGACCTGCTGGAAGAAACCGCAGAGGAAATATAAAAACAGAACTATATAAAAGGAGCTGGCACATGAATCAAATTCGAGAATATTTCATGTGCCAGCTCCTTTTTCCGGCAGACGGCCAGAATTATTTTTTCCTATAGGTCAGCAGCAGGCTGGAGTTTATGATTACCAGCACAGATCCTGCATTGTGGACGAGAGCGCCTACTACGGGGTTCAGGATCCCCGTAATCGCCAGTATGATGGCTGCAAAATTCAAAGTCATGGAGAATGCCAGATTGCATTTGATCGTAGTCATCATCTTTCTGGACAGAGAAACCAGATGTGGAAGCTCCTTGATGTCATCATTTACCAGAGCAATGTCGGCTGCGTCTACAGCAATATCACTTCCCACTCCGCCCATGGCAATGCTCACATGGGCTTTTTTCAGTGCAGGAGCATCGTTGATACCATCTCCGATCATACATACCATTTCTTTTTTCTCCTGGGAGGAGGCTATGTAATTGAGCTTATCCTCCGGGAGACAGCCTGCATGGACTTTATCAATATGCAGCTGATCAGCAATGGTCCTGGCAGCATTTTCATGATCCCCGGTCATAAGTACGGGAGTGAGGCCAAGCTGTTTCAGCCTGCTGATCATTTCAGGAGCAGTTTCCCTCAGGGTATCCCAAAGGGCCGCAAATCCGCCGAACCTTTTTTCAATTCCCAGATAAATAAGAGTGCATCCCTTTTGTATATAGCCTGCTGCAGAATCCAGGGCTTTTTGAGGTATGGAAATCTGATTCTCCTCCAGGAGAGAGGGATTGCCTGCCAGCACCTCCACGTGATCTGCCATGGCTTTTACGCCTTTGCCCGGGAGCATGGAAAAGGATTGGGGAGCTTCAGGTGCAGTCTCAGGATAAGACTGCTTGTATCCCTGGACTACTGCTTTGCCAAGGGGGTGTTCTGAACGAAGCTCAGCTTCGGCGGCAAGACGGTATAGTTTTTCAGAGGAAATATCCGGTGAGAAACTTTCTACAGCCGCTACCTGAGGTTTTCCATAAGTGAGGGTTCCTGTCTTGTCAAAGGCAACTTGAGAGACCTGAGCCAGGCGCTCCAGAGCGTCACCTTCTCTTACCAGGAAACCATGCTTTGTAGCATTTCCGATGGCCGCCATGATGGCGGTGGGAGTGGCCAGTACCAGGGCACAGGGACAGAAGACTACCAGTATGGTCACAGCCCGGATGATCTGGCCGGATATCAGCCAGGTAAGCGCTGCGGCAGTCAGAGCGATGACCACGATCCAGGTGGCCCACCGGTCTGCCAGCCTTACGATCTTGGCCTTTCCGGCATCAGCAGACTGGACCAGACGGATCATCCGCCAGATAGAGCTGTCTTCCCCTACTCTGGAAGCTTTCATATCAAAAGAACCGAACTGGTTGACCGTTCCGCTGGATATCTCGTCTCCCGGACCTTTGTCTACCGGAAGAGATTCTCCTGTCATAACGGCCTGATCCACGGAGGTCTCTCCGGATAGGATTACCCCGTCTACAGGGATAGTCTCTCCCGGAAGAACCCGGAGTACATCATTGACAGCCACCTCTTTAGCCGGCAGGACGATTTCTTTGCCGTTTAGGATCTTTCGTGCAGTTAAAGGGGTAAGGTGCACCAGCTTTTCAATACCAGCTCTTGCCTTGGCTACAGTAAGTTCTTCTAAAAGAGAACCGATCTGCATGATAAAGGCTACTTCGCCGGCGGCAAAGATCTCTCCGATGATCACCGAAGCGATCAGAGCCAGAGATACTAATACGTCTGCTTTAATGTCAAAACGTGTGACAAGGCCTTCTATGGCTTCTTTGATGATCGGGATCCCGCAGAGAAGAATGGCGATCCAGGCTGTGTTAAAAAGAATACCTTCCGGCTCCAGAAAACTGATCAGCAGAGAGAGACCGGAGATCACGAGAAATAAAATGCTTCTTTTTGTTTCATTGAGAAACAAGTCTTTCATAGATGAAATCATAGTGCTCCTTCTTTCTTAAAATATACATATGGGGGTATATGTATAATATACCCATAGGGGTATATGAGTCAAGAGAATTTCAGAGAATTACAGAAGACTTTTGTGAGATAATTTTTATATAAAAATTAAATTGACAGAAGACATGGAATGTGGTATGTTGAATTTAAATAAAGGGTTTTTGCTGCTGACGTATAAAATGGAGTACCATGATGTGGCAAGAGCTGATAGAGAAGCCGGACGTCTGGGCGACATTTATCGGATAAGCGATAAATGCCGCCCTTTTTTATCAGAAGAGAGGAGGAATCTTTCATTGAGCAGATTAAGTATTATTACACAGAACAAAGCCCAGGCGACAGTAGAAGAACTGTATAAAGACCTGGAAAGACGGATCAGCGCCAGTCCTCCCGGACTATGTCCTGTGGACCTGGCCTCGTCTTTTTTGAAACTTTGTCATGCCCAGTCCTGTGGAAAGTGTGTGCCCTGCAGGGTAGGACTGGGCCAGCTCCAGAAGCTGATGGAGCAGGTCCTGGACGGACAGGCAGACCTTTCCGTGATCGATCTTATTGAAAAAACCGCACGGAATATTTTTTATTCCGCAGACTGTGCCATCGGTTATGAAGCTGCCAGAATGGTTTTAAAAGGAATCCGCGGATTCAGAGATGATTTCGAGGAACATATTTTAAGAGGAAGATGTAAATTTGAACTGAACCAGCCGGTTCCCTGTGTATCCCAATGTCCGGCGGGAGTGGATATTCCCGGTTATGTAGCTTTGGTAGCAGAGGGCCGATACGGGGATGCGGTGCGGCTGATCCGAAAAGATAATCCCCTTCCTGCAGTCTGCGGCCTGATCTGTGAACATCCCTGCGAGGTACGGTGCCGCAGGACCATGGTAGATGATCCGGTAAATATCCGAGGATTGAAACGATTTGCAGTAGATCATGCAGGAGATGTTCCCCTTCCTGTACCGGCGGTGGCTACAGGAAAGAAGGTAGCTGTTATAGGAGGCGGTCCGGGAGGTATCAGTGCGGCTTATTATCTCACCCTTATGGGACACGAGGTGACCATCTTTGAGCAGAGAAAGAAACTGGGCGGCATGCTCCGCTATGGAATCCCCAATTACCGTCTGCCAAGAGAGGAACTGGACCGGGAGATCAACCATCTTTTAAGTCTGGGCATTCATGTAAAGACAGAGGTAACGGTGGGAGAGGATCCAAATATCGCAGATTTAAGAGAAGAGTATGATGCAGTCTATATTGCTATCGGTGCACATATTGACAGAAAGATCGGCATTGAAGGGGAAGAAGCCCAAGGCGTCATCTCTGCTGTGGAACTTCTCCGGGAAATCGGAGACGACGAGATGCCGGATTTCACAGGAAAGGAAATTGTCGTTATAGGCGGCGGCAACGTGGCCATGGATGTGGCCCGGTCTGCAGTGCGCTTGGGAGCAAAACGGGTGCGGATCGCATACCGGAGACGGCGGGTAGACATGACTGCTATGGAAGAGGAAATCGAGGGAGCCATTGAAGAGGGCTGTGAACTTCTGGATCTTCATGCGCCGTTAAGAATCGAGGTTGATGACCAGGGCCGGGCGGCAGCTTTGTGGGTGCAGCCTCAGATTATCGGCCCTATGAAACATGGAAGACCGGTTCCCATGGTATCTACAAAAGCGCCTGTGCGTCTTGGCTGTGATATTGTGATCGTGGCCATCGGTCAGGGCATTGAATCAAAAGAATTTGAAAAACAGGGAATCCCGGTGAAACGGGGGGTTATCGAGGCTATGAGCTGGAGCGGCGTAAAGACCAAAGATATTACCGGCGTCTTTGCAGGAGGCGACTGTGTTACCGGACCGGCCACGGTTATCCGGGCAATCGCCGCAGGCAAGGTGGCGGCGGCCAATATCGATGAATTCCTGGGATACAATCATGTGATCTCCGCAGATGTGGAAATCCCCAGAGTACGTCTGGATGATAACCGCAGCTGCGCCAGAGTAAATATGAAGGTTCGTCAGGCTTCTGAGAGGATCAAGGACTTTGAGCTGATTGAAGAAGGAATGACCTGTGAAGAGGCTTGTCAGGAAGCCAGAAGATGTATCCGCTGTGATCACTTTGGATTTGGTATTCTGAAAGGAGGCAGGATTGAAAAATGGTAAAACTGACGATAAACGGAAAAAACGTAGAAGTAAAGGAAGGAACCACTATTTTAGACGCTGCGTCTCAGGCCGGGATCCGGATTCCAACCCTGTGCTTCCTGAAAGATATTAATGAAATCGGCGCCTGCCGTGTCTGTGTGGTAGAGGTAAAGGACTGTGCAAAGCTGGTGACTGCCTGCAACAATGAAGTGTGGGACGGTATGGAAGTGTTTACCAACAGTCCCAAAGTCCGGGAGAGCCGGAGAAATAACGTGGAACTGATTCTGTCACAGCATGACTGCAAATGCGCCACCTGTGTGCGGAGCGGCAACTGCAGCCTTCAGACCATTTCCAATGATCTGGGGATCCTGGATCTGCCCTTTGAGATCGAACTGCCCAGGTCTCGCTGGCCTATGGAATTTCCTCTGATCCGTGATGCGGGAAAATGTATCAAGTGTATGCGCTGTGTGCAGGTATGTGATAAGATACAAAGCCTGAATATCTGGGATGTGGCAGGAACCGGATCCAGGACAACGGTAGATGTTTCCAGAAACAGAAAGATCAATGAATCTGACTGTGCTCTCTGCGGCCAGTGCATTACCCATTGCCCGGTAGGAGCATTAAGGGAAAGAGATGACCGCCGCAGGGTCCTAGATGCCCTGGCAGATCCAGAAAAGATCACAGTGGTCCAGCTTGCTCCGGCAGTCCGCACTTCCTGGGGAGAGTCTTTCGGCCTGTCCCGGGAGTTTGCAACCGTTAAAAGACTGGTAGCTGCTCTGCGGCAGATCGGGTTTGATTATATTTTCGATACCAATTTCAGCGCAGACCTGACCATCATGGAAGAGGGCAGTGAATTTCTGGAGAGATTGAAAAAAGGCGACCTGGAGAAATACCCCATGTTTACTTCCTGCTGCCCTGGCTGGGTAAGATTTATGAAATCCCAGTATCCGGATATGGTGGATCAGCTGTCCA
>ERZ1090861.554-NODE-554-length-22567-cov-6.532249_pt1 | contig 22567 bp, 23 predicted proteins | sample MGYA00478482_ERZ1090861 | MGnify/ENA primary metagenome ERZ1090861 (study PRJEB33644, sample SAMEA5815744) | chicken gut metagenome | biome: Chicken; feature: Gastrointestinal Tract; material: Caecum | place: Ireland | collected 2019-01-01 | study: A study of the... | reverse complement strand
TACACGAGCCTTATCGTCGGCAGCGTCAGATGTGTATAAGAGACAGCGATTATATGTATCGCTATCCGGCAGTTATAATGCCTATTCGGTATGGTGCAGGAATGAAGGTGAAAACAGGCGAGGCGATGATGTTTGGACGGACTATTTTTGCTACGGATGAAGCATTGGAGGGATACGAAGTAGAGGGGGTAGAGGGGATATTTCGCTGCAATACGGCTCAAGAGTTTGCAAAATCGATTGGTGACTTTTTCTCACAGAAGCCAATATGTAAATTTCAACCTGCTGTTCGGAAATTATTTTTGGACAAATACGAAGCGGAAAACCAGAAAAAGCTTTTTGCTGATTTTTTGACAAGTCGAGGATTAGATAAGCCAAATGAAAAAGATTGACTTGTGGATAAATAGTTTGCTGCTGCTTCTGTTTAAAACACTAGTGGCCTATTTTCCATCATGGACGATAAGGAAGCTTATATATCGTGTGTTTGGAATGAAAATTGGAAAGGGGTCTAGAATCGGAATAGGGACAATGGTCGTATGTCCTTGGAAAATTCAAATTGGCTCTAACACAATTGTCAATGAAAACTGCTATTTGGATGGGCGGGGAGGACTACAAATCGGGGATAATGTATCTATATCACTGCATACGATTATTTTGTCAGCAAGCCATGACAGTAGATCGGATACCTTTGCATATGTGCGAAAGGCGGTGCGAATAGAAGACTATGCTTGGATCGGAGCGCGTGCGATTATTTTGGAGGGCTCTCAGATTGGACGGGGGTGCTTGATTGGAGCAGGAAGTACTTTTCGTGGAATAGCAGAAGACAACTATTTGTATTCTGGCGTTCCAGCCAAAAAGGTCAGATTACGTGGTTTACATGGGGAATATACATTGAATTACCATCCCCCATTTATCTAGATGGAAATTCTATTGTGGCACGGAGAAATGAAATGGGCGGTATAGTTAAGAGTATTTCGTATGCGGTTGTCTCAAATGGAGTATCATTTGTCAGCTCTGCATTGATAACACTTATTGTTCCCAAGATTCTGAGCGTTGAATCATACGGGTATTTTCAGCTTTACCTGTTTTACCTATCCTATATAGGGTTTTGCTGTTTTGGCTGGGTTGATGGCATCGTGTTAAGGTACGCGGGCCGCTACTATGAGTCGCTGAATTATTCAAGCCTTAAAACGCAATTTATTATATTCTGTATAACCCAGATGGTAATTTCAGGCGCTTTTATGACAGGAGTTACCGTCTTAGTAGAAGACAGCCAAGCGCGTGAAGTGTATCTGCTTTTGGGGGTAGCCATCGTTTTTTCTATGCCGTGCTCCTTTTTGCGCTATCTGCTACAAGCAGTCGGTAAAATACGGGAATATTCAATAAATTTGTTATTGGAAAGAGTAGTCTATACTGGACTTGTGTTGATTGCACTTGCGGTGGGGATTGAAAACTTCTTCTGGCTGATTATAGCCGATTTGATTGGTAAAGCAATTTCGTTGTTTGAAAGTTTATTTGAGTGTAAAGAAATTATAAAGGCGCCGCGCTCGTCATGGTATGAAGCTATATGTGAAGGGAAAAGGAACGTATCCTGTGGAGTAAAGCTGCTGGTAGCTAATGGCGCAAGTTTATTCATTGTTGGAATTGTGCGGTATGCAGTGCAGGTTCGTTGGGACGTGGTTGCATTTGCGAAAGTTTCTTTTGCGTTAAGTATTTCTAACTTGTTCATGGTGTTTATCCGTGCGGTGAGCGTTGTTTTGCTGCCAAACTTGAAACGAACTCAGTTAGACCGGTTGCCGGATATGTATCAAAAAATTCGGTCGCTGCTTATGGTTGTGTTGTTTGCCATGTTGACTGGCTATTACCCGCTGAGTAAAGTGCTAGGCGCTTGGCTACCACAGTATGCTGAAAGTTTACGCTACATGGGGTTGTTATTTCCCATCTGTATTTTCGAAAGTAAAAATACATTGTTGATTGAGACTTACTTAAAGGCATATAGAAAAGAAAAGATATTACTTGCAATTAATTGCTTAACCGTACTATTAAGTTTAGCCTTGACCGGGATAACGGTATTTATTTTGTCGGATTTGAATTTAGCGATGTTAAGTGTAGTGGTGCTTTTATGGTTCCGGTGCACAGTATCAGAAATATATATAGAGAAGGTTATCAGCAGAGGGCTGAAGAAAGATATCGCAGTAGAGACATATTTGGTGATTACATTCATTTTCTGCAGCTGGTTTATGCGTAATTGGCAAGGTTCGATCCTTTATTTTGGAGTGTATATTGCATATCTCTTAGTATACGAGAGAAAAAATATGTGTGCTTTTATTGCGACGCTGAGGAGGAAAAGGTAGTGCCGAAGAAAAGAAGTGGGAGTATTATACCCTGTGTTTTATCGTTCGTTCTGCTGATTTTGGGTTTGATACATATTAATAGTTTGAACGGGCCGATTATAATGCCGGATGAAACAGGATATTGGGCGGCAGGTGCATATTTTGCGGGTCTCGATTGGCAGGGAGTTATGAAAAGTTCCCCATATTATGGGATAGGCTATGGGCTGATCTTGGGACCGCTAATGATGATCATAAATGATCCATTGGCACTATATCATGCGGCTATTGTGGTAAATGTGGTTTTGTGGATCGCAAGCTTTTGGCTTCTGCGGTATATAGCAAAATCACTCTGTACCCGATGGAAAGTGGGGCTTTATGACCTCATTTGCTTTGCGGTAACGGTTTATACGAGTTTCCTTTTTTGCACACAGACAACTTATGTAGAGTCAGCCGTAGTGTGCCTGTTTTTGTCGATTTGTGCACTCATGATAAATTTATCAAGGAAACCTTCCTATCTTAAAGTGCTGCTCTTGGGATTGGGATCAATTATTCTTTTTTCTTTTCACCAGCGGACAATAGGGGTCACCATTGCACTTGGTTTGACTGTGCTGCTAATGTGTGTGAATCGAAGGGTTGACTGGAAATATTTGTTTGTTTTGATCTTGACGGTAACCATTTGCTACACCGTTTTTAGTGTTCTGAAGGATAGTGTTATTGCAGAAGTTTATCAAAATGGTTCCATCGTAGAATACAATGATTTCGGGGGGCAAATATCTAAACTGTCTGCTCTTTTGTCATTGGAAGGGCTGAGAGTACTTTTTATAAATGTCATTGGTCGAGTGCTGTATTTGGGGGCGGCGAGCTTTTTGCTCGTTTTTTGGGGTGGATTTTATTTAGGGAGAGACGTCATTCAAGTATTGCATAGAAAATTTGCAAAAGATGATAAAGAAGATCAGGCAGAACCGTTCATTGAAGTTAAAATCTTTCTGATTTTATGCTTCTTGGCGTCGATTGGCATTAGTGCGATCGCGTTGTTATATACGGCAAGATTGGACCACATTATATATGGTAGATACAGCGAATACACAATAGCACCTATTCTTGCAATTGCTCTGATCAATTTGGCAAAGGAAAGAAAATCCGCTGTAAAGAACACTGTCTTTTCTTTCGTACAGTTAGTAATGGCGGTCGTTGTGTATGTTTATATGACTGGCCTTGAATTTTCGACGTTTGGACCATATGCAATTTCAGGGCTTTTGGGATTTCCGACACTACCAGGAATCGGTGAAAGGGTACAGTTTACTATATGGGTATCGGTTGTTGCCGTAATCGTTTCGACAATTATTATAGGACTATTTAAACTCGGTAAAAGACTGGTTGGGTTAAAATATATTAGCGTGCTTGCAGTGTCGGTCCTGTGGATTTTTTGCGCCTTTTCCGCAGCAGATAAGGCCCTTTATAAAGAAGGTGCATTAGAAACAGCGTGGTATAAATTCGGACAGGAAGTTGAGTCCATAGTGGGTGAAAACGTTGTTTATTATGTTGTAGACGAAGACGAAATAAACACAAATACATACTGGCATATGTTTAGGCTGAAGTATTTCTTGAAAGATACAAATTTGGTAAGCGTGACCGAAGAAGAATTTGAGGAATTGGAAGAACCACAATATGTGATCCTTCATGAAAAAAGTCAGGGAAAACAGAATAAATCTGAGAACTATATTATGGTTCTACAAGAAGCGCCGTTCTCTTTATATGCAGAAATAAGTAGCGAATATATCACAATTGTTTATCCGAATGCAAAAAATGAGGTTGAATTGCCAAACTTAACTATGGCTCCCTTTGCAACTTTGCATACAATAAATGGCGCAATTGAGGATGAAGGAGAAAAATCATGGAAGCAAAACGAAATTTTGATTGATACGACAGGTTCGGGAAAAAGCGAATATGCCATCTATGGGCCTTATATAGAGTTGCCTCCGGGGCACTATGAAGCGACGTTTTCTTTGAGACTTCTTAGCGCGGGTGAAGAGGGGACTCTGCTGGGGGCCTGTGATGTAAGCGCCAACGGCGGTATGATTTTGGGAAGCCAAAATTTAGAATGGTCGGACTTTGCAGATGGCGATGAAAAAGAAATTACAGTTAACTTTGCATCAGGGATAGAGAGTTTACAAGACGTTGAATTCCGGATTTATGTTCAACCAGATGTACAGCTGGAACTGACCAATATTTCCTATCAATTTATTAGTTCGGAACGCCAAGTTGTAACGCTAGAATCCAATGATTTTGAGACGCTGCATGGAGTTCTGAATTACGACACGGAAAATCTTCCGGTTCACGCTGTTATAAAAGACAGCCTCTATCCATATGTTTCCTGCAGCCAATTGCAGGAGGCGCTGGCGGATACGGGGCGAGAAGTTTCGATTGTGAAACGCAGCGAGCTCGGCCGGGACCCGGCGGTGCTGCTGGTGCCGGCTGAAGATACCGACCTCCTGTTTGATCTGCTGCCTGATTTCACGGTGCTGGTTCGGATGGAAGCGTATGCCCTGCTGGTGCCGAGCGGCTACAGCGTGGAGACGGCGTTCCGCGATGTGGGCGGCCGACCGATGAGCGAAGGAAATGCGCTCAACCTGCGCTATTTCCTGGGTGCCGGGGAGGCAAGCTACGGCAATCTGGCCGTCAACATCCCGGCGGGGGACTATGAGCTGCGCTACCGGCTGTCGCTTAATGGGACGCCGCTGTGGAGCGAGCTGGGAACCCTGACGTTGTCGGGCGGAAACCTTTCCGAGCAGGAAAGCCTGACAGCGGAGCTTTTCGATGACGGGTATGGTACCTATGAAAACAGCCGGATGCTTTCCCTGGAGGAAAGCGGTCAGCTGCGCGTGGGGGTGTCGGTCCACAGCGGGGTTAGCGTGGTGGGACTGGAAGCCTACCTGATTCGCCAGTAACCATCGCGCCGCAATCTTCATAACAAGAAAAGGCGGTATGCGTTCCGCGGAGAGGGAGCATACCGCCTTTTCTTATGAGGGTCCCAAAGGGTAACGGTAGCTGGTCTTATTGATTCCCGATGAAGTTTTCCACTGCACTGGCGATCACGGTGTCAAACGCCTCGCAATCGTACGGGTATAGCCGCCCGTAATCGGCGAAATATAACAACATTGACCAATAGACCTCGTATCCGCCCAAGGAGTACTCTTCTTTTGTTGGAAAATAGGAGCTGCATCCGTTTGTATATCCATTGAAATAGAAAAAGGGGTTCTGCAGAAGGCGCTCTGTTTCAAGTGCAAACTCTCTGGTGAGCGTGATGCTTAAGGCTGTTGGAAGGGCTGCGATGGAACGGGAAAAGATGTGCGCCCGCCTTGTATGGCGGGCATTGCTTTTTGATGGGAAAACCGGTATAATAAGATATACATGTGTACAATTATCTGCCCGCTGAGGGCGGGAAAGGAAAGAGGGCGACGGTGATGCGTGATCTTTTGGTGGGATCGACAGGCTTTGTCGGGGGGAACCTTATGGCGGCGCATCCCTTTGCGGCGGCCTGCCATTCCACCGACATCGCGGCGCAGTTTGGCAGCGAACCGGACTTGTGCGTCTATGCCGGGGTACCGGCGGCGATGTTTTTGGCCAATGCCGACCCGGAAGCCGACCTTGCCGTTATGCGCGGCGCGCGGGAAAACCTGCGCCGCATTGCGCCGAAAGCCGTTGCACTGATTTCTTCGATTGCGGTTTATGCCGACAGCCGCGGCAAGACCGAGGAGGATGACCCCGAGGGGCCGGGCCTTTCCGCCTATGGCCGCAACCGGCTGCAGCTTGAGCGCTGGGTGCGGGAAGATTTTCCGGATGCGCTGATTGTGCGGCTGCCGGCGCTGTATGGCCGCGGGCTGCGCAAAAACTTCCTGTATGACCTGCATACGATTGCCCCGTCCATGATAAAACCCGATAAATACCAGGAGCTGGCGGCCAAAAGCCCGCTTGTGCGGGAGGGTTACACCCTGGCTGACAACGGCTTTTACAAGCAGAACGGCCGGGTGGATGCGGCTGCGCTGCGCGGCTTTTTTGCAGGCAACGATTGGAACGCGCTCGCCTTTACCGATTCTCGCAGCCGCTACCAGTTTTACCCGCTGGCCCGGCTTTGGACGGACCTTACCCGCGCACGGGCGGCCGGGCTGAAGCTGCTGAACCTGGCGCCCGAACCGGTTGCGGCGGCCAAGGTATATACCGCCGTGACCGGCCGGGACGACTGGGAAAACATACTGCCTGCCCCGCCGTTTGACTATGATCTGCGCAGCCGGCACGCTGAGCTGCTGGGCGGGCAGGGGGGCTACCTTTGCACGGCCGGGCAGGAACTTGACGAGATTGTGCGGTTCATGCATGCCTGGCGGGACTGACAGGCAGACATAAGGAGGCTGACGATGCCGTTTTTGCTTTCGGCCAGCAACATTGGCTGGCCCAAGGAATACGACGAGGCTGTCTATGCTGCGCTGCAGGCGGCCGGTTTTGCCGGGGTGGAGATTGCGCCGACCCGCATCTTTCCGGCGCCGCCGTATGACAACCTCAGTGCGGCCGTGCTGTTTGGCGGCTACCTGCACCAAAAATACGGCCTGGCGGTGCCGAGCATGCAGAGCATCTGGTACGGCCAGACCGGCAATATCTTTGTGCCGGAGGAGGCCGAGGCGCTGCTTGCCTACACCGAGGAGGCCTTCGCCTTTGCCCATGCGCTGCACTGCCCGAGCCTTGTGTTCGGCTGCCCGAAAAACCGCCGCCGGCCCGAAGGGGCCGACCCTGCCGCAGCCGAAGCCTTTTTTGATAAAGCCGGCCGGCTTGCAATGCGGTACGGCGTGCGGCTCGCGCTGGAGGCGAACAGCCCGCGGTATACGAATTATCTGAACACGACGGCCGAGGTGTTTGCGCTGGTTAAAAAGCTTGGCAACCCCGGCCTGGCCGTCAACCTGGATCTGGGCGCCATTCTGGACAACGGCGAACGGCTGCGTGACTTTGCGGCCGACCTTTCCTGGGTCAGCCACGTGCATATCAGCGAACCGGGGCTTGCGCCGATCCAGCCCAGGCCGGAGCAGGAAGAACTGGCGCTGATGCTCGGCGCGGCAGGGTACCGCGGGTTTGTCTCGATCGAGATGAGCGCCGGCGAGACCGATGCGCCTGTGCTGAGCGCGATGCAGCGGATTGCGGAGGTGTTTGCATGAGCCGAAACAACCAGAATTTTGACGTGCGGTACACGATCGCCGAATTTGCGCCCCGCCGCAGTGACTACTGCCTGCTGATTCCTGTGATCAACGAAGGCGCGCGGATTTTGACCGAGCTCGGCCGCGCCCAGAAAGCTGCGGTGGACAGGCTGGTGGATATCATCCTGTGTGACGGCGGTTCAACCGACGGCAGCATGAAACCCGAGACCCTCAAACTGTACGGCGTCAATACGCTGCTTATCAAGGAAAGCGCCGGCAAACAGGGGGCCCAGCTGCGGATGGGGCTGCACTTTGCGCTTGGCCGCGGCTACAAAGGCGTGTTGACCATCGACGGCAACAACAAGGATTCGATTGAGGATGTGCCCCGTTTTATTGAAAAGCTGCGCGAGGGGTACGACTTTGTGCAGGGCAGCCGGTTTGTCAAGGGAGGCAAGGCGATCCACACCCCGCCGGCCCGCTGGCTGGCCGTGCGGCTGGTGCACGCGCCGATCATCAGCGCGGCGGCCGGCCACTGGTATACCGATACGACCAACGCTTACCGCGCCTACAGCCGCGAATACCTGACCCACCCGGCGGTGCAGCCGCTGCGGCCGATCTTTATGGGGTATGAACTGCTGGCGTATCTGAGCATCCGGGCCAGCCGGCTGGGGCTGAAAACCTGCGAGGTGCCGGTGACCCGCGCCTACCCTGCAAGCGGCCGCACCCCGACCAAGATCAGCGGCATGAAAGGCAACAGCGAACTGATGCGGGTGCTGCTGGAAGCGGCGCGGGGAAAGTATGACCCGGAATAGGGCGGCGCGATATTTGAGAAACGGCTTGTTGAAGAGTTGAGAGTTTCTTCGTTACAGACTCTATCTAAGGAAAGGGGCGGCGGCGTGAGCAGGGCGCAGACCTTTGACAAAATCATAGTGGGCGCGGGGCTGTACGGGCTGTATGCGGCGCGGCGCTGCGGCATGGCCGGCCAGCGGGTGCTGGTGCTTGAGCGCGACCCCGGGCCCTTCATGCGGGCTACCTATATCAACCAGGCGCGGGTGCATATGGGGTACCATTACCCGCGGTCCTATTCCACGGCCATCAAGAGCGCGCATTACTTTGAACGGTTCTGCAAGGATTTTTCGTTCTGCCTGCGCACAGACTTCGACCAGGTGTATGCGACGAGCGCGCATTTTTCCTGGACCGACGCGGCGGCTTTCCGACGGTTTTGCGCGGCGGCCAAGATCCGCTGCGACGATGTGGCGCCCTCAAAATATTTCAACCCCGGCGTCTGCGACGGCGCTTTTTTAACGACCGAATACACCTACGACGCCCAGGTGCTCAAGCGCTGGTTCTTGGAAGAGCTGGCCAAGCTGCCGGGCGTGACGATCCTGTACGGCCACAAGCCTTCCCGGATCGAGAAGGCGGGCGGGGCATGGCGGGTGACGGCCGGCGATGTGACGGCCGAGGCGCCGTTCCTGCTCAATGCGACCTATGCAGGCGTCAATGACATTCACGCGATGCTGGGGCTGCCGCCGTTTAAGATCAAATACGAAAAGTGCGAGATGATCCTGTGCGAGGTTGGCGAGAGCCTGCGCAATGTCGGTATTACGGTGATGGACGGGCCGTTTTTCAGCCTGATGCCGTTTGGGCAGACAGGGCTGCACAGCCTGACCAGCGTAACCTTTACCCCGCATGAGACAAGCTACGACGCGGTGGCCACCTTCCCCTGCCAGAAGGAGAGCGGCGGCCGCTGCGCGCCGGGCAACCTGTACAACTGCAACGACTGCCCGGCCAAGCCGGCTTCGGCCTGGCCGTATATGAGCCAGCTGGCACGCAAGTATCTGCTGCCGGAGTATGAGTTCCGGTATGTCGGCAGTTTGTTCAGTATGAAGCCGATCTTGAAGGCGAGCGAAATTGATGATTCCCGCCCGACCGTGGTGCGGGTGATGTGCCAGGAGCCGACGCTGGTCAGCGTGCTTTCGGGCAAGATCAACACGGTCTATGACATTGACGAGGTACTGGAGCTATGAACGAGGCGGAGCTGAAGCAGACGCTGAGCAAGGAGAAGAATTTTGTTTCGGCGGTGGTTTACCTGCGCCCCGGCCGCGAGAACGCCGAAGGCGCGCTTGGCTTTTTCGGCAAGCTGGCCGCGGAGCTTGAGGCGCATTTTGCCCAGTATGAGATTGTCGCGGTGGACGACGCCGCCCCGGCCGGGGTGGTGGCGGCGCTGCGCAGCTGGGCCGCAGACTGCCCCAAGCCGCTGACCATCCTGCACATGGGGCTGCGCCAGGGGCTGGAAGCCGGCATGAACGCCGGGCTGGACGCTGCGATCGGCGATTATGTGTATGAATTTGATTCAACCGAAATGCCCTACGACCCGGCGCTGATCTTCCGCGCGTATGAGACGGCGCAAAAAGGCAACGACATTGTATCGGTCTGCCCGACCCGCACCCGCGGTTCGAGCGTGCTGTTCTACAAAATTTTCAACGCAAACTCCCACGGGGCGGGGCGGCTGCGCACCGATGCGTTCCGGCTGGTCAGCCGCCGGGCGATCAACCGGGTGCATGCCTCCAGCCCGCACCTGCCTTACCGCAAGGCGGCTTATGCGGCAAGCGGCCTTGCGATGGCAGACCTGGAGTTTGACGGCAGGCTGACCGACCGGGCGGCCGGGCGGTTCCGGCTGGCGGTGGACAGCCTGGCGCTGTATACCGACGCCGGTTACCGGCTGAGCGCCGGCGTGGCCGTGGCGATGATGCTGGTGGCGCTGGCAGAGCTGGCATATACCCTGCTTGTGTTTGCAACCGGGCACCCGATCCAGGGCTGGACAACAACGATGTTTGTGCTGACGCTGGGGTTTGCGGGGGTGTTTGCGGTGCTGGCGATTGTGGTCAAGTACCTTTCCCTGCTTGTGGACCTGGTGTTCAAGCGCCAGAAATACCTGATTGAAGGGATTGAGAAGATCCAAAAATAAGCCGGCGTGCTGCGGGCCGTGAGGGGGGAGACAATGAAAGCGCTGCACAGCCGTCGGGCCAGGTTTTGCCTGGTGCTGGCGTTTTTGGCCGTGATGCTGGGCAACCTGGGGCGCTACCTGGTGCTGGACGGGCTGTACCTGTGGGATACGCGGCTGCGCTGGCAGGAATGCGCCTATGTGCTGCACGGGCTGGACCCGTTCGCCGTGATGCGCGGCGAGACGCCGGCGCTGCCGGCGGTGGGCGCGGTGGATGCGGCAACGGGCGGCACGGTACCCTGGGCGTATGTGTTGGGGAACCTGATGAACCCGGGCTTTTTGCCGTTTGCGGCGGTTCGGGTTTGGATTTTGGCATTGGACCTGCTGTTTGCGCTGGCGGCGGCCTGGGGGCTGCGCGGGTATCTGCTGCGCAGCGGCCATTGCGACGACCCTGCCGTGGCCGCGCTGGCCGGGGCGCTGGTGCTGGCGCCGAGCATGTGGGCCAACGCGGTGCTGTTCGGCAACCAGAGCGGTATTGTCTGCTGCTGCCTGGTGCTGGTGCTCTGCTGTTTGGACCGGCACCCGGTGCTGGCCGGCGTGCTGCTGGCCTTTGCGATGTGCAAGCCGCAGATCGCGTTTGTCTTTTTCCTGCCTTTGTTCTGCCGGCGGCGCTGGCAGCCGATTGCGGTGGCCGGGGCGCTGGTGCTGGGGGCATGGGGCGCCGCGTCGCTGGCCACCGGCACCGCCCCGCTGACCATGCTGTGGGATATGCTGAACCAGGGGCTGGGGTACACATCCTCCTACTTTGGGCTCTTCAACTTTTTGCTTGGCTTCGGCGCGCCGACCTGGCTGGTGCTGGGGCTGGATATTGTGGCCGGCATGGCGGTGTTTGCGGCGGGCGCGGCGCTGCTCCGCCGCCGCGGCCTGTGGCAGGACTGGCTGGCCTGGTTCGCGCTGGCAGCCGTTGTTTCGGTGCTGTGGTTTTACAAGCAGAACCATGATTACATCATCCTGCTGCTGCCGGCGGTGGCCATCTTCTGCCGCCGGGCGCTGCGGCCGGTGGACCTGGCCGCGATGACGATCTGCCTGATTAATGTGATTTCCTATGGGCTGCCGTGGCTGTTCGTGCTGCTGGGCGGACGGCGCGGGGCGGCGATGCCCTGGGGCCGGCTGGTTGAGGCGATTGCGCTGGTGGCCGCGCTGCACCGCGTGATGGCCGCGCTGTGTGAGGAGGACGGCTTGCCGGCAAAGCCTGTGCCGCAGGGCCGCCGCCTGATGGAACGGTGAAACGCCGTGCGACCCCTGCGCCCAAACAAGAAGCCCTTACCAACCAAGAAAGGATTCCCGCCATGACCCTGCCGCACAAGAAACTGAGCCTGCCGCGCCGGACATTTTGGGCTGCTGTGGCGGTGCTGACCGCGCTGCGCCTGTTTGTGACGGGGTTCCAACAGGCGTATACCTGGGTGGGGGGCGCCCCGCTGGATGATGAGCTGATGTTCCGCGCCGCGAATGCGATCAGCGCGGGGCAGTGGCTGGGGGAATATGATTACCTGACGCTGTCCAAATCGATGTTCTTTCCGGTTTGGCTTGCGTTGCTGCATGCGCTGCGCATCCCGTATTTGCTGGGGGGCGTGGCGCTTTGGTGTGCCGCGGCGCTGGCTGCGGCGTTTGCGCTGCGGCCGCTGTGGGAAAAGCGCGGCGAAGATGCGGCCCGGCTCTGCACGCTGGGGCTGTATGCGGCGCTGTGCTTTTTGCCGTCTTCCTGGGCGGCATATACGCTGCGGGTGTACAGGGACAATATCTTCCCGGCGCTTTGCCTGCTCTGCTTTGCCGGGTTTGCCGGGGCGCTGCTGCGTGCCGGGTGGGACCCCGCGCGCAAGCCGAAGCTGGCCGGCTGGGCCGTGCTGGCCGGCGCGGGGCTGGCGGCCGGCTATCTGAGCCGGGAGGACGCCGGCCTGTTCCTGCTGCCGTTTGCGCTGGGGGCGAGCGCCGTGCTGGCTGTGCGGCTTGCGCGCCGGCGGCACTGGGGGGCTCTGGCCGGGCAGGCTGTGCCTTACCTGATGCTGGCGGTGGGAATCCATGTTTTTTGCCTGCTCAACTATACCCACTACGGGGTGTATACGCTGTCGGATTTTTCTTCCGGCGCATTTGCCGACGCGATGGGCGCAATGAGCCGGGTGGCGACCGACAGCGACGAGGGGATGCTGAGCGTGCCGGCCGATGCGCGCCAAAAGCTGTATGACGCGGTGCCCGCGTTGCAGCCGCTGGCCTACTGGCTGGAGGAAGACCCCCAGATGATCAACGATTTCCGAGACCCTGAGCTGGAGGACTACCGCGCCGGAAGCTTTTACTGGGCAATCCGCCGTGCGGCCCAATTTGAAGGGATTTATGATTCGGCCGCCGGGGCCGAGGCCTACTGGGCCGAGGTGGCCAGCGCGGTCAACGCGGCCTGTGACGACGGTACGCTGCCGACCAGGCCCGGGGATTCCGGGGCGCGCAGCGGCACCACCCAGCCGATCCGCGCGCGGTATGTGCTGCCGACGCTGCGGGAAGCCCTGCGCAGCCTTGGCTGGGTGCTGACCTTCCAGGACTGCGCGCCGTATGAGAGCCTGCGCTCGATCGGCACCGAGGAGGACTTCGCAGCCTGGTCGGGGTATCTGCACTGCGGGTTCAACGGTGCGGCCGAGGCCGGGCGGGATACCCCCTATTACAGCCCGCAGCAAAAGCTTGTGTTCGGCGTGCTGGGCGCGGTGTGGTGGGTCTGGGCGTTTGCGCTGCCCGTCGCCTTTGTGCTGGCCGCCGTGCGGATGCTGCGGCTGCTGATCGCCCGCGGCGGCGTGCGCCGCGGCTGGGCGGCCGGGCTTGGGGGCTGGCTGCTGCTGGCGGCGCTGCTTTTCATGGCTGCGCTGCGCTGCGGCATGATCGCCTTTGTTGAGGTATCCAGCTTTGGCATTGGCACTTCAACGATGTACCTGGCCACCGTGCACCCGCTGCTCCTGCTTGTGAGCTTCGGTGCGCTGGCCGGCACCTTTGGGACGTCCGGGAAAGGAGGCGGGGGGCATGCCGAAGAATGAAACCGGCGCACCCGACCTGCTGGTTGTCGGCGGCGGTGCGGCCGGGCTCATGGCGGCAGGCGCTGCCGTGCGGCGCGGCGGTACGGTCACGGTGCTGGAACACAACCCCAAGGGCACCGGGCAGAAGCTCCTGATTACCGGCAAAGGCCGCTGCAACCTGACCAACGACTGCGATGTGCGGGAGTTTTTGCGCTATGTGCGCCGCAACAGCAAGTTTTTATATTCAAGCTTGTATGCGTTCCCGCCTTCGGCGGCAATGGAACTGTTTGAAACCCTTGGCGTACCGCTCAAGACCGAGCGCGGGCGGCGGGTGTTCCCGCAGAGCGACCGTGCGGCCGACGTGCTGGCTGCGCTGCGGCAGTATGCGGCGGGAGCCAGGGTGGTGCAGGCCGAGGCGACCGGCCTTGTGATGGAGGAAGGCCGCTGTACCGGTGTGGAGGCAAACGGGCGGCGGTTCGGTGCGCGGCGGGTCCTGCTGGCAACCGGTGGGCGCAGCTACCCGGCCACCGGTTCGGACGGCAGCGGTTACGCGCTGGCCCGGCAGGCGGGGCACACAATCCTGCCGACCCAGCCGAGCCTGTGCAGCCTTGTTTCGGACGACGGCGACTGCCGCAGGATGATGGGGCTTTCGCTGCGCAACGTCACGCTGACCCTGCTGCGCGACGGCAAGCCGATTTTTACAGAGCAGGGGGAGGCGCTCTTCACCCACTTTGGGCTGTCGGGGCCGCTGGTGCTGTCGGCCTCAAGCTACATCGACGACCTGGGCGCCCACCGCTATGTCTGTGAGTTTGACCTGAAACCGGCGCTGGATGAGAAAGCGCTCTACGACCGGCTGACCCGGGATGTGGCGGCGCTTGGCGGCAAGGCGGCGACGGCGCTGCTGGACAAGCTGCTGCCCCATTCCATGCGGCCGGTTGCGGCGGCGCGGTGGGGCGTGGCGCCGGGGCTCAAAGCCGCCCAGCTGACCCGGGATCAAAAACTTGACCTTGTGCGGGTCTGCAAGCGCTGGGCGGTGCCGATCCGGGCGCTTGGCGACCTGGACCACGCGGTCATCACGGCCGGCGGGGTGGACGTGCGGGAGGTGGACCCCAAAACGATGCAGAGCAGGCTTTGCCCGGGGCTGTATTTTGCCGGGGAAATCCTGGATGTCGATGCGCGTACCGGCGGGTATAACCTGCAGATTGCCTGGGCCACGGCGCAGGCGGCGGCGCGCGGCTGTATGGAGACAGAGTAAGGAGAGATGACGATGATTTCGATCGCGATTGACGGGCCTTCAGGCGCAGGCAAATCAAGCCTGGCCAAGAGGCTGGCGGCCGAACTGGGGTATGTGTATGTGGATACCGGCGCGATGTACCGCGCAATCGGGCTGTACGCCCTGCGGGCCGGCGCCGATACCAAGGACGCGGCGGCGGTGACGGCGCTGCTGCCCGGTATCCGCCTGGATATCCGGGCCGGGTCCGGCGCGCAGCAGGTGCTGCTCAACGGGGAGGACGTTTCGGCCGCCGTGCGGGCCGAAGCTGTCGGTATGGCGGCCTCGGACGTATCGGCCCACCCGGCGGTGCGGGACTTTTTGCTCAACACCCAGCGCGAATTGGCGGAACGCCAGAACGTGCTGATGGATGGGCGGGACATTGGCACCGTGGTGCTGCCGAACGCGACGGTCAAGATCTTTTTGACGGCGAGCGCAGAGGCGCGCGCCGACCGGCGGTACAAAGAGCTTTGCGACAAGGGCGAGGCGGCCGACTATGAGACGGTGCTTGCCGATATCCGCCGGCGTGACGACCAGGACACCCACCGCGCCGTCGCCCCGCTACGCCAGGCCGAGGACGCGATCCTGCTCGATACCAGCGAGATCGGGATTGAGGAGAGTTACGAATTGCTGAAGCGGACGGTGGAGGAACGCACCGGAAAGAAAAAGTAGGAGTTGCGGCGGATCGCGTGCCTGGCGGCACGCGCGAAAAAACGCAATCGCAGGGGCCGATTTCATATCCGCCCCACAATCGCAGCATGGAGGGCGCATGGGGCGCCATAGAACTAGGATGTAAGAAAGGCGGGCCGGACCGGCCCGGGAAACGGTGGCTGTTATGATTCTTTACTACATTATCCTGCCCATTGTCTGGGTGCTCATCCACATTTTGTGGCGCATTGAGGTGATCGGGCTGGATCGTGTGCCCCGCGACCGGCCGGTTGTGCTGGCCCCGAACCATATTTCGGACCTTGACCCGGTGTTTGTGCTCGGCATGATCTTTGATTTTCACCGCTACCGGATCCTGGCGAAGAAGGAGCTGTTCCAGAACCCGGTGATCGGCTGGTTTTTGGGGTGCCTGGGCGCGGTGCCCATTGACCGCGGCGCCGGCGACACCGAGACGGTGAACCGGGTGATTGCCGAATGCAAGGCGGGCACCAGCGTGCTGATTTTCCCCGAAGGCACCCGAAGCAAGGACGGCAAGCTCGGCAAGCTCAAGAGCGGGGCGTTTGTCATCGCCGGGCAAGCGGGGGCCAACCTGCTGCCCTGCCGCATCATTTATGATACGCCGGACCAGCGCATGCACCTGTTCTGCCGCATGCGCATCTGCTTTGGTGAAGAGATCCCGGTGGCCGAGGTGACGGCTGCCGGCGACGATATGCGCAAACAGGCCCGCGCCGTGCGGGGGCTGCGCAAACAGCTGACTGAAGAACTGGAAGCGCTGTATGCGGCGCACGCATTCCGCCCTGCGCTGACGGCCGGCGAAACCCCGGCCGCCCGCCCGGAGGCAGACGAAGCATAAGAGGTACCCTGCCATGAAAGTTCTGCTTGCCAAAACCGCCGGCTTCTGCTTTGGGGTGGACCGCGCGGTCAAACTAACCTACCAGCTGCTGGCCGAGGGCCGCAAGGTGGCGACGCTGGGGCCGCTGATCCATAACCCCCAGGTGGTGGCGGATCTGGCCGAGAAAGGGGCGCTCACCTGTGAGGACCTGGACGATGTGCCGGACGGCTATGAGGTTGTGATCCGCAGCCACGGGGTGCCGGCGCGGGTCTATGAAAAAATCAACACACGCGGCCTGGCGTTTCACGACGCCACCTGCCCGTTTGTTTCAAAAATCCATAAACTGGCAGAAGAAGCGGGCAAAAACGGTGCGCTTTTGCTGGTGGCGGGGGATGCCAAACACCCCGAAGTACAGGGAATTGTAGGCCATACAACCGGGCCGGTGCTTGTTTTTGCGGGCGAGGAGGAGCTTGCCGCCCTGCGCCCGAAAATTGCGCAACATGAATCCATAACTGTCGTCGCGCAGACGACCTTCCAGGTGCAGGCGTGGGAAAAATGCAAGACGGCTTTAAAAAAATGGTGTACAAATGCCCAAATATTTGATACAATATGTAATGCGACGTGGGCGAGGCAACAGGAAGCGGAGGACCTCAGCCAAAGATGCGATCATATGATCGTTATTGGCGGTCATCATTCCTCCAATACCCAAAAGCTGTTGCAGGTCGCCGCCCGGCATACCACAGCCATTACGGTCGAGACAGCTGATGAACTGGACCGTACCTGGCTGCAAGGGGCCGAGACGGTGGGCGTGACGGCCGGGGCTTCCACCCCTTCGTCTATAATTGAGGAGGTACTTAACTGTATGAGTGAAGAAATCCGTGACGACATGAGCTTTGCCGAGATGCTCGAGGCATCCGAGGCCAAGCCCCTGTTCGCAGGTAAGATCGTAAAAGCCAAGGTCATCAGCGTCAGCCCGACGGAGTGCGTCGTCGGCATCGACGGCTCCAAGCACACCGGCATCGTCAAACTCAACGAAATGACGCATGACCCCAACGCCAAGATGGAAGACCTCGTCAAAGTGGACGACGAGCTCGATCTCGTGGTTGTCAAGACCAACGACCAGGAAGGCGTTGACACCCTCTCCCGCGTTCGTTTCGAAGCCCAGAAGGGCATGAAGGACGTCTCCGAGGCGTGCGAGAACGGCACCATCATGGAAGGCGACGTCATGGAAGCCAACAAGGGCGGCGTTGTCGTGAATGTCAAGGGCGTGCGGGTCTTTGTGCCGCGCAGCCAGGCCACCATGCGCCGCGATGAGGATTACACCAAGCTCGTCGGCCAGCATGTCCGCCTGTATATCACCGAGTGCGCCGGCCGCAAGATTGTCGGCAGCATCAACAAGGTGACGGCTGAGGAAAACAAGGTCAAGCGTGAAGAGTTCTGGCAGAATGTTGAAGTCGGCAAGCACTATGCCGGCGTTGTCAAGAGCCTGACCTCCTACGGCGCCTTTGTTGACATCGGCGGTGTGGACGGCCTGTGCCACATCAGCGAGCTGAGCTGGCAGAACATCAAGCATCCTTCTGAGGTTGTCAAGGTTGGCGACAGCATTGACGTGTATGTCAAGAGCTACGACCCAGAGAACCAGAAGGTTTCGCTCGGCTACAAGAAGGAAGAGGACAACCCCTGGGAGCAGCTCAAGACCGATTACCCGATCGGCAGCGAGTTTGTCGCCCCGGTGGTCTCGATCACCAAGTTCGGCGCGTTTGTCCGCATTCTGCCCGGCGTGGATGGTCTGGTTCACATCAGCGAGATCAGCAACGAGCGGGTCAACAAGGTCAGCGATGTGCTGAAGGTTGGCGACGAAGTGCGGGTCAAGCTCATCAATGTCGATTTTGAGCGCAAGCGGATCAGCCTGTCGATGAAGGCCTGCGAAGGCGAGCAGCCGATGGCTGAAGAGGCTTCGGACGAGGGCGACGCGGAATAATTTCCGCCCCTCACGGCCAAACGATCTATCAAGGGGCCTGCCTGGCTTCAGGCGGGCCCCTTTTCTAGTGATCACAAGGGGCAGCAGCCGCGCACGCCTTTGTTCCTCGCACGCAATTTTGGGAAAAATTTCCCTGCCGGCGTCGCTGCGGTCGGCGCATGTCCGCCGATGGCGACGGATTTGAGAAAAATTCACAGGTATTTCCATGCAGAAACTCAAAGACCTTTTTCATAAGTATTACGAGCAGATCTCCTACCTGTTTTTTGGCGGGCTGGCCACGCTGCTCAACTTTGTCATCCTCAACATCTTGCAGGCGACGGCCGGCGTGGCGTTTGCAGCCGGGCTGGGCAACGTGCTTAACAATGCAATCTGCATCCTGTTTGCCTACTGGACCAACCGCAGCTTTGTTTTCAAGAGCAAGGCGCAGGGCGCGGCGGCGCTGCAGGAGTTCACGAAGTTTGTCGGCTGCCGGATCTTCACGGCGGTGCTCGACCAGCTGATTATGTTTTTGGGCGTTACGGTGCTTGGGCCTTCGGTCGGGTTTGTGCCGGCGGCCATCTGGGCCAATCTGGTCAAACTGTTCAGCCAGGTTGTTGTGGTTGTTTCCAATTATGTGTTTTCGAAGATCCTGATCTTCCAAAAATCCAAGTGATCAACGATCCAAAGGAGGGTTCCGTATGAACAACAAAGTCAGAGGCGGAGGGCTCCGTCTGGCCGGGCTGATTTGCGGCATTGTCGCAACGGCCTGCGGCATCACGGCGGTGGTGCTTTCGGCCGTGGGGCTGCGTCAGGCACACCTGTGCAAACACTGCAAGAAAGGAGCCGAGTTCCAATGAGCCGCTATACAAAAGAAGAGATCCTGGCCAAGGTGGACCACACCCTGCTCAAGCCGGAGGCAACCTGGCCCCAAGTGCAGGCGCTTTGCGATGAGGCGATGCGCTGGCACACGGCTTCGGTCTGCATCAACACCTGCTATGTGCGCCAGGCGGCCGAGTATATGGCCGGCCGGGTGCCGGTGTGCTGCGTGGTTGGGTTCCCGCTCGGCGCGATGGACACCGCGAGCAAGTGCTTTGAGGCGAAAACGGCGGTTGAGAATGGCGCCGAAGAGGTTGATATGGTCATCAACATCGGCCGGCTGAAGAACAAAGAGTACGACGCTGTGCGTGAGGACATCGCGGCGGTCAAGAAGGCGATTGGGGACAAGGTGCTCAAGGTCATCATCGAGACCTGCCTGCTGACCGAGGAAGAGAAGATCAAGATGTGCGACATTGTGCCCGAGGCCGGCGCCGACTTCATCAAGACTTCGACCGGTTTCTCGACAGCCGGGGCAACCTTCCACGACATCGAGCTGTTCGAGAAGTATGTGGCCGGCCGCTGCAAGATCAAGGCGGCGGGCGGCATCTCGACGGTGGAGGACATGGAAAAATTCCTTGACCTCGGGGCTGACCGGCTTGGCACTTCCCGCGCGGTCAAGCTGCTGACGGCCGAATAAGAGATATGTTATAGAGCGAGCAAAACCGCCGCCCTCCTGAAATAGGGAGGGCGGCGGTTTTGTGTTTCGGGCGGGCGCTCAGCCCTGGCTGAGGATCAGCGCAAAGCCGGCGGCTAGGAGGGCGAGGGTCAAAACAAGGCAGAGGCAGGCCCGCTTGGCGCGGCCGGGGCGCCGGGGTGCGTCGGTTTGCAGCAGCGCGGTGCCGGCCCAGAGCAGCCAGGGGCTTGGCGCGCAGAGGAGGAAATAGACACCGAGGGTGGCCGGCGTAACGGCTGCGGCGGCTTCGGCGCCGGTGGCGACAGCTTCGGGCGCGGCTTCGGCGGCCATTTCCAGCGCGACGGTGGCGAGCACCGAGACGCTGTTGTTGCACAGGTGAATCAGCGCCGGGTAAAACAAGTTGCCGGTGCAGACGGCCGCCCAGCTCAGCGCGACGCCGAGCAGTGCGGTGGACCCGAAGCGGGTGACATCGAGATGGAACACCCCGAACAAAACCCCGCAGAGGAGAACCCGCGCCCAGGGCGGCAGCACCCCGAGATGATGCAGGATGAAACCGCGGTAGACGGCTTCCTCACAGATGGCGGGGGAGACTGCGACGATCAGGAAGCGCAGCCAGAGCGGTACGGTGGAGATCAGGCCGGTGATGCCGGTGCTGACTTCGGCGGTGTGCTGGGGCAGCAAAAGCTGCATGAGGATGGCAACGAGCAGCACCGGCGCATAGATGCCCAGCCAGAGAACTACGGCGCCCGCGGTGGGGCGCAGTCGCGGCCGCGCAAGCGGGAAAACCGTGCGCAGGGGTTCGCCCAGCAGTTTGGCCCCGCCGAGCGCAAGGGCCAGCAGGCCGAGTTCGGTCAGCAGCAGGCCGGTCATGCCGAGCGCGGCCTGCACCGGCGAGGCGATGAAAAGCAGAAAGACGAGAGAGACGGCGCACATGCCGCCGGCGGCCAGCAAGGACTGCGGACGCGAGAGGGGGGAACGGGACATAGGGAAACCTCCTTTGACGTTTATTTTAAAGTCTGAACTCTTGCAGAAACCTCTCGTCATTCAGAACTTCCTGCTATAGTACAGCCGGAACAAAAAGAACAGCAGGCTGTAGGCGAGGGCGCCGGCGAGGCAGAAGAGGAAGAGGGCCGGGACGAAGAGGCCGACGAAGAACACCCCGACGTAGAGCAGGACGCAGAGCGCGAGGCCGGCCGCGCGGGCGGCGCGGTTGGTGATCATCGCGTTGCGCTCGTCGGTTTGCTCGGTGAAAGCGCGGCGCAGGGCGGTTTCGTCCCGCAGCGTGCGGCGAAGCCGCCGGATGTTCCAGGCCACGCTGGCGGTCAGCCCGGCTCCGCCGCCGCAGTAAAAGCCGCTGAAGAAATACAACCGGCGGCCTTCGGGCAGAATCCGCGGCACCGCGAACAGCCCGAACACAATGGTCAGCACGCCGAGCGCGGCCAGGACGTACAGAAGGTTCAGCAAGCCCTTCTGCTTGGCGCGGAACTCGGCCAGGTCGGCCGCACCGGCAGACAACAGGCAGGACAATAACATAGCTTACACCTCCAGATGGCTGAAATCAAAGACCTGTTCGATCGGCAGGCCGAAATAGTGGGCGATCTTGTAGGCAAGTTCAAGGCTGGCCGTGTACTTGCCCACCTCAATGCTTGTGATGGTCTGGCGGGTGACACCGACGGCGTCGGCAAGTTCCTGCTGGCTCATCTTGCGGGACTTGCGCAGTTCGGGAATTTTAGTTTTCACACGGCACAGCCCCCTTCAGCGGCGCAGGGCGGCATGGATCAGACATAGCGGCTCTCCTTTCTGAAAAGATGCAAAGTTCGCTTTGCGATTTTAGTATAGCAAGCTTTGCATAAAATGTCAAGCCGGCTTTGCGAAAATTCTGCGTCTGGCCGAAGTACGGGTTATGGGATTCAAAACGGAGGTTGTTGGATTGACAACTAATAGTTGTAACTGTATACTGAGATCACAGCCCGGGCAGAACCGGGACGCCAATACGCAAAGGAGGAGAACAATGACAAGCCGAGAAAAGATTGGATGGTTGGGGCGGTATGGCCGTGAGAAAGCCCGCGCCCGTTTGCTGGCGCAGGAGGTGGAAGCGCTGCGTGCCGAAGCAGCCCGTGCCCGCGAGGCGCTGGGCCCCGGCGCCAGGACCCCGCAGCTGGAACAGGCCGGCGCTGAGCTCGAGGAAGCCCGCCGCCGGCTTGACGCCCAGGCCGCGCGCTGCCTTTCGCTGCGGCGGCAGACCGTTTGGGCGATCAGCCGGCTGGATGATGAGCGCCAGCGCGAGGTGCTGCTGCGCCGGTTCGTGCAAGGGCAGAGCTTGCAGCAGGTGGCCGACGAGCTCGGCGTAGTGGTGCGCCGGGTGGAGCAGCTGCAGACTGCAGGGCTGCGCGTGCTGCAGCCCGCGCCGGCCACGCTACGGAAAAGCCGCGCTGCGGCGCGCAAAAGAAAGGAGGAAGAGAGCCGGTGAGGGCTGCGGAAAGTTTTCGGGAGAATTTCGCTGCGTTTTCGTTGCAATTTCGGCAGCTGGCATGCTATTATTTTTTTGCCAAGGATAACAACCAAAGGTTGTGATAGCGGTTGTTGAACCGGGCGGGAAAGGAGGCGAGGCCTTGCGCCGTAAACCAGTTACCCCGCAGCGGGTGCTCAACGAGCTGGCCGACATCGCGTTTGCAGACCTGCAAACCGAGGCGCTGCCGATCAAGGCGAGCGACAAGCTGCGGGCGCTGGAACTGATCTACAAGCATCTGGGCATGGGCGATGGCGCCGGCGCCGAGGAGGGGGTGGTGATTGTCGAGATTTAGGATAAGAAGGAAACGGAG
>ERZ1090861.550-NODE-550-length-22642-cov-5.907823_pt1 | contig 22642 bp, 16 predicted proteins | sample MGYA00478482_ERZ1090861 | MGnify/ENA primary metagenome ERZ1090861 (study PRJEB33644, sample SAMEA5815744) | chicken gut metagenome | biome: Chicken; feature: Gastrointestinal Tract; material: Caecum | place: Ireland | collected 2019-01-01 | study: A study of the... | reverse complement strand
ATATAAAGGAAAAATACATTTTAACGGAGAAGCTTCACGGCACTTCTCCGTTAAAATGTATTTTTCCTTTATATTGTACTTTCCCTTATATTGTTTCTCCTTTTTCTCGCTTTTTAACCGTCTTTTTTCACACTCACCTTTGTCGCGAAAATTTTTTGATTTTTTCACCTCAAAACTATTGACAAAACGCAATTTTTATATTATACTATAAATAGTTTAATAAAACTTAATCCTAATAAGATTAAAGAAAAAGAAACAGAGAGGTAAGAAGGCATGAAAAAGTTTATCTGCAAAGTCTGCGGCTATATCCATGAAGGAGATGCGGCGCCCGCATCCTGTCCCAAGTGCAAAGCACCCGCTTCCGCGTTCGAGGAAGTGAATCCGCTGAAGGGGACCAAGACGGAAGCCAACCTGCAAACCGCATTTGCGGGAGAATCCCAGGCGAGAAACAAGTACACCTATTTTGCGAGCAAAGCGAAGAAAGAAGGATATGTGCAGATCGCCGCGATTTTTGAAGAGACGGCAAACAACGAAAAAGAACACGCGAAGATGTGGTATAAACTGCTGAACGGCGGCGAAGTTTCCTCCACGATGGACAACCTCAAAATGGCTGCCGAAGGCGAAAACTATGAATGGACGGATATGTATGCCGAATTTGCCAAGACCGCGCGCGAAGAAGGCTTTGACGAAATCGCCCGCCTGTTCGACGGCGTTGCCGCCATCGAGAAGGAACACGAAGCGCGTTACCTCAAACTGCTCGAGAACGTAAAGGGCGGCCTCGTATTCTCCAAAGAAGGAGACGTCATCTGGCAGTGCTCCAACTGCGGGCATATCTGCATCGGCAAGAAAGCGCCCGAAATCTGCCCTGTCTGCGCACATCCCCAGAGCTATTTCCAGGTGAAAGCGGAAAATTATTGATTCTCCGCAAACCGGTTCAAACGCGTAAAAATATTCTGCCCGACGGCAAATGCCGTCGGGCAGTTTTGCTTTCCCGCCCCGGAATCTTCCGGGGCGGGGAAATTTTTTCGATGAAATTACCGGCAAAAATCGACGCACGGCCTGCCGCTTTTCCCCGGAGGACGGCATTGCGCCAAAAAACTTTTACCTGAGGAAAAAGCGCAACATTTTTTCGTACTTCTTACGATAGGGACGATAACGCATCGGCAGATCGAGAAAAGTCTTTTTATCCACAATGCTCTTTTCGTGCGTAAAGCAATCGAACCCCTTTCTGCCGTGATAGCTGCCCATACCGCTCTCTCCGAACCCGCCGAATCCCATTTCGCTGGTCGCAAGATGAATGATGGTGTCGTTGACGCAACCGCCGCCGAACGGACATTCGGACAGAACGCGGGAAATACGCTTTTTGTCGGAAGAGAAGATATACAGCGCAAGTGGAGCCGGACGGGAACGAACCTCGGAAATGACCTCGGAAAGATCGCGGAAAGTCAGCACCGGAAGAACCGGCCCGAAAATTTCCTCCCCCATCACCTTGTCGTCCCAGGTGACGCCGTCGAGAACAGTCGGCTCGATTCTGCACGTCGCCTCATCCCTGCCCCCTCCGTACACGATTTTCCGCTCGTCAATCAGGCCGCAGACGCGGTCAAAATGCTTGCGGTTTATAATCTTTCCGTAACTGCTGTCGTTCAGAGCGTCTTTGTACTGAATTCCGATCTGCTTTTTTACTTCCGAAAGAAAGGCTTCCTTCACGCTCTCCGCGACATAGACGTAATCGGGCGCCACGCACGTCTGACCGACATTGAGGAATTTCCCGAAGACGATCCTCTTTGCCGCCAGCGGCAGATCGGCCGTCTCATCGACGATGCAGGGGCTCTTTCCGCCGAGTTCCAACGCGACCGGCACCAGATTCTCCGCCGCCTTCCGCATCACTTCCCTGCCGACCGCGACGCTGCCCGTAAAGAAAATTTTATCGAATTTCATCTCCAGAAGCCGGGTGTTTTCCGCTCTGCCGCCAAGCGCCACCGCCACATATTCGGGCGGAAAAACACGGGCGACGAGGTCGGCAATCACCTTTGAAACATGAGGAGAATAAGCGGAAGGCTTTACGATTGCGGTATTTCCCGCGGCGATCGCGTCCGCCAGCGGCTCCATCGTCAGCTGAAAGGGATAATTCCACGGACTCATGATGAGCACGTTTCCCACGGGCGATTTCTTCACGAAACTGCGGGAAGCAAACTGCGACATCGGCGTTTTCACCCGCCTGGTACGCGCAAAACGCCTGACATGTTTGATCATATAGGAAATTTCCGCAAGCGTCATGCCCACTTCGCACATATAGCTTTCAAATTCACCCTTGCCGAGATCCGCTTTCAGCGCGGCATAAATCTCCGGCTCCGACCTTAAAATTTCTTCACGAAGATTTTTCAGCGCTTCGATGCGATAGGAAACGTCCAGGGTCACGCCGCTCTGAAAAAATTCCCGCTGCCGGGCGAGCATACCGTCAAAATCCCGCTCGCCTTCCGCTGGCCGATGATTCGTATCCGATATCTTCATATAAATACTCTCCAATTCTTTTTCAGTCATCAGGCGGGGAACGGGGTACAGGGGATTGGCTTCCGCCGCCGCATGCGCCGCAAGTGCGGGAATATCCTCCGGCCGGATTCCCTTGAGATACCGCGGAATTCCCAGCCTGTCGTTGAGTCCCTCGATTTGCAAAATCATGTTTTCCGCCGCTTGTTTCCAAGGTTCGCCGGGTTCCGCAAGTCCCGTCCGATACGCCAGTTTTGCCAGTTTGGGCGCCGCGCTCAGGCCGTATTCCCGCAACAGATGCGGCAGAATCACCGCATTAGCCAATCCGTGCGGCGTATTGTATTTTCCGCCGAGCGAATGCGCCACGGCATGCACATACCCCACATATGATTTCGTGAAAGCCACGCCTGCCAGATAAGCCGCGCGCTGCATACCGCGCCGTGCCTCCCCGTCCTGCCCGTTGTCATACGCGCGCACGAGATAACGGAAAATCAGCCGCACCGCTTCTTCGGCAGCCGCCCGCGTGGAACGAGTGGTCGAATTGCCGATATACGCTTCCACCGCGTGCGTGAGCGCGTCCATGCCCGTCGTAGCCGTGAAAAAGGGAGGCAATCCGTAGGTCACTTTTTCGTCCAGCAACGCATAACGCGGAATCAGACAAAACGCGTTGATCGGATATTTATGTCTCGTAACGTCGTCCGTGATGACGGCGGCGAGCGTCGTTTCGCTGCCCGTTCCCGTCGTCGTCGGCACCGCGATCAGCAGGGGCAATCTGCGGAAAATATGCAGCACCCCTTTCATTTGAGCCAGCGACTTTTTGGGATTCACCACCCGCGCGCCCACCGCTTTCGCGCAATCCATCGCCGAACCGCCGCCGAAGGCCACGATCGCCTTGCAACCGTTCGTCAGATACATGGTACGCGCTTTTTCCACATCGGAAACCGTGGGATTGGCGGACGTATCTCCGAAGACAAATACCTGTACGCCCGCTTTTTCGCAAGCGGAACAAAGAGAATCCGTCAAGCCCGCTTTCCGGATCCCGGGATCGGTCACCAGCAAAACACGATCTGAGCCTGATCTTATGAGCACTTCCGTCACTCCGGTCACATCGCGGAGAATTTTCGGCTTGCGGTAGGGCAGGAACGGAATCGCCAGCTTAAACACCGTCTGATACGCGCGGCAATATATCCGCGCGACAAAGGGCATTCCCGGCCGTTTTTCTTCCGACGTCTCAAATTCGGCCACCAGAAGCACCGAAAGCGCCAGGAAAAACTCCGCCGGATAATAGGTAAAGAGGCACAGCGCGTCAAACAGCTCCCCTCCGCCCGCAAACTGATGAAACACCAGCATGAGATCGGAAAAGAAAAAGAGAGACGCCCCCGCCGACACACACGCTCTGACGCGCGCATCCCTTACGGCAGAGCCTCCGACGGCAAGCGCTTTCCCGAGCATACAGGAAATGACGGCCGCGTAAAGGTAAATGACGGCGTCCAGCCCGCGGAAATCAAATCCTCCGTAAAGGGTCAGCAGACAGAAGGATGGCACGGCCACCGCCGCCGTCGCCGGCACCGCCCGTAAACCGAAGGGCTCCAGCGCGCAAAATGCGGCAAAAAACAGGATATGACCCGCCGCAAACAGCGCCGCGCCCGTCACGAAATCATAGTTCAGCGCAATATCCCCCGCGCAGGCGAACACCTGCCCGGCAAACAGCAATCCGCAATACACCGCGCTGCGGCGCACCCGCCGGCGCCCTGCCGCCAGGCAGAGATTGAACAAGGAACACACTACAAACGCAAGGCTTGCACTCGCCTTCAGCGCATTGTGCAAAGCAGCGCTTTCCGACCAGTATTTCGAGCTGAAATACAGCCCGTCGAGAAACAGGATCAACAGAAAAAACGCGGCGTTTGCCGCCAGCGGCACCCTGAGTGCCCCGGACTTTTCCAGCGTTTTCGCGGGTTTTCCCAGCGTATTTTCACGAAACGACATCCGTATAATCTCCCTCCGTTTTCTTGGTTTTAAGGAAATTATACCGCTGTTTCCCCGGCTTCGTCAACGCGGGAAATCCGCACAATGACAGTTTCCGCATTTGTGTATCAGTTTTCACGCCTTCAGATTGTCTTTCAAAAGAAATCGCCCGCCTTCTTAACGCGCCTGCTTTTATCGCGCCGACGTTTATTATGCCGACGTTTATCGCGCCGCCGGTTTTTCTAAAATTTTTCCGGAGACAGGCTGTCTCCGGAAATTCTTCGCTTTTCAGCGTTTTTTCTTTCGCGTGCGCAAGATTAATTTTCCGGGAACAAAGCGGAAATAAGGCGAAACTCGGGCGCCATCGTCTCCGACTGCGAGTTTACCGGAAAACATTTCCGTTCGTCTCAACCCTGCCCCTTTGCCTCAGAGCTTATTTCCCTGCCCTTCCGGCTGTTCTTCGGCCGGACGGACGTCCACCCTCTCCGCCGGCAACCGTTTTCCGCGCACGCGGAGATATAACAAAATGCAGGCCGCAATGTCGATACAGAACAAAAACTGCCCGATCGCATACAAGACCGCATCCCGGCGGAGGATGCGCCCTTCCGCGCCCGCGCGCACGACCGCAACCGCACCGATGAACCCGGTCATGGCGATCGCCGCCACATCGTGCAGGAAAAAGACGATCGTGAATCCGATTCCCCACACCGAAATCAGCATGACGGCGCCGAGCAGGAAGATCGCAATATACGCGGGAATATGAACGAGTTTGACAATCATATTCAGCTTCGCCATCTCCGCGGCGTCTGTTTTTTTGGCGAGAGACCGGGCGCAGAGCGCCCCCGTAAATGCGAGAGATACCAGCGTACACAAAAACAATGCCAGAATCAGCAGATACCCGTTATTCTGAAACACCGATTCCATCAAAAATCCCGTATACAGACAATACAGGCCGAACAACAGGGAATAAGGAAACAAAAATATCGGCAGAGCCAGCAGATACTTCTTCATAGCCACCTCTCGACGGATGTTTTTTCTTCCGAAAAGAAATCAGAGATTGTCTTTCACAAATTCTTCCAGCGCGGCCGCGGGAACAAATCCCAGATTCGACGCCGCCGGTTTCCCGTCCTTGAACAAAATAACGTTGGGAATGGACGAAATTCCGTATTTTGCCGCCGCCGATTCGTTTTCATCCACGTCTACTTTCACGAATACCGCTTTGTCCGCAAACTGTTCGGACACTTCCTCGAACACGGGCGCCAGCATGCGGCAGGGGCCGCACCACGTTGCCCAGAAATCGCAGACAACCGGCTTTTCGCCTTTGAGCAAGGTTTCCAACTCCTCGGAATTGATATGTCTTACCATAATTTTCTCCTTTCCCGCCCCGCTTACGCCGGACGGGCTTTTCTTGTTTCAAGTTTATTTTTCAACTTTACGGAATTGCCGGCTTCGCCGTTGTCCGCCGCCGCTCTTTTGCGTTTTTCCTTTCTGTCCGGCCCCTTTTCCCGTCCGTATCAGTATCGGACAAACCGGGAAAAAGTATGTATGCCGCAATCCCTTCCGCGAAGGCTCCGGCACAGAAAACGCACGGATTGCCGGCAAACGCCCGAAACCGCAGGAACCGGCTTTCCCGTTTTCGAACGCCGGAATATCCAACCGTACAGACCGCAAACCAAACAAACTTCACAGAACGCAGCCCCGATTTCGGGATGCAAAATCCGCGTATCCGGACATTATTTTTCGGAAAAATACTCGATCGCCTGCGCAAACGGCACCGGTTCGGAAGAGGAATCGGCCAGGCATTTCACGTTCATGACGCCCGAGAACAATTCGTTCCCGCCGATGACGGCGACATATTCCGCCCCGATTTTATCCGCGAATTTGAACTGCGCCTTGACCGACCGCTCCATGTGATCGGTCTCCGCGGAAATCCCCGCGTTCCGGAGGGTTTCCGCCAGTGCAAAAGCCTTCTTCCGGCACTCCGCGTCCAGTCCCGCCAGATACACCTTGGGGCCTTTCGGCGCGGGCGGCTTCGTGCCCGCCGCCTCCATCACCATCAGCAATCGCTCGATTCCCGCGGCAAATCCGACGGCGGGGGTCGGCGCGCCGCCGATCTCCTCGATGAGCCCGTCGTATCTTCCGCCGCCGCAGACCGTTCCCTGCGCGCCGATGTCCTCGGACACGAACTCGAACACGGTACGGGTATAGTAGTCGAGACCCCGGACGATTCTCGGATCGATTTCGTAACCGATCCCCGCGAGATCGAGATACCCTTTCAGCGTCTCAAAGTGTTCGCGGCACTCAGGACAGAGATAATCGAGAATCACGGGGGCGTCGCGATTGATCTTTTTACAGGATTCCTCTTTGCAATCCAAAAGGCGCAGCGGATTTTTTTCGTAGCGCGCCCGGCAATCGGGGCAGAGCTCGTTCAGATGCGGCGCGAAATATTCTTTCAGCGCTTTGTTATAAGCGGCGCGGCACTGAGGACAGCCGATCGAGTTGATGTGCAGTTTCACTTTGATTCCCAGCCGTCTGAGCAGAGAATCGGCGAGAGAAATGACCTCCGCGTCCGCGTCCGCGCCTTTTGCGCCGAACACTTCGACGCCGAACTGATGAAATTCCCTCAGCCGGCCCGCCTGGGGGCGTTCGTAGCGGAACGCGGGAATGATATAGTACATCTTCACGGGCTGTGCCCCGCCCGCCAGTCCGTTTTCGATATAGGAGCGCGCCGCGCCCGCCGTGCCTTCCGGTTTCAGGGTGATCGACCGGTCTCCTTTATCGCGGAACGTATACATTTCCTTGGTGACGATGTCGGTCGTGTCTCCCACGCCGCGCAGGAACAGCTCCGTGTGCTCGAATACGGGCGTGCGGATCTCTTTCAGATTGTACAGCTTCGCCACTTCCCGGGCGATTCCCTCCACATACTGCCATTGATAGGAATCCCCGGGCAGAACGTCCTTTGTCCCTTTGGGTATATTGATCATCTTTTTTACCTTCTCTGCTTGCAAAATTTTATCCGGCCTGCCGTGCTCCCGTCAGGCGGTCTGTCCGAAAGTCCTTCCGGAAGTCTGTCCGGGGACAAACAGGCATTCATCGCTCCCCTGCCCCGCCGAAACCGTTCCGATCCGGCCTGCCGGGAACGCAACGGTCAGAGGACATATTTTTTCAGATCGCGGTCGCCCGTGAGCTTACTGAGATGTTCGTCGACATACTGGCCGTTGATGGTCAGCGAAACGGTGGGATAATCTCCCCCGCCCGCATTGAAGGAAATATCTTCGAGAAGATATTCCATAACGGTGTGCAGGCGCCGCGCGCCGATGTCCTCGCTGGTGGCGTTGAGGTCCACGGAAATCTCCGCAATCCGCTCGATTGCGTCGGGCGTGAAATGCAGGTCGATATGATCGACGCCGAGCAGCTGGGCATACTGGAAGGTCAGCGAGTTTTCCGTCTCCGTAAGGATCCGGACAAAATCCTCTTTTTTGAGGCTGTGCAGTTCCACCGAGACGGGGAAACGGCCCTGCAATTCGGGAATCAGGTCCTCGATGGCGGAGACGTGGAAAGCGCCCGCCGCAATAAAGAGAATGAAATCCGTTTTGAGCGGCCCGTATTTCGTGACGACGGTGGAGCCTTCGACGATGGGCAGAATATCTCTCTGTACCCCTTCGCGGGACACGTCCGCGCCGTTCCGTTCGCCCTTGCCCGCAATCTTATCGATCTCGTCGATAAACACGATCCCGTCGTTTTCGGCGCGGTAGAGCGCTTCCGCTTTCACGGCGTCCTCGTCCACGAGCTTGGACGCTTCCTCTTCGAGCGCGATCTGCATCGCTTCGCGGACGGTGAGTTTGCGCTTTTTCTTCTTTTCCTTGAAAATATCGCCGAAGATATTCCCGATGCTGATGGCAGCGCCGCCGGGCACCAGTTCCATCGCCTGCGGAACGTCCTGCACGTCCATTTCCACCACTAAGTTGTCATAGGCGCCCTTCCGGAGTCCGTCGAGAAGATTCGCCTCGAACAGTTCTTTGGGCGTCTCTCCGCGGTCCTCTTTTTTCACTTCGGCCAGGATCCGCAGAATTCGCTTCTCCGCCGCTGCGGTGGCCTTCGACTTCACCTCTTCCTCTTTTTCCGTCTTGACCAGACGATAAGCGCACTCCGCAAGGTCGCGGATCATGCCTTCGACGTCCTTCCCGACGTAGCCCACCTCGGTGTATTTGGTCGCCTCCACTTTCACGAACGGAGCCTTGACCAGTTTGGCAAGCCGCCTTGCAATCTCCGTTTTGCCCACGCCCGTCGGCCCCTTCATGATGATGTTCTTGGGCGTGATTTCCTCCCGCACTTCGGGCGGGAGCTGAGCGCGGCGATAGCGGTTTCTCAGCGCGATGGCCACCGCTTTTTTTGCCTCGTCCTGGCCGATGATGTATTTATCCAGCTGATTTACGATCTGTTTGGGGGACAAATCCATTTTTTACTTATCCTCCTTCTGTTCTTTCGCCTTCGCGGCGCGGACGCGCTTTTTCTCCGCGCAGTCTTCCGCGGCCGGCTCCGGCCCGCATTCCGGCGCTTTCCCCACCGTCTCGCAACGGATGTTGTCGTTGGTGTACACGCAGATTTCCGAAGCGATTTTCAGCGCCTTTCTCGCAATCTCCTCCGCGCCGTAGTCCGTTTCTGCATACAGCGCGCGCGCCGCCGCCAGCGCGTAATTGCCGCCGCTGCCGATCGCGCAGATCCCGCCGTCCGGCTCGATCACTTCGCCCGTGCCGGAGATGATGAGCAGCGTGTTCTCGTCCGCCGTAATCATCATGGCGTCCAGCTTCCGGCCGATTTTATCGCTCCGCCACAGATCCGCCAGTTCCACCGCCGAACGCATGAGATTGCCCGCGAATTTGTTGAGCATCCCCTCGAAACGCTCGGACAGGGAAAAAGCGTCGGTCACGGAGCCGGCAAAGCCTAAAATCACTTTGCCGCCGTAAATCCGCCGCACTTTGATCGCCGAATTTTTGAATATCACCGATTCGCCCATCGTGACCTGGCCGTCGCCGGCAATCGCCGTGACGCCGTTTCGTTTCACCGCGCAAATCGTCGTACCTCTGAATTCCGTCATAACTACCTCTCGTATCCTTTTCAGAATTTTGCAGAAAACAGCCTTTATTTTTATTCCCGTTTTTTATTCCTGCGGCACAGAGGAATTTTCCCGTATGCCCTCTTCGCCGAGAATTTCCCGCATGGCGGCCAGCGACCGCTCCGCCAACGCGCGGTATCTCTCCCGTTTGTCCCGGATGCGCTCCGCGAGCGGCGCGAGAATGCCGAAATTGGCGTTCATCGGCTGAAAATCCTTGTTCGGCGTGGAAATGTACGTTTCCAGCGCCCCGCAGATCGTCCGGTCGTCAAAGACACGGGCCGGCCGGCCGAGAATTTTATCCGCCAGATGCACCGCCGCCAGAAGTCCGCTTGCCGCGCTTTCGACATACCCCTCGACGCCCGTCATCTGGCCCGCAAAATAAAGGCTCCCATTATTCTTAACCGAAAAATCACGCCTTAAAACATCGGGCGACTGAATATAGGTGTTCCGGTGCATGACGCCGTAGCGGAGGAATTCCGCGTTTTTCAGGGCGGGAATCATGGAAAACACCCGTTTCTGCTCGGGAAATTTCAGATTGGTCTGACAGCCGACGAGGTTGTACGCCGTCCCCGAAGCGTTCTCCCGGCGGAGCTGCAACACCGCGTACGGCCGCCGGCCGTCCCTGTCCCACAGCCCCACGGGTTTCAGAGTGCCGTAGCGCAACGTGTCCTTCCCGCGAGAAGCCATCACCTCGATCGGCATGCACCCCTCGAAGATTTCCCGCTTCTCAAACTCGTGCAGCTGCGCCTTTTCGGCCGTGAGCAGTCCGTCCACCAGCCGTTCGTAAGTATCCTTGTCCATCGGGCAATTGATGTAATCCCCCGTCCCCTTGCCGTAACGGTCGCCCGTGAACGCCTCGGAAAGGTCGATGCTATCCGCCGCGACGATGGGCGCGGACGCGTCGTAAAAATGCAGTCCTCCGCCCAGTTTTTTTTCAATGTCGGCGGCCAGCGCATCGGAAGTGAGCGGCCCGGTTGCGATAATCGTATACCTGCCCCCGCCGTTTTTCTCTCCCCTGCCGATTTTATCTTCCCGGGCGGCTTCGCCCCCTTCGCCCTTTTCCCCGGTTTTTCCGCCTTTGTCCGATTCCCCGGGAATGTCGGGAAGGGTGCACACTTCTTCCCCGATCACGGTAATGAGGGGATGGGCGCGGAGCTTGTCCGTGACGTAAGCGGAGAATTTTTCGCGGTCCACGGCCAGCGCCGCGCCCGCCGGCACCGCCGAAGCCGCCGCCGCTTCCATCGTGAGCGAACCGATGAGGCGCATTTCCTCTTTCAGAAGTCCGCAGGCGTTGGCGTAAACGTCGTTGCTCTTCAGGGAATTGGAACAGACCAGCTCCGCAAAATTCCCGCTTTTGTGCGCGGGGGTGAATTTCTGCGGCTTCATGTCGAAGAGTTCCACCGCAATTCCGCGCCGCGCAAGATAATACGCGGCCTCGCTTCCCGCAAGGCCGCCGCCCACGACGCGTACAACAGTTTTCGGGGTCGTCTTATTCGTCATAATAGGGTTCATCCATCAGAGGCGGAACGTCGTCCGGCCCGTCCGCAGGCACATTCCGGGAAGCGGAATCCGCCTTTCCCGACTCCTTTTCCGTTTTCTCGGGCTTTATCTTATAACTGCATTCCTTGTTGGAGCACTTCACCGTCCCGCGGGCGGTTTTCACCAGCGGCTGGCCGCATTCGGGACATCTGTCGCCCGTCGGGATATCCCAGCTCATGAATTTGCATTCGGGATAGTTGGAACAGCTGTAATAGGTCTTGCCCTTCTTGGACTTTCTCGGGGTCATCGGAGCCCCGCATTCCGGGCATTTGCCGACCAGCTCCGGTTCCTCTTCGGAGGGCATGGACAAAGTGGTCTTGCACTCGGGATAGTTGGGGCAGGCGAGGAATTTTCCGAATCTGCCGTTTTTGACGATCATGTTTTCCCCGCACTTGGGACAGCGGACGGCGGAAATCTCCTCCTTGGCCTCGCTGACGATGTTCCGGCATTCCGGATAATTGGAGCAGGCGAGATATTTGCCGTATTTCCCCATCCGGCGAATCATGAAGTGCCCGCATTTCTGACAGACGATATCCGTCATTTCGTCCCCGTAGGAGGAGGCGTCGCGCAGGTTCTTTTCAAAGCCCGGATAGAAATCCGCAATCACCCGGTGCCAGTCTACGCCCCCCTCTTCGATGCCGTCGAGCTTGGTCTCCATGCCCGCCGTAAATCCGACGTCCATGATATCCCTGAAACATTTCACCAGCATATCCACCACGTCGTAGGCGACCGGCGTGGGCACCATGTATTTGCCTTCCTTTTTCACATACTTCTGATTGAGCTTGGCAATGATCGTCGCGTAAGTGGAAGGCCGGCCGATTCCCTTTTCTTCCATGGCCTTGACGAGAGAGGCGTCGGTGTACCGAAGCGGCGGTTTGGTGAATTTCTGCTCTTTCTGCATGGACAGAAGATCCACCTTCTCCCCCTCCGAGAGATCGGGAAGAAGTTTCGAGGAAGAAATTTCGTCCTCGTCCTCCTTTTTCACCGCCTCCTGATACACTTTCGTATACCCCGCAAACAGAAGCACCCGGCCGCTTGCGCGGAAAATATAGCCCGAATTTTCAATCTCCATCTGCGCGCTGTTGTATCTGGCCTCCGCCATCTGCGAGGCGAGAAAACGCTCGTAAATCAGCTTGTAAAGGGCGTAGTGTTTTCTGTCGAGCAGGCCTTTCGCTTTTTCCGGAGTCATTTCGAGGTCGATGGGCCGCACGGCTTCGTGCGCGTCCTGCGCTCCCTTTTTGGTCGCGTAGAAATTGGGCTTTTCGGGCGCGTATTCCGGCCCGTACACTTCCCGGATCCGGGCGAGCGCCGCCGCCTGCGCCTCCTGGGAAACGCGGACGGAGTCCGTTCTCATGTAAGTGATGAACGCGATATGATCGCCGTTTTCCGTGGCGATACCCTCATACAGGTGCTGGGCGAGACTCATCGTCTCGGGGGAAGAAAATCCCAGTTTGTTGGAGGCGTCCTGCTGCATGGAACTGGTCGTGAACGGCGCGGGCGCATGCGATTTCGCCACCGTCTTTTTCACTTTGGAAACGACGTATTCGCCGCCTTCCAGTTCCTTCAATACCCGCTCGGTCTCCTCGGCGGAAGAAGGCTTGTATTTCTTCGTGCCCTTCTTTTCCAGAAGCGCTTTGAACGAAGGGTATTTTTTCGGCTGATCGCGGAATTCCGCCGTCAGATTCCAGTATTCCTGCGGTTTGAAATTCTCAATTTCCCGCTCCCGCTCGACGATCAGGCGGAGCGCCACCGACTGCACCCGCCCGCCCGAGAGACTGCGCCGCGCGGAAGAATTGCTGTCGTCGATCTTGCGGTTGAGCAAGGTGGACAGCTTATATCCCACCAGTCTGTCCAGCACCCGCCGCGCCTGCTGTGCGTCCACGAGGTTATAATCGATCTTGCGGGGATGTTCCAGCGCCTTTTCGATCGCCTTGGCCGACACTTCGTTGAACTCGATGCGGTTCTCCGCGTCCGGATTCAGCCCCAGTACGTTCTGCAAATGCCAGGAAATCGCCTCGCCCTCGCGGTCCGGGTCGGTTGCGAGATAGACTTTTCCGGCCTTCTTCGTCTCTTCCGTCAGCCGCTTGATGATGTCTTCCTTGCCTTCGGAATTGACGTATTTCGGCTCGAAATTATTCTTGATGTCCACGCCCAGCGTGTGCACGGGCAGATCGCGGATATGCCCCGCGGACGCGTCCACTTTGTATTTCCCTTTGAGATACTTGGAAATCGTCTTTGCCTTCGAGGGCGATTCTACAATGATTAAATCCATATGCCTTCCTTTTTTGATTGTTCTTTTCTCTTTTACCGTCAGGGTTTTCCCGTCTTCTCTCCCGGTCCGGCCCTTTTCTGTATACGGGCTGTACAGGGTAGTGCGGGGCTATACGGGACTAAACGGGCGAAAAACGGTTGCCGCCCAGCCGCACGGCCAGTCCCTTGGTTTCCAGCGCGGCAAGAATGCCGTACAGCCTGAATACGGGGATCCCCGACGCCGCCGCAATTTCGGAAACGTGCGCTTCCGAAAGCCCGCGCAGAGCCTTCATGACGGCGGCTTCCGGCTCCGTGAGCGACGTGCGCTCCCGCTCCCCTGACAAGTCTATACCAAAACGACCGCAAATGTCAACCGAATTTTCGGTGAGAATCCCGCCTTTTTTGATCAGGGCGTTGCAACCCGCGCCGACGTCGCTGCCGGGAAAGTAGGGAAAGGCGAACACGGGCCGGTTTTCCCGGAATGCGTATTCCGCCGTCATCAGCGCGCCGCTCTTCTCGCCCGCCCCGACGACCAGCGTTCCCTCCCCCAATCGGGCGAGCAGTTTGTTCCGCTCCGCATAGGAAAAGGGGCGCACGCTTTCCCGGAAGGTATGCGCCGAGAGAAGCAGTCCCCGTTCCGCCACCCGGCGAAGGAGTTCCGCATTGCCGCGGGGAAGATGGGAAAATCCGCCCGCCGGCACCGCGATCACGCGGCCGCTTCCCCGCAGAGCGCCGGAGAGGGCCGCACTGTCCCCGCCCTCCGCCGTGCCCGAAAGAAGGGTGAACCCGGAAGAAAGTTCTTCGCAGACCCGCTCGCAAAGGCGTAGCGCCGCGGGCGGCGTGCGCCGGGAGCCGACGACGGTGAACAGCCGCGAACCGAGCAACGAAACATCCCCTTTCGCGTACAGCACCGGCGGGGAATCGGGATATTTTTTCAACGCTTCCGGATAGTCCCGGGACGCGCGCGTGACCGCACGGATTCCCTCCCCTTCCAGTTCCGCGGCCGTTTTCCGGAAATATTCGCCGCCGTCCGAAAGAGAGGCAAGCATATTATTATATACGCTTTCCCCGGCGCTTTTAACCACGATTTCCCGAAATTCCGGAAATCGCCGGACCAGCGCCGCCGCACTGCCCGCCCCTTCCAGCAACCGGCGCTCCGCGCCCTTATCGAGCGGAAAACTGTCCAGCCAGATACAGGCCCTTTCTTCGGATGAATATTCCAAATCCCTCCTCCTTTTCCCGCCCTTCCGGCATTCCCGACGGAACCGGCCGTGCGGCCGAAGCGCTCTTTTCGTTTGCTTTTCGTTTGCTTTTCGTTTGTTTCCCGTTCCTATCGGGAAACTTCAGAGAAGCAAAAGCCAGATCAGCAGGCACGCCTGCCAGGCGATGCCCAGCAGATTGACGGCGTGAAAATACCAGTGTCTGGTCTTATGCCGGAAATGAAGCATCGCAACGTATGCGCCGATCGCCCCGCCAAAAAAAGAAATGCCCAGCAACGTCCTTTCGGGGATCCGCCGCTGCTGTTTTTTCGCCCGCCGTTTGTCCGACGCATACAGAAAAAACGCAATCACCGACAGCGCCGCCAGCCAAACGCCGAAAATTATACTCCACATTCGCTTATCCTCTCTTTTATTTCTTTGCCGATTTTTATTTGTCTGCCTGTCCGACAGGCCGGTTTCCGCTCTTTTGCGCCGGGCGTGCGGGGGTGGCCCCGCCCGGCGCAAAATCGGCACCCGGGAAATTAAGACCGGGTCGGTGGCCGCGGCGGAAGTGGGGTAGGAAATTGGCGGGGTCAGGGGATCGGGCAGAATCTCCTCGGAATAGGCGAGATCGGCGATAGTCCGCGCCACTTTCAGAATACGGGCGCGGGCGCGCGCGGAAAGGCGGAGCCGGTCGAAGGATTCCCGGAAAATTTCCTCGCATTCGGAAGAAAGGCGGCAATATTCGGCCAGTTCCTTTTCCCCCATCCGGCTGTTCGTCATCTGATCGGAGCCGAACCGCTGTTTCTGAATCCGCCGGGCGGCGGAGGCGCGGCGCTTTACTTCCGCGCTCGGCTCCTCCGTCCTATCGGACGCCAGAGCCTCGTAATCCACGCCGTCCACTTCCACCTGAATGTCTATCCGATCGAGCAACGGTCCGGAAATGCGGGCGCGGTAACGCCGGATTTCGGTGGGCGTACAGGTACAGCGGCGGCGGGTGCTGCCGTAATTGCCGCAGGGACAGGGATTCATGCCCGCGCAGAGCATAAACGACGCGGGATACGTCACCGACCCGCCCGAACGGGAAACGGTGATCACGCCGTCTTCCAGCGGCTGGCGGAGGGATTCCAGCGTGGCGCGCTGATATTCGGGCAGCTCGTCCAGAAAGAGCACGCCGCCGTGCGCGAGAGAAATTTCCCCCGGGTGCACCACGCGGTTGCCCCCGCCGCACAGCGCGACCGTGGTGGCGGTGTGGTGGGGCGTGCGGAAGGGGCGTTCGACGACGATGCCCTCCTCTCCCAATACCCCCGCCACCGAGTGGATTTTCGTGATCTCCAGCGCCTCTTCAAAGGAGAGATCGGGCAGCACGGAGGGAATGGCGCGGGCGAGCATGGTCTTCCCGCTGCCCGGAGGGCCGACAAACAAAATATTGTGTCCGCCCGCCACCGCCACTTCCAGCGCCCGCCGCGCGACGGGCTGACCTTTGACAAACGCCAGGTCCGTCCCCGTCCGCTTTCCTGTCTCCGACGGCGGATAAGGAGAAGGCGGAACGGGCGAAAGAGGCGCCGCTCCCGAAAGATGATCGACCACCTGCCGCAAAGACGCCGCCGCATACACCGTTATGCCGCGGATATACCCCGCTTCCCGCTCGTTCCCCTTGGGCACGATAAATTCCGAAAAACCGTTGTCCCGGGCGGCGATCAGCGCGGGGAGCACCCCCGTGACGGGGCGCAGTTCCCCGCCGAGCGCCAATTCGCCCAAAAACACCGTCCGGCCGGCCTCCGCCTGCAACTCGCCCGACGAGCGCAGAAGACAGACCGCGATGGGCAGATCGAATGCCGACCCCTCTTTTTTGACATAGGCGGGCGCGAGATTGACCGTGATTTTGTGCGCGGGAAAGGAGAAACCGCTGTTGCGGACGGCGCTGCGCACCCGCTCGCGGGATTCTTTCACCGCCGCGTCGGGCAGGCCGACGATTTCGTACGACGGCAAACCGCGGGAAATGTCCGCCTCCACCGTCACGGGGACTCCTTCCAGCCCCATCAACGCATAACTTTGCACTTTTGACGTCATCTTCCCCTCCCCTTGTTCTCCGCGCGGTCTTTCCGCGCGCCCTTGCCGGGACGCTTTGAAAAAACAAATTCCGCAAGAGCAACCTCCCACGGAAATGTTTTTGCGTTCAGTTTACGGACGGAAATAACCGTTGTCGGCAATGCTTGTCCAGCCGAACAGCCAGCGGGCCGCCTCGGCGGGCACGCCGAATCCGTACCAGCTCGGGACGGACAGCGCGAAGAAGAGAACGAACACCGCAAGGCAGATAAAGAGAATCACGTCTGCGGCGGTCTTTGCGGGACGGCCGTTTTTCAGAAGCCGTATTTCTTCGGGCTGAGCGATCCGCGCCGCCAGCGGGATAAATCCGATATAGAATACGATGAACAGCAGGCTGTGCAACGCCGAAACCCCGTCGACGAACGCCGAAGCGAGCAAAGAGGTCACCAATCCGCCCAGAAGGACGAGATAGATCCGGCGCACCCGCTTGTTCATCCGGGAAGCGCGGTTGGCCGAAAAGAGTTCGGACAAAACGCTGATCGTCGAGAAGATGAACGCCACCAGCGCGACGACAGACACCGCCGCATTCACCGATACGTTCCAGGCCAGGTACCGGGACGTCCCGATTTCCAGAATTCCGTCATAGACGGTGGCCGCCCGCAACGTCAGCAACCACGCGAGCACGCCCGCCGCATTCGCCTCCGTGTACTCGGTGACATTCGTCACGGAGAAAGACGAGGAAATTCCCTTCCAGAGCAGAGCCGCATAAGAAAGCTTCGGATCTGCGGGATTGTCGAACGCCTTTACATACGCCGTATAGGTGACAAGGCTGGACAGGAGAATGACGATGAACGTGCAGACGACGAAAGACAGAACCGCAAACAGCCAGCTCACCCGCTTCTTATACGCATAGGCCGCCTTTATTTTCTCCGCTTCGCGGCCGATCAGGCCGATCGACGAAGCCGCCGGCAGACTCCTCGCGGCGGCCGGGGCAGGCTCTTCGGATACCGCAGCCGGCCCGGAAGTCTGTGCCGCCGGTTCCGCTCCGCTCCCCTCCGAAGCCGTCCCGGAAAGAGCGATGCTTTCGCCCGCCTTTTTGCGCACCTCGTTGAGATAAGCGAGTCTCTGACGGCGCAGCCCGAACCCGAACAGGACGAGAACGCCCAGGACGGGAATGAAAGAGAGAATATTCATCGCGAGGGCAAAAGCCGAAAACAGACCCGACCAGAAGATATTCAGTCCGCCGCGGAGAATATTTCCGGAAGAAATCCCCTTTGCAAAGAACCGATACATAAAATAGACGCTTCCCAGGAGGAAACAGACCAGCGCCATATACGGCGCGCCCAACCGGGCGAGAGACGCGGATACCCCGCATACGGCAAACAGCAGGGCAAACACGAACGCGTATTTATCGTCCTTGAACAGCAGCCCCGCGAGAAGATAGACGAACAGCAGCGCCGCACAGGCAGCGAGCAGAGAGGGCAGGCGAAGCGCAAACGGACTGGCGCCGAACAGCGCCACCGACGGAAGCATCAGCACCGTCGCAAAGGAATTGAAGTCGGTATCCACCGTATACACGCTGCTTTCGCGGTAAGACGTGCCGCCCAGCACCGTGCGCACGGAAGTGAGATACCATGCCTCTTCCTGCGTGAAATTATGATAGGAAGAATCGGAAATCACAAAGGAATCCTGCGCGTCGATCGCATAGGCCAGCTCCGCTTTGCGGGAGGAAAAGCCCTGGCTGAACTCGGTGTTGACGGACAGGGGAATCACCGTGCCGTTCACGTCGAGACAGACGATTTCGTTGAGATCGAAATTCGCATTCGCGGAGACGGAAATGCTCACGGCCGTCAGATTTTTTTCCGTGGCCACCGGGGTCCAGTTGAACCCCGCGCCCTGTCTCGTCGAACTCTTCGTCGAATACAGGTTTGCGATCGTGACGTCGCTGATCAGCGTCGAAGGCGCCCGGCTGGACGACGTGGAACGGTACACTTTCACCGTGATATCCTTGCCCGGTTCCGTGTAAATGTTTCCGACGTTGATATACACCGCGCCCAGTTTGGACTGCCCTTCTTTCATGTTCAGATTGTATACGACGGTATTTTCGCCGCCCGATACATAGGTGAACGCCTTTCCCGTGCCCTTGAAAGAGCCGAGAAACGCAAAGCCCGCCGCAAAAAACAGCACGAGCAATACGATAAATGCTTTGCAATAACCCGAAAGTCTCTTTTTCGGCGCCGCGCGCATTTTCCTCATAAGAATTTCCGACCTCCTGCCTTCACTTCCCGGCCCACGCAAGGGAGAGCCCGGAATACCGCTTGATATGGTTTTGATAGGGTTTTATGCGGAACGTCCCGGCACCGCCGGGCGCTCTCTCATTTATTGTACATGAAACGCGGAAAAATGTAAAACAATTTTTCCTTCTTTTCGGAAGAAAGTGAAAAAAATGAGTCCGCCGCTGACTTTGGGCGAACTCATTTTCAATCGGATTCTTCCCGTCCGATTCAGATTTTTTCCTTGACTTTGGCAGCCTTGCCCGTCAGATCGCGCAGATAATAGAGTTTCGCTCTTCTGACCTTACCCTTTCTCACGACCGTGATGGACGCGATTTTCGGAGAATGGAGCGGATAGGTCTTTTCCACGCCGATTCCGTAGGAAATATGGCGTACGGTGAACGTTTCGCTGATGCCGCCGTTCTTTTTGGCAATGACGACGCCTTCGAAATTCTGGACTCTCTCCTTGCCGCCTTCGATGATCTTGTAGCCTACTTTCACCGTGTCGCCGACGTTGAACGCGGGGACTTCCTGTTTCAGGCTCTCTGCATCGATCGCTTCGATCAATCCTTTCATTGTGACTTTACCTCCGTATTTACGAAACGTTCACGACCCGCTGCCCGGCTCCTCGCCGCGCCCGATAAAGATCGGCGGAACGCTCGAAGTCATTGCTTATTATATACGATTTTTCTCCCCTTGGCAAGCGTTTTTGACCGTATTTCCCCACTTTTTATCCGCATTTTCTCATTTTTCGGATTTTTTCGCGCGCTCTTCGTCCTTTTCGTCCTTTGCAATCCTCGCCGTCCCGATCACCACGATCATGGCGCTGGGCCCCGTGTCCGGTTTCCGCTTTTTCCGCCGGCCGCCTTTGTTCCCGCCTCTTCCGTTCTTCTCTTTTTTCCCTTCTCCTTTCCCTTCTCCGGTCGGCTCCGGCGCGGGCGCTCCCTGCGCCGACCCGACAAGCTCGGCGGGAAGATAGGCAATTTCAAGCGATACGTTCTGCCAGGCCTCCACGTCCCTCGCCCCGAACAAAAACCGGCTGCGCCCTTCGCACGGAGTTCCCGTTCCGTCAAAAAAGCGCACGTTCATCGCCAGAAAGGGTCCGAAACATTCAAACGACGCGCTTTTCGCCACGGTGAACGCATACCTGTCTGCCTGCTTCCGGATTTTCAGATACATTGCGGCCGCCAGCGCGGCGCCCAGAAGCAACGCCCCTCCCAGGAGCGCAAAAACCGCGCACAGCGCGACGGAAAGAAGATTATCCCAAAGAAACCCGAAGAGCGCCGCCAGCAAAACCGATACGACGGCGCCGCAAATCCCCGCGCCGACAAGATAGCGCAGCCGGCTCATCGTGGCGCTGCCCAGAATTTTTTCTCTCCCGCCTGCGCCCCTGTCCCGGGCTGCGGGTTTCCGCTCGTCCACTGCCTTTCCTCCCAGACATCTTCCGCGGAAGCGTCCCCGGGCCCTCGGCCCCGGAGCGATTCTCTCTTTGCGGAAGTTTGTAAACCCATTGTAACAAAATTCCGGGAAAAAGTCAACGGAAACCGATACACCGGAAAACCCCGGAATTTCCCGCCGTCCGAAGCGCAAAAAACAAAACATATACTTTGATCCCTTCCCCGCGCCGGGCTCCGCCGGCGGGACAAGCCGCAAGAAAGCGGGGGAGGGAACGGACGAAGGGAACAGCGAAGAAAACGGGCGAACGTTATTGATTCCCGATCAAGAGCACTCTTGACGAAAAAGGACAAAACCGGAAGCGCGAAAAAATTCGTGAATTTACAAAACAAACGGCAGAACAAACTCTTTGCCCGCTTTTTTTCTTGACAATCCCCTCTTTTTTTTATATAATGAAACTACTCGGTCTTTTCCGGCAGCCGAAAGGTGACGGGAAAAGCCGCGGGGAGTAGTCGGGGCGGTACGGAAAAGCGGCAAAGGCCGAAGCCGGACGTCCGGTGAATATCAAGAACACGGTCCGCCCGTGATATAAAGCGCGGACCTGGATTCATCTGAAACGACGAGACCGCGGCGCAAAGCGCCAGATGGCGCGCTTTGCGCCGCGGTCTGTTCGCTTTTTTACACTTTTTTTTACTTTCTCGGAGGTTAATTTATGTTGGACTTTCTCATCGAGACCGTCAGGGCGGTAGAGTGGCAACACGTCGTGATGTGGATCATCGGCGGAATCCTGATCTTCCTCGCGATCAAGAAAGACATGGAGCCCGCTCTTCTTCTGCCGATGGGCTTCGGTGCCATTCTCGTCAACATTCCCTTTTCCGCGGTCATCGGCAGCGGCGAAGAAGAGGAGAGCCTGGGCATCATCACTTCCCTGTTCCATGTGGGCATCGAAGCCAGCGAGGCCATGCCCATCCTGCTGTTCATCGGCATCGGGGCCATGATCGATTTCGGGCCGCTGCTCACCAATCCCAAACTCTTTATCCTGGGCGGCGCGGCGCAATTCGGAATTTTCATCACCCTGATCCTCGCGGCGGTCATCGGATTCCCGCTCAACGACGCGGCGGCTATCGCCATCATCGGCGCGGCAGACGGTCCCACGGCTATTTACGTTGCCCAAGAGCTAATTTCGAATTATATCGGTCCTATTATGGTCGTCGCCTATTCGTATATGGCGCTGGTTCCCATCATTCAGCCCGCCGTCATCCGGGCTTGCACGACGAAAAACGAAAGGCGCATCCGCATGCATTATAACGCCAAGCAGATCAGCCGGCTTGCACGCATTCTCTTCCCGATCGTCGTAACCCTGGTGACGGGTCTGGTGGCGCCCGATTCCCTTTCCCTCGTCGGCATGCTGATGTTCGGAAACCTTATCCGGGAAAGCGGCGCGCTCAAATCCCTGTCCGAAACGGCGCAGAATTCCTTCTCCAACATCATCACTCTGTTGCTCGGCATCACCATTTCCTTCCAGATGCAGGCGGAACAGTTCGTGCAGTGGGAAACGCTGATGATCATGGGACTGGGCCTGTTCGCTTTCGTATTCGATACGGTGGGCGGCGTGATGTGCGCAAAGTTCATGAATCTGTTCAGCAAGGAAAAAATCAATCCCATGGTCGGTGCGGCGGGTATTTCCGCCTTCCCCATGTCCGCGCGCGTCATTGAAAAAATGTGCGTCAAGGAAGACCCGTCCAATCACATTCTGATGCACGCCGTCGGAGCTAACGTTTCCGGTCAGATTGCCTCGGCCACCATCGGCGGGCTGATCATCGGTCTCGTCTCTGCCATTTTATCTATTTTATAAAGGAGGTAACAGTATGAACGAAACCAATTATCGCCTGATTCTCACGGGATTTGCGGACGAGGCGGACGCGGAACTTTCCGACCGCCTCAGTGCCTCCGATCTTTCCGAGGAAACTTCTCAGTCCTCTTCAACGGGGCTCAATCCCCTCGACTGGGAAAACATCAAGCCCACCCTGAAGATTCTCTGGCAGGGTCTTCTCGCCATTTTCATCGTCATCGGTATTATCATCGCCATCGTTTCCCTCATCAATTTCTGCATCGCAAAAGCCGAACACGCAAAAAAGCTGCGGGACAATCCCGGGCTTGCCGAGGCGGAAAAAGCGGAAAAACAGCGCAAGGCGGAAGAAAAAGCCGCGCGAAAAAATAAGGGCGGAAAAGCGGACGAAAACTGAGTTTTCTTTCCCGCCTGCCAACCGCAGCAATCCCTGCCGGCGCCACCGGAAAACCGTTGTTCTGCCGACAGACAGGCTCTCTTTCAGCCGAAGAAGTGTATTTTCATCTATATCCCCGGCAGC
>ERZ1090861.545-NODE-545-length-22687-cov-10.865279_pt1 | contig 22687 bp, 18 predicted proteins | sample MGYA00478482_ERZ1090861 | MGnify/ENA primary metagenome ERZ1090861 (study PRJEB33644, sample SAMEA5815744) | chicken gut metagenome | biome: Chicken; feature: Gastrointestinal Tract; material: Caecum | place: Ireland | collected 2019-01-01 | study: A study of the... | reverse complement strand
TGAGACCGATCTGGATAAAGATTAAAGGACTGAACAGCTTTCTGGAGCCTCAGGAAATTGACTTTCAGGAACTGACCGGGGAAGGGCTTTTCGGGATCTTCGGGCCGACGGGAAGCGGGAAAAGCAGTATCCTGGACGGGATCACCCTGGCTTTATACGGAACCACAGCCAGAAACAGCACGAATTTTATTCATGTGAGTACAGACAAAGCGCTGGTAGACTATATTTTTTCTGTAAAAACAAAGGAAATCCATACCTACCGGGTGACCAGAGGATTTAAGCGTTCAAAAGAAGGCAGCATCCGCAGCGACGGCGCCCGTTTTCTGGAAATCCTGGAAGACAGAGAAGAAGTGCTGGCGGATAAGGTGGGATCTGTAAATGAAAAATGCAGAGAAGTTATCGGCCTGTCAAAAGAAGATTTTTTCCGAACCGTAGTCCTTCCTCAGGGAAAATTTTCCGAGTTCCTCAAGCTGGACGGTATGGAACGGAATAAAATGCTGGAGAGACTGTTCCATCTGGAAAAATACGGGGAATCTCTGGTCCAGATCATCCGGGGGAAAGTCCAGCAGTGGCAGGGGAAGGAGAAGGAGCAGCTTGGGGCCCTTTCCAGATATGGAGAAATCACCCGGGATAAAGTCCGGGAGCTGAAGGAGAAAGAAAAGACCTGCCAGGAACAGTTCCAGAAGGAGGCCCTGAAGCTTCAGGAGTCCAGAAAAAAACTGGAAGAAGAGAAAGTCCGGTTTGAAGCCCAGAAAGAGTACGACAGTCTGGAAAAAGAAGCCCGGCTGCTGGAAGGACAGCAGGGAGAAATGCTTCTGGCAGAAGAACGGATCGGACAGGCACAGAAAGCAGAGCGGCTTTGGAAGGTCCTGCAGGATTTCCTTCAGGGACAGGAGAACCTGACAGAGCGGAGAGAAAAACTGGAGCAGCTTTTTGGAGAACAGAAAAAACTGGAGCAGGAAAAAGCAGTTCTGGAAGAACAGGTAAAAACGGCCCTGGAGAAAAAACAGAAAGATCTCCCTGCCCTGGAAATCCAAAGGATCCGGCTGGAAGAGGGAATCGCCCTTCTGGCAGGACTGAAAACCCTGGAAGCGGAATCACAGAATAAGAAAAAAGCCCTGGAAGACCGAAACCGCCAGTTACAGGAAGATCAGGCCAAGCTGGAAAAACTGGAGAACGATCTGAAGCTGTACGAAGAAGAAAGAGAAAAGGCTGCTTTTGCTCTGAATAAGGTTAAAGTAACAGTCCAGGAGCAGGAGACGATCCAGGAGGGGTACCGTCTCTGGCTGGAACTGGGAAGAAGAAAAGAGGAAGAGAAGAGAAAAAAAGAGGAACTGGGACAGCTTTTGGCCCGGCAGGAAAATGAAAATGGAGATCAGCAGAAACTGGCTGAGGAGAAGGCCCAGGCAGCGTCCCGGCTTTCAAAAGTCCAGGAAAAAAGAAAAGAGGATGAGGCTGCTCTGGCAGGGCTTGCTCATCTGGAAAGCTTTAAAGAGAGGCTTTCCCGTGTAGAAGAAGAACAGGTCAGGAAAAAGGCCCTGGAAGAGCAGAAAAAGGAACTGGCAGCCCAGGAAGAGAAACTTATGCAGGAGCTTCAGAGAGCCCAGGAAGTGAAGAACCTGGCTATGGAGGAAAAGGCCCGGGCAGATGAAGCCTACCGGAAGAATCTGGCTTACATACTGGCCAGAGATTTAAAGGAAGGACAGCCATGTCCGGTCTGCGGCAGCATACACCATGAAAGCCTTTCCTGTTCTATGGAAGACCAGGAAAATCCTGAGGAAAAGAGAGAACAGGCAGAAAGAAAGCTTCAGGAGATTTCCGGAAACATTACCCGGCTTAAGACTCTTCTGGAGAATAACCGGCAGCAGGAGAAAGTCCGCAAAGAGGAGGAGGGCCGGCTGAACCGGGAGTTTCTTCAGATGGATCTGGAGGAGGAGAAAAAGAACCTTTCTGTCAGAGAGCAGGAAAGAGAGAAACTGACAGAAAAGACAGAAACTGAAAAGAAAACAGAAACAGAAATCCAGAACAGGATCCTTGAGCTGGAAAAGTCCATTGCAGGGAAAAAGGCCCGAATAGAGAGCCTTGGAGGAGAAGGGACCAGAAAGCAGAAGGAGCTGGATAAGCTGCAGGAGGAAATAGTGGACCTGGAAAAAGGGTTTGAAAGCCTGTCCCGGAAAGTTTCAAAAGAAGATTTCCCCGGCATTTATCAGGAGCTTCAGGAGAAAAATCAGCGCAGGGAAAGGTGTCAGGAATATCTGGAAAAAATAGAGACTGCCATTGAGGCCAGAAGAAAAAGCAGGGAAAAGGGATCCAGGATCATTCAGGAAGAACAGAACGAAAAAACCAGGCTGGAAACAGAACTTTTGAGAATGGAAAAAGAGCTTCAGGAGAAGAAGGACCAGATCCGGGAAAAGACAGGAGCTGCAGAAGGGCTGGAAGAGAAAAAGGAAAGCCTTCTCAGAGAAAAACAAACGCTGGAAACCTATATAAAAGAGCAGGAGGAGCAATGGCAGCTTTTTCAGGAAAGAGAAAAACGTATCGGACAGGAACTGGCCTCAGGCCAGGCTCTGGCAACAGAAGGAGAAAAAGAAGTCCGGAAACGGGAAGCAGCTCTGAAGGAGAGTATGGCAGAGGAGGAAGTAGAGAGTATTTCCTGGATCCAGGCCCAGCGGATGGAAAGGGAGGAGCTGGAAACTCTCCGGGAAAAACTGGAAGCTTTTCAGAATAAGGTTCTGTCTGTGAAATCCCGGATGGATTCTGTAAAAGCCCGGTCAAAGGGAGCAAAGATATCCGAGGCCCAGATGGAGGAGCGAAAAAAGGGAGTACAGGATATGGAAAACCGTCAGGTCGAGACAAACCGGATCCTGGGAGGTCTGCGGAAAGAAAGAGAGCAGACTGAGAAAGCCTGGAAAGAAAAAGAGGCTCTGGAAGAAAAGATGGGACAGATCCGTCACAAGCTGGATCTTTTACAGGAGCTGGAAGGACTTTTCCGGGGAAAGAAATTTGTAGAATATGTAGCCCGGTATTATATGGAGTATGTATCCAGAGAGGCAGATGAGAAGTTGAAAGAAATGACCGGAAACAGTCTGGGACTGGAGACAGACCAAAGCGGTATGTTTATTATCCGGGATTATAAAAACGGCGGCGCCACCCGTCCGGCTTCCACTTTATCAGGTGGGGAGACTTTCATGGCTTCTCTGGCCCTGGCTCTGGCCCTTTCTTCCCAGATCCAGATGAAAGGAGCAGCTCCTATGGAACTGTTTTTCCTGGATGAAGGCTTTGGAACCCTGGATGAGAAGTATCTGGAGATCGTTATGGAAGCCCTGGAGAAGATCCGGGACCGGAAGCGGAGCGTAGGGGTGATCAGCCATGTGGAAGAGATCAAAGCCCGGATTCCGGTAAGGCTTATCGTAGAGCCCTCAAGGGCAGGAGAAGGCGGAAGTAAAATACACATAGAAAGGGAGTAAATCTTGTGAGAAAAATGCGGCTTGCAAAAAGAGAGATACAGGAGAAAAAACGGCTTATGGAAATCCTGGAGCAGGCAAAAGTGCTGCGGATCGGCACCATGGACCAGGAGGGGATCTATATTGTCCCGGTAAATTACGGATATTCGTGGGAAGAAGGAGAACCTTTGAGATTTTATATCCATTCGGCAAAAGAAGGGAGAAAAGTCCAGGCCTTTGCCGCCAGGGAAGACGTGGGGTTTGAACTGGATCTGGAGCAGGGCGTGATCCGGGGAACTTACACCTGCAGTTATTCTTATGCTTATCAGAGTATTACAGGGACAGGAAAGATCCGGCTTTTAGAAAATAGGGAAGAGAAAGAACATGGACTTTCCAGGATCATGGAGCATATGGCCCCGGAGGCAGAACTTTCCTTTTCCCCGGATATGCTTCAGGCGGTAAATGTATATTGTCTGGAAACGGTTTCTTTTAGAGGAAAGGAGAGGAAACCGAAAAAAACTGAAGAGGAGGAAAAGACAGATGATCAGTCATGAACAGATCGAAGAATTTATCTGCCAGTACCCGGTGTATCAGTACGCTTTTTTTTCACCCGGGGATATTGAATTTTCCCATCGGGTAAGGTGGATCTGCCAGCATGAGTGTGAGCGTTACAACACTACCTGGGCCTGTCCGCCAGGGGTGGGGACTGTGGAGGAGTGCCAGGAAAAATGCCTGTCCTATAAAGAATGTTTTCTTTTCTCTACCATTGCCTTGGTATCTGATGTGGTAAACATGGAGGAGACCCTGGCCACCCGGGGAGAACATGAGGAGGTCACTGCCTCTATCGAAAAATTTATCCGAAGCCAGGAAACAGACTGTATGGCCCTTTCCACGGAATCCTGTGATATCTGTGAACATTGTGCCTATCCGGTGGCTCCCTGCAGATTTCCAGAGAGGATGCACCCCTGTCTGGAAAGCCATGGGATCATTGTAAGCGAGCTGGCAGAAAAATTTTCTATGGATTTTGCCTTAAGTCCTACGGAAATCCTCTGGTTCAGTCTGATCTTTCTGAAGTAATTTTTAGCGGGGATCTGTCATATGCTGTGATAAGGACCATAAGAGGGAGACAGATAGATTGAAAAGAAAGCTGGGAGATTTTACAGGAAAGATCGGGGATTCTCTGGATATTCCCAGGGATTTGTCTTACCGGGAATCTGTGCTGACCCTTACCGGTTCCAGAGAGGTATTTATTGAGAACTATAAATGTATACGGAGATATCAGGATACCTGTATCCTGCTTCTGTCTAAAGAAAACAAGATTCAGATCGAAGGCACAAAACTGGTGATTGTATATTATACAGATGTGGAAATGAAGATCACGGGAAATATCTGTAAGATCCTATTTTTGTAAAGGAGGCTGGATCTTGGGAAAATGGGAATTTTACCGGAAAGGATATGTCCGCCTCCGGTTTTGGGGAGAAGATCCGGAACGTTTTCTGAATCTCTGCGCCTATCATAAAGTTCCGGTATGGAATCTGGTCAGCAGGGAAAAAATGTATGAAATGAACACTTCAGTGGAAGGCTTCCGGCGTCTGAAAGGAATCTGCCGGAAGTCCCGGGTAAAAATAAAGATCATTGGAAAGCATGGACTGCCCTTCTTTTTTTACAGGAATAAAAAGAGAAAGGCATTTTTTCTGGGCTTTTTTCTGGGACTTGGGATTTTATTCCTTTTATCCAGACATATCTGGAATATCCATGTGGAAGGAAATGTTTACAACAGCACCCAGACCATCCTGAACTATCTGGAAGAACTGGATGTCCGCCACGGTGTTTTAAAAAAAGATCTGGACTGTTCTTACATAGCCGCCCAAATGCGGGAGAAATTTCCCGATATTACCTGGGTGTCTGCTAAGATCTCAGGGAGCAGGCTGATCCTGGAAATAAAGGAAAACGGCGCTTTGGAGGAATCAAAAGAGGCTGAAAATACTGTGCCTGTGGATCTGACAGCCCAGACTTCAGGAACCATCGTGTCTATGGTTACCCGTCAGGGCACGCCTTTGAAAAGACAGGGAGACACCTGCGCCGCAGGGGAGGTCCTTGTCAGCGGGCGGCTGGATATCAAAAATGACAGCGGAGAGATCATCGGATATGAATATACCCAGGCAGACGGGGATATTTATATCCAGCATGATCTGGAATATTATCAGGAATTTTCCATGGATTATGAGAAACCGGTGTATACAGGAGAGAAAAAGAAAGGACTGCTTCTGCAGCTGGGAGACTATTATCTTCGCCTGAAGGGAAAAAGTCCCTGGGAGGACTATGACCGGGTGACCAGTCTCCATCAGATAAAAGTAACTGAGAATTTTAAACCGCCCGTGTATTACGGCAGTGTCACAGACTATGCTTACGAAAAAAGAACTTTTACCTATTCTGAATCAGAAGCCAGGCAGAAGGCAGAGGAGAACCTGAACCGGCTATTGGAAAGTTTAGAGGAAAAGGGGGTTCAAATATCGGGGAATCATGTTAAAATAGAAATACAGGGCAAAACCTGCACTGCCAGAGGAACCCTGACAGTAATCGAGAAGAATGAGCAGAAAACTCTTACTGAAATATTAGAACAGCCTACAGAAAGGAACACACAGGAGAATGAGTAATATTTGTGAAGAGAGGATGGAATTTCCTGCGGAACATGAGAGGAATGTTTTCGGACAGTTTGATGAATATGTAAAAAAAATGGAGAGGACTTTGGGGGTGACGGTAATCTCCAGAGACGGGCAGCTGAAGATTCTGGGACCGGAGCATGCCTGCCGCCAGGCGGTAAAAATCTTTACCCAGCTTTTGGAGCTGTCAAAGAGAGGAAACACTATTACAGAACAAAACGTAAATTATGCCCTGTCTCTGGCGGCGGAGGAAAGAACTTCCGCTATTACAGAGATAGATAAGGATTATATCTGTCATACTTTAAACGGCAGGCCCATCAAGCCTAAGACCCTGGGACAGAAAGCCTATGTAGATGAGATACGAAAGAAAATGATCGTCTTTGGACTGGGGCCTGCAGGAACGGGAAAAACTTACCTGGCTATGGCCATGGCCATTACAGCTTTTAAAAACGACGAGGTAGGAAGGATCATCCTTACCCGTCCGGCTATTGAGGCAGGAGAAAAACTGGGATTTCTCCCGGGGGACCTGCAGAGCAAAGTAGACCCTTATCTCCGGCCTCTTTACGACGCCCTTTATGAAATCATGGGAGCAGACAGTTTCTCTAAAAATATGGAGAAAGGGCTGATCGAAGTGGCTCCTTTGGCCTATATGAGGGGACGGACTTTAGATAATGCTTTTATTATCCTGGACGAAGCCCAGAACACCACTCCGGCCCAGATGAAAATGTTCCTTACCAGAATCGGTTTTGGCTCCAAAGTCGTGATCACCGGAGACCAGTCTCAGAAAGACTTGCCTCATGATGCAAAATCAGGACTTGATGTAGCCATCCAGGTGCTCAGAAAGGTAGAAGACATTGCTTTCTGCCAGCTGACCAGCAAAGATGTGGTAAGGCATCCCCTGGTACAGAAGATTGTACAGGCTTATGATGATTATGAGAAGAAACAGAAACCGGAGAAAAAGGAAAAATATGTGAGAAAAGACAGAAGGAGATAAAAAATGACGCTGAACCTGGATATGGATGCAGACTATCAGAAAGAGTTTGATTTTGACCTGGAGGAAACCGGGAAAAAAGTCATGGAGGGGGCTCTGGATCATGAAAATTGTCCCTATGAGGCAGAAGTGAATCTGGTGCTTACGGACAATGAAGAAATCCGCAGGACCAACCGCCAGTTCCGGGATATAGACCGGGAAACGGACGTGCTTTCTTTTCCCATGCTGGAATATGACCGGCCGGGAGACTTTTCCTATGCCGAGGAAGACGAGTCCTGTTTTAATCCGGATACAGGAGAGCTGATCCTGGGGGATATTATGATCTCCGTGCCGAAGCTGAAGGAACAGGCAGAGGCTTATGGACATTCCCAGTTAAGAGAGTATGCTTTTCTTATTACTCACAGCCTCCTGCATCTGATGGGCTATGACCATATGGAGGCAGAGGAGGCTGTTCTCATGGAAAACAGACAGAGAGAGATCCTGGAAACCCTGGGGATCACAAGATAAATGTATAAAGCAGAAAAATCAGTCGATACTATAAACAAAAATATTTCAGGAATCGGATAAGGAGGATTCTGTATGAGAAGAATGGTTTATGGTGTCGGCTTATTTCTTGCCTTTCTTTTTCTGGGGGCAGGTTTTTTTCTGAGCTATCAGGTGGCGGATCTGAGGCAGGAGATGTCTAAACTTCAGGAGAGCAGCGCCCAGGAAAGACAGCAGGTATCCACCCTTGTTTCTTCTAAAGATCAGGAGCTGGTTTTTGAAACCTATGAGGAAGGCAGCCTTTTACGAAACCGTTATCGGATCACTGCCTATGGACCGGAACAGATTGTTTTGCGTCAGGAGGAAGAAGAAAGCAATGGGGCTGACCAGGAATTTCTGCTGAAAGTGGAAAACGGCTGTATTACGGTATATGACAAAGAAAGCGGGGAGGTTTTTGAGCATACCAATATCCCCCTGGAAACCCTGCCCCAGGAGCTTCAGGCGGAAGTTCTTCTGGGAAAGACGCTGTCAGGAGACCAGGAACTTTACAGTTTTTTAGAGAACTACTCAAGCTGAAGATGTGAGAAATTCCAAGCCTACTGTATATGCACAGATGATTCCACTTTCTCCTGGTCTGACAGTGCTGTATGGGCCTGGTCCGCTGCAGCGACCAGATCGCCTAAAAGCTCAAGTTCTCCGTAAGCGTCACTTAAAATCGTAAGAATATACGGATTATCTTCTTTCATAACAATCCCAGCATCATTTTGCACCGTATAATAGGAACCTTCCCCTTCAGAATACCAGCCCGCTTTGGAATAAACCGTATACTCGGCTCCCAGGGTTTCATAAATACAAGAGTTTTCTGTGCCGATAAAAAAGGAAGAAAACTGTTCGGCAGTTTCGTCTCCAGACATAAAATATTCGTAAATTTCGATCCATATCCTTGTGAAGCTGCGGCAGGTGATTTCTCCGAAAGAACTGTCGGTTAATGTTATATCGGAACTTCCAAGCTGGGCTGTCCAGCTGTTAAAACCGGATTTTCCGAAGTTATTGATCAAAGTAAAATAATCGCTGTTGCTGGACCAGGAAATGGTATTTTCGATTACAGAATAATAATCCATTAACATTTCCGGATAAGTCTGCACCAACCAGGTGACATAGGGGGCTTTAATGACGCTTGCACTATAATAAATCTCATCTGCATAATAGCTGATTCCGCCACCTGTGTTCAGATCATATAATAGAAAAGCTACGGAATATCCCTCTTCTGTCAATGCGGATGTTTCCTCATTCAGCGCAGAAGCAATGCCTGCAAAAAAACTTTCTGAAAAGGCGGCGTCCCATGTGATAGTCATCTCAGAACTTTCTGCTTCAAGAATGTTGATAAAAGGTTCTTCGGTTTCTTCATTGACTTCAGTTTCTGCGGCTGTTTTAGCTTCAGCCCCTTCTTTAGATATGTTCTCTGCTTTATTTGCCTGTCCGTCTGAAATTTTCTGGAATGCAGCAGCAGACAGAAAGACTACAGATCCCATCATGACTGTGCACAGAAAAAGTTTTTGTCGGAAAACCTGACGGCTGCGTTTTGTTCTCTTTTTTTTCTTTCTACTTTCTGAAAAAGTTTTGTGATTTTTTCTATAAGCCATATCTATTCTCGTATCGTAATAATTTTGGAAAAAAATATTCATAATTTCATAACAAAAATAGTAGCATGCACTTTAACAAAATACAAGAATGCAGAGGAAAAGTTCGCAGTTTTTTCACAATTTATCCCTTCGTGATTAATCGACGAAAAAACAAGATACTGAAAGTATAGACGAACCGGGAAAAATAGTGTATGATTTACCGTATCAGTTCAGCCCTGTACAGGGTGGAACCGTTAGGAAGAACAACATTTCATGAGGTGCGGACAGATGAATATTCGTGAAAAACTGAAGGATAAGAAAAGAGTTGTGATAAAAATAGGCTCTTCTTCTCTGACACATAAGGAGACTGGCCGCCTGGATCTGATCAAAATGGAGATTTTGGTCAGAGAGCTGGCAGACCTTCACAATCAGGGGAAGGACGTCATTGTGGTATCTTCCGGAGCCATTGCGGTGGGAAGAGCAGTTATGGGAATCCATGAGCGCCCTTCCGCATTAGCCCAGAAACAGGCCTGTGCAGCCATCGGCCAGGCCAGGTTGATGATGATCTATCAGAAGCTATTTGCAGAGTATAATCAGACGGCGGCTCAGGTACTGCTGACAAAGTATACCATGATCAATCCCAAAACCAGAGATAACGCCAGAAATACCCTCCAGAGCCTTCTCCATATGGGGGCGATCCCTATTGTTAATGAAAATGACACCGTGTCTACAGATGAGATTGAGTTTGTAAATACTTTCGGAGACAACGATACCCTTTCTGCCCTGGTGGCAGCACTGACCGATGCGGATATGCTGATCCTTTTGTCAGACATTGACGGTCTCTTTACAGACGACCCCCATTTGAATCCGGATGCGGAGTTTATTGACGTAGTAGAAAAGATTGACGACCATTTTATGAAAATGGGGAAGGAAAGTTCCGGCAGCAGTGTGGGTACCGGAGGCATGGCTACCAAGCTTTCCGCAGCCAGGATCGCTACCGGTGCGGGAGCGGATATGGTTATTGCAAATGGAGCAGATTTTCATGTGATACATAAGATCATGGAGGGAAGAAATTATGGAACTCTGTTTCTGGCAGATAGAAAAGAGAGAGATGCCCTTCACAAAATGTTTGAAAATTTATAGATAAAGGAGTACGCAGATACATGGATCAGAAAACCATTGACAGAATCAATGAACTGGCCAGAAAGGCTAAAACAGAGGGACTTACCCCTGAAGAAAAAGAAGAACAGAAAAAGCTGAGAACAGAATATATTGCGGTGATCCGCATGAACCTCCGGGCACAGCTTGACAATATTGATATTCAGGAAAAAGATGGAAGTATAACAAACTTAGGAGAAAAATATGGCCTCAAAAAAGGAAATTAGAAAATATGTCTTTGCAAAACGTAAAGAAGTGACACAGGAAGAGGCAGACAGACTCAGCATGTCTATCTTTGAGAAGGTAGTCAGCCTTCCCGAATTCAAAGAAGCCACCTGTGTATATGCCTATGTAGATTATAATAAAGAGGCATCCACCAGGGAGATCATCCGAAAAGCCTGGGAGAATGGAAAACGGGTAGCAGTTCCAAAGGTAACAGGTCCTCACGAAATGAAATATTATTATCTGGAAGATTTCTCTCAGCTGAAGGCGGGATATTTCCAGATTCCGGAACCGGAGAACTGTCCCGAGGCAGCTGAGGAAGATGCCTTTTTAATCGTTCCTGGGGTAGCATTTGATGAAAAACGCCACCGGGCCGGATATGGACAGGGATTTTATGACCGGTATCTGGCCGGACACAGAAAACACAAGACGGCAGCTATTGCTTTTGAATTTCAGATCGTGGAGGAAGTGCCGGCGGAACCCACAGATATTTTTCCGGATAAGGTGATTACAGAGAAGAGGATTATTCTCTAAGAATGAGACAAAAGAAGGGATTCTCACTGTTGTTTTTAAAAGGAACAGTGCCGAAAGGCACTCCAGATTGCAGACAGACCAGGTGCTGGAGCTTTGCTCCAGCACCACTTTTCTTTAATATAGAATTATCTGCTCGATATTGTAATTTTAAAGATGAAGCTGTCTTTTCTATTTGACAAATTTAGTTGAAAAAGTTAAATTGTTAATATATACTAATTAGATAATGCCCGGAAAGGACTTTGAAATAGAATGGATAATCATGAGATGGTATTTAATACAGAAATAGATAAACTCATAGAGCGTATGGATCTGACCCAGGAACCTCCTGTAAAGGAGCCGGAAAGACAGTATTGGTTTATGAAGAAAGCACGGCAGCTTGTTCAGGAAAAAGAGCAGGTATTAGGGCGTCCCCTGACAGCCTGTACAGTAACCTTCGGCTGCCAGATGAACGCCAGGGATTCGGAAAAGCTGGCCGGGGTGTTGGAGCGTATCGGCTATGTGGAGACAGAAGACGAGAATGCGGATTTTGTTATCTACAATACCTGTACGGTCCGGGAAAACGCCAACCTTCGTGTTTACGGAAGGCTGGGTTATCTCCACAGCCTGAAAAAGAAAAACCCCCATATGATGATCGCTCTCTGCGGCTGTATGATGCAGGAGCCTCAGGTGGTGGAAAAGCTGAAGAAAAGTTATTCCTTTGTAAATCTGATCTTTGGCACCCACAATATTTATAAGTTTGCGGAGCTGGTAGTCTCTGCTCTGCTCTCTGACCGGATGGTCATTGATATCTGGAAGGATACGGACAAGATCGTGGAGGATCTCCCCACAGAGCGGAAGTATCCTTTTAAATCCGGAGTAAATATTATGTTTGGCTGCAATAATTTCTGCAGCTATTGCATTGTTCCTTATGTAAGAGGAAGAGAACGGAGCCGGAATCCAAAGGATATTATCCGGGAGATTGAACGTCTGGTGGCAGATGGAGTTGTGGAAGTCATGCTTCTGGGACAGAATGTAAATTCTTATGGAAAAAATCTGGAAGAACCTATGACCTTTGCTCAGCTTCTCCAGGAGGTAGAGAAGATCGAGGGGCTGAAGCGGATCCGGTTTATGACCTCACACCCCAAAGATCTTTCAGATGAGCTCATTGAAGTTATGAAAAACAGCAGGAAGATCTGCCGTCACATTCACCTGCCTCTTCAGTCAGGCAGCAGCCGGATTCTGAAGCTGATGAACCGCCGGTATGATAAAGAGAAGTATCTGGAACTGGTGAGAAAGATCCGGGAGGCTATGCCGGATATTTCTCTGACTACGGATATCATTGTGGGATTTCCGGAAGAGACAGAGGAAGATTTTCTGGAAACTATGGATGTGGTGGAGAAGGTCCGGTATGACAGCGCCTTTACCTTTATTTATTCCAAGCGGACAGGAACTCCTGCCGCAGTGATGGAAGACCAGGTGCCGGAAGATGTGGTAAAAGACCGGTTTGACCGGCTGCTGAAGAAAGTGCAGGAGATTGGAAGAGAGATGTCTTCCAGAGATACAGGTACTGTCCAGGAAGTGCTGGTGGAAGAGCAGAACAGCCAGGATTCTCATCTGGTCACAGGGCGGCTTTCCAATAATCTGCTGGTACATTTTCCCGGAGATGTTTCCCTGATCGGACAGCTTTGCAAGGTAGAACTTTTGGAGTGTAAAGGATTTTATTATATGGGCAGGAAAGTAGGATAAAAAGACAGAATGGGAATTTCGATAAAAGATGTAGATATGTCTGCAGTCACTCCGATGATGCAGCATTATATAAAAACAAAAGAAGAATATGAAGACTGTATATTATTTTACCGTTTGGGAGATTTTTATGAGATGTTTTTCGAGGATGCGGAAACGGTATCCAGAGAACTGGAGCTGACTCTCACGGGAAAGGATTGTGGTTTGACCGAGAGGGCGCCCATGTGCGGCGTCCCCTTTCATGCAGCGGATAATTATATCAACCGGCTGGTGGAGAAAGGATATAAGGTCGCCATCTGTGAACAGATGGAAGATCCCAGGTTGGCCAAGGGTATTGTAAAGCGGGAAGTGATTCGGGTGGTGACGCCGGGAACCAACCTCTATACCCAGGCACTGGATGAGACGAAAAACAACTATATCATGTCCGTGGCCTATATTTCCAACCGGTTCGGCATCGCTTTTGCAGATGTGACCACCGGTGCTTTTATGGTTACGGAAGTAGAAAAGCTCCGGAACCTTCTGGATGAACTTTATAAATTTTCTCCTGCGGAGCTGATCTGTAATGAAGCCTTCTGTATGAGCGGCGTGGATCCGGAAGAACTGCGGAACCGTCTTCACCTGTCGGTTTCTGCTCTTGACAACTGGTATTTTGACGACGATCTCTGCCAGAGGACTTTAAAAGACCACTTCCATGTAGGAACCCTGGAGGGCCTTGGACTGAAGGACTACGACTGCGCCACCATAGCCGCAGGGGCCCTTCTTACCTATCTCCTGGAGACCCAGAAAAATTCTCTGGACCATATGAGGAAGATCACTCCCTATGTGACAGATAAATATATGCTTATCGACAGCTCTACCAGAAGGAATCTGGAGCTGACAGAGACTATGCGGGAAAAGGAAAAGAGAGGATCTCTTCTCTGGGTGCTGGATAAGACGAAAACAGCTATGGGAGCCAGAATGCTCCGCTCCTTTATTGAACAGCCCCTTATTGAGGAAGAAGCTATCAATCAAAGGCTGGATGCTGTGGAGGAGATTAACCGGCAGGAGATGGATCGGGAGGAAATCCGGGAGTATCTGGGACCGGTATATGACCTGGAGCGGCTGATCAGCCGGGTCAGCTATCAGTCTGCCAACCCCAGAGACCTTATCGCCTTTAAGACTTCTATAGGAATGATCCCTCCTATCCGCAGACTCCTGGGGCAGTTCCAGAGTAAAGAGCTGGAGACGATCTATGAGGATATGGATGAACTTCAGGATCTGTATCAGGTGCTGGATAAAGCTATTGTGGAGGATCCTCCTCTGGCCATGAAAGAGGGGGGGATCATTAAAGACGGCTATGACCGGCAGATTGATGACTACCGTCAGGCCAAAACAAAGGGAAAGACCTGGCTGGCAGAATTGGAAGCAGAAGAAAAAGAAAAGACCGGGATCAAGAATTTAAAGATTAAATATAACAAGGTGTTCGGTTACTATCTGGAGGTTACCAATTCCTTCAAAGACATGGTTCCGGATTATTATACCAGAAAACAGACACTGACCAATGCAGAGCGGTACATCACTCCCCGGCTAAAAGAACTGGAGGATATGATCCTGGGGGCGGAAGACAAGCTTTACGCTCTGGAATATGACCGGTTTGCAGAGATAAGGAACATGATCGCCCAAGAAGTGGAACGTATCCAGAAAACTGCCAGGGCCATTGCAAAACTGGACGCCTATCTGTCTATGGCTCTGGTAGCCTCCAGGAATCAGTATGTACGGCCCAAGATCAATACCAGAGGAGTCATTGATATCAAGGATGGACGCCATCCGGTGGTGGAAAAGATGATCACCAATGACATGTTTATTCCTAATGACACTTATCTGGACAATGGGAAAAACCGTATCTCTGTGATCACTGGTCCGAATATGGCGGGAAAATCTACTTATATGCGGCAGACGGCACTGATCGTCCTTATGGCCCAGATTGGTTCTTTTGTACCGGCCAGCAAGGCAAATATCGGTATCGTAGACCGGATTTTTACCAGAGTGGGAGCCTCCGATGATCTGGCCAGCGGCCAGAGTACCTTTATGGTGGAGATGACGGAGGTAGCCAATATCCTTCGGAATGCCACTTCCAAAAGTCTGCTGATCCTGGATGAGATCGGCAGAGGCACCAGTACCTTTGATGGTCTGTCCATTGCATGGGCGGTGATTGAGCATATCAGCAATCCGAAGCTTTTAGGAGCAAAAACCCTTTTTGCTACTCATTACCACGAGCTGACGGAATTAGAAGGAAAGCTTCCGGGAGTGAACAATTATTGTATTGCTGTGAAAGAACGGGGAGACGACATCGTGTTCCTGCGCAAGATCGTCAAAGGAGGCGCAGATAAGAGCTACGGTATCCAGGTGGCGAAGCTGGCGGGAGTTCCGGATTCTGTTATTAACCGGGCCAAGGAACTGGTAGAGGAACTGGTCAGCGCAGACATTACTTCTACGGTGAAGGATATTGCTTCTGAAGGAAAGAAGACAAAGCCGAAACCTCCGGTCCATTATGATGAAGTGGATATGGAACAGATTTCCCTTTTTGACACGGTAAAAGACGATGATGTATTAGAGGAACTGAAATCGATCAAGATAGACGAGTTGCGGCCGGTAGATGCTCTGAATGTTCTATACCGGCTTCAGAACAAGTTGAAAAACAGATGGTGATAAATAGTGAGAGAGATTGCAGTATTAGATCAGAACACAATAGACAAAATAGCAGCAGGCGAGGTAGTAGAACGGCCGGCTTCTGTGGTAAAAGAACTGGTGGAAAACGCCATTGACGCCGGGGCTACGGCAATAACCGTGGAGATCAAAGAGGGAGGTATTTCCTTTATCCGGGTGACAGACAACGGAAACGGCATTCCCAGGGAGCAGGTCCGGCTGGCATTTCTCCGCCATGCCACCAGCAAGATCCAGAAGGTGGAAGATCTGCTGCAGATTTCTTCTCTGGGATTTCGGGGAGAGGCTTTGTCCAGTATTTCTGCCGTTTCCCAGATGGAAGTGATCACCAAGACGCCGGAAGATATGATTGGCGTCCGGTATGTGATAGAAGGAGGCAGGGAAAAGTCCCTGGAGGAGATCGGAGCCCCAAATGGCACTACTATGCTGGTGCGGAATCTGTTCTTCAACACCCCTGCCAGGGCGAAATTTTTAAAAACGGCCATGACGGAAGCTGGGTATGTGAGCGCCTACATGGAACAGCTGGCTTTGTCCCATCAGGATATTTCTTTTAAATATATGGTAAACGGGCAGATGCGTCTCCACAGTTCCGGAAATTCCAATCTGAAAGATGTAATCTATGGGATCTACGGCAGGGATATTACCAGAGAACTGCTGGAGGTCCGGTTTGAACAGCCGGGAATCCTTATTGAGGGATTTATCGGAAAACCGGTGATCTCCAGGGGAAACCGGAATTTTGAAAATTATTATATCAACGGCCGGTATGTAAAAAGCAAGATCCTGATGAAGGCCATTGAGGAAGCCTATAAGCCATATATGATGCAGCACAAGTATCCATTTGTGTGTTTGCAGTATAACATTTCCGGCGATGAGATCGATGTAAATGTCCATCCCACCAAAATGGAGGTCCGGTTCCAGAATCAGGGGGCTGTGTATAACGCCACCTATGATATGATCACTCAGGCCCTGGCCGGCAGGGAGATGATCCCGCAGGTAGATCTGGAAAGCCGGAAAGAAAAAAGGGAGGAACAAAAAGAGGAGAAGAAAAACCGGGAGAGGATTTCTGCTCCGGAACCTTTTGAGAAGGGTTTTCGTAAAAGGACAGAAGAGTTTCAAAAAAGACAGAGACCGGAAAATCCTGCTGCTCCATATCCGGTTCCGGAGCAGATACGGGAGGAAAGAGCCCCATATGGGAGGGAGGAGCCGGCAAAGAAAGAAGAGGCCGCTGTTCCTGTAGGGCTCCATCTGGCTGCTGTATATCCGGCCGCTCCTGAAGCCGCCCCTTTGAAAACCCATGAGGAGTCGGGAATAAACGAGGAACAAGAGATATCTGCCAAAGAGAACATCCCGATTTCTCCAGCAAAAGAAGAGAAAGGGCCGGCCCCTCAGCAGATGGAACTTTTTGACGACCGGCTGCTGTCGAAAAAGGCCAGAGCCCGCCACCGGATCATCGGGCAGCTTTTTGAGACTTACTGGCTGGTGGAATATGATAATAAGTTTTATATCATTGATCAGCATGCCGCCCATGAAAAGGTACTTTATGAGCGGTTTATGAAAGAATTTGAAACAAGGGAAGTGACCACTCAGATGGTGTCGCCTCCCCAGGTAATTTCCCTGAACCTTCAGGAGGATATGCTTTTAAAGACCCATATGGAGGTGTTTCAGAGATTCGGATTTGAGATTTCCGAGTTTGGAGGCAGGGAATACAGCATACACGGAGTTCCTGCAAACATATACGGGATCTCTGTCCAGGACCTTTTTGTGGAGATCCTGGACAGCTTGGAAAATGAAAACACCAGACAGCCTTTGGATATCATCGCAGGAAGGATTGCCACAGCTGCCTGCAAGGCGGCAGTAAAGGGAAATAATACCCTTTCCTTTGAAGAAGCAGATCAGCTTATTGACGAGCTGCTGGGACTGGAGAATCCTTACCACTGTCCCCATGGAAGACCTACGATCATATCCATGACCAGATACGAACTGGAAAAGAAATTTAAAAGAATTGTGTAGGTGATTTTTTTGAAAAAGCCTTTGATCGTACTGACAGGCCCTACAGCAGTAGGAAAAACCAGTTTATCCATTGCGCTGGCAAAAGCAGCGGATGGGGAGATCATCTCGGCAGATTCCATGCAGGTTTATAAGCATATGGATATCGGATCTGCCAAGATCACCAGGGAAGAAATGGAAGGGGTTCCCCATTATCTCATCGATGTTCTGGAACCCAGCGAAGAATTCCATGTGGTCCGTTTTCAGGAAATGGCCAAAGAAGCTATGGAAAAAATTTATTCCAGAGGAAAGATCCCCATTCTTACGGGGGGGACCGGATTTTATATCCAGGCAGTGGTCAAGGACATTGACTTTTCCCAGGATACGGAGAAATCTTCTGTGAGGACAGAACTGGAAAAACTGGCCGGGGAAAAGGGAGGGGAATATCTCCATCAGCTTCTGGCAGAGAAGGATCCGGAGTCTGCCCAAAAGATCCATCCACATAATATTAAACGTGTGATCCGGGCACTGGAATACTATGAACTGACAGGAGAGAAGATTTCTCTCCACAATGAAAGAGAGGGAGAAAAGCTTTCTCCCTATAATACCGCATATTTTGTTTTGAATGACCGCCGGGACAGGCTCTATGAGAAAATTGACTGCAGGGTGGACCAGATGCTGGAGAAGGGGCTTGTTGAGGAAGTCCGCCGCCTGGCCCGGATGGGATATACCAGAGACATGGTTTCTATGCAGGGACTGGGATATAAGGAAATCCTGGCCTGTCTGGATGGGGAATGTACTTTGGAAGAAGCGGTCTATGTTTTGAAAAGAGACACCCGGCATTTCGCCAAGCGGCAGCTTACCTGGTTCCGCAGAGAGCAAGAGGTGATCTGGGTAAACAAGCCGGATTTTGATTACGATGATAAGAAAATTTTAGAATATATACTGGAAAATTGTAAGAAAAGAGGAATTCTGTAAATGGGTGATATGGAAGCGATGTACCGGGAACTGGGGATCAGTCCTCAGGTACTGGCCTATGGAAACAAAATTGAAGAAGAGCTGAAAAGCCGTTTTGAGGAAATTGATAAAAACGCAGAGTATAACCAGATGAAGGTACTTCATGCCATGCAGAAAAACAAAGTCAGCGAGGCCTGCCTGTATCCTTCTACCGGATATGGATACAATGACTTGGGAAGGGATACTTTGGAGGCAGTATATGCAGATACTTTTCACACAGAATCCGCCCTTGTACGGCCTCTCCTGGCCTGCGGTACTCATGCGCTGGCAGTAGCGCTGGCGGGAAATCTCCGCCCTGGGGACGAGCTGCTCTCTCCGGTAGGGAAACCTTATGATACCCTGGAGGAAGTCATCGGTATCCGGCCATCCAAAGGTTCTCTGGCAGAATATGGCATAACTTACCGCCAGGTAGAGCTTTTAGAGGATGGAACATTCGACTATGACGGTATCCGGGCGGCCATTAATGAGAAAACAAAGCTGGTGGAGATCCAGAGATCCAAGGGATATCTGACCCGCCCTACCTTTTCTGTGGCTCAGATCGGCGAACTGATCTCCTTTATTAAAGGGATCAAACCGGATGTAATCTGTATGGTTGATAACTGCTATGGAGAATTTGTGGAAAGACTGGAACCCAGTGACGTAGGAGCAGATCTGGTAGTGGGATCCCTGATCAAGAATCCGGGAGGCGGTCTGGCTCCTATCGGCGGCTATATTGCAGGAAAAGAAGAATATGTAGAAAATGCTGCTTATCGTCTCACCTGTCCCGGCCTTGGAAAGGAAGTAGGTGCTACTTTAGGAGTGAATTCTGCTTTTTATCAGGGATTTTTCCTGGCTCCTTCTGTAACAGCCGGGGCTTTGAAGGGAGCTATTTTTGCAGCTAACATTTATGAACGGCTGGGATTTTCCGTAACACCGGACGGCAAAGAAGACCGTCATGACATCATCCAGGCAGTGACCTTCGGAACTCCGGAAGGTGTCATTGAGTTCTGCAAAGGAATCCAGGCGGCAGCCCCCGTGGACAGCTATGTGGAGCCGGAACCCTGGGCAATGCCCGGCTATGACAGTGATGTGATCATGGCTGCCGGAGCTTTTGTTTCAGGTTCTTCTATTGAATTGTCTGCAGACGGTCCCATTAAGCCGCCATATACCGTATATTTCCAGGGAGGACTGACCTGGTATCACGCCAAGCTGGGCATTCTCATGTCTCTTCAGAAGCTGGCGGATAAGAAACTGGTAACCCTTCCGGAGGAATAGGAGTCCATATGGAAAAAAGAAAAATCTGCATTATCGGAGGAGGCGCTTCCGGACTGATGGCCGCTATTATGGCGGCCAGAGAAGGAGGGGAAGTAACCCTTCTGGAACATAATGAAAAAACAGGAAGAAAGCTTCTGGCAACAGGAAACGGGAGATGCAATCTGACCAATATCCATCAGGAGCCTTCCTGCTATCACAGTCTGTCGGGCACTCTGGCCTGGGAGATCCTTCAGGGATTTTCTCTTCAGGATACTATCTGCTTTTTCTCTCAGATCGGCGTTTATACGAAGAATAGGGAGGGGTATCTTTATCCTGCCAGCATGCAGGCTTCCAGTGTCCAGGAACTGCTGGAAATGGAAGCCAGATACCAGAAAGTAAAGATTAAGTGCAGGGAACATGTAAAAGAGATCCGGCAAGAGGAACAGGGATTCCGGGTGCTTACAGAAACCTGGAGCTACCCGGCGGATAAGGTGATCCTGGCTGCCGGTTCCCGGGCTTCTTCCATACAGGGGGCAGACGGCAGCGGCTATGAACTGGCACAAGCCCTCGGACATAGGATCATATCCCCTCTTCCTGCCCTGGTCCCCCTGAAAGGCAAAGGAAACTGGTTCTCCAAATGGGCAGGCGTCCGCACAGAGGGCCGGGTGTCTCTTCTGGCAGAGGGACAGATCTTTGATCAGGCTCAGGGAGAGATCCAGATGACGGATTATGGAGTCTCCGGAATCCCTGTGTTCCAGGTCAGCGGCAGGGCAGTGCGGCTGATTGGGGAAGGGGTGAAAGTGACCCTTCTGCTGGATTTTCTTCCGGATTTTGATGAAGCAGGATTGACAGCATTTCTGAAAAAACGGCAGGATCAGTGCCCTTATAAATCTGTAAAGCAGCTTCTGATTGGCCTGTTGCCTCAGAAACTGGCAGAAGTGCTGATGATGGGAAATCCGGATATTTCCCAACTGGCGCATAAGATCAAGGAATTCCCTGTAGAAATCAGGGGAAACAAGTCCTATGATCAGGCCCAGGTATGTTCCGGAGGAGTGCCTTTGGAGGAAATTGATCCTAAAACTATGGAATCCAGAAAAGTGCCGGGGCTGTATCTGACCGGCGAGATCCTGGACGCTGACGGCATCTGTGGCGGCTATAATCTCCAATGGGCCTGGACCACAGGAGCTTTGGCCGGAAAAAGCGCAGCCAGTGACGGCGTTCAAAAAGGAGAGGAGGAATTTTCGTGCTGACTTTGCAGCAGGTAAAACTGCCGGTTTCTCATACCAGGGAAGATCTGGAGAAAAAAATAGTAAAGACCCTGAAAATTTCTTCCCAGGACCTTCAGTCCTGGAAGATCCGGAAGCAGTCCCTGGATGCCAGAAAAAAGCCAGAACTGTATTTTGTATACACAATAGATGTTTCCGTAAAGAAAGAAAACAGAGTTTTAAAAAAGGTTAACAATAAAAATATTATGTTAACTAACAGAAAAAAATTTTCCTATATGACCCTTCCGGAGGGAGTCACAGAGAATGATCTGGAGACCTGCCGCCCGGTGATCATCGGAAGCGGGCCTGCCGGGCTTTTCTGTGCTTATTATTTGGTCCGTGCAGGACTGCGGCCCATTCTTCTGGAAAGAGGAGACGATGCAGACCGGCGAATGAAAAAAGTAGACCAGTTCTGGAAAACAGGAGAGCTGGATACGGAAAGTAACGTTCAGTTTGGAGAGGGAGGCGCCGGCACTTTTTCCGACGGGAAACTGAATACTCTGGTAAAAGACAGCCAGGGAAGAAATACCGAAGTGTTGAATATTTTTGTCCGGGCAGGTGCGCCGGAGGAGATCCTCTATGTTCAGAAGCCTCATCTGGGGACGGATAAACTGGTGGAGATTGTAAAGAACATCCGCAGTTATATTGAGGAGCAGCAGGGAGAGGTACGTTTTCGCAGCAAAGTTACGGATATTCTTATTGAAGAGGGAAAAGTCCGGGGAGTAGTGGTCAACGGGCAGGAAAAGATCCTTTCTCCTTTTGTAGTCCTGGCTGTAGGCCATAGTGCCAGGGATACCTTCTCGCTGCTGGAAGAGAAAAAGGTTTATATGGAACCCAAGTCTTTTGCAGTAGGCCTTCGGGCAGAACACCCTCAGGCTATGATCAACCAGTATCAGTACGGAAAGGAAGATCCGGAGAATCTGGGGGCTGCTTCTTATAAGCTGACCCATCGGGGAGAGAATGGAAGGGGAGTCTACAGTTTCTGTATGTGCCCTGGGGGCTATGTAGTGAATGCTTCCTCTGAACCGGGCAGATTGGCGGTAAACGGTATGAGCTACCATGACAGAGACAGCCAGAACGCCAACAGTGCCCTGATCGTCACGGTGACGCCTGAGGATTTCCGGGGGGAAGGGCCTCTGGCAGGAGTAGAATTCCAGCGGCAACTGGAAGAAAAAGCCTATGAATTGGGAAAAGGAAAGATTCCTCTTCAGCTTTATGGAGATTTTTGTAAAAACCGGGAGTCAAAGGAACTGGGGAAGATAACACCCTGTACTAAGGGAGCGTGGAGTTTTTCTAACCTGAGACAGCTTTTCTCTGATCAGATCAGCGAAACTCTCATTGAAGGAATCCAGGCCTTTGGAGGGATTATCCCCGGATTTAACAGAGAAGATATGGTCTTGACAGGAGTAGAAAGCCGTACTTCCTCACCGGTAAGGATTTCAAGAGATGAAAATTTCCAGTGCAATATTGCCGGACTCTATCCCTGCGGAGAAGGTGCCGGCTATGCAGGGGGTATTACCTCTGCAGCTATGGATGGTCTGAAAGTGGGCGAAGCAATTGTGAAAAAAATCAGAAATTTATTTTAAGGCATATACATCATTTTCAAACTGTGCTACAATGAACCTGCGAAAACTATATGCCGAAG